>Ga0302189_10003772_pt1 | contig 11547 bp, 10 predicted proteins | sample II_Bog_E2_2_FD_194551 | JGI IMG/M metagenome (GOLD analysis project Ga0302189, IMG submission 194551) | Peat permafrost microbial communities from Stordalen Mire near Abisko, Sweden - II_Bog_E2_2 | ecosystem: Environmental > Terrestrial > Soil > Wetlands > Peat | place: Sweden: Abisko...
CGAAGAGGGACTTGAACCCACACACCTTTCGGTACCAGATCCTAAGTCTGGCGCGTCTGCCAATTTCGCCATTCGAGCGGCTTGATGAGGCTGTCCGACTACCCGGAAAGGCTCAAGGATTATTTCATCGCTCCGTTTTATGCGGGTACGCTTTCCTGTTCCTCGGTTTCTTCCGAACTCCAGGCAATGCTTGGAAAGCGAAGGGAATTCCATGCGACATAGACGAAGCCGGCGAGGAACATCATCAGGAACGGTATCGACATCCATTGGGAATGTTTGAAGGCATTCCAGGTGCAGAAGGCGAAGTAGGCGGCGAAGAGGAGTTCTATTGCAGGAAGAAGCGTGCGAACAGGGCTGTAGCGTATGGGAGACTTGGCGGTCGTGGAACCAGCGGAGTTTCCGCTTTTTGGCGTGCGCGTGAATTCGCTGCTCTGGCGGAAGAGCGCCTCAAGGACACCGATCGAGTTGTTGATCGACATTCCTGTGGCCAGGGCCAGCAGCATTGGGAGCAGCAAGAGATCCCTTTTCCATCCTGTCGGGTTGAGATGCCGTTGCGCGACGATGTAAAAGACCGCTATCGATACGGTGGTGACCAGGAAAATTGGCAGATCGACAAGCAGGCTGTAGAGCGTGCCGTCTTTTGGGCCGAGGGCATGTGGCAGCGTCAGCACGCACATGAAGACAAGCAGGAGGTAGCCGAAGTTCGAGGTGAGGTGGGCTGTGGCTTCCAGTTTGATGATCAGCGGGACGGGGGCGTGCCAGACTTTAGGGAGGATTTTCAGACAGGTCTGGATGGAGCCCTTGGTCCAGCGCTTCTGCTGGGTCTTGAAGCCGTTCATTTCCTCGGGTAATTCAGCCGGGATCACGAGATCCGGAAGGAAGAGAAACCTCCATCCTTTTAATTGGGCGCGGTAGCTGAGATCCAGATCCTCGGTCAGCGTGTCGGCATGCCAGCCCCCTGCCTCCTCGATGGCGCTCCGACGCCATATCCCCGCAGTTCCGTTGAAATTGAAGAATCGCCCCGAATGACAACGCGCGGTTTGCTCCAAAAGAAGATGCCCGTCCAAGAACATTGCCTGAAGCCGGGTGAGCAGGGATTGCTTCCGGTTGAGATGGCCCCAGCGCATTTGAACAAGTCCGATGCCAGGATCGGTGAAGAAATCGACTGTCTTTCGGAGCACATCGGGAGAGGGGATGAAATCCGCATCGAGAATGAAGATCAGATCGGCGGTGCCGAGTTCCATGCCATGAGCGAGGGCACCTGCTTTGAACCCCTGGCGGCTTCCCCTGCGGACGTGGGAGATCGAAAGGCCTCGTTTCTGCAGAGCAAGTACTTCTTGCGAAACAACTTCCGACGTCTCATCCGTGGAGTCGTCAAGTACCTGAATGGTGATTTTTTCCGAGGGGTAATCAAGATTGCCGACAGCTCTGATCAGACGCCCTGCCACGCACGCCTCATTGTAGAGAGGAAGTTGAATCGTGACTGGTGGAAGGTCTGCGAATGTCGATTTTGGGAGCGGAGTGTTCTTTCTGTGCTTGAGAAAGAGTACGATAATACAGCAGCGGTGCAGGCCATAGCCTGTCAAGCCGATCAGAACGGCAAGATAACAGAGGTTCCAGAGTGGGCTGCCTAAGGTGAGTGACATGGAGTGGGCAGTTCCGGGGAAGAAGCTGAACGCTGCTAGAGAATCGTAGCCGTATTATTGGTCAAGGTGAAAACGCATTCAAGGGACGTTTTTAGAGAAAAAAATTTATCGGAGGGCTCTCTCTGCCAACGGTTTTGGTTGTTTGGAGGCAGTGTTGGAAACTCCTTCCTACCTCCCTGTGCCACACTGATTGAGGTGGAGCAGTTAAAAAAAACTGGCAGAGATCGGAAGGTCTTGTCTTTCGACTTGGGCTTTCTCCAAGAATTCTTGAACGCTTTGGGAGACTTCCGACTGGATTTTCGCTTGATCGCGATCTTCTGCCAGGAATCACCGTCGGGCTCATCGCGCTGAAGACCCTTCCTGCATTATTTTTTCAGTAGCGTTTCCAAGTCAGGATGTCGTGCAGTCTTCGCAGCAGCCTGATTGAGAATCTGTGAGCTATCCTTGATCATGCGATCAAGCGGATGGCTGGACGCTTGGGCGCGAACAACAACGCCATCGGCGAGAAGGCGTACGATATATCCCTCACGGGGATAATCTGCCTCGGTGAATTTGGGCGGGTTTGGGGCAGACTTCTTCGAACTCTTTTTGGAAGATTTTGCTTTTACAGCTTTAGGTGGAGGGGGGAGCTTGATCGGGTTCGACATGACTTCATAGGTTGCCCGGGCAGCGGTGACTGGAAAAAGAACCGTATCGTCGATTTGCGGCAAGTCACCGGATTGGCTCTTTTTCATAAAGAAACACTCCACCACATAATCGGTTTGTAATTTTTTCCGAGAGAAGAGTCGGATGGTGATTTTGGAGACTGAATAACGCTGTTTGCCATGAAGTTCGATTCCAAACTGCGATTCATGGACGGCAAGAGTCGGCGGATGGTTTGACTGCTCTGCGGAGAGCATTCGGGTGCTGATGAGGAAGGTCCCAATAAAGAGTGCCGCCCTGAAATATTTCATGAAGGAGAGCACTGTTCCCTAGCGCTTAACGACCAATTTTCCGTAACGGTTTTCCCGCGAGAAGATTGGCTTCAATTTTTTCCAGCGACACCCCCTTGGTTTCAGGAACAAAAAACAGGAAGAAGATCACGAAAAGGACGTTCAGTCCTCCGTAGAGCAGGAAGGTGTTGCCATTCCCGAATGAGGAAAGGAGGGTGAGGAAGGTCTGTCCGACGATGGCATTGACGATCCAGTTGGTGGCTGTGCTGAAGGTAACTCCGAGATCGCGTCCGGAGAGTGGGAAAATCTCGGCGCAGAGTACCCAGATGATGGGTCCAGCGCTCATGGCAAACCCAATGATGAAGAGCAAGAGCGCCCCAATGGCCCAGGTGCCCAGAACCGGTGATTTTTCCAGATCCATGTTAAAGAGAAGGCCGACGCTCACCATGGAAATGCCCATGACGACAAAGCCCGCGTACATGATCGGCTTGCGACCAAGGCGATCCACAAAGGCGATGGCGATGAAAGTGGCCAGAACATTGGTCACTCCGACGATGACGGTTCCCCAAAGCTGATGAGCCGTGCTGGAATATCCGGCGATGTCGAAGATGCGTGGTGCGTAATACATGACGACATTGATGCCGGTCAGTTGCTGGATGATCTGGAGACCGATACCCAGCCCGATCGCCCTGCGGAAATTGCGGTTTTCCAGCAGCATGCTGAAGCCATTTTGACGGACACGAAGACTCTCCTCGATTTCAATGACCTCGCGCTGGATATCATCGTCTGGAAGACGCATCCGATGAAAGACACCGATGGCCTCATCCTTGTAGCCCTTCAGAAAGAGCCATCGGGGGCTTTCCGGGAGAAAAATCACCCCTAGGAACATGATTGCCGCCGGAATGGAAATGATGCCGAGCATGAGGCGCCAGTGTCCACCCGTCACGCCGCCGATGGTGGCGTAAGTTGCCAGCCATGTATTGCTCAGAAAGGCGATGACGATACCGATCGTGATCATGAGCTGGTACATGGAAATCATGGAGCCACGCACTCGCTGGGGTGAAATCTCGGAGAGATAGAGGGGTGCCGTAAACGAGGCGACGCCGACGGCTATTCCAAGAAAAAAGCGGGCCAGAATAAGAATCTGAGCATTGGGTGCCATCGAACAGACAATGGAGCCAAGGACAAAGATCACCGCACTGACCAAAATTGCCCTCCTGCGGCCAAGTTTGTTGGAGAGAATACCGCTGATCAGGGTGCCGAAAAACGCCCCCCACAGCAGAGCGCTGACAATGATTTCAAGGACGTGGTCTGAAACGGCAAAATCCTTCTGCAGGAACCCTTGCGCGCCGGAGATGACTCCGATATCAAGACCGAACAACAACCCCGCCAGGGCTGCCGTGAAGCCGATGAAATAGACAATGGGGCTGAGTTTTGCGGGGGTGGGGGAGTTCATGTCAATGGGGGGATAATACTGTAGTTATCCCAGAAGCGGTCGCAAACAAGGCGCATTTTTACAATGATTGATGCTTGGTTGTTTATCACCAATATATTTAATGACATTAATCTTTATTGTCGTTATAAACTCTCCTGAATTTTAGCCATGATTGACCCTTCACGACTTCCCTCAAAAATTGGCCAGCGGGCTGCCCGCCAAGGCTGGTTGAAGTGGGCGATCCTGCTTTCCTCCTGTCTCGGAGCCATGATGGAGACGGTCGACACGAGCATCGTTAATGTGGCTGTGCCTGATATGAGAGGCAATTTGGGGGCGACCCTTTCGGAGATAGGATGGGTTTCCACCGGATACACGATGGCCAACGTCATCATCATTCCTCTGACGGCATGGCTTGGCATCCGCTTTGGCAGAAAGAATTATTTTCTTTTTTCGCTGATTTCTTTCACGGCGGCTTCTGTGCTCTGCGGGATGTCGAACAGTCTGGGAATGTTAATCGCCGCCCGCATCATCCAGGGACTCGCTGGAGGAGGACTTCTTGCCAAAGCGCAGTCGCTTCTTTTCGAAACCTTTCCGCCGTCTGAGCAAGGAATCGCAAGTGCTCTCTTTGGGCTTGGAGTGATCGTCGGGCCTGCTGTTGGTCCCACCCTTGGCGGCATCATTACAGATACACTCGACTGGAGGTGGATCTTTTACATCAACATCCCAATCGGATTGCTTGCCGTTTGGATGATCTACACATTCCTTCCTGCTGACACGGAACTTTCCAAAGCAGATCAGTCCAAAGCAACGGTTGATTGGTGGGGAATTCTCTGGTTGACGCTTGGGCTGGGATGTTTCCAAATGGTATTGGAACAGGGACAGCAGGAGGACTGGTTTTCCTCAACTTTCATTCGTTGGGCATCTCTAGTCAGCCTTGTGAGTCTTGTTTGTTTCGTCAAACAGGAGCTCTCCACTCCCCATCCCGCCGTCGATCTGCGGGTATTGCGCCACAAGGCACTTTTTGCTGGGAGCATTTACTCGATCGTCCTTGGTTTTGGACTCTATGGGGCAGTGTTTGTCATTCCTATTTTTGCCCAGTCACAACTCCACTTCACAGCCACCAAGACGGGGCTTCTCCTGATGCCGGGTTCCTTTGCCTCGGCAGTCGTGATGATTATGTTTGGCAAGTTTCTGAAGGATTTTGACCAGCGGTTGTTGATTGCGGCGGGAGCCGTCATTCTCTGCGTTTCCATGATGGCATTGGCCAATCTCAGTCCCGACACGGGGGAGGATGCACTTTTCTGGCCCCTCATTGGACGCGGTGTCGGTACAGCTCTGATCTTTCTTCCACTCTCCATTGCCACGCTCGGGGGAATTCCCAAGCGGGAAATTCCAGCTGCCGCCGGGCTGTTCAGTCTCACACGTCAGATGGGAGGAAGTATCGGTATCGCGGTGCTGACAACCATGCTGGAAAAATGCGCTCTCATTCATCGCGGCGATCTCGTCAATTATATCAATCCCTTGCGTATTTCCTATGTGCAGAGGGCGTATATGTCACAGTACTCGCTTCTCCCTCAGACGCATGATCCCATGCTCACCGCCACCCGTTCCCTCGGGGTTCTCGACAACATCATCACCCTGCAATCGAATCTCCTGGCCTCCATCGATATTTTCAAAACCTTGTCGTGGATGTTTATTCTGAGCCTTCCCCTGATCCTATTACTCAGCCGGGGCGGAAAACAGGAAGCAAGTGCACACTAACAAAAATTTCTTATGACTGAACCCAGCACCCAACCAGAGACTGTAACTATCCCAGAACCGAAAAAATCGCCGCTGCGCATTGCTGGGCTCCTTTTACTCGCCCTGGTTTGTCTTGGATTTACATTCAAGTATGCGGTCTTTCGTTATCATCACGAGACAACGGACAATGCCTATATCACGGCACATATCCATTATATCGCCCCTCAGGTGACGGGAGTTGTTAAGACCGTGGCGGTGGAAAACAATACCCGCGTGAAAGCGGGTGATCTCCTTGTTCAAATCGATCCCGAACCGTTCGATGCCTTGCTTGCCGATGCTGTGGCCAAGAATGAGCGAGCTGCGGGTGATTACCAGCGGGAGCAGGGATTGGCCAACACGCGGGTGGTTTCAATTCAGGATCTGGCCCATGCAAGGGACGACGCCAACTCCGCTGCCGCGCAACTTCGCATGTCTCAATTGAATCGCCAATACACCACGATCGTTTCACCCGTTGATGGAGTGGTGGGAGGGCGCAGTGTGGAGGCGGGAAATACCGTACAGCCAAGCATCAATCTGCTCGCAGTTGTTGAAGCCAATCCCTGGGTGGAGGCTAACTTTAAGGAGACGCAGGTGGCCCATATTCACCCGGGACAGGATGTTGCGATGACGATCGATGCAATTCCCGATCATACCTTCACGGGAAAAGTGGTCAGTATTGCGCCCGCAAGCGGCCGTGAGTTCGCACTGCTTCCCGCTGATAACGCCACGGGAAACTTCACAAAAATCGTCCAACGACTGCCGGTACGCATCGAGTTCGACCGTGATTCCATGAAGGGATATGAGGATCGTCTCGCTCCGGGTCTTTCAGTGGTGGCGAGTGTGCGGGTGAGGTGAGTGGGAAATAGGCGTTTAGCGGTTTAGGCTGAAGGCTGTTAGGTGAAGTGCAGATACTTCAATGCTGAAAAGGTACCGTAACAAATAACTGAATAGAGGGAGTGCATTGGATTGCGAAGTAACCCACGATAAATAATCTGAAACCTGACCTAACAGTTTGCACTCTAAACGGCTAAAAGCCTCGTCTCTTTAGTTTTGAACTCGGGTGTGCCCACGCGGTTCACCAGTCTCAGGTTTGCTGAGAGCCTATCTTATCTGCAGCTACTCAAGGGCCAGGAAATCGCGCACAAACTCGTTTGCAGGATTGGAGCGTACTTCGTCCGGAGAAGCAATCTGCTGGATGGTTCCCTTGTTGATGATGACCACACGGTTGGCTACTTCGAAGGCTTCCTCCTGGTCGTGTGTCACGAAGAGGCTGGTGAGGTGCGTGGTGTTGTGAAACTCCGTCAGCCAGGAGCGTAACTCCCTGCGGACTTTGGCATCGAGTGCCCCGAAAGGTTCATCCAACAGCAGGACTCGGGGTTCGACAGCCAGGGCCCTGGCAAAGGCGACGCGTTGACGTTGTCCACCGGAGAGTTGGACGGGAAAACGGTTTTCAAGTCCGGAAAGCTGGATCGTGTTCAACAGAGAGAGAACACGTTCACGGATTTTTTGCCGGGAGAGGCGTTTGCGGCGGGGAGCGACCCGCAATCCGAAGGCGATATTGTCGAAAATCGTCATGTGGTTGAAGAGCGCGTAACTTTGAAAGACAAAGCCTGCCTTGCGTTCGTTCGCATTTTTCTGACTGACATTTTCCCCTGAGAAGAAAATCTCCCCGCTGTCGGAAAATTCCAGTCCGGCGATGATGCGCAGCAGTGTTGTTTTTCCGGAGCCACTTGGGCCGAGAAAGGCAACCATTTCGCCCGTTTCAACCTTCAGGTTCACATTGCTGACGGCTGGGAAGGCACCAAAATTTTTGGAAAGGGAGGTGATTTCAATGCTCATGATTGGAAGTGGTTTAGACTGAAGGTTGTTAGACTATTAGGTCGGACGGGAAGAGGGATTGGCCGAGGAAGGGCGCAGGGCTTCAGGCTGAAGGTTGGTTTCATTCGGTTCTGCCTAATAGTCTAACAGTCTTCAGCCTAATAGGCTTTCTGGCTCTTCGGCACTGACGAGTGTGTTTTCGAGTGTGGATCTCTGACTCTCGGCGATCTGACGTGTATTCTCCCATTCCGCGAGGGTCTTGAGGCAGAGGGTGACAAGTGCGAGGAGTGCCAGGGCTGAGGCCAGTGCAAAACCAGATGCAAACAGGTAGTCATTGTAGAGGCGCTCAATCTCCAGGGGCATCGTGTTGGTCTTTCCACTGATTTTTGCGGAGACAACACTGACCGCTCCGAATTCTCCCATAGCGCGGGCATTGCAAAGAATCAGGCCGTAAAAAAATCCCCAGCGAATTTTTGGCAGGGTGATGTGGCGCAAAATCTGAAAACCCGATGCCCCGAGTGTCAGGGCGGCTTCCTCCTCCTCGAAACCTTGGGCTTGCATTAAGGGGATGAGGCTTCGAGCCACGAAGGGAAAAGTCACAAAGGTGGTTGCCAGCACGACGCCTGGAAGGGCAAAGATAATTCGGATGTCGTGCGCCTGGAGCCAGGGACCCAAGTAACCACGGCGACCGTAGAGCAGCACATAGATGAGGCCCCCGATGACGGGAGAAACCCAAAGCGGGAGATCAATGAGGGCCAGCAGAAGAGCCCGCCCTCGGAAGTTGTAGCGCGTGATGGCCCATGCTGCTGAAATGCCGAAAAGGGCATTGGATGGGACGGCTATCAGGGCGACGAGGAGTGTGATCTGGACGGAGTGGAGAATGTCGTGATCGGTGAAGGTGCTCAGGAATGTAGTAAGCCCTTTGGATAGCGCACCCTGAAAAACGACAAGTAATGGAAGTCCTAGAAAAAGGATGAAGAAGAGAAGAACGATACCGATGATGAGGCGTCGTACCCAGCAAGGTTCGGAGTTGGCTTTGAGACAGGGATCTGCGCGTCGATCACTGCCGGGCGGATTGCGGAAATCAATAAAGCTGGCCATGAGTCAGTATTCCTTAAATGCGGTTGCGGAAGCGATTGCTCCAGGACTGGAAGGCATTTCCGATGAACACGATGATGAGGGAGGCTGCCAGCATGGTAAATCCAATCGCTGCAGCTCCCGAGTAATCGTACTGATCCAGTTTGGAAACGATCATGAGCGGGGTGATCTCGGTTTTAAACGGAATGTTCCCGGAGATGAAAATAATCGAACCATATTCTCCCACGGCGCGACCATAGGCCATGATGATGCCGGTGAGGAGGGATGGCAGTAGAGGGGGAAAAACAACGTGGCGTAAAGTTTGCCAGCGACTCGCCCCGAGGCAGGCGGCGGCTTCCTCCACATCGGCGGAAAGTTCACTGATGACCGGCTGGACGGCACGCACCACAAAGGGAAATCCAATGAAAATCATGGCGAGCAGGACGCCAAGCGGGGTAAAGGCGATCTTGAAATCCCAATGAGAGAGCAGTTTACCCAACCATTGATTCGGGGAGTAGAGAGCGCAGAGTGCGATGCCGGCGACCGCTGTCGGCAGGGCAAAGGGAAGGTCTGTTGCCGCCTCCATGATGCGGCGTCCCGGAAATTCATAGCGCGCAAAAATCCAGGCGGCCAAAAGCCCAAAGAAACCGTTGATGAGCGCTGCGATCATGGAGATGCCAAAACTGACCCGATAGGAAGCCATTACCTGCGGATCAGTGACGGTTGTCCAATAGTGACTCCATCCTCCGGAGAAGGTTTTTCCAATCAATGCCGCAAAAGGGAGCAGGACGATGAGGGAAAGCCAGGTCACGCTCCACCCGAGACTCAGGTTAAAACCGGGCAGGATATGGCGTTTTCGGGACATACGAAAAATGGAGAGGAAGGATCTTATAGCCAACTTGCCGCTAGATGTCTCGCCCTTCGGAGCTGATTTCACGATAGAGGCGAAGGATCTCCTTGATGGCCACGAGGTGCGCTTCGACCTGTCTGCCCAGCGGGGGATGGTGGGGGGTTTCGAAGACAATCGAAAAGGGTTGCGGATGCTGTTCCTGAGGGGCGGCCAAGATGCCGTTATACCCGCCGCAGATGATGGAATCACTTGCAGGGTGAGAATCGATCTCGGGCCGGATGTCGCGTGGAATCACCTGGGATGCGGTTTGAAGGGCCGGCTCCAGAAGATGGCGGGTCAGGGTGCTGCCATTGGCATACCCGTAAATTCCCTCACTCGTATCATCGGTGTGAAGGGCAATGATGCCATCGAACTGTTTGGCTCTCAAATCCTGCTCAAGAAGCCGCACCTCGGCATCTTCCTCATCACACCAAAAGCAACGATTGAGATCTTTTCCCGAGAACCCCGCGCGCAGTCCCTGCTCGAATCCCCACGGATTGCAGACGGGATAAATGAAGAGTTCGTAAAATTCAGCCAGGGAAGGCTCCTTTTCCAAAGAGTGAAGCAACTGCATCGTGGCGATCACGCCCGATTGTTCATCACCATGGATGCCCGCAAAAATTCCAACGCGGTAAACCGGTGAACCTTCCGGGTCAGCCCACCGATAGCGCAGCAGATGGGGGCCATCCGTTCCATGTCGTACATGCTGCTCTGTGATGAAGCGACTGCGTCCGGCCAGTTGATCGCCGTAGCTGCGAATCGATTCCGTCCGACCGCCTGAAGCCACCGCATCGGAATGAATCCCGTTCCTCTGGGGAAGAGGGGTCACTTCCCGTCGATTTCGAGACGATAGAAACTCCTTTTGATTGGCTGCCATAGTGCTTTGCGGGAGAGCAAGGAGTTCGTGGTAGCGGAGAGAGTATTATCTGTTCCCCTTGAGAATCTGGTCAAAAATACCACCATCGTCGAAATGAGTTTTCTGGGCTTCGGCCCAGCCTCCAAAGTCAGCAATGGTCGTCAGTTGGAGTGGCTTAAACTGGTTGGCGTATTTTGCAGCTGCTGCAGGATCAATGGGACGGTAGAAATTTTTTCCGATGATGTCCTGTCCTTCGGGGCTGTAAAGATACTCCAGATAAGCAGTCGCCTGTTTCCGGGTATTGTGCTCATCCACATTGGCATCGATCACCGTGACGGGGGGTTCCGCCAGGATGCTGAGTGATGGTGTCACGATTTCGTAGTTATCCCCGTTTAGTTTCTTGATCAAGAGCGCCTCGTTTTCCCAGGTGATCGAAACATCGCCCAAATTGCGTTCTGTGAAGCTGATGGTTCCTGCCCGAGCTCCTGCGGCCAGGCCGTTCTTCAAGGCGTTTTTGTAAACCTTAGAGACAAAATCGAGCACTTTTTCCTTATCTCCATTGAACTTTTTATTGGCATAGGACCATGCTGCGAGATAGTTCCAGCGGGCTCCACCACCGGTTTTTGGATTCGGAGTGATGATGGAAACATCCTCGCGGATCAGGTCGTCCCAATCCTTGATATTCTTGGGATTTCCTTTGCGAACGAGGAAGACGATGGTTGAGGTATAGGGGGAACTGTTATGGGGGAGGCGGCTTTGCCAATCTTTCGGAATCAAGTGTTGTCCGGCTGCGTTCACCCCTCCTTTTTCGTAAATTGCATCAATGTCGTAGGCCATGGCCAGGGTGGCGACATCGGCAGGAGTGCCATCTTGAATGGCCCGGGATTGCTTGCCGGAGCCATCATGGGAGTTGCTGATTTTGATATCCTCGCCCGTCTTTGTTTTCCAATAGGAGGCAAAGGCTTTGTTGTATTCCGAGTAGAGTTCCCGGGTCGGATCATAGCTGACATTCAGGAGATCTGATTCGGCCTTGAGTAGTGCAACCCCCTGCAATGCGAGAAGGAAGAGGATCGTTTTGCGAAAAATCATAGAAGGATGTGCTGGACTTTAATCAA
>Ga0302189_10003775_pt1 | contig 11545 bp, 11 predicted proteins | sample II_Bog_E2_2_FD_194551 | JGI IMG/M metagenome (GOLD analysis project Ga0302189, IMG submission 194551) | Peat permafrost microbial communities from Stordalen Mire near Abisko, Sweden - II_Bog_E2_2 | ecosystem: Environmental > Terrestrial > Soil > Wetlands > Peat | place: Sweden: Abisko...
ACAAAAGCAAAGACAACGACAAAAACCACCCCATCAATGTGCAGAGGTTGACGGGTCACTCCATATCAGAGCCTACCTGCGAAAACTCTGGAAGACGATAGATGGCGACGTTGATCCTGGTAAAGCAGAAAGATACGCGCTCGATTTCAAGGACGAGCTGACGGCGGAATACGATAGGGCGAAAGCCGATTGGAATAGCATCGACCGCGATTTGATGAAGTGGGCGATTCCCGCCATCGCCGGGCTGATGGGGTCGGTCGGAGCGATTGCGACGGGTCACCTTGGATTAGCGGTTCCCACGGGCGGATTTGCTATTCAGGGAGTGAACGAGCTTATCCAAGCTCAGAAAAAGAGAGCTGAATTCAGGTTGAAGACGCCAATGTCTGTCTTGATCGACCTACAGGAAAAACATTGAAGAAAGCGACCGTTCGAGAATTGTAAATTGGCGGGTTCAGCTAAGCCGCTGGCGATGTAAGTTTCCCCACCAATGTGTGTGTCAAGTCCTAGATTCGCTAGGCGCGAGTTGACTATGCTTTGAAAATAGGTCCCCGCAACCAGAGCCGTCACGGTGGAGTGTGAATACCTTGGTAGCATCCACAGATACACGGGAGCCGGTTACCCTGACGTGCAATACCCGAGACACTTCAACCGGGTATGCGCACCGTCCGGCGCCTACTGGATGCCACAGTTCAGGGAAGATGAACCGGGCACTCACTCTCACCCCTGTTTGCTTCCCCAAATCCTATGGTCGGGGCCACTGCGCACCAATACCACTTGGCGCCGGGACCACCTTCTCCACAACCAGTCAGGTTCGATTCATTCGACGCAGTTAATTCTGGAGGTGTCTATGCCCTGCTATCTCGAACTTCGCGATGGTCACTCCGGCCTTGATTCACCATCATCCACACCCGGTGTGCTCGGGCCGCTCCTCGGTCCATTCATTGGGATCCGCCTGCTTCGTGATGAAGTGCGGGTAATAACGAAAGAGCGGGAAATCGCCCTGCAACGTGTAGGAGTAGATTGGGTCTTCTACGCAGGAAAGTACTACTCAGACATCGAGATTGTCCCCACTGAACAAATGGGAACTGCCCGCAACCGTCGGCGACAGCCGTTTGATCTCCGTTTGCCAAACCTCTAACTTGACCCGGAGTTCAAAGTTGCCCCGCGCGAAACATAGGGATAGCCTTTGTTGTCGATAGCGTCAATGGAGAGTGCGTTCCGGTCGTAGAGGAACTTCCATCGAACAGCGAATGCGCCGTACTTGGATGTTCCATTGGGAGTGGGCGGAAGATCGCGCTCCAGTTTGGAGATCATCCACAGCCCATCATGGGCAAATCGATCATAAAGTGGAACAACGTGGAAATACCGCAGCCAGAGAGCCTTCGAAGCCAGCGAGGTAAAGTCCCTGCCTCTGCCATCGGCTCCTGAACAGGCGGCCATCAATTCCGCGTGGGCGCGGACGAGTGAATCCAATGTGTCCAGCCTGGAGGCTTCCCTCTGGCGATCGGCCCATTCCAGGGTCGCATTCGCAATCGCGTCGCGCTTTGCCCCGGTGATGCCTTGAAGAACCTTGTAGAGATCCATTTATTTGCGAATCGTTGCGACTCATCCATCCGCCCCCGGCTGGCTCATGGCCAAGATCCCCAGGTTGTCTGCCGCCGCATCATAGCGCAATTGAGAAACAGCATCGGGCCCAAGGTGCTGAATTATTGCTTCAAAGTTGAGCATAATTTTATCGATAACCTCAGTCTATGCGAGGAGCTGCGTGAGTTGCTTTTGCGTAGCCTCGTTAAGAGCGTTATGGAGCGCTGATTCTAGCAGGTGGCTAACTTCCGCTTGGGCTGTGATGAGTTTTCCTTCCAACTGGTCGCACAAAGCCATTAGCTCATCCACCTTGGCGACGATGCGGTGTTGTTCGTTAATTGTCGGAAGTGGAATGGGAAGCTCGCGCGCTTTTTTGATTCCGAAGACAGCATGTGTACTGTCTGTCTTCATTTTGCTCAATGAGGCTTTTGCAATTGGGCTGTCGAGAAATAGCATTAGGAATTTCGGTAAAACGAACTCTGCCCTAGGTTGGACAAGAATGATGTTGGCCGATAGCGTATAAGTGAAAGGCCTGGGTAGCAAGAAAGGATCGCCAATGGTCCCTATCTTCCCAATTACAAAGTCGCCATCCTTCAGAGTATACCGCTGGCGATGTTCCTCAAGAACAGATCGAGATACCTTTCTCGCGTTCAAAAAATCGATTGTCCCTCGTTCTGTAATATCAGCATAACCGATGTATGGAACACCATCCTCACTCTGTGGGGGTGTACGGTGGCTAGGTTGTGGATCAACAAAATCTGCAATCCAATTCCCTTTAATCCAAGCCCACCCCTGCGGGAGAAGATGACGATCAATTGACCCCGAGTCACTTGGGGTCAATTGATCATGATCTGTGAATGAAGGAAGTATGTGCCGGAGGGTTGTTATGATCGAATCGTCTTCGGAATTCTGCTGGACCAGGTGGCCTCGCACGGCAAGGTTGAGGATGGTTTGGCGGAGTTGCTTGATCTGATCGGAACGGGCGGTGAGACGCGGCAGGTTTCCGATGAAGAACTGGGCGTGGGCGCGAAGCGATTCCGCATCCGCTCCGCTGTTGAGGTGATGATGGGTTGCCGCTGCTAGCCGGTCCCGTCTGCTCTCGCGCTTGTATTGCGCTACCTCCAATCGATCACACAGCGCCATCAACTCATCAACTTTGGCGACGATTCGGTGTTGCTCAGAAGTTGGTGGGAGGGGTACGAGTGCTGGAGCCATGCGCTTAAGTGTGACTCTTGTTATTGCCGCCCCTTTCATAAACCCACGCATTTGCGAATAAAAGAAAGGTGATCGCAGGAACTCAACAACCAAGCGGTTGTAGACCCCTTGAGATAGCTTCAACAAGGCGACGCTCGACAGCATCGTGAATGGATCGTCGAGATCATTAATTGTGACTACACCGGTTGTCGCCCCGTCTTTGATATAGAGGATGTCCCCCTTCTCTGGATTGCAACGAGGGTATACCTCTTGATGCACATCGCTTGAGACATAGGTCACCTCTTCAAGTAAGACTCCTTCGGGCTTAATGTTCTTCGCTGTGATGTACTTGAAGTCTCCTTCGGCAAAATTTGGAGGCGAATGGTGTGTTCCGTCTGTGAGCTTATTCAGGATTTCAATTAACCGCACCCATTCCCAATTGGGAGGAACTGGAAATGGCGGTTCATCTACATCAACCCGCGCTATTTTTGCCTGGCCCCGTAGCTTACTTTCTCTGACCAAGCGCGCCTTTTCTGATCGAATTCTCCTTAGCAGCTCCGCAGCCGGCTCCTCTGTCGGGTTTTGCTCGACAAGCTTGCCACGCACAGCAAGGTCAAGGATAAACTTCCGGAGAGACGGCACAGCATCTGGTGCATCGCTGATCCGATTGAAATGAACAAGCAGCATCTCAGCTTTCATCGAATCAGCGCCTCGGCCAGGATGGTCTTGAGCTGGTCGCGGAGCTTTGCGGCCTCACCCTCCGCCTCATCGAGCTTCTTCAATAAAACTTCCGGCTCGGCGTGTTCCTCTGCCACAGTGTTGGGGTTCTTAAGGTCGAGGTTGTAGCCGCGCGCCTTGACCTCGTCCGCGGTCACCTTCCAGGCAACTTCTGTCTCTACGCGTCCCTTGCGCTTGGCACCACCCCACCAGTCCACGCATTGTTTGAGGTGTTCCAGGCGGATGGGCTTGGTCATGGAGTAGGCCTTCTGACCCTCGGGCACGCGGTGCTCATAGAACCAAATCTCTTTGGTCGGCTCGCCTTTCTCGAAGAACAGCAGATTGGTGCCGATGCTTGCATAGGGACGGAAGACGCTGTTGGGCAGGCGGACGATGGTGTGCAGGTTGCACTCTTCCATCAAGTGTTCTTTGAGACGCGTCTTGACACCTTCGCCAAAGAGCGAGCCGTCGGGCAGCACCACGGCCGCGCGACCCTGGGCCTTGAGAATGCGGACGATGAGAGCGAGAAAAAGATCGGCGGTTTCGCGAGTCTGGAAGTGTTTGGGGAAGTTGCTCTCGATGCCGTCTTCCTCTTTGCCGCCGAAGGGCGGATTGGTGAGCACGATATCCACGCGGTCTGACTGCGTGTAGCTGATGTAGGGGCGGGCAAGCGTGTTGTCGCGACGGACGAAGCTGGGATCGTTGATGCCGTGCAGCAGCATGTTGGTCACGCAGAGCATATGCGGCAACTGCTTCTTCTCGACTCCATGGAGCGCCTTCTGCATGGCCTCCTCATCTGGCACCCGCTTCACGTAGCGTTCGCGCATGTGGCGGATGGCGCAGGTGAGAAACCCGCCGGTACCGCAGGCAGGGTCAAGCAGGCTCTCGCCCGGTCGGGGATCAACGCGATCCACCATGAAGGAGGTGACTGCACGCGGCGTGTAATATTCACCCGCGTTTCCAGCGCTCTGCAGATCGTTCAGGATCTGCTCGTAAATGTCACCGAAGTGCTGCCGCTCCACGAGGTTGTTGAAGTCGACCTCGTTGATCTTGTTGATTACCTGCCGCAACAACTGGCCGGACTTCATGTAGTTGTAGGCGTCTTCAAAGACCTCTCGAACCACGCGGCGACGGTCCCCCTTGCCGGCGACGGAGAGTTCCTTGAGCTGCGGAAAGAGCTGAGTATTGATGAAACCGAGCAACTCGTCGCCGGTGATACCTTCTGGATCGGCGGCCCAGGCGCGCCAGCGAAGCTTGGCCGGGACCGGCGAGCGGTAGCCCTCCTGCATTAGCTCAAGCTCCTGATCCTGGTCGTCAATGATTTTGAGGAAGAACATCCAGCACAGCTGCGAAATGCGCTGGGCGTCGCCATCGACGCCCGAATCCTGGCGCATGATGTCCTGAATTGATTTAACTGTGTTGCGAACAGACATATGGATTTACCTAGTCTTCCCGTGGAAGTGTTCGCTTAATCTCTTCAGCCATTGCCCGGACAGGATCCGATTCAATTGAGGGATAAAGTGCAATTCGTTTCACCCTTGGAAACGCATCTGACTTCCAAAAAGTGGACGGTTCAAGTTGGAACTTTGCGATTAGTCTTCTGCCAAAGTCGATTTCATAGTGTTCGTAAAGCCTCTTCTGCTTGAAACCTGTCATTTCAGGATATTCACCCAACAAGTATCCTTCTTGGATATGTGGGCGAAGGGCGGTGGGAGGACAGACGCTTGACAGACGCACGATTTGGAGACCAGATTCGGCACTGGCTGTGATTGCACCACTTACGTTTGGGACCCCGAGAACAAGAATAAATGCTTCGTTATCTGCCCTGTCGCAAGCGAACGACGCTGCGATGCGCAAGGAATGCGTCACGTCCAGTAAGGGCGTCGGGCAAACTTCGTAGTGCTGCAAGATGGACCAACGCACAATCTGATGACGCTTCACCCACCTTGATCCGCAAGAACTCACACCAGGGTAGCGTTCCACTAGCATTTGCTCGGCTTGCTCAAGGATCTCAAAGCGGCGAATCAACACATCACTAGATGGGTTCCTTCCCGCTACAGTTCGAAACAAGGAGGGCTTGAGAGTGGTTCTACTCTGCGCGTTTTTGAAGTCCCCTGTTTGGCCCCTAAAGAACAACACAAAATCGCGGTTTCTGAATTGCAGTTCCGCAACCCTGGTTGCCAATTCTATGTAAGAGGCCACTGGCCAAGCAGGCGCCTTTCGAACGTCCGTGCAGTGTCGAACCTGTACGTTCTGCTTTCCTTCCTGGAAGGACCAAACCGCCTGTTCACCTATCGTTCTCATTACACTCCTAAGCCACTTTCTGGTAGAGAGCTGATTGGAGTTCCTGGACCGCAGTGACAAAATTCGCGCGCGTCCCGAACTCTTTGATGAGCTGCAAAGGCGTTCCCATGGCATCGAGTGGCGGTATCTGCAGGATACGCGGGTCGCCGAGGTCGAGGATGCCCTGATCCTGATACTTGAGCAGGAGCGCCTCGAGCACGGCGCGGGCTTGTGGACCGTATTTGGTAAAAACGTCATGCTTGCGCACGTTGTCGGCCCGCTCGCGCCGCGTGAGCGCCGGCTGGTCGAAAGCGACGTAGCAGATGAGGTCGAATGGGTCGAGATTCTTGCCAACCTCCTCAGCCAGGGGGTCAAGCGACAAGCCTTCGGCTTCAAGCTCCTCGATGATGAACTGTTTCCGGTCGGCCGACTTCCACTGGCGCAGGAAGTCGTCAAGGCTGGCGAAGCGATTTTTAAGCGCCTTCTTGGTGTAATCCCGCAGGCTCTCGGTGATCAGCTTGCCATTCTCGTCGAGATACTCCACGCGCTCAGCAACGATGGTGACCGCGACTCCGTCGACATAGACTTTGCGGCGGGGAGTTCCGCCAGGCTCAATGATGATGTTGGGTGGGTCCCCATCCACAATGATTTCACCTTCACCGGGCTCCGACGGAATTGGGTCTTCATCCTCGTCGACGGGCGGCACGCTCGGCGGCGGCGTCATCGGATCATCCGGGCTTGGTTCATAAATCTGTACCGGTTCGCCGTCGAATTCAGGGTCGGCAAAGTGACCGGTTGCGCCCCGGAAATCGATGAGGGTAAAGAAGAACTTCTTGGTGTCCTCATGGACCCGCGTCCCGCGCCCGACGATTTGCTTAAACTCCGTCATGGAGCCTACGGCCCGGTCGAGAACAATGAGGCGGCAAGTCTGCACATCGACGCCGGTCGAAAGCAGGCGCGAGGTGGTGACCAGAACCGGGTACTTGGACTCCGGGTCGATGAAGTTCCCAAGCTCCGCCTGGCCCTCGGTGTCGCTCCCGGTCATGCGCATGACGTAGCGGTGATTCTCGTCGCAGAAGTCCTTGTTCTCGTTGACCAGCGCGCTGCGCATACGAGCGGCGTGCTCCTCGTCGACGCAGAAGATGATGGACTTTTGGAAGCGGTCGCCACTCTCCTTCAGAAAGTTCGAGACCTTGGCCGCGACGAGTTTGGTCCTGTCATCCAGGACCAGTGTTCGGTCGAAGTCTCTGGTGTTGTAGAGCCGGTCTTCGACTTCCTCGCCGTCGCGGTCTGTTTTGCCCGATTCCGGCCGGTAGCCCTCCACGTCCACGTCAATGTGGACTTTGACAACCTTATAAGGGGCGAGGAAACCATCCTGGATTCCCTGCTTGAGCGAATACGAATAAACGGGTTTGCCGAAGTAGTGCATGTTGGAGACGTATTCGGTCTCCTTGGGCGTCGCCGTGAGTCCGATCTGTGTGGCTGCCGAAAAGTGGTCGAGAATCTCACGCCACGCAGAGTCCCCGGCAGCGCTGCCACGATGACACTCGTCGATAACGATCAGGTCAAAGAAGCCGGGCGAGAACTCACGAAAAAGCTTCTGACGCTCCTCTGGACCGGTGATGGCTTGGTAGAGACCAAGGTAAACTTCATACGCGGTATCAATGCGGCGCCTCCTGTCCAGGGCGGAGGTGAGCTCGACCTCGGTGCCATCTTCCCTTTCAATAGTTTTGGCGCTGGTGCTGAGCTTTGCCATCGCCGCGCCGAAGGGGCGGAAGTCATTGACCATCGTCTGGTCTATAAGGATATTCCGATCAGCCAGGAAGAGGATGCGCTTTTTGCGACCGGCCTTCCACAGCTTCCAGATGATCTGAAACGCAGTGTAAGTCTTGCCCGTACCTGTGGCCATGACCAGCAGGATGCGGTCCTGGCCCTTGGCAATCGCCTCAACCGCAGCATTGACTGCGTTGCACTGGTAATAACGCGGGGCCTTGCCGCTGCCATCATCGAAGTAGTCCTGAAGAACGATCTTTTCCTCGTCGGGCGTTAGGCCCTTCCACGTCCGGTACTTTTCCCAAAGTTCAGCGGGCGACGGAAACGCATCCAGCGCCAGGTTAATCTCCTTCTCGGCGGCGACACCGGTGCGATCATGGAAGAGAAACCCGTCTCCATTAGACGAAAACACGAATGGGATGTTCAGAGTGGTGGCATAGCCGAGGGCCTGCTGGATTCCGTCGCCGATACTGTGGGTGTTATCTTTGGCTTCGATAATGGCGATGGGAATATTGGGCTTGTAATAGAGGACGTAGTCAGCCCGCTTGGCCTTCCCCCGCGACACGAGTTTCCCGCGAACAATGATCCTTCCCTTGGTGAAGGACACTTCTTCGCGAATCTGTATCATTGGGTCCCAGCCGGCTCTCTGCACAGCAGGACTTATGAACTTTGAACAGATGTCTCGCTCGCTGAGGTCTTTCTTGTTCATTCAGATCTCTTTGTCCGCAGGTCGCCCCCAGAGGCTCTGCGATTGGGCCGGCATTGGCTCCGGAGGACTGTCACCAGGGGGCAGTCGTAATTGTAATCTCGTGAAGCAATGGATTTCAGGAACAACCACTTAATTAAGCCATCCATGGAGATATACCGGCGCGTGGTGGCGGCGTGGCAATAGCCAAGGACAGCACTGCGTACGAGGTAAGGCATGCGCCGGGCCAACAACATCAATGCGCTTGCTAATCGGCAGGCTCGACCCCATTAGCTCTTCGATAGGCGAGAGGCTGGGCTGAGCAAATTCAGGCCGGGTTTATCAGACTCGTCCAGCAGCCGGCACCGCAGTACGCCGACGCTCACAAGCATCACGCTGGCTGGTTTACGACAATGGACGGCGATGGCGAAACTGATGCCCTTCGGGATTTGGTCGTACATCGGTTGCCCTTTTGCGCGTGCGAAAAATTTCGACGCTCTCTGGCGCAGATCTGTTCACGGGTTGGATAACGGGTTGACGTCGCAGGATGCGACGCCAAATTAAGCTAGTAACTCTATTAGAATGTGTAGATATATGGTAGGCACGACTGGATTCGAACCAGCGACCTCTTCCGTGTCAAGAAATGCCACGAATCGCATGTTGTTGACGGTGCAGTAGTTATAAACCGGCACAACCGGCAAAAACGGCCCTCTGGGCGGTATTTGCGACAAAAATGCGACAAACTTTTTACGGGCTTTCGGGCTGGCTGTGTGGGACCAGCTCGAAGAATCGGTCAATTTGCACTCTCAGAACGAGCCTTCCAAAGTACTTGGAGGTTTGCCCGTATCTGGATAGAATAGTCGGAGAACATATGCAATCTCCGAGGAATATATCCGACGCCGCACAAACGCCCGATACGGGCGCAATGGGTCGCGCCATCAGCGTCTTCAGGAAAAGCGGCGGCATCCTCAATACAAAACGCGCTATCGAACTGGGTGTGCACCCTCGGGAACTCTACGCGCTTCGAGACGGGGGGAAACTGGAGCGGCTCGAACGGGGGCTTTACCGGCTTGCCAACGCGAAGCCACTGGGCAACCCGGATCTAGTGACGGTCTCGCTCAAGGTGCCGAAGGGGGTTGTTTGCCTGATCTCGGCGCTGGCGTTCCACCGGCTAACAACTCAGATTCCGCACTCTGTATATCTTGCGATTCCGGCCAACGACCAGGCCCCTGCGATGCAATATCCGCCGCTACGCATCTTCTGGTATTCCAAGCTGGTTTATGAAAGCGGCATCGAGGAAGTGACGCTGGATGGAACTCCGGTCCGCGTCTACTCTGCCGAAAAGACGCTGGCCGATTGCTTTAAGTACCGCAATAAACTCGGCATCGATGTATGCACGGAAGCGCTGAATCTCTACCGGCAGCGTGGACGCATGAAGCTCGATCAGATTGAGCAGTTCGCAAAAGTATGCCGCGTTGAACGTGTCATGCGGCCTTACCTGGAGGCGATTCTTTGACGGTATCCGTGGTCAAGAACATGGGTGCTTCTGTTCGGCAGCGCCTGCTGAATTATGCGAAGGCGAACAACCGGCCCTTTGCCGAGGTGCTTCAGTATTACGCGATGGAGCGCTTTCTCTACCGCCTATCGACATCGCCACACGCCAGCAAATTCTTGTTGAAGGGTGCTCTGCTGCTAACGGCGTGGCGTGCACCCATGTCCAGGCCGACAATGGATATTGACCTTTTGGGTAGGACCAGCAATGAGGTAGACGACATTGTGAACCTATTGAAGGAAGTTGCCCAAGTCGATGTTCCCGATGATGGCATCACCTTTGATCTTGATTCATTTACCGGATCGGTGATTCGGGAAGACGCCGATTACTCTGGCGTTCGTACTGTGTTTACGGGCCATCTTAACGCGGCCCGTGTGACCATGCAGATCGATATTGGATTCGGCGATGTAGTGACGCCAGAACCGGAGCGGCTTGCCTATCCCACGATTCTTGATTTTCCTGCGCCTGCGCTGCTTGGCTACACCCGCGAGACGGTTATCGCTGAAAAGCTGGAAGCGCTTGTCCAGCTTCGTATGCTGAACAGCCGCATGAAGGATTACTTCGATATATGGATTCTTCTACGCCATCCAGAACTTGATCAGACCGTGCTTCGCGCGGCTATCGAGCGAACCTTCAAGAATCGAAAGATGGAAATCGACGCCACGCCGATTGGTCTCTCGCCGCAATTCGGCACCGATCCAGCGAAGCAAACACAGTGGCGGGCATTCCTAAAACGCTCCGCATTAAAAGACGCGCCAGAGCAGCTTTCCGTAGTAGTCGAAGAATTGCGCGCGTATTTCGAGCCAATCTTTACGAGTCTCGCCTGATATGTTCTGCACGGTAGCAACATATTTCTGGCGGATAAGCTTTCTATGGTGGTCTATCGGGAAAAATCAGAAAACAAATCGCCGGGCGTAACCGAAAGCGCCTTCGCCAGCTTGACGATGTTCTCCAGAGCGACGTTTCGTTCGCCGCGCTCGACTCCGCCGACATAGTTGCGATGCAGTCCGGCGCGCTCAGCCAGTTCCTCCTGGGAATAGCCCCGCTCGTCGCGGAGTTGCCGCAACCTAGAGCCAAATCGAGACTTAACGGAGTGTGGGGCCACATCTCCATGCTCGAAGCCTGACCACTATGCGTCTACACACGATGAGTGTGATAATGTCCTGGTTGGAGTTGTATCCATGCGCCGCTCTCGTCCTGCGCGCTGCCGGAAACTGCCCCAGTTGACGAAAAATTCATCGGATTGGGCCAGCATTGAGGTGGGAAGGATACGATTCAATAGGAGAGGAGGGAGAATCTGTGAACACAGATTTCATCGACTGCCCGGAAGTGGCAGGAAAGACAATTCAATTGCTCAGGATTCACCGGGACACCGGCGACGGGTCGCGCGTCCAGATTGAGTTGACAGACGGAACCAGCTTCACCTGCTACGTCTTGGTTCGTCCAGCCGTGGAAGCATCCTTATATAAGGGTGGCGCAGGAGCACCGGAAACCATTCGCGACTACAAATTGTAGGCAAAATCCTCCCCCACAAACCCGGTCGTTATTCCCAAATGGAATAACGGTCTCCCTGGAATTCATTGGACGCGGCCCCAAAACCGCCATAACTTTGCCCTAATGCTGACGCCTGAGTCAGCGGAGGTGCAAAGTGAATCGTTTCCAACGCATATTCCGACGCGACGCCAGTCGTAATCGGCTGCTTATTCCGTCCGCCAACCGGCTGTCGGGACAAACCCTCAAGACCACACTTCTTTCAG
>Ga0302189_10003805_pt1 | contig 11484 bp, 10 predicted proteins | sample II_Bog_E2_2_FD_194551 | JGI IMG/M metagenome (GOLD analysis project Ga0302189, IMG submission 194551) | Peat permafrost microbial communities from Stordalen Mire near Abisko, Sweden - II_Bog_E2_2 | ecosystem: Environmental > Terrestrial > Soil > Wetlands > Peat | place: Sweden: Abisko...
CTGCGGCCAGCAGACGGTGTTCTTCGTCGTTGAGGGGCTGGGTGGCGTCGAGCACGACGAGCACGAGCGCCGCATCGGCGAGGGCTTCGCGGCTGCGATGAATTCCGAGCAGCTCGATTTCGTCGATATTGGCGTGGGGACCTTCGCGCAGGCCCGCGGTGTCGACGAGCTCGATGGGAATGCCGCCGATGGAGATGCGCTCGGTGACGAGGTCGCGCGTGGTGCCGGGAGTGGCGGTGACAATGGCGCGGTCGCGCTCCACGAGGCGGTTGAAGAGCGAGCTTTTGCCGGCGTTGGGGCGGCCGACGATGGCGAGGGTGAGGCCGTCGTGCACGATGCGGCCGCGAGCAAAGGAGACTTCAAGCGCGGCGAGCGGCGGGGTAAGCTCGGCGATGCGCCGGGAAATTTCCTGCTGCGGCGTGACGTCGAGATCGTCCTCGGCGAAGTCGATGCCGGCTTCAAGCAGAGCGACAAGCTCGACGAGGGCTTCTTTCACCGGCGCGACGCGATGGCTGAGCGCACCGCCCATCTGGCTGGCGGCCTGGCGCGCCTGGGTGAGGGTTTGCGCGTCAATGAGGTCGCGGACCGCTTCAGCCTGCGTGAGGTCGAGGCGGCCGGAGAGGAATGCGCGTTGCGTAAATTCGCCGGGTTCGGCGAGACGCGCGCCTAATGCGAGCGCACGGCGCAGCAGCAGTTCCAGCACCACCGGCGAGCCGTGTGCGGCAATTTCCACCAGGTCTTCCGCGGTGTAGGAGTTCGGCGCGGCGAAAAATGTTACCAGGGCTTCGTCGATGCGTGTGGCTTCGTCGCGCGCGGGGTTTTCATCGGCGCCGTCGAGCACATCGGCGAGGCGCGCGTGAGCGTGCTCGAGTGGATGGCGGAGACGGACCAATTGCACGGCGATGGATGCAGCCTGGGGACCGCTCAAGCGCACGATGCCGATGCCACCGCGTCCCGGAGGCGTGGAGATGGCAGCGATGGTGTCGGTAACCGTGGTGGGCGCGGGCATTTCTCCCCTCAGTGTAGTGTGCGAGGCGACCAAGCTCTAAAACATGACTCGCGTCCGATTGGGAACGAAGAGAGGGTCCAATTTGGGAAAGTAACCAGGAGATCAACACCCAAATGATCGTGACGCGGCCAAAAGAGATTGGTCTAGAGTTAAAGTATCGATGTGTCTCTCGGCGGCGTGGATAGCTGCCGCCGCTGGGAAGCGCGACCGGCCTGAGGCGAATGCGATGAAGGCTGCGCGGCTAGCTACGCTCAAGTTCTTTGCGCTGCTGTTCCTGCTGGTTGGTCTGGCGGGCCTGATCGCGTCTGCTGCCATCTCCACGCATTATCTTGTCGTGATGCCCCGTGCGCCAGCGCCCGGCCCAACACCGGACGAGTACCGCAGCGTTCCGCGCAGCATACATGGCGTGACGATTTACCAGACTGCGAAGGAAAACCGCCTGCTCAACACGTGGGAGTTTACCTCGGTAGGAATTTTTCTTGTCGGCGTTGTATTGAGCGTGGTTTATCTGGAGAAGTGGGGCAGTATGCAAGTGCCGGCGGGCGAGGAAGAGGAGCGCGAATTTGCGGAAGGTCTGCGGTGAGAGGCTGAGACGTGCGCGTGGCGCGCGGCGCTGCCCACTACAATAAAGCGATGCCTGAGCTACCCGAGGTGGAAACTGTCGCGCGCGGAGTGAACCGGCGCGTGCGCGGCGATCGCATTGTGCAGGCTTGGTTTGGCAAGCGCCCGCAAACCTTCAAGACTCCACCATCACGGCAGGCGAAGGGCCTTGCGGGGCGCACAATTCTGGCCGTGCACCGCACGGGGAAGCACATTGTTTTCGAGTTGGGTGCAGAGGCGGGCGCCACCGCATCGGATGCGCAGTGGATCGTGCATCTGGGGATGACGGGGCGATTACTGGTGGCGACACCGGATGCTCCTCTAGCCCCGCACACGCATGCGCGGATTGACCTGGCTAGCGGCAATGAGTTGAGGTTTGTGGATCCGCGGCGGTTTGGCCGGTTGGAGTTTCGCAACCTGCGCGGCAAGGGCGACGTCGCATTCGAAGCGCCGGGAGCTGAGCCGCTGACCATCGGCGCGGCCGCGTTTGCCGAACTCTTCAGCCAGCGGAAGATGCCCATCAAGGCGGCGCTGCTGAACCAATCCCTGCTGGCCGGGGTGGGCAACATCTACGCGGACGAGAGCCTTTTTCAGGCGGGCATCCGGCCGCGAAGGCGGACCAACAGGCTGGCCGCGGCGGAGCTGGAGCGGCTGCGCGTGGCGCTGCGCCAGATTCTCACGCACGCAATCCGCCTCGGCGGGTCGTCGGTGTCGGATTACGTGGACGCCGAGGGAGAGCGCGGCTTTTTTCAGCTCGAACATTGCGTCTACCAGCGCACGGGCGAGCCTTGCCGGCGGTGCCAGACGCCCATCCGGCGCATTGAGCTGGCCGGACGCGGAACCCACTATTGCCCGATCTGCCAGCGCTGAGGAGAGAGACAAGCGGAGCTAGCGGAGTTGGCGGGGTTAGCGGAGCTAGATTAGCTCGACTAGTCAGCGTTGAATCGGCCCCGAGAGTCCACTCCGCGACCAAACATCTACGTAATTTGGGAGAAATTTAGCGCCAAAACTCCGTGAACCCATAAGAATTGTATAAGGATTACTATATAAGTCATTCAGAATCATCCATGTTACAAAGGGCATGTTAATTGCTAAGTAATAGGCGCCAGTGATTGATCGGCTGCTGAAGGAAGGCCCAGCGAGCCAGAGCTACACAGGGTACCCGGCACGAGCAACCGCCAATGAGCGGCCCTCAAAAGGGAAAGCCAGCCGGGAAGCCCAAAGTTGGAGCGGTGGAAACAGCCACTGCCCATCACAAAGCTGGGAGGCCAGTGACCAGCATCTAAGAAACGAGACGCCACCTTTAAGGGGTGGCGTTTTTCACGTGTGGGCGCACTTTTGCCGGTGCAGCAGACCCGATTTGGGGACGCAGGTGACGCTTTCGGGGGAATCAGCGCAGTCACTTCTGTGGGCTGTCCCCCTTGCCAGTGGTGAGCCTTCCCTGTAGTATCAGAGTTGCCTATCAAGCGGCTGACGCGGGCCACCCCGGCATGGGTAGAGCAAGCTCGCCGTTGAGCAAAGAGACATCGCCAAACAGTTGAGATCGTTCAGAATGGACTGCGTGCGACGGTTGCTCATGTAGGAAATGGCATGACCTGAGGAATGCAGCCGCGCCGAGTGGATACCGGCGAGCGGATGGAGTGGATGAACGACTCCCGCAAATAAAGCGGCAAGCGCATTTTCACAGTGGGTCGAGTGGTGGAAGTACGCACCAGGAAGCGCGACTGCCGGCTCAAAGATGAAGCTTGGCGAGAAGCGCCAAAACGAGCGAATACAGATTTTGGATGAAGGCAGTGCGCCGCCGTGGATGTGCCACATTCTCTCTCCTGAGGGGAGGGAATTGAGGCAAAAGTAAGGCGGCTGGTTCACCGATTGCAGCACGCGCAAAACAACATACAAAAGCGAAGCACCAGGAAGTACACGCATCATGACAACAGAACCGACGCAGCCCCAGCCTGAACAGGGGCCGACTCCTGACAACGGTCAGGTGCAGTCGCAAGGGCATCGACGCCGCCGGCGCCGCCGCAAGAACAAATCAAGCCAACAGGGCGCGATGCAGCCTCCGCAAGGGCAGGGGCAGCCGCAGGGACAGCCGCAAATGCAGGCACCACCGCAAATGCAGGCGCCGCCGCAGCAATCTGCGCCGCCGCGGCCTCCCCACCAACGGCAGGGACGAAAGAAAAAGTTCTTCCAGAAGGACAGGGGTCCCGCGGCGCAGCCCGGCAACAGCATCAACGCACCGCAGAACAAGCGCAGAGGGCGGCAGAAGGGCCCGCGCATGTTTGTCGGCCCAATGGACCACAGCTATCGCGTGGTGAACGGGAATGTCGCTGACGGACCGGCCTCGACGATTCCCACGGCAGGCAACGGGCATAGCAGCGGGTACTATCCCGAGGTTTATGCGGGGCAGGCCCCGGCGCCGGTTCGTGAAAACGCGCCCACACGCATCTTCTGCTTTATCGAGGATCTCTTCTTCCTGGCCAAGATCCAGGAGACGGCGCGCAAGCTGGGCGTAAAGGTGGAGTTCATCAAGGGCGATAAGGACGCCGTGGCGCGCATCCACGACTTGCCCGAGAATGAGCGGCCTTCGCTGCTGGTGTTCGACCTGAACAACCTGAACGCCAAGCCCATGACGCTGATTCCCAAGTTCAAATCGAAGTTCAAGAAGGCGGTTTCGATCGTTGGCTTCCTGAATCATCTTCAGGGAGATCTGAAGATCAAGGCTCTGGAAGCGGGCTGCGACACAGTGATGCCGCGTTCGGCGTTCTCGCAAAGCTTGCCGATCCTGCTGCGCCGCTACGGCGTGGAAGAGGAAGAGGAGCAGGAGCGGCAGCCGGCGTTCTAAAGGCAGGGAACAAGGGAGCAAGGGAGCAAGAAAACACTGGGCGCGCTCGCGTAGAGCGCGCCCAGTGTTTTTGTGCGGAGGTGTGGATTCTTCTACCCCCTATTGCCTGCTTTTATCCGGGAGGCCAGGTCATTTGCCGGCCGCCCATCAGGTGCAGATGCAGATGGTCCACGGTTTGGCCGCCGTCTTCGCCGGTGTTCACCACAACGCGGTAGCCTTTCGCGAGACCCTTCTTGCGGGCAATCTCCGCTGCCACCCAGAAAAGATGACCGAGCAATGCGTTCTGTTCCGGAGTGGCCTCGGCAAGCGAATCAATATGCTCGCGCGGAACGATCAGAACATGCACGGGAGCCTTGGGATTGATGTCGGCGAAGGCATAGACGCGTTCGTCCTGGTAGATGGCGGCGGACGGAATCTCACCGGAGGCGATCTTGCAGAAGAGGCAGCTCATGGCGAGACCAGTGTACACGGCGGCCGCTCAGGCGGACTCGATGATCATGTTCGCGTACTGAATGGTGTCGCCGGTGCGGATGAGGCCGATGGCGTGGGGAACGCGCTTCTTGAACTCGATGTGCGGCTCGAAGGTGAGTGGCACGCCTGCGAAGGCCGCGGCGAATTCCTCGCGCGTGCGGACATGATTGGCGCCGTGGAACTCCTCGGCCATCCATGCGTGGCCGATAACGTAATTGGCGCGGATGGCGTTGAGGACGTCGAGCACGCGCGGGATGCCGTCGACGAGCGAGATGTCGACGGTTTCAATCTGCGGCCAAAAGGGAAATCCGCGGTCGGCGATGACGAGGGTGTTGGTATGGCGAATGCGGGCGAGCAGCGCAAGAATGTGCGGGTTCAGGATGCCGGATTTGAGCATGGGATCGAAACTCCCTGATGAACTTTCAATCCTGACCAGCTTACAATGTCGCCATGGCCGCTTCCCCGCAGCTCCGCGTCATTCATACCGTGTGCTCGCACGATTGTCCGGACTCGTGCGCGGTGCTGGTGACGGTGAACGAAGAGGGTCGCGCGGTGAAGGTGGAAGGCGACCCGTCGCAGCCGGTAACGCAGGGATTTCTGTGCGGCAAGGTGGCGAAATATCTGGATCGCGTGTATGCGCCGGACCGCGTTCTTTATCCGATGCGCCGTAGGGCCGGCGTGGCGAAGGGGCCGTTGCCGAGTGGCCGCGAGCACGAAGCTTTCGAGCGTGTGAGCTGGGATGAAGCGCTGAACGCGATTGCGGCGCGGCTCCAGGAGACGAGCGATCGCTACGGTCCGGAATCGATTCTGCCGTACAGCTACGCGGGAACCATTGGCGTGCTGGGATACGGATCGATGGATCGGCGATTTTTTCATCGCATGGGCGCGAGCCAGCTCGATCGCACGATTTGTTCCGAGGCGGGCGGCCAGGCGTGGAACCTGGTGTACGGGAAAAAATTCGGCACGCCTACCGAAGATTTCCGGCGGTCGAAACTGATTCTGGCGTGGGGCGCGAATATCCACGGCAACAACATTCACTTGTGGCCGTTTGTGGAGGAGGCGCGGCGCAACGGTGCGCGGCTGGTCGTGATTGACCCCTACCGCACGCGCACCGCGGCCGTGGCGGACTGGCATATCGCGATTCGGCCCGGCACGGATGTGGCGCTGGCGCTGGGCCTGATGCACGTGATTCTCAACGAAGGCCTGGAAGACCGCGCCTACATTGCCGGAATGACGCACGGCTTTGAAGCGCTGGCCGAGCGTGTGCGCGAATACACTTCGGAACGCGTGGCTGGATGGACCGGAATGACGCCCAGCGAGATTGAGCAACTGGCGCGCGAGTACGCGACGACGCGGCCCGCGGCGCTGCGGCTGAATTACGGCGTGCAGCGCGCGGAGAACGGCGGAGCGGCGGTGCGCGCGATTGCGATGCTGCCGGCGCTGACGGGGGCATGGAAGACGCGCGGCGGCGGAGGACAGCTTTCGACGTCGGGCGCGTTTGCGTGGGACAAAAAAGCACTGGAGCGGCCCGATCTGGCGCTGGCTTCGCCGCTGGGGCGGCTGGCGCGGGTGGTGAATATGTCGGCGCTTGGCCAAGCGCTGACCGAGCTTGGCCAAGCGAGGGAGCAAGGGAGCAAGGGAGCGAGGGAGCAAGAGAACAGTGCCGACGACGGCCCGGCGGTGCATGCGCTGTTTGTGTACAACTCGAATCCGGGAGCGGTGGCGCCGAATTCGAACGCGGTGCGGCGCGGCCTCGAGCGCGACGATCTCTTCACCGTGGTGCACGAGCAGTTTTTTACCGACACCACCGATTACGCGGATTTTGTGTTGCCGGCGACGACGTTTCTGGAGCACACCGACGTGCAGGGAGCGTACGGGCACTACTTTGTGCAGCTTTCGCAGCAGGCGATTGCGCCGCGCGGCGAGGCGCGATCGAATGTGTGGCTCTTCGGGCAGCTGGCGCAACGAATGGGATTTACGGAGGCGTGCTTCCGCGATACACCGGAGGAGATGATCCGGCAGGCGTTGGCGATTGGCGCGGATGGGCATTCGACGAATGCGGGTATGGAGCACGTCTCGATGGAAGAACTGGAACGCGCGGGGCATGTGCCGCTGGCATTTCATTCGAGTCCCGACGCGCATCCGTTTCTGCCTTACACTCAAGGACCGCTAGCCACGCCGTCGGGCAAGATTGAATTTTTCTCGGAAACGCTGGCCGCGACGGGCCTCGATCCGCTTCCTGGTTTTGTTCCCCCGGTTGAGTCGCGTTGGGGTGAGGCGGCGAAAAACTATCCGCTGGAACTGTTGGCGCGCAAGAATGACAACTACATGAACTCGACGTTTGCGAATCTGCCGGGGCACCGCAAGATGGAGGCGCGGACCAACCAGAAGCTCGAGATGCATCCGGCAGACGCCGAGGCTCGCGGCGTGAGCGAGGGCGACCCGGTGCGCGTCTTCAACGACCGCGGCGCGATTGAGTTGACGGCGATGCTGAATGCGCACTTGCCGGCGGGCGTGGTGACGGCGCGGCTGGACTGGGCGAAGCTGCTCCCCGGCGGCGCGAATGTGAATGCGCTTACCAGTGAACGGCTGACTGACATTGGCGGCGGAGCAACGTTTTACTCGACGCTTGTGGAAGTGGAGAAGACAGGAAGCAGGGGCTAGACGCCTATCGAACTGGGAGGATCGCAATGTCAGCGAGTTTGAGATTCAGGGGATGGAAACTCTGTGCGACGGCCGTGGCTTCCTTCGCCTGCGGGTCGGCCATCACAGCCCACCTGGCACATGTACAAGAGGTGAAGGCCAATAGCAATCGCGTCTTCGAGCTGATGGTTTATCACACCGAGCCGGGCAAGGTACCCTCGCTCGAATCGATCTTTAAAGATGTATCCAAGCTGCAGGCAAAACACGGGCTCAACGCCATCGGCTATTGGGTGCCGGACGACGACTCGCCCGCCTGGAAAGATACATTTGTTTACCTCATCGTTCAATCCAGTCAGGATGAAGCCCAAAAGAACTGGGATGCACTGCATGCCGATCCGGAATTTCTCCCTTACAGAAATGCGGCCGTGCCTCTGATCGAAAAAGTCAATGGAGCGTTCAACGTGGACGAAGTGTTCATGCGTCCGACGGACTTCTCCGCACTAAAGTAGAAAAGCTGGTAGGGGACGGTCACCGCTTCCGCGCGCGTTCGCGCTGCAGCTCGCGGTAAAGTTCGCTTTTTGACTTGCCCAGCTCGCGGGCGAGGCGCTTGAGGGCTTCCTTTTCGTCAACACCGTTTTCGGACTGCATGCGTGCTACGCGGGCGGCGATGGTTTCGGATTTGGATTCAGTGCCTGGCGCAGTTCCGGATGATTTGGCCGGGGCGGGCGCTTCAATGAGCAGAGTGATTTCGCCGCGGATGCGGTCGCGGGCGGCGAGTTCACTGCGCACCTCGGCCACGGTGCCGCGCAAGAATTCTTCGTGCAGCTTGGTCAGCTCTCTTGCGACCGCTGCGTTGAGCAGAGCTCCCCAGAGTTCTTCGATGTCGGCGAGCGTTTCGAGAATGCGGTGCGGGGCCTCGTAAAAAATCAACGTGCGCGGAGTCGAGCGCGGGTCAGCTTGTTCGCGGGCAGCGAGGTCTTCGAGAAAGGTGCGGCGCGCGCCGGATTTTTCCGGAAGGAATCCGAGGAAGTGGAAATCTTCAGTGGGGAGTCCCGAGGCGACGAGCGCGCTGATGGCCGCGTTGGCGCCGGGAATGGGGATGACTTGCACTCCGGCGGCAATGGCTTCGCGCACCAGCCAACTGCCGGGGTCATTGATGGCCGGAGTTCCCGCGTCGGAGACGAGTGCGATGCGCTCCCCGGCCTTTATGTTTTGGATGAGTTCCGTGGCACGGGTGTGCTCGTTGTGCTGGTGGTAACTGACCGCGGGCTTGGCAATTTGAAAATGGTTGAGGAGCTTTTGGGTTTGGCGGGTGTCTTCGCAGGCGATGCGATCTACGTTACGGAGAACGTCGAGGGCGCGGAGAGTGATGTCGCCGAGATTGCCGATGGGCGTGGCGACGAGGTAGAGGCCGGGGGCGAGTGGAGTGTCCGATTTCGGTTCCCTGGTCCCCGAGTGCGAGGGACCCGGGGCACCCTCCAATTGTGGGTGGTCCGGCATGGGGCCTTCAGTTTCCTTGTTCCTGGCGCTCGATGCGGCGCTGTTCGGAAAGCAGCGCCATGGAGCTCATGAGGTTCTGCACGCTGACGATGCCGACCACACGTCCGCTCTCCGTGATGGGAATCAGGGCCAGGCCATGGCCGGCTGTGAGGCGGCGGATGGTGGTGCCCAGCGTGTCCTCAGGCCGCGCCACCTGGAAGGTGCGCGACATGACCGACTGCACATAGCCGTTGCCGTCGTTGCGGAGAGCATCGACGATGCGTTGCCGCGAGACGATGCCGACGAGTTGTGGACCGCGGACGACGGGAAAATCTTCTTGCAGCGAGTGCACGCAACGGTACAAGGCATCGGCGAGAGTATCAGAGGGCGAGAGCGTGGCAAAGTCTGTGAGCATGACTTCGCGCATGCACACGGTGTCGACTACGGACTGGAAAAAGACGCCCTGATCCTCGATTTGCGCGCCGATCATGACGAAGAAACCGGCAAGGATGAGCCAGGAATCGTGGAGCAACATGCCGCCCAGCATGGCGATAAGCGCCAGAGCCTGACCGATGCCCGCGGCGGCGCGGCCTGCGGGCGCCACGCCGTGCTTACGGGCGAAGGCGTTGCGGACGAGACGGCCGCAATCGAGCGGGTAGGCGGGGAGCAGATGCAGCACGCCGAGAAGCAACTGCATCCAGACCAGGCTGCGTAACAGGCTTTTAGGGTCGATGAGAGGCAGGCAGAAGAGCTGGATGCTGCTGACACCCAGGATGGCGGCGGCAGCGGTAAGGCCCGCGAACCAGTTGGCCAGCGGGCCGGCAAGCGCCAGAACGAATTGCCCGGTGCCGTGATTGGCCTTTTCCTGGCTTTCAGGGTTGGCGTAGGCGAACAGTCCACCGATGGGCAGCAAGAGGATGGCGCGCAGGCGTAGACCCAGCGCCGCGGCAACCAGGAGACGGGCGGTCTCGCGCACGGCGACGGCGGCCACCAGGAGGATGAAGAGAGCCAGTCCGCGCGGCCAGCCCTGCGGGCCGCTCATGGCAAAAAGCACCAGCACCAGGAGCGGAAAGAAGATGTGGAGGCGGACCTCCACGCCCATCCACCGGCCAAACGGAATGGACCATCCGCGCATAGTTCGATTGTAGAGGGTCGGGACGACAAACAGCTTCTAGCTACTAGCTTCTAGCCTCTAGCTCTTGCACGCCGGAACATTCTTGGTCGGGCGAAGGAACCGCCGGCAGCCCAGTCCTTTATGCTTGTGGGCGATGCGCATCATTGCTGGAATGTACGGTTCGCGTAGGCTGGAAGGGCCGACCGGGTTGAGCACGCGGCCGACCAGCGACCGCCTGCGGGAAACGCTCTTCAATGTGCTGGCCCCGCGCATCAAGGGAGTAGGTGGGGGCGGCGCGGGGTTTCTGGATTTGTATGCAGGTTCAGGAGCGGTGGGCCTTGAGGCGCTGAGCCGTGGGGCGGCGCGCGTGACGTTTGTGGAACGGTCGCCAGCGGCGCTGAAGGTGTTGCGGCGCAATCTGGAGCGGCTTGGCATCGAGAGCGGATTTGTGGTGAGCGCGGAGAGCGTGGCGGCGTTCCTGCGTTCCACCGCAAGAGCAAGCCCAAGACCAATACCCAACGAAGTGGCAAAACCGGGACGCTATGAAGTGGTGTATCTGGATCCGCCGTACGACGCGGCCCAGGAGTATGCGGCCACGCTGGGAGCGCTGGGAGAGACCCCGGGAATTCTCGCGCCGGGAGCGCTGGTGATCGCCGAGCACCGGCGCAAGCAGAACCTCGAAGACCGGTACGGCAACCTGAAGCGGACGCGGCTGCTTGAACAGGGCGACGCCGCGTTGAGCTTCTATGCGGTCGAGACAGGGGCTGCTGGAACGTGATGGGGATTCGGAAGCGTGGCTAGAGCGGAACGAGAGAAGCCATACCCGGCGATGGCGGTCTCCCACCCTTGCGACAGAAAAAAGTCGCAAGGATGGGGCAACGATCTTCTTTTGTTGCCCCGCGCCAGTGGGGTCCGTGTTATCCCACCCTTTCCGCGATGAAGCCGCGGAAAGGATGGGGCACGGTGCTCTGGAGTGCAGCAATCATCGTGCCGCTCTAGAATGGAGCGCATGAAAATGAGAAAGACTTGCGCTGGGTATGCAGCACTCGCGCTCATCGCCGTTGCAGAGTTGAGCGTGCACGGACAGCCGAAGCCGGGCGTGGAGCCGGAGAATGCGACGCAGCAACTCGTCATCCTCGATACAGACATTGGCGATGACATCGACGATGCCTTTGCACTGGCATTGTTGCTTCAGAGCCCCGAGATCAAGCTGCTGGGCATCACCACTGCATTTGGCGACACGGAATTGAGGGCGCGGCTGGTGGAGCGCTATCTCGCGGCGGTGGACCGCAGTGGGATTCCCGTCGAAGCTGGCGTGTCCAC
>Ga0302189_10003806_pt1 | contig 11482 bp, 12 predicted proteins | sample II_Bog_E2_2_FD_194551 | JGI IMG/M metagenome (GOLD analysis project Ga0302189, IMG submission 194551) | Peat permafrost microbial communities from Stordalen Mire near Abisko, Sweden - II_Bog_E2_2 | ecosystem: Environmental > Terrestrial > Soil > Wetlands > Peat | place: Sweden: Abisko...
CCTGTTTACCTGTTGGTAAACACAAACCCTCATTTTCAGGCAAAAAAACGCCAAAAACACCGCCGAAACTGGCACTTTAGAGCAAAAAATGGCACTTTTTGCACGTCGAAATTCGCCTACCCAAACCATCCCAACGTGCTCTGTTTTTCCACCTCGATTCGCCCCGAAAAAGCATCTCCCTCACAAGGTCAAGAGCTTGTCGTTCCAAATGCGTTTGCCCTGGGCTTGCCCAGGAGCGTTCGGCGCCGGTCATGTCCTGGTGCTGAACGAGTACGCGGAAGCTGTGGTCTTCCGACGCGAGGGTTCCATTGGCCTTCAATTCTTCCAGAACTGCGACATTCAACTCGCGGCGCGAGGCATGGTCGGGCGAGACGATGAGTGTCTTTTCGGGTGACTCGACATAGCTTTTGGCGATCGCGCGGATGCGCTCCTGGGTATCGGGGATTTCTTTCACGTGGCCCTGTTGCCGGAGCGATTCAAGGGCTGCGGAAACCTGGCCTTTGGCCAGCAACTCGACGGCGGATTTGAGCGCCGAATTTCTCTGGCGAACAATCTCATCAAGCTTGGCGGTTGGCATCGCCCACGATCGACACGGTTGCTGTTCCCTCTTCCCCTCCCTTTCGCGGATTGCTATCGGTACATCCCCGATTATGACCGATTTTGAAATAGGCTGACGACGAAATTGACTACATTTTTGGGGGCGGATATTTAAGCGCAAAACGACCGGATCCTGGGTTATTTCCCATTCCATAAATCCGATTGTTTATGGACAATCAAGCAAGCAGCCCCGCAGATCCTAATCGGCGAAAGACCTGACCAGGAACGAACTTCTCCAGCGCCTTCAGACAATCAGAGACCTAGGCAGCCTGGCGCAACGGCTGCCCGCACAAGTGAAGGACACGAGTTTGTCCCATGTCCGGTGGGCTGGCACCAGGAAAAAGCCGATTTCAGCTAGCAGCCGGGGTGGAACGTTCTGGACGACTTCTTCGTCAAACGGGTCAACGATTGCATCATCATCATGGAAATATCGGATCGTCTCGACGTTCAACTCGCTACGGTCGAAGCGGGCGCACAGTGCCACCTGTACCGTCAGCTCATCACTATCCGACTGCGGTTCCGAGAGGAGTTTTCCGGTGGATCGCTGGTGCCATTTGGGAATACCCCGGTTTTCGGAAAACCACTGGCTATGGGCGCTCGCGGCATTGGAACTGAAGCCGGTGATGGTGGCGAGCAGGCGAATCCTGTCGCTCGCGTTCGGATTGCTTCCGTAGAAATCATGCTCGGTCAAGGTGCGGACAAGCCGGTCCCGTCCAAAGATCAGGGCGAGCGATTCCAGTATGGTGCTTTTCCCCGCACCATTCGACCCCACGAGCACCGTTTGGCGCTCACTGAACTAGACCACCGTGCTTTTCATCCCGCGGAAGTTCTCAATTCGAAGCTGCCGAATCCACATGTGCCCTCCCCGCCCGTGCTTTGATCAGGGGTCGCCGCTCTGCGCCCGACGAAGGTGTACTTGCATAGAGTGGCACTATGTGCAAGTCTATTTACTTATGGTGACACGTCATTATTGGATTGATCGGATCGAACAGGCGTGGGAAAAGCGGTAGAAGGGCGCGAGTCGTACCGCACCACCGCCACCTAGCAGCAGAGCATAGTTCTTTGCATGAGCATCGGTACCGGCGATCAGCAAATTGAAGATGTTCGCATCCACAAATGACTGCACATCTTCTTCCGGATTGCTCGACTGCTCCCTCAACAATTCCGCAATCGTGCGCGCTCCTGGCCCCCCATCGCTCTCATACTTGCGTGTGGGATGAAGGCCGAGAGCCTGGCACATATCTTCTTGGTGGATACGCGCCCACCGCCCCGCGCTCCGCACGCGGTCATAACGCTCCACCACAATCGCTATCTCGTCGCCGAAGTGCTGAACGCTGGAGTTGGGAACGATCAGTCCAGCGGCCCTTGCCAGCCGCAATGAGAAATGCTCGTTCTCCGCGTGACCATCCCATTCACCCGTGGGCGGCTTGAGAATGTGGGTGGTTGGAACGCGGCCAGATGGAACACCCCACCGTTTGCGCTCGAAGAGAAGGGCGGTCTTGGGTTGCGCGGCAGCGAGGCTGAACTGTCCCGTGTCTTGAGCACTGCGCCATGCAGAATGATCCGCGCGCAACGCACGCAACCTCTCGGCGACGTCAACCACGGTAAGCCACTTGACTTCCTTGGAAACTGTGTCCGATTGCCGTGCTTCAAGGCGTTCCGAGCGGACAAATTGAACTGCGCCTGCGCAGTCTTCTCCCACATGGGCAATCAGCCGAAAGACATTCTTCGGCGAAACCTGAAAACGCCTGCCCCAGTTCTCAAGAACCCGGTCGTTGTCGGGCAGCAGTCCCCATAGAAAGGCCTCGATCCGCGCATGGCCGTGCTCCGTCGAAGCCAGCGGCATGGAGAGCGATAGCGGGAAGGCATTGGGATCGGCTCGCCATTCATCGTTATAGACGAACGAAAGTCTGGCGTTCTTGTAGTTGACAGTACCTACTTCGCGGCCATCGAGCAGAGCGGTCAGTTGATTGGTCATCTCAGCTTCTTCAGGGACGGCTTCTTCAACGAGTCAAGAATGCTGTTGATGTCCGGCGCTTTCTCTTTGCCTTGCGAGGGAGTTTCGGCCTGAGAATCCGCCTCCACGTCGATGGATATTTCAAGGCTCTTCAGTGTGCGCAAGATGAGACCAATTTCGGCGCCAGGCTTCCCCTGTTCCACTTCGACAAGCCACTTTCGGCTGGTCCCGGCCTTTTTAGCCAGGGAAACTTGATCCATTCCGAGCGCAGTTCGGCGTTCCCTGATGAATGCCCCCAGATCGGTAGCGGTTCGGATACGCATTCTTCACACCTCCACGCCTGTATTCCGAAAGAGTAACCGGACGGTGACAAATAGTAACGAGAGCGAACGGTGACATTGCGATGTGAGAGCGAGCGGTTACACAACAATCTGAGGGTGCATCTGCCAAGATGCACTCAATTCGGTTTTTTGCTGGACAGCTCAGGTGCCCTACGCAGGCGAAGGGAAGGCTGCTTCCGAATCGACCGAAGATGGAGTATTGAGGTCTGAAAGTTCATCACCTTCAGAAAGGTAGGTACTGTAGTCCGCTGGCGATTGAGTGTCATCTGACGTTGCGAGTAGTTCTGCGATGGAAATGAACGGCGACTTATTTTGCCCTCGGGCTATAGCTGAAAGCCTGATGTCGAATGATTCGGCTACGCGGACGTTCCGCCGGGCTCAATCAACGATCAAACCGAGAGCGAGCTGGCGGTATTAGGCTATGCGGTCGCACTCAGCGATCGACTCTGGATCGGAGGATACCGGGTTCACACGCCGGAATCGATTCAATTTGGAAACTACAGGCCCCACGTGCCGCCATCGATCTTCACTTGTGTGGCTTCGAAATTTGCACATGTTCCCGATGCCGGCAAGTTCGACCTGAATGCCGTGCTTGAGGAACGCGGAGAGCTCGCCTCTAACTGACAATCGTTGCGATCTCGATTTTGAGTAGCTACTACCACGAGCTTGCGCGTAGAAATCGCGTCTAATTCGCCGAATCAGGCCCCATTGGCCTGCGCGGGTACTACGTACCAATTCCCGCCAACTCCACAAGCTCACTTCACTCCGACAACCTCGCCAACCGAACCTTCAAAGGAAAACATGCCTACTCAATTCCTTCACTCGATTCGTGATAGCGAAACAGTTACTTGCCGACGATGCAAAACGCCCCAGTTTCCAAGGGACGGCACGTGTATCCGATGCAACTCCGCACTCGGGCTCGATTACCTGAATATTCAGGTCAGTACTCAGCTCGATCCTGGCGCGGTGCGTGACGAACGGCAGCTTGCTCGCTCAATCGGCGTCCTGCTCCGGAGCTTGCGCAAGCGCCGCGGCCTGAGTCAGTCGCTGCTCGCAATGCGGGCCGCAGACTGCATTACGCGCGCCTACCTGTCAAAAGCAGAATGCGGCCATGTGCTCCTTCCCCTCAGCAAACTCTTGCCCATCGCCAAGGCTTTGGGATTAACCGCAGTGATCCTGCGCTTCGAGACGAACACGTCACTCACTGCTCATCAATCGAGCGACCGCCGCTGAACCAAGGGGTCTTTCATTCAACATGTTCTTAGCAGGAACACCCCAAAGTACTCATTCACCTTTCTGGTATTGGTTTCCCTCCGAAAATCTTAATAGCGGACTGAAGCGCTATAGCCATGCCCAAGAAAGGAATATTTGAATGAAGACCCATAACGACAACTCACCGGACGAAGAAGGGAGAGAGGAGAGAGACAATACGGCTTTTGACTTCTGGAGTGATGAGGGAGCCAGACGCTTCAACGAGGCGTTGGACGAAGGAAGCGCCTATGCGCGAGCCCACGGCCATGTCACCAACGACCCCGAAAGCTATTTCGAGGAGGGGAACGTGAATACCACGATCCAGAGCTGTGTGACGCCGACGAACAAACCCTCTCTCCAGGAGACATGGAGCTGATCTTCGAGAACAGCTACATCATGTAGCTCGGTCTCGACCGCCTGACGTGCCAACTGCCTTCGGCATGAGCACCAGACACTCGGCGTAGTGCTAGGACTTCTCTCCTCCAATCCAACATTCGTTCTTCGGGCACGCGCCAACGTGCCCGGAAAGGAGTAACGATGATCGACTCGCTAATGGACTTCATGAACACAGCTGTCGTGCAATATGCGACGGTCGCAATCCAATATGCGGCCGGACGCTGGAAGCTGGTCAAACTCGCGCTCACGATTCTGTTCCTGCCGTTCGTTCTCGTCTGGAAATTCACCACTGCTGGAAGCGATTGCGGTTGCTGCTGCGACGAGGACGACTGACGACGGCGAGATGACTCAAATCACACGTTCGAACCGTGGCGGCTCGGGCCGCCATTTTTGTTTGACCGGGAAGTCATGATGGTCAGAACACTCAAAATCTGCATTGTCGATCCGGACCCGACCAAGACCCAGGCGTTCCTCATAATTCTCCACATATCGGCTTGGATACCCCGATAAAAGTGCGCGGCATCCATTCGACAACATCGCAACGAATGGGCGCACTCGATCGAAGCTCGACTTAGCGCGCGAACGTGGACACGGCTGCGACCGCCTGCTTGATCACGGAGGCAACCACCTCGGGGTGCGAGACATAGATGGCATGACTGCCTGGTGCCTCGATCACATGAGACCCAGCGCGGTTCGCCATCATGCGCTGCGCTGGCGGCGGAATCATCCCGTCATCCTTTGCAACGAGATAGTAGCTTGGCTTTGAGCGCCATGCCGGCTCGCTCACCGCTCCCTGTAAGGCTTCCAGACCCCACGGGACCTGAGAGTCTCCCATGAATGCGGCGAGGTCCGGGCGAACGTCGGCAGCGAAGGAGGCTGCGAACTTCTCCCGATCGAGGAACAGGAAGCCATCTACCGGGGGAAGGATGGGAGGCACCGGGGCGCCGGCTGGAGGATTGGCGATCAGCGAGGAGACCGACTCGCCTTTATCTGGAGCGAAGGCTGTAATGTAGACCAACGACTTGACCTTCGGGTCGTTGCCCGCTTCCGAGACGACAACTCCTCCGTAGGAGTGACCGACGAGAACAACGTCTCCCTTGGCATTCGCGATTGCGCGCTTTGTAAAAGCCACATCGTCTACCAGAGAGATGGTGGGATTCTGCACGATGATGACTTCGAAGCCATCCTTCTTGAGGATTTGATACACACCTTCCCAGCCAGAGCCATCAACGAAACCGCCGTGAATGAGCACAATCGATTTGGACATAGACAATCTTTCTCCTTTGTGAGGTTGAAATAACAGGTCATAGTGGGCTTATCCACGCTTGGCGCGGGTGGCCACTTCACAAGTAGATGGAGCGCATGTGCGATCAAAAACACCGGTGCTTCGCTCATCCTTTGAAGTAAGAGAACATGAGCCACGACATCACGACTGGCGAAGCCCCAGCAGATTCCACTTTCTTACTTAGAGGTAGCGCCAGCGGCTGCCTGCTCGATGATGGAAGCAACGGCGTCAGGCTTTGATACGTAGACTGCGTGACTTCCCTTGACTTCGACCACTTTGGAGCCGGCTCGCTTCGACATGAATCGCTGAAGTTCCGGAGCGATCATACGATCTTCGGTGGTCAATAGAAACCAGCTCGGCTTTGTCTTCCAGGCAGCTGCGGTGGCGCCGGTACTCGCGGCCTCAAGTCCCCATGGCACTTGGGAGTTAGCCATGAAGTCCGTAATCTCGGGCTTTACGTCGGCGGCGAAGGAAGCTGCAAACTTCGAACGGTCTAGAAACAGGAAGCCGTCCTGTGGAGGCAGAATCGGGGGAGCCGGTGCATCTGCCGGAGCGGTCTTGATGAGAGAAAGTACAGAGTCACCAGTGTCCGCAGCGAATGCGCAGATGTAAACAAGCCCGACAACTTTGGGGTCATCTCCCGCCGAGCTGATGACCACGCCGCCGTATGAATGGCCTACGAGTATTACCGGGCCGATTTGCGCATCGATGGCTCTCTTGGTCACTGCGACGTCATCTTCAAGAGTGATTGTGGGGTTCTGCACGACCGTGACGTTGTAGCCCTTCTTCGTGAGAATCTTGTAGACTCCTTCCCAGCCCGAGCCATCGACGAAACCACCGTGAACAAGCACAATGTTTTTCACAGTTTGAGTACTCGTTGCCTGGGCGCGGGCAATGGCCACGCCCGCGAACATCAGTGCTATCACGGGCAATGCCCGCCAAAGCGTTTGCTGAAGATGAGACTTCAATTTTGTGGATTGCAACATGATTCAACCTCCTGGTGTGAATGCGATTGAACTTCTGAGGAGAGCCCAGCCTTATTCGCTTGCGACCTCGAACCCGATTCTTGCGCAAGTGAGTGTTCGGAGAGAACCGCAAATAGTCGGCTTTTGAATTCGGCTTTTTGGGCGGATGATTGCTCCCCCAAATGGCGGATCGAGCGGGTTTAGCGGAGTCTCTTGATTTGCCTTCTGCCAAAAAGGCGGGCATCGATGGACCAGGCTCCTGGTCCAATCATCGCTAAAGTGACTCCGAGCGTTGCCAGAACGAGAGGCATCCACGGATCGCCGCCACTTGAGAACATGATCCAGAGTTCACGACCCGCAACCATAGCGCCAACCACCGGTGTCCACAAGCCGACAAGAAGCAGAATCCCCATGCCCGCATCGATGAGTTGTGGGCCGAGTGAGGTGATTTGCGGAGTAGCGTTAAGGTGCGCGACCGCTCCGTACACCAGGATTGCGGCGGTCATAAGGCGCTGGAGCATCAGGCCCAGACCAGGCAGTCCGTTCGCGAACGTAGAAAACAAGCGTTGCAAAGAGATCTCCCGCAGCATTCCATGCGCAGGTTAAGTCATCGCAACGTAAGTTGAAACCGCTGAAATAAGGACCGGACGATCCTTCTTTTGGGGGGCTATAGCTCGATCATTCCACGCTTGAGCCCGATCGTGACGGCATGGGCACGGTCGTTGGCGCTGAGTTTGGAAAGTATGTTTGCAACGTGGCTCTTGACTGTTGCTTCGCCGATTGAGAGCTGATCGGCAATCAGCTTATTGGAGTTTCCGGCAGCAATCAACCTCAGTACATCGATTTCGCGCGAACTCAAGGCATCATCGGTAGCGTGTTCTGCAAGTTCCGCTGCGATGTCGGGAGGAATGCGCTTATGTCCTGTGTGGACCGCGCGAATCGTCTCCAAGAGTTCACGATGTAGCTGACTCTTAAGCAGGTAAGCGCGCGCACCTGCTTTAAGGGCTCTCAATATCTGAGCATCTCCTCGATACGTCGTAAGAACGATGATGCGCGCATCCCGGAATTCGCTTAGAATTTCGGCAATTGCTTCAGCACCAGTCACCTCCGGCATCTGAAGATCCATAAGAGTCACATCTGGACGGTGAAGTCGGTACATCTCTATGGCACGCTGGCCGTTAGATGCCTCCGCAACCAGCTTCATATCTGCTTCTGCATTTACCAACGTTTCGATTCCGCTCCGAAGAAGAGGATGATCATCCACGGTGAGGATTCGGATCAGGCCTGGCTGACTAATCACAGCTTTCGCTCCTTATTAAAGATCCAGAATCGGTGCCCATTACCCGCGCCCTCGTAGGCGATGGCCGCTGGAATTGTTAGCTCAACTTCTGTTCCCGCCCCGGCCTGGCTCCAAAAGCTCAACTGCGATCCGATGCGCTGCGCGCGTTCTCGCACTCCAGGCAACCCCCAGTGCCCAGGACGCTGGCTTTCTTCGAGAACTTTAGGATCGATGCCCTCACCGTCATCGCGTATTCGCAATCGGAGCTGGCTTTTGTCGTACCGGATCTCGACTTCAATCTGGCCTGCTCCGGCATGCCGGAACGCATTTCGCAGGACTTCGTTAGTAATTCTATATACCTCCTCCTGCAGGTTCGGGGACAGCTTCAGCGGCTCTCCCTCTACAATTACGCGGAAACCGGGCGAAACTTTAGTCCCGTCTTGAGCCACCACCAACTCTTCACCGGCAGCCTCCAGCAAGCTAGCCAGATTGAGCCCGGAAGCTGGCTGCGACCGTAGATCGTGGATTGCATCTCGGCTCTCAACGATTGCCTGTTCACTCTCGGAAATTGCCCTTTCGAGAGTCTGCTTGGCATCTTCTGGTCGACGAGGCAGCATGTTGCACGCTGCTTGAAACTTAAGCATGAGCCCGTGCAGGCTCTGGAGAAGGGTGTCGTGAAGTTCGCGGGCAATGCGAGTCCTCTCATTGACACGGGCTTCGAGGGCGATGTTAAACTCTTGTCGCATCTGTCGAAGTCGCAGCAGATACAGCCCCCACAGCGACGCCAGAAGTATCGCCCCGCACATCGCGCGAAACAAACTTGTCTGATAGTAAGCAGGTGCAACACTGAATTCGAGCGAAGCACCGTCTTTGTTCCAAATTCCGCTGTTGTTCGAGGCAATGACTCGAAACGTATATGTCCCTGGCTTGAGGTCGTTATAAAACGCTGATCGCCTCGTTCCCGGTTCTTGCCATTGAGTGTCGTATCCCTCGAGCATGTAGCGGAAGAGGACTTTGGATGGTTCAACAAAGCTCAAGCCGGCATAATCGAACTCCACTTGGTGCGTCCTGGGGGGAAGGCGCAAGTCGCTCTGAGCCTGATGTGTTCTGCGATCGGCGATCACTTGCTCTATGTGCACGGGTGGTACCACCGTGTTGCCGTCGAGATGGTCGGGATCGATCATCATCACCACACTGCGGTTGTGAAACCAGATCCTTCCGTCTGGGCTGCGAACCGCCGCCGGGTGGGAGTAAGGAATTCCCGACCGGAATCCGTCTATCGCAGTAAAAGTTGAGATCTGGAGCCGGCTTTCAGGGTTTGCCCACCATCGTTCCAACTCTGAATTGTTGATTTGAAGGAGCCCGCACTGCCCCAGTATCCAAAGGTCGTTATGGAGATCTGAGACGGTCGCGTACGTGGATGGGCATGGCAGGCCATTGCGTTCATTGAGAAACCGCAAGTTCCCGTTCCTATATCCGACGACTCCTGTATTCGCGGCTCCCCACAAAGTGCCGTTTGAATCGAACGACATATTGAAGATGCCGCCAACTCGTGAATACCTTCGACTGAATGCTTCCATAGATAGCCTTTGCCAGTCTCCGCTCTGAAAATGCATCAGACTGCCATCGAGGAGGCTCAGCCAGATGCCTCCATTCGGATCTGCAATCACGCAGAAAGCGGCCGGAATCTGCGGCGGCTTGAATTCCTGGCGGACCTGGAAGTTTTCAATGCGGATCAATTTTGGATGCGGCCCGGCGATCACTGCCCAGACTGCGTGATTGGCTTCCTCCGCAAGCGAAAGGACAGGGTCCACTAAGTCGCCCTTGAGAATAACGTGCCACCGGCCATTGACCTCCACCCCCAATTCGCCATCATTCCGCCCGATCCATAGATTGCCGCGGTGATCTTCCAACATCGCGAGAGGATTGCTGCGTGGTTCGGATGGGAACTTTTGAGGGGTAATTGCCGAGCCTTGAATCGAATCGACGGATGAGAGGGTCGTAACGGTCACCGAGCCATCGCGGCGCGCCAGAATCCCAGAGACAAACTCCGTGCTGAGTCCCTCAATGCTCGAATAAGTCACAATTGGGAGATCGCGAAAATCATCGATCCCCTCGCCGGTTGCAACCCAGATATCACCCTCGCGATCCTGGAATATCCGCTGAATGGAGTTACCAGACAATCCGTCTTGTCGGCCAAAATGGTCAACGGAGCGGCCGCGAATACGATAGATTCCCTGATTCTCGGTTCCAACCCATAAACAACGATCTCGATCGACAAATAGGGTGCTAACACCGACGTTTGCACCGTTGAAGCCTGGTGCAGTGTAGGAATGCCATCTCCCGTTGGAAAAACTCTGCAATCCATCGTGAGGGCCTGTCCGGTCCACTCCAGCCCATACTGTTCCCTCGGCATCAACTGCAACTCCCTCGATTGCGCGGGTGGCATCAGTTGCACTTGGGCCGGGCAAAGGATACTCGCCAATCAGCTTTCCCTGCCACACTAGCAAAGTGCCGCTTGCGCCAATCCAAAATCTTCCTTGCACATCGGTTGCGATTGGGTTTGCAGCTAAAGTCTGAATCCCGTCTGGCTTGCCAAAACACTGCTCGCTGTCAGCCAATACCCTGCAGATCGGTCCCGTCCAGTTGCGCGTGTGCGACCGTGTAATCCATATTGCACCTTCGCGATCTTCCGCGATCGCCTCCACTGCCGCATAGGGAGCGGATATGCTGGTGAACTTTCCGTTTGCCCAATGCGCAAGTCCCGCCGCCGTTCCGATCCAGAGACTCCCATCTCTGGCTGCATAGAGTGATTTAATACTGGCAATGCCGGACGGATAGTGTTGACCGGCCGGTGGATTCCATGCCAGAAAACTTACCCCGTCGAATCGTGACAGCCCGCTTGGTGTGCCAATCCAAATGTAGCCATCAGATGTCTGCGCGAAGGCAGTCGGAGCTCCGCTCAACACTCCGTCCTGAACACGCCAGACCGTGTGTCCATACTGCGAAATGCGGGTTCCGGGCTTGAGCGCCAGCAGAGGCTGAGCCGACGCAGCAAGAGCGAAGAAGGTTAAGAGTAGCTTTCGCGGCCTCATTCTTCCCACCACCCCGATACTGAGCTCGATGGTTGTTGATTGCCTGAATTCACGCAGAGCTCCATTCGAATTTCCTGAATGTTGGCACCAGAATGATCGCACATTGCACGAAACGCCGACGCTCTTCACCGGCACAGCCGTTAGTGCTTCAACTCGCGACCGTGCGAACGCGAAACTTTCGGGTACAAGCTCGGGTACAGACATCAGTTTGGCTCGATTACGGGTAATTACGCTAAGTTGCTGATAGGCAGTCACTTGTGGATATCCGACATTACGCTCGATTTCGCTTATTTATCATAGACTTACGGTATTCTTG
>Ga0302189_10003810_pt1 | contig 11474 bp, 8 predicted proteins | sample II_Bog_E2_2_FD_194551 | JGI IMG/M metagenome (GOLD analysis project Ga0302189, IMG submission 194551) | Peat permafrost microbial communities from Stordalen Mire near Abisko, Sweden - II_Bog_E2_2 | ecosystem: Environmental > Terrestrial > Soil > Wetlands > Peat | place: Sweden: Abisko, Stordalen...
CTGCTTTTCTTTGAATTCAGGAACGCCGCCCAGGAGTCCATTGAAAAGTTGTTGAGCAAGAGCCAGGTCCGTCTTCTGCTTTAGAATCTCAGAACGATACTGGGTTGCTGCCTGCTCCAGCTCATCCTTGGACGCCAACGTGTATCGGTGAACGGTGTTATGCGTTATCGCGAGCGCGTAGGAGTGAGGATTGTCCAGAACATACTCGACGAAAAGTTCCGATGGACGGAGTTCGCGCTGGAGTTGGCGAAGATCGACCGGCTCCGGTGCTTTGTCCCCCGCAGTTGAATCCGCATCAAGCTGTAGTTCTGTCTCATAGATGGAGGCAAGGATGTGCGCTCTGGCTGTCGATTCGTCGGCATTGAGCAAGTCAATGTTCAACTTCGTCAATCGCAGCTCGGCGGGATCCGATTCGTGAGGTGCGAGGATTTCGTGATGCGCCAGGGATTGCGCCTCGACTCGCCCGCGGGCGCGCTCGATCACGCGAAAGGCGTTCGCCATCCTGCCCTGATCGCATAAGAACTCGAAATACCCTGAGTAAACCTTGCTGAGATCGGCAAGCAGTTGGCGTTCGACGGTCGGCGTCGGCACTCTGCTGAGCAGTGCGTCCAGCATATCGGCGCTCTTCTCATACAGAATGATTGAGGACTTGCTGTCCCCAAGTCGAGCCATGATTTCTGCTTTGACTGCGAGATCGCGTGGGACAAAATACAGCTCATCAGGGATTTGTTCGTTGGATGCTATGGCCTCGTTGATTGCAATCAATGCCGGTTGCAACGCTCCTTGATGCAGGTATGCCTCTGCAAGTGAACCGTCAACCTGCGTCAATCCGCGCCAATAGGAAAGTTGTTTGGCGTATTGAACGGCCTGACCGTAGTCGGACACTGCTTGGTCCCATTGACCCATTCTCTCGTAGACGCCAGCTCTGGTTTGGTAAAGCTCATAGAGATGCCCGGCAAGGTGGTAGCCGCTCACTCGCTGCATCTCATCACTGGCGAGCGCCAGAGCTTCCTTGTTATTGCCAAGGCCGCTGAGAGCTTCAATCTTGGCTGTGATGGCAATCGTCGGATACGCCGCGCCGTGGGTCTTCCCGGCGACCTTGATAGCTTCATCGAGCGGCCCAAGAGCTTCCTTGTACTTGTGCATTTCCACCAGGCCCGTGCCGTACATGCTGGCGTATCGAATGTGAGCTCCTGGGTCGTCGATCTTCGCAATGAACCATGCCTTGACCACGCTCTTCTTAGCTGTCGCAATGTCGCCGAGCAAAAAGGCGGCAATTCCTTGTTCGCCTATTGCCCTGGACGCCAACAGATAATGGTGTCGGCGGATTGCCAGTGCCTCCACATCAGCCCATGTCTTACGCGCCATCCCGGCGTCATAGTTCACTTCGAGCATTCCGAGGATGGTCAGAACGCGAAGCCTGGTCTCTGGCTCCTGCGCCTCTGGCAGCGCCAGATCATGCGTCAACAACGCGATCTGCGCGGGGACGCTGGTTGACGACTCGCTGTGCGCCGGCATCTCGCTGACACGCGCATAGAGCGCCTGGGAGAGCTGGTGCCTTCGGATGAATTGAAGTTCAGCTTGTCGGTAAAGAGGTTCGGCCCCAATCCAGCTATTGAGCCACGACATCTCGTCGGCTCGCGCCAGGAGCGCCTCGGGAGAGACAGGATTCCTCCAGTGGAGGACTTGGCATCCGACCACACCCAACAGGACGACCAGCAGCAAACCGGCAGCAATGCGAAAGGAGGGGAGGAAAGCGATTCGCATAACGCCTCGTTCACTTTGGACGTTCAGTTTGCCAGAAAGTGTGAGTCAGATCAAGGCGATCCTTGTAAGAAACAGAATATAACTATGTTATATAGGGTTCGGAGGAATATCGATCAGAAGTCTCAATACTTTCTCGCTTCTCTCAGCCTTTTGAGAATCCCTCTTTCTCAGAGATCAGATACCGAGCCCGGCGGCATTGCGAGTAAGCATCTCGCCGATACGGATTTACCTGAGAAGCATCTCAGCTGCGTGGCATGCAATCGTTCCGGAGAGCATTGGCTAAAAACTTTGGAATAGAGTCTGCGCGGAGAACTAGCGCCGGGGTAGGAGAACCGCTGAAGGGGGTCGGGCCAGCTTCAGATAGGCTTTGACAATCTTCCTGATGTCGGCCCTGTTCTGCTGGTTCTCTTGAAGAGCCTTCGTTTGTACCTGATCCCAAATACCAGTTTCGCGGTATTCCATCCACTGGGCCGCTCCGCTGGATGCAGGTCGTATGCGGCTAAGGACCACCTCCGGCGGAAGGAGAGGCACCCCGCAGATTCGAGCTAATTTATGCGGCCTTGCAGTTCAATCAACGTAGCCAAGCAAAAAGAGGGCACCCGAAGGTGCCCTCTCGATAGAAAAGGGGCTTGTGCTTTCGCGTCGATCCGAAGAAGGAGTTGAAAGGACGTGCCCCGTTTATAGGTCGGAACTGATGTCCTACTACTATAATCGTTGAAATGATCTCGCTTGTCAACAACTATGAGCAAATGATCTGCGCTCGCCTGCTTGACTATTTCAGCTCCAAAACGCACTGGAATCGAGCACTCTGGGGCGCGGGAACCGTCCTCGCGCTGCAAGAGGTTCTGGAAGCAAGTGAGGCACAAAGCCAAGGCCACCTTACAGATAAGACAATCAAAGGCGCGGTTGTCACCGCGCTGCGGCTCCTGCAGGACGATCCGGGAATGGGAACTCCGCAGGAGAGAAAAACGCTTGCGGGGCTCCTCCATTTTGACAGTGAACCCCGCAACGATCTCCCCTTTCAAGGGCTGGAATACGAAGCAATCAAGGAAATGGTCGAGCGCAGCATTCCGGCATACCTTGAGCGCTGGTCGCGGGCTATTGCAGAGGATCAACCAGCTCAGGAGTGGGCTTCTCGCGCTATCGCTTCTCATTTGTTGGATTTAGGGTTTCATTCGGACTATTTGCATCGCTGGTGGACGTGGCGCACCAAAAATCCGCGCGATGTTGAAACGCCGCTTTCTGACGTGGTGGCTGAGATGGCCACTATGGCGAACAGGGCAGAAACGGCATTCTCAGTTCTCATCCCCTTTCCCACGCCGCTCCAACCACCAACCGGATTACTGCCGCCGGAGAGTTGGATCGATGCCACCCAAGTCAGCAAATGGTTCAAGGAGAATAGCTCCACGACTCCTGGAGGGATGCGCCAGCATGGAGGGCTTCTCCTGGCCATTCTCGCCCGGGATCCGGAATCCGCAGTGCAGTTCGCTGCTGAAAGGGCCGAGATGTTTGCGGCGCGAGTGCTCCTCAGTTTGCGCAAGAGCATCCAGCCGCTCCCTGTAGCCTGGGTCAAAGGCAAGACGCAGGTGTTCTCTCTAGAGCGCCGCCTTCGTGGGATCAAGATCGGGGCCATGCACCGCGAAAACCGTATTTGGCTCGAATCCGAACCAGACCCCTTTATTGATCCGGCGATCGAACTTCTAGCGCCTCTCCAGAGCGGAACGGCAACCGCCGCAATCGCCGGAGGGTGGGCCGCGATTGAGTCGCTCTTGAGCGAGCCACATGCCAAAAGAGCCGATCCGGCAGAACGCCTGGCAACCATTGTGGCGTGTTCATTCCCCCGCGCGGAACTGACCGATCTGGCCTACGCTGTCATTGAATTCGGCGGCGACCTTGCAGATCGCTTGAAGGAGCTTGGGTCCAATAGGGAAAAGGCTGAGCTGACCGCTAAAGCAATCCTCAATGGATCTCTTCCCATGCTGCCAAGTTGGTCGGATCGCGCTGCGGTGGAACGCGTGCGCGATCTGCTCGCCGATCCCCACAAAGCGATGTTTGCCATTCGCGACTATATTAACGACACGTTTGCGCGCCTCTACCGGCAAAGGAACCTAATCCTCCACGCCGGGAAAACCCAGGCCGTGGCGCTCAGATCAACGTTGCGCACCGCATCGCCACTTGTGGGCGCTGGGCTGGACAGAATCGCGCATGGAAGATTCGCAGGCAACTTGAGGCCGATTCAACTCGCCGGCCGTGCTCGCACGGCCATTGAAAATCTGTCCGCAGACGAACCGCTGCGCTGCGTTGATTTATTGGGAGTCTGAAGCAAAGCCTCCTCAATTTGAAATCCTTAAGAACGAAAGAATTTCGATGCGTGGAGGGAGCTATGGTCAAGATCGAAGATCGAATCTATATCGGTGCGGTCGAAGAATGCAGAGCGGGCACTGAGCAGTTGGCTGTGATTCATGCCTGCAAATCTCCTTGCCATCAGCAGGCTGTCGGTTATCGTGGGAGTTTGCCAAACAACCACCCAAACTACCTAGTTTTGCAAGGGGATCATGATCTTTATTTGAATATCATCGATCCGCCCGTACCGCTTTTCAAAGCCGAAACCTTTGAGCGATTCATGGCCTTTGCTAGATCGAAGTACGATTCCGGGGCATCACAACTGATCCATTGCAATCAAGGCGAGTCCCGTGCGCCAAGTCTTGCGCTACTGTTCCTCGCAAAACATATCGGCGCTGTGCCGAACTCGTCTTATACAGACGCTAGGCGGGCGTTTGAGCGCATTTTTCCGACCTACCAACCGGGAGTTGGCATCCAACGGTTTCTTTCAGACAACTGGAGTTTCATTCAGTAGTGGTCTTGGGCTCCGCCAACCACTTATTGCGTGCTTAGCCAGGGATAGGACAATAAGCCAATGAGCTTTCAGCTTCGAAACATCAACAGGCTATCGTCGACGGGACTACATGCGGTGGCACCTCGACGCTACATGAAAGGGGAACGGAGAAAACGGTACCGAAAAGTCGCCAAGACTAGCATCCGACAAAGTGTCGGCCAAGAAAAACATCATGTTGGAGCGTTTCACAGGGATGATCAGGTGTTTTGGTTGAGAGCGCGGCTACCGACGCCTAGTCTGAATGTACTCCAGAGGAATTGCGGGAACTTATGAAACTCAGCAACATATTCATTCGCAACTTTCGACGCCTTGAGAGTGTGGCAATCGATATTGAAGGCAAAGAAACTATCTTCGTTGGACCGAATAATAGCGGCAAGACTTCGGCAACGGCGATCTTTCGCTGCTTTCTCGGTGGAAGAGATTTCAAGATCCACGATTTTTCCGTCGCGCGCATCGCCGACTTCGAGACGTTCGCGGCTTCAGGCGAGGTGTCCGACCTTCCTGAGATCATCTTGGATCTCTGGTTCACGATCGACCCGAATTCCATCGCTTTTGGGCGTGTCTTTAGCTTGTTGCCGAAGCTTTCCGATTTCACCCGCGTTGGTCTACGGCTCTCCTACGGCATTGACGATGCCAAGAAGCTTCGTGAACACTATTTCGCTGCCTATCCCGCTGACCAAAATAGTATGCGCGCGAAGACACTGTTCCAATACCTCGCTACGGACAGCAACCTGAACCACCATTCAACGGTTCGGTATGCGTCTCTTGAGGAGCGGGAGATGGCCGGTGGCAACACCATCGAAACCGTCGCCACGGCTTTAGATCCCGAGGAGGGAAAGCGTCTGGTGAGGCACCTCGTCCGGGTCGACTTTGTCGATGCGCAACGCAATATTAACGATGACGACAGCAGTCGGAGTAACCGTCTTTCGAATGCCTTCGCATCCTTTTACCGGAAAAATCTTGAACAAGCCAAATACGCAGCCGAAGCGCATCAGGTTATTGATGAGAATAATAAGCAACTCACGGCGCATTACAAGGTTCAGTTCAAGCCGCTTTTCGATCTGATTAAAGGCCTCGGGGTTCCCTCGGTCAATGATCGCGACATTCGCATCGTTTCGTCCCTTACTCCCGAAACAGCTCTGCGTGGCAGTACTGAACTGCTATACGTCGATCCTGGTCGGGAACACGAGTTGCCGGAACTCTACAACGGACTCGGCTTCAAGAATTTAATCTATATGGCCATCCAGGCGCGGCATTTCCACTCGCAATGGCTGATGACCTCGGAGAATAGACCTTTATGTATGCTGATCTTCATTGAGGAGCCGGAGGTTCATCTTCATGCGCAAGTCCAGCAAACCTTCATCGCCAATATTTGGAATGTGATCGAAGATTCTGCGAAGGCGGTTCAGCAAGCGGATCAAGTGCCGCAACTTATCGTTACGACGCATTCGTCGCACATCCTCGACACAGTCGACTTCGAGAAGGTCCGCTATTTCCAGCGCTGCCATCTGAACGGCGAGGCGCCGACCGCCCTTATTCGTAACGCCTCCAGTGTACGGAGCCTGCGCACCTTTCAGCCCGAAGCCGACCTTATCGACGGGAAAGCAGTTTCGCCAGCGGACGCACTCGCCTTCCTCAAGCGGTATTTGCGACTGACGCATTGCGACTTGTTTTTTGCCGACGCCGCCATCCTCGTCGAAGGGGCAGCCGAAAAACTGCTGATGCCGTCGATGATCGAAATGTCAGCAAACCGGCTGCGCTCAATCTACCTCACTGTTCTTGAGGTCGGAGGAGCGTACGCGCACCGTTTTGAAGGCCTGCTAGCATTTCTGCGCATCCCGTATCTTGTCATCACTGACCTCGATTCCGTCGTCCCGAGCGGGCATCCGAAGGCTTGCCGCGCTGACGTCTCTGGCGCACGAACATCGAATGCATCGCTAAAGAAGTTCAGCGGCAAAGAGAAAGTTAGCGACTTGCTGGCGATGACGGAGACAGAGAAGGCCGACAAGGCCAAGGACCGTTTCGTCGCATTTGAGATGGCCGTCCTCGTCGAGGAGAAAAATGTGCAGTTCCCAATGATACCGCGCACGCTTGAAGAATCTGTCGCTTACGAGAACATTGCCCTTTTGCGCACAGAAAAGCTATCCGTCGGCATCCAGATCTCCGGCGCACTGCCGGATGTCTACCAGGATATTTACGACCGGATTCGTTCGGACGATTTCAAGAAAACGGATTTCGCGATGAGTCTACTTGCCAGCAACGAGACTTGGAACGTACCGACTTATATTGCCGAAGGCTTGCGCTGGCTTGAGACGCGTCTCTGCGGACCCGCGCCCTTTGTAAACCCAACGCAAATTGCGAAGACGACCGGCGAGGTTTCGGCATGACAGAGAAAATCGAAACCGCTGCGGATCGGGACGTTTGGAAATGCCTAGACGCGCACCAGAGCTTTGCGCTCATTGCCGGTGCGGGCTCTGGAAAGACGCGATCACTAGTAGATGCGCTGGCGAGGATTCGTGATCGAGAAGGGCATCAACTAAGGCAGAACGGACAGCGCGTGGCATGTATCACGTACACGAAACGTGCCGTCGAAGTCATCAAGACCCGTCTCGGGTTTGACGAACTTTATCTGGTTTCTACGCTCCACAGCTTTCTATGGGGCCAGATTGGCCGCTTCCAACCGGACATTCGCGAAGCCATCAGACTCGACCGCCTGCCGAAGTTGATTGCGAAGGAGCGTGAAAAGGACAATGGCGGGAAGAGTCGGGATGCGCATGACGCGCGAGCCAAGGCCGAAAGATACGAACAGGACCTCGCTGCCATCGATACTATCGAGCATTTCGAATACCGCGATGCCAAAGTCGGAGACTATCAGAAGGGGCAGCTCAGCCACGATGACGTAATCGAGATCGCGGCCTATCTGTTCCAGGAGAACTCAACATTCAGGCGGATCACTGGCCTGAGGTTCCCGTATATCTTCGTCGACGAGGCCCAGGATACGTTTGAGAGAATCGTGATGGGCCTCAATCTTGTTTGCGCAGGTGAGGGACTGCCTATCGTTGGTTACTTCGGCGATCCTTGGCAGCAAATTTACGACACGAGCGTCGGCACCTTCGGCCCCCCGGCGAACGGCGAAACAATATCTAAGACGGAAAACTTTCGCTGTTCCGAAAGCGTCATCCGGCTACTCAACGCCTTTCGCGACGACGTGAAGCAATATGCCGCAGGCGAAAACAAGGGGCGCGAAGGGAGCGTGGTCTTTCGCCTCGTGAGGGCGGAAACGCCGGAGATGCCCCGCAACCGATACTCAGAGGAGCAGATAACGCGGGTGCTGGCCCAAATGGATGCTGCGCTCACCGATTGGGGCTGGAGCGACCGCGACGACATTATCAGACTGTTCCTGGCTCGCCAGATGATCGCACGGCGAATGGGCTTCGCCGAATTGAACAAACTCTTCACCGGCACATATGCATCAGCGCGAGCTGAGGATGCTTTTGGTCAAGGGGAGCACTTCCTCCTGAAGCCACTGACGGCCACCATCTATCCGCTCATAGCCGCGCATGAGGCCGGAGACAGTCGCCGGATTATCGACGTTCTGCGGCGCGACAGCCCCGCATTCGCCGTCGACGGCCCGAATGCTTCGAAGACGCTCAAAAATATGATCGACACCTCCCTCGCTCTGGTAGATCAACTGAACACATTATGGAAGTCACATACAATCCGAGACATCTTGCAGTTTTGTGTCGAAAAACAGCTTATTCCGGCCTCAGATGGCCTGCAAGAGCATCTCGATCGCGAGCCGCGTACCGAAACGTACGATGAAGGAATCCACAGCATAGAAAAGGGCGATTGGCTTGCAGATGCCTTTTTCGCGATGGATGTAAGCGAGATTCCTCAGTACGCCTCTTTCATCGGCAACAACACGGCCTACAGCACTCAGCACGGCGTCAAAGGCGAGCAATATCCCAAGGTCTTTGTTGTCTATGACGACATCGAGGCCAGATGGAACGACTACAGCTTCGGAAAAGTTCTGACGCCGGCAACCATAGGGCAACCTACGGAGAGGCAAAACGCGAGGACACGGAAGCTCGCCTACGTCGCCTTTTCAAGGACGCTTGAAGATCTCCGAGTGTTGCTTTTTACGTCGAAGCCAGAAGCTTCAAAGGAAGAGTTAATCGCTCGCAGACTGTTGCGACCGGAACAGATAGAGATCGTGTTGTAGCCGGCACCGCGTTCAGTAATGATAAGTCGATGTGTTCCCGAATCGCATCGGAGAGTCAGTGCTGTCCAACCTCTGAGAATTAATGTTCTCGCAGGCTGGGTAATGCTACTTGATTCTCAGATGCCATCCTCGCCGCAGTTCAGCGCCGGGAACTTCTTCTTCGCGCAGGATGGCCGTTTTGATCGTGTCGGTGTCTGGCCTTGATTCTTCTACAGAACTCTCGAGCATTCTGCCGAGTTCGTCGGGGAGATTTGCCAGCACGGTTTCCCAGAGGACGCCGCCGACGCGGGCATCGATCTTGCGGTAGGCCAATGGCAAGGCTTCGTCATCGGTGATCCGCACCGAGTCCTGACTGTTCTTCTGGGCGCAGAGGGTGAACTCGCGTCCCTCGATCGTTTTAAGCTCGCGACTCATGAGGTAGTAGAGGACCATGTTTTTCGTTCGCTCCACCTTACCGGCGGCGGCGCGGGCTCGGTTGCTGAGGCGTGAGGCCTCCGCTCGGCAGAACTGCTCACGCGCCTCCATCTGGCTCAGGAAGCGGCCAATCCGATCCACCTTCTCACCATGAGCTTCGCAGAATTGCTGGAAACGGGTTAAGAGTTCCCCAGAGGGCTCTCCTTCTTGCTTGGCTTGCTCCTCGATTTCATCGAGAAGGCTGTCCAGTTCCGCGTCGATCTCAAAGAGCGAATTCGTTTCAGCGATCGTTGACATTGTTTTCCCCCTTCACTGGAGTTGCGTCCTGCCAGCGGCATCAGGCGGCAATTCGTTCCTGAACATCGATTGCTCTGGCGGCTTGGTAGGCAAGTGCATCGGCGCGTGATTGGATCGGATGGCCGCTGTGCCCTCTGATCCACCGCCAGCGAATTGTTCGCAATTCGTTAAGGTAGAGCAACTCTCGCCAAAGTTCTTGGTGCTGCAACTCAAAGCCTCGGCTGTTGCGCCAGCCAATCTGCTGCCAGCGAAAGACCAGGAACCGCATTCCATCGATCAGCAATTCCGAGTCAGAGCGCAGTTCGATTCGCGCACCGGTTGGCGTTAGGCGCAGTGCCTCGACCGCGGCGCGCAGTTCCATTTCAGAGACGGTTGACCACGGAACCGATCCGGCGATCTCCTGCCGCTTTGTCCCGTGGAGCACGATAGCTGCCCAGCCAGCGGGGCCAGGGTTGCCGATGGCCGAACCATCGGTGAATATGAAGAACTGGTTGTTCATGGGGTTGCTCCGTAGCGCGCCATTACCAACGAGCTGCACATTGGCTACGCCGCTTGCATGGGGATTACGCTGCCGAAGGGCGCATGACGACTGCCGGTTGAAGCCCAGAGTACGGGATAGTATGGTGCGTCGTCGGGAAATGTCCCATAGAGGTCGGTCAAAAAGACCAGCGTCTGCGGCTGGATGCCGTGCTCCTCCAACCAGTCGAAGCACGGACTGAAGTCGGTGCCTCCGCCGCCTACGGGATTGAGGTGAACTTGCTCTCCGGCTTGGTAGATTTCAACTTTGTGAACCTCAGTGTCGAAGTACAGGACGTGAACGCACTGTGGGCGTTGGCCTTCGAGGATCGAGCAAACCTCAGCTTCAAAGAGACGCAACAACCGGCCATTCACCGAGCCGGAACAATCGACAGCGATGGCAATCTCGCCGACACCCTCGCGCACCACTCCGGGCAGATAGAGTCCGTTCCAGATGTGGCGGCGGTTGGGCCGCATCCAACTCGAATCGGCGGGGATGGTATCGGACCAGAGCCGGCGCAACAGTTCGCGCCAGTCCACCGATGCCTCTGCGGCTCCTTCGAGTGTGCGGGCCAGACCCGCAGGAGCCTTGCCAGCTTGCCTCGAGAGCGTGACCGCCTGGTTGACGGCAACACTCCACTCTCGCGCCTGCTCTTCTGCACACGGCGTTTCTTCGTCGGGTTGTGGTGCATCAAGAACCTGGCCGATGCCGCCCTCTGTCTCTGGCACAGTTGGCTCATCCGTGCTGCCATGCTTTTCTGGCGTTTCGCCCGCGCCAGCCCCGACACCGGCATCTGAACTGTTCTGGCCGCCAGACTGCGGCTGTGCCTCTGCCCCGCGCAAGTTGTAAATCTGTTCCGCGCTCATGCCGCGAAAGCGATGATCGACAAGAACGCCGTCCGGCAGACTGAGGCCTGCATCGAGCAGCAGCGGATTGATGGCGTAGTCACAAGCCTCATTCCACCGCTTTGGATCGCGCCCGGAACGCCGTACATGATGCTGGAGCGCGGGGTGCATGACCTCGTGGGCCAACACCCCGGCCAGCGTTGCCGAGTTCAGCGTATCGACAAACTCAGGGTTGTAGTAGAGCGACACGCCATCCGTCGCCATGGTTGGAATCGACCGCTGCTCACGCCCCTTCAAACGAAAGAGGAGCGAGCCGAAGAAGGGATGATCGAGTAATAAAGTAGTCCGCGCCTTCTGAATGCGAATGGATGCTGGTGTCTCGTGTCTCATGCCGCCGCAGGCACCTCCATGTACGCCGACATACGGGAGAGGATGTCATCGACTGTTGGAGCGCCCGGTGCTTCCTCCGGCACACTGGCTTCGCGATCACGCAGAACGCTGTCGATCTCGGCAACG
>Ga0302189_10003819_pt1 | contig 11458 bp, 6 predicted proteins | sample II_Bog_E2_2_FD_194551 | JGI IMG/M metagenome (GOLD analysis project Ga0302189, IMG submission 194551) | Peat permafrost microbial communities from Stordalen Mire near Abisko, Sweden - II_Bog_E2_2 | ecosystem: Environmental > Terrestrial > Soil > Wetlands > Peat | place: Sweden: Abisko, Stordalen...
CGTCTTGGTGGAAGTGACGGTGATGCTTACGGCACTCGATGTGCTGGTCGCGAAGGTGGTTGATCCAGCATAAACCGCTGTCAGGGAGTCCGTGCCCGCTGTCGCGAACGAGGTCGTGAGTGTTGCTACTCCCGAGCTCAAGGTGCCGGTGCCGAGCGAGGTTGTGCCCGACATGAAGGTGACCGTGCCGGTCGCTGTAGACGGCGCAACCGTGGCAGTCAACGTGACGCTGGCGCCAACCGCTGGTGTAGTGGTGGATGCGGCGAGGACAGTGGTGGTGGCCGTCTTGGTGGAAGTGACGGTAATGCTTACCGCGCTCGATGTGCTGGTCGCGAAGGTGGTTGATCCAGCGTAGACCGCCGTCAGTGAGTCGGTTCCGGCTGTCGCGAAGGAGGTCGTAAGCGTTGCTACACCCGAGCTCAACGTTCCAGTTCCGAGCGAGGTCGTGCCCGACATGAAGGTCACTGTGCCGGTAGCCGCAGACGGCGCAACCGTGGCAGTCAGTGTGACGCTGGCGCCAACCGCCGGCGTCGTGGTGGATACGGCGAGGGCAGTGGTCGTAGCCGTCTTGGTGGACGTGACGGCAATGCTTACGGCACTCGATGTGCTGGTCGCATAGGTGGACGATCCACCATAGACAGCGGTAATCGAATGTGTACCGGCCGTACTGAATGAGGTGGACAAAGTCGCGGTTCCAGAACTCAGCGTTCCGGTTCCCAGTGCGGTTGTCCCATCAAAAAACGTAACGGTCCCGGTGGCCGCTGTGGGCGCAACCGAGGCGGTCAGGGTAATGCTGGTGCCTGTGGTGGTGGTTGTGGAAGAGGCCGCAAGCGCGGTGGTTGTGGATGTCAACGATGTATTGCAAGCCGTTCCATTGACCGCGAACGACGTGGGAACAGCATTGGTTACGTTGTTCCAGGTTCCGTTGAATCCAACGCCGGTTAAGGTTGCGCCGGCAGGAATGCTGCCGTTGTAACTCAAGTTTTTCACCGTCACGTTGGCGCCGCTCTGGGTTTCCGTGCCGTTCCAGAGCTGCGAGACCGTCTGGCCATTGGCAAAGGCCCAGGTCAGGGTCCAACTGCTGAGCGCGGTGGTTCCCGTGTTTTGGATGGAAAGGGCCGCTCCAAAACCGCCCGACCACTGGCTGGAAATCGTGTAGACGACTTTGCATTGAGCGGAGGCGCTGGGCGCTACAAGGGTTAGCAATAGAAATGCGAGTACTGCAACGTACCCGCTCAGACGGCGAACGCAACCGCGTCCGCAGGGGAGGGTGAACTGCTGAGACATGGTTTCTCCTTTACATCAAATACACCAAATTGCCCACTCGTATCCGCATGGATCAGTGCGCCTTGAATGAATGATGCCGTTATTGAAAGCGCATTCTGCAGCCAAATACCATCAAAACCTGAGCCGCAGCCGGAGCGCGAAGTGGTGGTTGAATAGTAAGAGCAAGGAGGACGAAGAAAATGGATTCCTCTTGCATGGAGAGACAATCTTAGACTCTTAGTAGGCCAGGCAAACTGATGCATTCTGTCTTGGAATGCAATCAAAAGCGCACCACTTCCAGAGATGACACATCCATGACACGACAATCGCAACTGATCTAATAACCGCCATCAAAGCAACACTTGCGTTTATAACGTCATGTCCCGCCAGATTCGCACTCCTGAATCTGCGCAGCCGATACTAAAACGTTTGAGCATAGAGAAGTCAAATTACTAAAGTAATACTGGTAACCTATCCATCCGGAGCCGCTTTGGGCACAATAGTGAGGGATTCGACCCCGCGCAAAAATGTTCGCTTGTCGAGCGTCCGGGCGACCAGCCGCGTCATGCAGCCGTCCAAGCCTTTCGCGCTCAAACCGCTGCAATATTGAAGCGCACACCTTGATTGTCCGTGGGATACTCAACTCTCTTGAGAAGTGTCAAACGGAGTTCAAGGTAATGTAAGAGTTGCTGCGCCATTCCCCATTGCGATCAACTCTTGATGTCTACACCCAGGCAATTTCGCCGTCGAAGCATGCCATCCAGGCGGTCGTAATGTCACTCGTCTTGTCGGCAAGTTGAAACTCGATTTCACCGCCAAACGGCAGCGTCAAATTCCGGGCGGAGCTCGCCTGTAAAAAGGACACAAAACTGTGTCCTTTTGCACACCTGCTTGGTTTCCTCCTATTCCGCTTAACTCATTTTTAATGTGTGGCTAGTACGACGTGTCTCGAACCCGCCACCTCTGCCGTACAAGCTTCCTTCCGGCGATCTCCACCAGCTTCTCGACAACCGGCGATGCCGGAGGCCGCAGATCCTTTCGATAAGCGAAAGGATCGGGTCTTGGAAGCGATGCTGGTGACAGGGCAGGCCTGCTACAGAGTCTCTTAGATCGTGTCGCACAATCACCGATCAATCCCATGTTCATAGCCCACCTGGCCCTCCATACTTCCCCGTTTGGTCGCAACATCGGCTTCTCAGGTAAGATCGAAGAACAAATGAGCGACGACCACAGCGATAAGCCAGGGGTTTCCCCCCAGGAAGCCGCGCATGATGATGAGCGGCTCGTCCGGTCCATCGCGGAGGGAGATCGCGAAGCGGAGCGTGAGTTTGCGCTCCGCTACCTGCGTCCCGTCCGAGCGATGCTGTTGGCTCGTTCGCGCAACCCGGATCTTGCCTCGGATCTCCAGCAGGAAGTCATGATCCAGGCCATCTGTGAGCTGCGCCGTGGACACTTGCGCGAGCCAGCAAAGCTAACAGCGTTTGTCATCGGAATTGCCCGCAACTTATTGAACAGTCACTATCGCGCCGCAGCCCGTCAGCCGCAATCGCTCGATCTCCCCAACGATCTCCCCGACCTTTCGTCCGTTTCGGATCAGGCAGAAGAGGTGGAGAGAGAAAAGCAGGCGATGCATGCGATCTCCAGCCTTGGCTCACTCGACAAGACAATCTTGCAGATGACTCTGCTCGATGGGCTCAAGCCGGGCATCATTGCCGAGCGGCTGCGTTTGAAACCCGAGGTGGTGCGTCAGCGGAAACTTCGGGCAACCCGCCAGGTCATAGATTTTGTCAGGTGTCAGTCACAAACGGGTTCCACAATCCACTTAATTAGCGGACATGAACAATGACCAACTGCACAGGATCACCGGCTGAACAGTGGCTTGAGTCTTACCTGCAAGGCACGTTGCCTGAGGCTGAGGCTAGTAAGTTCGAGGAGCACTATTTTGACTGCCCCGTGTGCCTTGCTCAGGTGGAGGCCCTTCAGGCCGTCACACTCAAGCTGGCCAGTCAACCCCGGACCACACACAAAACGTTGATTTCATGGCCAATCCGCGCGGGTGCATTGGGGGCTATTGCAGCGTTGTTGGTGCTCGGCTTTTTCGGGTACCAGGCCAGGCAGAAGGCTCTGAGGACGACTGTCGCCGCTGGCCCGGTGGTCGCTGCCCCGCCGTCTTCCCCCTCTTTGCACACCGCGCCACCGTCTTTGGCGTCCACGACCGCTTCGAAGTTGGCCGACCTGACGCTGCCCGCGTTTATCGCGCCCAACCTGCGCGGAGAGAGCCAGGATGCCAGCTTTGAAGCGGGAATGAAGGACTATGCCGGCGGCAACTGCCGCGGTGCAATCACTAGCCTGGAGCAGGTTCCGGCCGAGAGTGCCGCAGCGCGCGCCGCCGAGTTCTACTCTGGCGCCTGCCAGATGCATATGGGCAATTTAGCTGAAGCAGCCGCGCTGCTGCGCAAGGTTGCCGATGCCGGGGATTCGCCACAGCAGGAGGCTGCACTTTATGAGCTGGCGCAGATCGCGCTTGCCGATAACGACCTGGCCACGGCCCACAAGTATCTTCTCCACGCGACTTCTCTTCGAGGGGACCTGGAACAGAAAGCGCGGGAGCAAGACCGCCGGATCACAGTGCTGATCGGCCAGGACAGTCAGGCAACGAGGAAGAATCAGCAAGCGAAGTAGAAACGCAACGATTCCATGCTTGACCTGCAAAACGAGCGATCTCCTCTTCAGAGCCCTGTCTTCAGCCGAGGCGCTTGCTTACAATCTATTCAAGACGAATACTGAATCAACGCATGCGTTGTGTGAGGAAAGAGGTTCCTTAGTGTACTATCTTGAGCACTGGCGATTCGGACTAATTCCCTTAACTGGACACAAACATGCGATACATTTCAGCGGTGGCGATCTCCGCAATGGTTTTGACAATGGGTTTGCCCCGAGCAGCGGAGTCGCAAGCTCAGGCGCCGAGTGCTAAATCGGATGTGGGAGACAGAGCCGCAATTGAGAAGGCACGCGAGAAACTGAAGCTGGCTGAGGCTGCGCATCCCGAGGGCAGTCTTGAAGTCTCTAAGACGATTAATGAGCTGGTCTATGCAATGAGGATGAACGAGCAGGTGAGTGCAGAGAGCTTTGCACTGGTTGAGAGGGAATTAATGCTGGCGCAAAAGTTTGACGGGCCGGAGGGCTTGAATGTTGCAGATGCCTGGATACAGAAATCGGATTTATTGAGCTATAGCAACAAAAATGCAGAGGCCCGGCCAATTGTTGAAAATGCATTGGAGATTATCAGGAAGAAATTTTCCGATCGAACCGAATTGCCACTGGCTTCTACATTGTTGCTGCACATTTGCTTGAGATTGGGTGATTTCCAGTGCGGACTTCGCGCAGCTGACGAGTCGATTGATGCGATACGAAAGGGGGCCGGCGACGCATCTTGGCTGTCTCTGACGCTCTCGCAACGAGCTGAGCTCAAGTTCTTTCTCAAAGATATGGACGGAGCGGTCTCTGATATTGAGGAAGCTCTGGCGATTGCCTACAAGACCAATACAAGTGATTTCGCTCTGGGCGTGCTTGAACGCAATTTGGCAGACATGTATATCCGGGCGCAGAAGTTTGATCAGGCGATGCCGCATCTAGTTCGCGCAAGGGAGTTGATTACGAAGGCGCAGGGTGCGGAGAGCCCGGAACTGAAGACGATTGATGGATTAGAGGCGAATTTGTTCACGCGTACCGGACAATTTGAGAAAGCGTGGAATAGTTATCAGAGTGCTTTAGGGAACAAGAACGATAGTCCAGACAATTTGACTGCGTATCGGGCGGCTTTGGCTCGATCCTATGCTGCTGGCGGAAAATTGAGCGAGGCGGTTGAGCAGGGGTTGCAGGTTGAAAAGACCGTGCGTGAGACATTTGTTCTTGAGGCTCGCAGCCTGCCTGAGCGACAGGCTCTGGCCTATGACCAGCATCATCCGTCGGGCTTGAACATTATGCTCTCCGTGCTGGCGAAGCACCCTGACCAGAGACCCAACGAAGTTTACCAGGAGGTGGTGCGTTCGCGAGCGCTTGTTGCCGACGAGATGGCGCGACGCGAAAAGAATCTGAATACTTCGGATGATCCCGTAGTATCGAAAGAACTCGAAGATCTAAACAAGGCACGACTTGATTTGCTCAATGCCGATAAAGCTGCAAATGGAAGCGATTCGATCGCGCAAGCCACCGTACGCATGGAAAAAATCGAGCGTGCATTGGCGGAGAAGAGCGCGAGCATTCGCAATGATGAACATCTCTCAGCGGTTCAACTCGATGATCTGCGTCGGAGTCTTCCGCCGCACTCTGCGCTGATCTCCTATGTGGCCTACAAGAGCGTTGCAGTAGAAAAAGTGGACCCGACGTTCAGTTCGACACCTTCCTACATTGCCTTTGTCCTGCGCACTGACTCCGATCGCGTCCGCGTCTTCGATCTGGGCAATGCGGCATCGCTGGATGCATTGGTTCTGAAAGCGCGCGCGGCTGCCGATGCCGAAGCGCATAGCGGCGGGCTGGGTTCCACGCGCAACGAGCGTGCTTACCGCGAGGCTGGCTTGGCGATTCGCCAGCGTATATGGGATCCGCTCAAAAAAGAGATCGGTGACGCCAAACTGGCGCTGGTGGTGGCGGATGGAACCCTGAATCTGATTCCCTTTGCCGGTTTGCCCGATGGTGCGGGCTATCTTGTTGAGCATGGGCCGGTGATCCACATGCTTTCCAGCGAGCGCGATTTGCTGCCCACCAATCAAGGGCAAAAGAAGAGTGGCTTGCTGGCCATCGGCAGCCCATCCTTCGAGCTTGCCGAAAACCGGCTTCCGCCGTCGCCCTTGCGCGGTGCCACGCCCAACTGCGAGGAGTTCGGCAAGATCGAGTTCCAGCCGTTGCCGGGAACTGCGCTGGAGGTTTCGGACGTTGGTTCCACCTGGCGGCGGTGGAACGGGGCAGAGCGCTCGCAACTGGTCACCGGGGACGATGCGACGCTCACCCGGTTCATCGAGGACGCTCCAAAGAGCCGCGTTTTGCATGTGGCCACGCACGCATTCCTGCTGGACAAAAGCTGCGGGAACGGCAATCCTCTGCTGCACTCGGGGCTGGTCTTTGCGGGCGGCAGCCACGGCGGCGCGCAGTCGATTCTCACCGCGCAACAGATTGCTTCGCTCGACCTGAGCGGCGTAGACTGGGCCGTCCTCTCCGCCTGCAACACCGGCAATGGCGAACTGCGCGACGGCGAAGGAGTGCTGGGCTTGCAGAGGGCCTTTCGCGTGGCGGGAGCGCACAGCATCATCATGACGCTGTGGCCGGTGGACGACGATGTCACCCGTCAGTTCATGCACAAGTTATACGCCGAACGGCTGGGCCTGCACGCCTCCACAGCCGATGCCGTGTGGACTTCAGCGCGGAAGCTGCTGCTCGAACGCCGCGCCGCCGGCAAGAGCACCCATCCCTGGTACTGGGCGGGGTTTGTGGGCTCAGGCGGGTGGGAGTAGTAACCGAACCTGCGGACTACGCGTTGAAGGCCGCTCCGGCCCGTGCCTTGCGGAAGAGCAAAGTTGCCATACCAAGTAGCCCCGTTCCGAGCAACATCATGGACGAAGGCTGAGGAGTTGGCGTGGGGCCGGGCCCTCCACCACCTACGGGCGGCGTGACGGTAGCAGAGTAGAGGTCAACGCCGTCCGGCGTAATCAACTGAAATAGGCCTTCAGGGGTGGTGCCAATAAGAGGATTACCCCCATAGGAAGCGACCCCAGATAACTCCGCAGTGTTATCAGCCAAACTCACGCCGCTCAGCGAAGAGCTAGTTATATCCATTATGTCCGCGGAAGTATCCACAAGTCCGATGGTGCTGCTGGCTGGATCGTCGATGACGGTTATCAGATCCGTGATGGTGCTGAAAAAGGATCCGGTCACGAGGATTTCGGCAGTAGTGGCGGCGATTTCAGAAGCCCCCAACAAGGACGGGTCGGGCGTGATATTGGCGGTGTCCCCGGTCACTTGGAAAGTGATTAGCTCGGAGGAGTTGTTAGTATGCGAACCTCCCAGGAAGGAGTAAGAGCTAAACACCGAAAAGTCGTAGGTAACTGGATCGGCATAGGCGGAGGTTGCACTCATTGCTGCAACCAGCACGGGGATGATGGCAAGGTATCGGCGCATATTGACTCCATTTTTGATGCGGTTGGAAGATCGCTCATGTCGCAGTCTTCGTCCTCGGGGATGGACAAACACGGCATCTTCGTTTCGTGAATCGTTCTTGTGCTGTGCTGCTGAACAAACTGCGTCGTCTGTTCTATGTGGAGGATCAGAAGATTTTGTGACACGGCTCCCGGAGAAACAATTCCACTGGAAGATGCAGGGCACTTGGTCCCGGTTGTGAGTGAAGTAGTCGTCACACGATGCTGGAGAGAAGGCCAGCGTCTTGAGCACCTACTTTGCGGCGGCTACAACCTTCTTTTTTTGCCCCGGTTTGGCAGGCAGCGGCTTGCGGTCTTGCGGCTTCACCTTGGTCTGGTCCACTGGGGAGGCGTCGGCCACGTCGGCGGCAAAATCTGCCCCTGAGGGCACAAGGTAGCTCTCCGCAGTCTGGCGATCCGCTGTGCCGGTGCGAACGCTGATCCGGCCTGCGTCGATGCCCTTCTCTGTTACCAGGTAGGCCTTGGTATTGACGGCGCGCTGCGCGGCCAGATCATCGAGCTCGGCTTGCGTGCTCTTCTTCGGAGCTTTCTCCGCGACGGTTGCCTCGCCCACCACCACAGCCGTTGCATCTGGCTGCTCCTGCACGCTCAGGGCTACGCCGTCCAGGATCGCCTTGGCTTCATTGTCCACCCGTGCCGGACGCTTCTTGTCCCGTTCAAAGCTGATCGAAGCCAAGGCCTGGGTGTGCGGAAGCGGAGGAATCGGCGGCGCCAAGATGGTCAGAAGCGCGGTTGAGGTTGCGGTCTGGTCTTTGTCGTCGGTGACGGTGCAGGTGATAGTCACCGGGCCGGTGGGCGCTCCAGCCGAAGCGTAAGTCGCTGCCGAGCCAATGCCGCTTACCGTGCCGCTAGAGGCCGAGAGGCCGTACTTGAGCGGACGGTTCTGCGGACTCAGCCCGGTTACGGAAATTGTGCTGGTTTCACCTGTCTTGATGGTGCCGGGGTTGGCCGAGCAGGCGACGGTTGGCGGCTCGAACGGCTTGACCGTGAAACTGGCCGAGGCCTCAGCAGACTCCCAGGGTTTGAGGCCCTCCTTGCCGTTCTTGCCTTCCTTGACCTGCACCGTCACCGTATAGGGCCCCGGCGTCAGTGAAGCGGTGGCCACAGCGGCTGTGGTTCCATTGCCGGTTACGCCGTTGCCCGCCCAGGTGTATACCGCATTCAGACTGGAGTCCAGGTTGCCGGCGGACGCAGTTACCGTGACGGGATCGCCGGGGAAGACCGTTGCCGGGCTGGCATCGGCCGAAAGAGTCACAGGGACAGGCTGCGCGTGATGGCCGAGACGGTAGGTAATCCCGAAAGCCAGGCGGAGGTCGTCTTGCACATTGGACGTGCCGTTGGGCAGCGCAGTTCTTACATAGTCGGCCTCAATCACGCGCAAGCCGAAGTTTCTTGTGAGAAATATGTTGATGCCGCCTCCAGCTTCGATTGCAAAGGAGCTGGCAGTAGGCGTGGTTCCGGTGCTGGTGGGATAGACTCCGTCGAAGGCATGCGCACCGCCGAAGAGCCCTTGCCCAAAGACTTGCAGGCGGGGCCTATACGGATCGCCCACATAGGATGTCCAACTGTAGCGCGGGCCGGCGAGGAACGCGATCTTCGCGATATTCACGCCAGGCGCTGCGTCTGAGTCACGGTCACCGGTGAGGCTGGCGGCGATGCCGAAGCCCTTCCAGAAGGTCACCGCCGCATCCGCGCCGCATCCCTTGAACCAGAAGCAGCATTGTCCGGGCACGAAATCGGAGCGCTCTGTGGCAAATGTTACGGCCAGATCGGTAGAAATCTGCGCCGGCTTTGCCTGACTCTGGGTTTGCTGCGCCAAGGCTGCAGCGCCGGTCAATATGCATGCGCCCGCAAGGAGCACCATTCCGCGAAATGAAATACGCATCGTAAGTTCTCCTTGTTACTTGACGTTCAGCGTGACGGCGGTGGAGTGCGACAGTGTTCCCATCGTTCCGGTCACTGTCACCGTGTAAGCCTGCGGCGCCTGGCCTAAGAAACCGCTTGTAGAATTGCAGCCGCTCAGTCCGGCTACTGCGGCTGCTCCCGCTCCCAGCAACAAGAGCAGGGTGAGCATACGGCCAAACCGCTTTCGTTGGCGGCGCAGTGTGCCTGCAAAGGGCAGCAGGAGGAGCGCCAACGCGTACGGCGCAAGCCTGCTTGCCGCCCCGCCGCGTGGACTGCCAGCCGGTTGCGACCTTGCTGTGGTCTGCGGCGTCTGGATGGTCAATATGAGCGACGAGGTTCCTGCACCAGATGCAATGCTGGACGGAGAGAAGATCGCCGTCGCTCCGGTGGGCAGGCCGCTGGTTGTCAGCGTCACCGTGGCGGGGAAGGTGGAAGTGTTGACTGGAGTCCCCGTGATGTTAAAGGTCGTCGTACCACCCGGTAGCACCGTAGCTGAGGCATCCGCCACGCTGAGTGTGAAATCAGGCGTGGGCGGAGCAGCGGTGCCGGTACCGTTGATCGAGGCAGTCTGTGGCGAGTTCGCTGCGTTGTCTACTACGGACAACCCGCCGGAAACAGCCGCGGTGCCGGTTGGCTTGAAGGTATACGAGAAAGTGCAGAAAGCGCCCGCAGCGAGCGTTGCGCCGCAGTTGTTGGACTCAACGAAGGCGCTCGAACCAGAAAAGGTAATGCCGGTGATGCTCAACGCGGCATTGCCGGGGTTCGAGAGGGTGATGGTTTGAGTTGCGGAGGTGGCGCCGACCTGTGTGCCCGTGAAGGTCAGCGTAGACGGCGTGAGGACCACTTGCGGAGCGGCAACGGCCTGGATGGTGTAGGTGGCCGTGGCAACCGCGCTGTTGTTGTGGCCGGTCGCTACGGCTATAGCTTCGATGGTTTCTGTGGACGATACCGAGATGGCGCCGGTGTACGGGGTTGAGCTGGCTGTCGGAGCAGTTCCGTTGGTGGTGTAGTAGATCGTTGCCCCAGTGGTGGCATCGGAGATGGTGACCGACTGCGCCGATGGATACGTGCCAGCCACGGGCGAGAAGATCGGCGTCGCCGCGGTAGCAGTAGCGATACCGGCGCCGGTAATTGTGGCGGTCTGTGGCGAGTTCGCAGCGTTGTCCGCTACTGACAAGCCGACCGATACAGTCGCGGTGCCGGTTGGCGTAAAGGTATACGAGAAAGTGCAGAAAGCGCCTGCAGCAAGCGTTGCGCCGCAGTTGTTGGACTCGGCAAAGGCGCTGGGAGTCGGAGGGGGGGTGAAGCTGGTGATGCTCAACGGTGCATTGCCGGGGTTCGAGAGGATGATCGTTTGGATTGCGGAGGTGGCGCCGACAGGTGTGCCCGTGAAGGTCAGCGTAGACGGTGTAAGGACCGCCTGCGGAGCGGCAGCGGCGATACCAGTGCCGGTAATGATGGCGGCCTGTGGCGAGTTCGCAGCGTTGTCCGCTACGGACAAGCCGATCGAAACAGTCGTGGTGCCGGTTGGCGTGAAGGTATACGAGAAAGTGCAGAATGCGCCTGCGGCAACCGTTGCGCCGCAATTGTTAGACTCGGCGAAGGCGCTCGGAGTCGGAGGGGGGGTGAAGCTGGTGATACTCAATGGCGCATTGCCGGGATTCGAGAGGACGATGGTTTTGGTCGCGGACGTGGTGCCGACCTGTATGCCCGTGAAGGTCAGCGTAGACGGTGTAAGAACCGCCTGCGGAGCTGCAGCGGCCTGGATCGTGTAAGTGGCCGAAGCGACCGCGCTGTTGTTATAGCCAGTAGCTACGGCTATAGCCTCGATGGTCTCCGTGCTACTGACCGTGATGGCGCCTGCGTACGGGGTTGAGCTAGCTGTTGGCGCAGTTCCGTTGGTGGTGTAGTAGATCGTCGCGCCGGCGGTTGCATCGGAGATGGTAACCGACTGCGTAGATGGATATGTGCCCGCTACCGGCGAGAAGATCGGCGTGGCAGCAGCAGTCTCGATGGTGTAAGTAGCCGTGGCGACCGTGCTGTTGTTATAGCCAGTAGCTACGGCTATAGCCTCG
>Ga0302189_10003830_pt1 | contig 11436 bp, 11 predicted proteins | sample II_Bog_E2_2_FD_194551 | JGI IMG/M metagenome (GOLD analysis project Ga0302189, IMG submission 194551) | Peat permafrost microbial communities from Stordalen Mire near Abisko, Sweden - II_Bog_E2_2 | ecosystem: Environmental > Terrestrial > Soil > Wetlands > Peat | place: Sweden: Abisko...
CCCAGGTCTTCTATGAGACGGCTGGTGTTGTCAAGGTTTCTGTCTTTGCATTTGCTTTTTCCATAGTGGGTTTTTTGCTTTTGCTGTTGCTTTTGCTTTTGCTTTTCGTGGGGTGCATTCATCTCGGGCTTCTATTCGCACTCTGGGTGAACCCGCTGTGGGGTTCGGTGCATGGTGGTGTCCGATGACGATGAAGGGGCGCTGCTATCTCAAAAACGGCCTCTGAGGCCAAGACCTGGGTCGCAGTCGCCGCCACGCGAGGTTGATGATGCACTTGGGCAAAAGATTATCTCCTGGTTGCTTGTCGGTGGGGTTTAGGCCGCACACGCTTCCCCTCTGGCGGGCTTGCGGCTGGCGAGCGGGAAGGCTTGCCAGCCGTTGCCGGTTTGCCAGATGCGATGCAGGATCACGGCCAGTTTGCGGGCCACAGCCACGATGGCTCGCTTCTTACCGCGCTTGCCGCCCGACCCGGCCAGCTGCAAGCCCCAGCGGCGCAGTTCGGAGTCAGGTCCGAAGCGGCCCAGTACGTAGTGTGCCGCCTGCACCAGCAGGCTGCGCAGATACGTGTTGCCGGTCTTCGAGATGCGATGCTGCGGGTCCGAGTCGCCGGACTGGCTTTGCCGCGGACGCAGGCCGAGAAACGCGCCCGCCTGGCGGCTGTGCCGGATGGCATCCGGGCGGTCCAACGTGAGCACGTAGGCGGCGGCGATCAGTGGTCCGACGCCGGGCGTGGTGCGTAACAGACGGATCTCCGGATAGCGATTGCCCAGTTGCTCGATGCCGCGATCCATCTCGTGGATGCTGGCGTTGAGCGCGGCGATCTGGTCGAGCAGCGGACGCGCGGCCGTGGCCAGCGCTGGCGGAATCGAGGCTGCAACACGCGCTTGAAAACCCTGCGGCGAGCAGGCCGGCAGCCGTCCGCCCGCGCTTTTGACCAGGCCGCGCAATGTGTTGACGATCATGGTGCGGGCGCGCACCAGCGTGGAGCGCGCCTGGATCAGGTTCAAGTCCTGTTGCCGCTCCGGGCGCCGATGGCGAATCGGTGAGAGCAGCCGCGGATCGCACAAGGCGAAGCGGGCCAGCTTCTCGGCGTCGTTCTTGTCGTTCTTCGATTCGCTGGCGGTGATGGCGCGAATTTTGCGCGTGTTGGCCACGATCACCTGATGGCCAAGCTGTTCCAGCAAGCGGCTGATCCAGGGCGAATGGGCGCCGCATTCCAGGGCAATCCGCATTCTTGGTTCCCCCTCGAAGTGGCGGCGCAAAGCCTCCTCGGTGGTCTGAATGCGGCCGGTTTCGATGGCATCGCCGTCCTCGTTGAGCATGCAGTAATGGCTGAAGCGGTCTCCAAGATCAAGACCGACGGTGATCTGAGGCTTTTCCATCCGTGTGGCGATTCTGCTAACCTTCTTCATTGGCTGGTCTCCTTTTGCACTTCGAGTGCGCTGCGGACAGACTAATCTGTTCCGCGAGACCAGCCGTCTCATCCCATCTCAAAAGCGAGACCTGGGGCACCTAATTATTTGTGGATGGTCAGATGCGGGCCACCCGCACTGGAAATTGTTATTTTTTGTCTGCCGGGGGCGCCTTCTTGTGCTCCACGAAGGTGTGTGCTTGATGACAGCTCACACACGTCTTGCCTCTCATGAATGGATCAGACTTCAGTTGTGCCACCTGATCGGAGTGACAGGTGTCGCATGTGCTTAACGCCGGCCTGCCCGCGAAGTCCGGTGCTGTTGTCTCGCCATGGCACACGGTGCATTCGACACCGTTGGTGGCATGCGGGCTGGCTTTCCATTGGTCATAAATCGCCTTGTGGCAACTGGAACAGGTATCCCCGGCTGGAAGCAGCCGATGGTGAATATGCTTGGCTTGATCCTGCTGAGCAATGGCAGGTTGGACGGCAGCAGCCAAACCGAAAAGAACGAGCAGGGCAGAACTGAACAAAAGTGCGCGGAAACTATTCATGGGCAGATCTCCTGAGTAGGATGTCATAATATGGGACCGGCGATGGCCGCCGTCAGTGATGCCGCTCACATCTCGCCGTGTATTGTGTCCGGGCTGAGTTCAGTCTCCGGTAACAGCTTGCGCGGCGGGGAGAACGGCGCGGAATTTGACGCGAACATCAACTCGCGAGCCGAGGCGGTTGATGATGGAGAGCAGGCGGTCGAGGGTGAAGCGGCCCAGGTCGGCATTGCGGATGCGGGAGAAGTCGGCGGCAGCGATTCCTGTTTGAGCATGGGCTGCTCGGACGCTGAGGCCCTGACGGTCGAGCATCTTGATAATCTCCGAGGCGAAGATAGCCTTCAGTTGCTCCACATCAGGGCTGGCATGTCCCAGGTCGCGGAAGATATTGCCGCTGCCACGGACGACTTCAATTGGTTTTCTCTTCATATTTACATTGTAGTCATATCTGACAACATTAGATCAGGTTTATGGTATCCCACCCTATTCACAAAGTACATGAAAAGGATGGGGCACCCATCCTATGTGGTTAGTTTAAGGGCGGGCCACCCGTCATGATTTTGAAAATAAATCAGAGATCAGGAGTCAGGGTTCAGGGATCAGTGCCTAGTCACCTGCGATGGTGCCAGCGGTGCTTTTCGGTGTATTCTATTCTCAGGAAAGGGGCTTTCATGGCAAAGGCTGAACTGTATATCGAAAGGCGTGAGCAGGGAGATTATGCGGTAAGAAGGCCAGGTTCGGAAAGGGCCAGTGCAATCGTCCCGACCCAATCTGAAGCCATTGAGCGGGCTCGCGAGATGAACCCGGATGCAGCCGTTCACGTTGAGCGCGTCCGTGACACCAATGTTGGGGGCAGAGACAAATGGCGGAAACCCTAACAGCTAAATGCGTCACCGCGTCATTTTAAAGACCCGAACCGTTCTGCCGCTTCGCAGTGTCTCGATTTGAATTTCCGCCATTGGCGGTTCGCAAACTAGTTCTCAGCCGATGTCCTACTTCTTCTTGTACTGATTTTTGATCCGGGTTGCGGCTTTGTCGATCTCAGGGAAGAGTGTGCTTTCACTGATGCCAATATTCTCGAGCGCTTTTCGGATAGTGCTCTTCTCATCCATAGGAACAATGAACGGTTTTGGGTCGATCCGGATTGGGGAGTAAATCTTAGGTTCATCTATGCCGTAGAGAATGAATGCGCCGGATTGCGCCAGAATTCGTCTGTTGCTCATTTTGGGATGAACATAATACGGTTTAAACAAATCTATGGGGTCGATAATTGGTAGGAAGTATGGTTTTTCAGACCGGATAAATTGATGAAGTCGTTGAATAACGTCGTACTTATTGAATTTCTTGATGTTAACGGCGCTCGATATATCTCCTTTCAGATCCTTCACCAATCGATTGATCTCGGTCTTCTCCTCGGATGTCATATTGGCCAAATTGGCAAGGCAACTTACTGAGTCGCTGTCAAAATATTTCTCGCGATCCGGTTGAATTGCGAAAGCGGTCACTTTGCCGTCACTCGGTATGTCGCCACGAGGCTCCGGTTCGGTGGCAAAATAAAGCGCGACCAGCGCATTTCGCGAAACATCCAGCAATCGAGTCGGCAGTCCAAAATGCTGCATCCGGACGAGCTTATCGAACATGGTTTCGTCTGTTGCAAACTCGCTAGGATGAACTGAGATCAGATCCCGAACCGCCCTTTTCTCATTCTCAAGAAGCTCTTTGAACTCAGAACGGAATATACCCGCTACGTTTGGCCAAGAGGAGTTCAGCTGGCCGCGAAAGCATTTCAAGAAGTCAGAGCCGGACGAGTATTGCTCAAACGCTTTTATGAAGTCGGTGAGAGTCTTTGGCGGTATAGATTTGGTCGTGCGTTTCGTGGCCATGCGACACCTAAGATGCTCCGATACAGAACGGGCAGCGGGCAGCTTTCTGAACCAGCTATTTATAGTAAATGACAAAAATCAACGTCTGCAATGGTTCAGGCGGGGGGCCCAGGTCCCGGAGAGCTGATCTAATCACAAAAGATGGCTGCCCCAGATCCCTCGCCTCATCCCAGCGACTCCTTTAATCTCTTCAACCGGGGGTCTCAAATCGACTCTAATGGCCGCCCAATAAACTCTAGCGACGCGCTCCACGCCGACTTAATCTCGCCTGAGTCGGGATCTCTATACCACGTCTCTCCCCAGCCGCTTTCCCTGGGGTTACCTGTCATATCCCACTCCCAACTGACGCTCTGACCCGGGATATATTCCTTGCGGCTTGGATGTATATGCCTACCTAACTTTTCCCCGTTCTGACCTAGGGACTCAAGAATCACTCCACTAACGTCTTGGCGCGGAACTGTGCACATCTTATCTGAGAATATAATTACGATCGCGACCACAATAAAGATTGGTCGTGGAATAGCCTGTAACATCCTGAGAATTCGGAGGCCATAATCTATAGATCGCATTGACAGATTTTCACTCGCCCTCCCTCCATGCACGACTACATTTCTTAGATCCCAAAAATTCTTCAGTGTGTCTCTTAGTTCCGACGGAATAAATTCCCCTGTATTACTCTTCGCAATTAGATCTAATGCATCACTGGGGGACGGCCCATAGTATTCCTTCAGTCTCCCTATTACGGCAAGAATCAATCTCAGTTGACGATCAATCTCCAGTGAAAGACGCATCATAGCAACAGATGGAGACTGGATCGCCTCCTCCAATATTTTTTCTTCAAAACCTAATGGTGGTCCAAGGCTTGGCATCTTATTCACCTTCTTGTGTCTTGTTGAGTGTAGGAACCGGCGGCATCGGCAGCGAAAGCAACTGGGCTTGACGTTCGGCAACTGGCAATTCGTTGCCAATCTTATCTAATTCGATTTCCAAACCGAGTCCATGTGCAGATCGAACACGCTGAACTACCCTTGGCATCTCGCTCATCAACGAGGCTATTTGTTTGTGAAATCTTACCAAAAAATAAACGACAACACAGGGCCACGCAAGCGCCTTTATGAGTTCGACTGTTTCGTGCATCGCCATAACCCCTTGGAATCATCACTTTATGCGGAATTTTCCTCGCGGATGCTCCCGCTTATTTCCTACTCCACATTGTTGCAGAAAAACCGCCTCCTCGGATACAAATCTTGGCAAATGGCTAATCCCCAAATACCGTACTAAGGCTCAATTCGATGTGAGTAGCTCATCTTCGACGGGCTCGACGCGGATTTTGGCGATGCGTCGGTTGTCCATTTCGACGACGGTGAGGCGGCGGCCTTCGTGGGTGATGGATTCGCCTACTTTGGGGATGTGGCCGAGGCGCATGAGGACGAAACCGGCCAGGGTTTCTATGCCTCCTTCGCGGGGCAGGTCCCATTGCATTTGAGTTTCGAGGTCGCGGAGGTTGAGGCCGCCGTCCATGAGCACTGCGCCGCCGGCGGCGGGGAGGACGGGGAGGGCGGGGGAGTCGAACTCGTCTTCCAATTCGCCGGTAAGCTGCTCGATGGCGTCCTCGGTGGTGACCAGTCCGACCGTGGAGCCGTACTCGTCGACCACGATGGCGATTTGGCGGCGGCGCTGCTGGAGGTCGCGGAGGAGATCGGGGACGGATTTGGTTTCGGGAACGACGAGGATGTCGCGCATGACGTGGCGGAGGGTGAGGTTGGAGTTGGGAGTTTGAATCGCGTTAAGGTTCTTCGATTCCCCGGTCCCCAAATGCGAGGGATCTCCACCCCACGGACGAAGACCTGTCCGTGGGGACCCCGGACCTGGGGCACCCATCATTTGTTCGGAGGAGCGGGAGAACATGAGGCGGGCGAGGTCTTTAGAGTAGACGACGCCGATGATGTGCTCGGGGCCGCGGGTTTCGTCGTAAACGGGGACGCGGGAGCGCATGTGCTCGATGACCTGGGCGGTGGCCGCTTCGATGGGCAGGTTGGAGGGCAGGGAAAAGATCTTCTGGCGGGGGGTCATGATCTCGCGGACGGGCACGTCTTCGAGCTCGAGGACGCGGTGGATGAGGGTCTCCTGGAATTGGGGCAGAACGCCGAGGCGACGGGCGGCGGTGGCGATGAGCTTGAGCTCCTCAGGAGAGTGGACCTGGGCACGCTCGGTGAGGGGAATGTCGAAACCGCGGAGGATGAGGGCGGCCGAATTCTTGAGGAGGCGGATGGCGGGGCGGGCCAGGGCCATGAAGAAGAGCATGGGCGGGGCGACGGCGACGGCCAGAGCCTCGGCGCGGCGCAGGGCGAGAGATTTGGGGACGAGTTCGCCTACCACTACGTGGAAGTAGGTGATGAGGGCAAAGCCGAGGGTGACGGCGGCGATGGCAGCTATGTGGGCATAAATTTGAGCGTGAGCCGGGGCGATGGGCAGCATGCTCATCCAGCCCAGGAGGGTGGAGGCGGCCAGAGGCTCGCCGATCCAGCCGAGGGCCAGGGAGCAGAGGGTGACGCCGAGCTGGACGGCGGGAAGAAAGTCGTCCAGGTTGCGCTGCAGGCGGCGGACGGCGCGTGCGCCAGGGACGGCGGAAGAGAGCATCTGCTGGACGCGTGTGTCGCGGATGGAGACCAGGGCGAACTCGGCGGCCACAAAGAAGGCATTGGCCAGAATGAGCAGGCCGACGGCGACGAATTGGAGCAGGGAAAGACTGGGCATCCCGGTGTGAGGATAGCACTTCTACAGAGATCAGGGGTCAGAGATCAGAGAACAGGGACTAGAGAATAGGGAATAGGGATCAGGGAATAGGGACTAGGGAATAGATACCGCGACATTTATTTGCAACCGGGAACGAAGCATCCGTGTCGTACGTATAGAAGGAAGAGCGAGGGGCGAAGGCTGGCTGCGACCGTCTGAGTTTCTGGGCTGCGAATTTCTGTATTTGGTCAACATTCCCTGATTTTCAGGCACTCATTTCTGAGAAACGAGGCAAAGGATGAAAAGACTTCTTTTGGCAGCAGCGATATTGGGGCTGGCGGCGAGCACGGCGCTGGCTTCCGAAGCCACTTTTGAGCGCACGCTTACGGTGAGCGGTCAGGTGCAGTTATCGGTTTCGACTGGGTCAGGGAACATTCACCTGACGCGCGGCGCAGGCAACCAGGTGCACATCTTCGGCAAAGTGAAGTCCGGCTGGGGCGGCAGCGAGCAGCGAGTGAAGGAGATAGCGGCCAACCCGCCCATTGAGCAGACGGGCAACATCGTGCGCATCGGCGGGCATCACGAGAACCTGCAGAACATCAGCATCGACTACGAGATTCAGGCGCCGGAGAACGCGCTGCTGGAGACCAGTTCCGGTTCGGGCAACATTACCGTGGAAGGCGTGGGCGAGAATGCAAAGCTGAGCACGGGCTCGGGCAACATTCACGCCACCGGGCTGCACAACGGGTTCACGGCAGAGACGGGCTCTGGCGACATCTACGCCGAGCAGACGGGCACGGGCGACGTGAAGGCACATACCGGCTCGGGCAACATAGAGCTGCGCAACCTGCATGGCGCACTGCGCGCCGGAACGGGATCTGGCGACATCAAGGTGGGGGGAACACCGACTACGGACTGGAAGCTGGGGACCGGCTCAGGCGCTGTCGAGTATTGGCCAGGCAGCACTGGGATCACTCTGGACGCTTCGACGGGCTCAGGCAGCATCCATAGCGACCACGAGGTGGCGACACAGGGAACGTTGAACCATCACCACGTGAGCGGCAAGCTGAACGGCGGCGGGCCGACGGTGCGGATTGAGACTGGGTCGGGAGATATTCGGATTCATTGATTTTACAGCTGACAGTTGTCAGTTCTCAGTTGTCAGTCGATTGATTGGGGGCAGCGGACCCCTGCACAAGTTTGTTCCTCCGGCGAGACCTTAACTGTCTGCGATGGGGCCTCGCCGTTTTTTGTATATAACTTACGGGATGAAATAGTAGGGGTTGGGATATTTTACGAAGAACTCCGCCTGGGGTTCTCCCTTGTCATCGCTCAACTGGTCGCCGACGTTGAGCACGATGCGGTAGCCCTCAGCGGCAACAGAGGCGCGCGCGCCGGACTTGAAGACCTGCATGGGCTGGGAGGATTGCGCGGGGGGACGGAGAAACAACTGCTGCCAGTTTTGATAGCCCTGTTCGCGGAGGTTGCGCTCGGTGGCTTCGCGTTCGGATTCGGCACGGCCAGTAATGAAAAAGACGCTGACGTTGAGGCGCTGAGCCTCCTTGTAAAGACGGAGCGTGCCGGGAATGACGGGAGCTTTGGCTTCCTTGATCCAGGAATGGAAGACGGCGCTGTCATAGGCGAAGTCGGCCTTGACCATTTCGTCGTAGTTGGAGAGCGAGGTCTCGTCGATGTCCAATACGAGCGCCAGTTTTTCATTGGGGCGGCGATGGGCGGCGCGAGTGCGCAGGAAGGCGATGGCCCGATCCGCCTGATGGTCCTGATCTTTGGCGTAGCAGCCGCAGGTGCAAGTACATTCGTGATACTGCTTGAGCTGCTTTTTGAGGGCGTCGAAGTTGGTGATGCGCTCGGCGGGCGCGTAGACGCTGATCCGGCTGGCGGGCTGGACGGCGGGCTTCTGCGCTGGTTGTTGAGCGGTGAGGCAGAGAGGAGAAAAAAGGACGGCGGAGACTGCCGCAAGAATTGCGAACTGCTTTTTCACGAAAAAACTCCTTTTCGGTAGGCTCGAGGCCGTGCGTAGTCTCTATACAACCCGCTCATCGCGATAAAGCCGCGATGAACGGGGCACAGCGTCTTGAGGCTCATGGCGATTCTTCGGGGTTGATGAACAGGCCACATGCCGCGCCAGACTCTATATTTATCATCGCATCCGAAGCCGGAGGAAATGAAGGGCGGCTGGATTCCCATTACACTGGAAATATGGTTCGTATTCTTCGCCCCATTCCGGTGGCACGGCTGAAACTGCTGGTTTTTGATTTGGACGGCACGCTGATCGACTCCGCGCAGGACTTATGCAACAGCGTCAATGCAACCCTCAGCCGCTTTGGTCGCGAACCGCTGGCGGATAAGATTATTGCCGGCTTCATCGGCAACGGGGCGATGGTGCTGGTGCGGAGGGCCTTTGCGGCGGCGGCAGGCGCGGTGGCGGACGAGGATTTGCTGGCCCAGGCCTATACGTATTTTCTGGATTACTATCGCGAGCACAAGCTGGACTATACCTACGCGTATGAAGGGGTTTTGGAGGCGCTGGCGGCGCTGAAGCAGTTGCATGACCTGGCTGGCGGGGCGGGACGGGATACGGCCTTGGCGATGGCCGTGCTGACCAACAAGCCGGTTCGTCCGGCGCGGGACATCTGCGCGGCGCTGGGGCTGGCGCCTTATTTTTTGAACATTTACGGCGGCAATAGCTTCGCGACCAAGAAGCCCGATCCGGAGGGGTTGCGGGCGCTGATGAGCGAGGCGGGCGCTCAGCCGGAAGAGACGGTGGTGATCGGCGACAGCCAGGTGGACGTGGAGACGGCGCGCAATGGAGGAGCATGGTGCATTGGCTGCACCTTCGGGCTTGCGCCGGAGAGCCTGTCGGTGAATCCGCCGGATGTGATAGTGGATTCGCCGGCGGATTGGACGGCGGCGCTGAGTTCGGCGAGCGGCGAGAAGGGGAAGTAGCATAATAGCTGTCACAGTGACCGACAGCCGCTGTACGCCTCATGGCGATTGCATGAACAGGGATTGAGACCAGGTGTGGGGTTCATACCGCCCCTACAGGGCGGTGCATTCCAACTTGAACGCATTCCCAGGGTTTCACCCTGGGCTATTTTCATTCCCTCCCTCCGGGAGGAAGCGCGACACTTGATTTATTTCCTCCCTCTGGGAGGAAGCGCGACACTTGATTTATTTCCACCTCTGGGAGGAAGCGCGACACTTGATTTATTTCCTCCTTCCGGGAGGAAGCGCGATTCTTGACAGGATCAAATAACGAAAGGAACCCGCTTTCGTAACAGAAGGTATTCACACGAATGTCCCGCATAGCGCCTTGCTATACTCAGCGTTGGCCGGTATTTTTACATTCAGCGGCCCTTTTCAAGCGGACACGAGGAAGTGATTGATGGCTGTAGAACTCAGTATCGTGATGCCCTGCCTGAACGAGGCGGAGACTCTGGCAAACTGCATCCGAAAGGCGCAGAGTTATCTGCGCCGGTCGGGGGGGAGCGGCGAAATTGTGGTCGGCGATAACGGCTCGACCGACGGTTCGCAGGAGATTGCCGCCAAGCTCGGCGCGCGCGTGATTCCTGTTCCGATTCGCGGCTACGGGGCTGCGCTGTACGGGGCGGTCACCGCGGCGCATGGGCGCTTTTGCATCATGGGCGACGCAGATGACAGCTATGACTTCGAGGATCTGGATGCCTTCGTCGAAAAGTTGCGCGAAGGGTATGACGTAGTGATGGGCAACCGCTTCCAGGGTGGCATCCGGCCGGGGGCGATGCCTTGGAAGAACCGTTATATCGGGAACCCTATTCTGTCTACTATTGGAAAAATTCTCTTTCGCGCGGGAGTGGGAGATTTCCATTGCGGCCTGCGCGGCTTTACGAAGAGCGCCTTTCAGAAGATGGATTTAAGAACCACGGGGATGGAATTCGCCTCAGAGATGGTGATCAAGGCCAAGCTCATGGGGTTGAAGATGACCGAGGTGCCCACGATTCTCAGCCCCGATGGGCGTTCGCGGCCGCCGCACCTGCTGCCCTACCGCGATGGCTGGCGGCATCTGCGCTTCATGCTTTTATTCAGCCCCAATTGGCTTTTTTTATATCCGGGGATAGGGATGGTGCTGCTCGGTCTGGCGGCGGGCGGCCTGCTGCTTGGCCAGCCCATTCACATCAGCAGCGTCCGGCTGGGGCTGGATACGCTGGTCTACTGCAGCACCTGCGTTGTTGCGGGGTTCCAGGCCATTCTTTTCTCGCTGCTCTCGCGCGTCTATGCGATTCGGGAGGGCTTATACCCGGATACGGCCAGGGACCACACACTCGTACGTCGCATCGCAACGGAGCACGGACTAGTAACCGGCGCGGGAATCCTGCTGGTCGGCCTGGCCGCGACCCTGTATGCCGTATGGAATTGGAAGCAGCACGCCTTTGGCGATCTGGATATCGAGCGTATCGCGCGCATTGTCGTTCCCTCGTCAGTGGCAATTTCGCTGGGCATCGAAATCATGATCTTCAGCCTGCTGCTGAGCACCTTCAGCCTGAACGTGCGCCCCTACACGGCCATGGTCAAAGAGATCGAGCAGGGCAGCGAAGAAAAGATGCAATAGTATGATGACTGCATGAATTGGTAATTGGCTATGGACAAGCGCGGGCGAGGACGCCCGCGCTACACAGCTTGCGGAAAAAGTCCTGTCTCCATGGGAATCGCACGAAAAGCAGACCGCAGGGGCTTTACAGCTTGCGGAAAAACCCCTGCTGGCGGTCACAGCTTTTTACCGGGATTTGATTTATCCAATCAGTATGCGTGGAGACGATCAGAAGCAATCAGCGATGTTCAGCTATTTAACCTTGGC
>Ga0302189_10003850_pt1 | contig 11409 bp, 10 predicted proteins | sample II_Bog_E2_2_FD_194551 | JGI IMG/M metagenome (GOLD analysis project Ga0302189, IMG submission 194551) | Peat permafrost microbial communities from Stordalen Mire near Abisko, Sweden - II_Bog_E2_2 | ecosystem: Environmental > Terrestrial > Soil > Wetlands > Peat | place: Sweden: Abisko...
GACGATTTCGCTGGAGCGGCTGGAACGGATGGCGCGGGCGGTGGGGTGCGACCTGGTGTACGGGCTGGTTCCGTGGGAGCGGTCGCTGGAAGATCGGGCGATGGAGTTGGTGGAGCGGGAGGTTTGGAGGAAACGTTATACGACGCGGCGGGTCGGGAAGTCGGCGGGTTAACGGGGCGGCTTTTCGGATGCGGATCGGGCGGGGTTGGTGTCGGCTATCAATCGCTTGAGGGCGTGCGCCTCATTTCGCGATCCTGGGACATGGGAGAGCCGGCGCTACCGCATTGCGCCTAATATCTTGGCCCTCAGCGCCTCGTCGGGCTTCCGATTGAGTGCTTCCTTAAACCAATTGCGTGCGTCCACGGTGTAGCCCTGTCGCAGAAGGCTGAGCCCCAAGTTGTAGGCGGAGGATGCATCGGCTTTGTCGCTTTCAGCGGCGATTCGGAAGCTGGCTTCGGCTTGAGTCCAGTCCTGCGACTCGAAATAGCAGTTCCCCAGGTCGGCTTGCATCCACGGGTATTTTCCGTCAGAGGACCGAATCGCTGCCTGGGCAGCGGCCACGCACTCAGAATATCGTTGGAGATTATCTAGTATTTCCGCCTCCGTAATCAACGCGAACGGATTGTCGGATTTCCTCGATAGAGATTCTTTGATGTACTCGAGAGCCGACTGATACACCCCCCGTTTGTTGAGTATTTCGGCCATCTCGTAATAGACGGATGGTAAGGTGTCATCGAAAAAATGGGCATTATCCTTGACCACGTTCTGGACGGAGGCGTCAACGCATTTCCTTCCGTCAGCGAGCAGCGAGTCGGCGTCTGTTGGCGTTTGGAGGTAGCGATTAGCTGCGGCGTAGCAGTAGTCGTAACCGAGGTAGGGGGCCATCTGTGCGGCCTTTTCGTACGCGTTGCCGGCTCCGGCGCGGTTCTGTAATGCTACCAATCGGTCGCCCTCTGAGTCCCAGTCAAAGGCGCTGGGCTTATACTGGCTCACCAGGCGGTCGAACCACTTTTCCGATTCGGCGGGCCTGTCCGCCTGGCTCGCGTCCGTGATCAGGCTTCTGACGGCCTGTTCCGTGAGGTCGGAGTCGCAAAGTTGGAGATTGCCATCTGCTACGTGTGTCAAAAGCGGGATGGCGTCCGGGAGTTGGTTATTCATGTCCTTTGTCTTGCCCAAAACGAAATCGGCAAGAATCAGTGTTTTCCCTTTCGCCGTTTTGATAACTTCGGTCGCCTCGTCGCTGGCCTGGGTCAGAAAACTCGCCTCGGCTTCGGCCGCCTTAGTTTTTTCTTCGCTGTCCTTTTGCGAAAACAGAGACGCGGATTCCTCGTCTTCTGCTCTGTCAAGGAGGACATATGCGAGTAGGGCACGGCGCTCGACTGACGGATTTTGGCGGACGAGTATGCGGGTCGCTTTGATTCCGTCGTCGCTGAGATCCATGGCCTTAGTGCCGAGGCAGGCTACTTGTGCCAGAGGATGCTCTTCGGACGTGGAGTCGAGCAGCTGACCGACAACCGAAAGCAGTTGTTGTGTGTCCTGCTGATACTCTGAGGCTGCGTCGGTCGAGTACTCTGTCTTCTCTCTCTTCTCGAGGAGAGTCCTCGCTTGTGCTAGGCTTGCCTCGATATCGATTGGCCTGGGCGGTTTGTCTCGTTGCGCTAGGAGCTGCGCGACAAATTTGACGGGGACTGCGAAATTCAGGTTCTGGCCGTCCTCGAGCATGCCTACCGCTACTCCAACAACCTCTCCCTTTGAATTTAGGATTGGCCCGCCTGACGAACCGTGCGAAATGGGAGTCGTGATCTGAAGCAGGTCCCGGTTGTCGCTTTTTCGTACCCCAGAGACGATGCCTTGGCTGATTGTTCGTTCTAGCCCCTCGGGGTTTCCGATGGCGAACACTGTTTCGCCGGGTGCGGCGGGCTCTGTCGCAAGCGGGAGCGGTTTCGAAGTCAGATCGACGTCGACAGCAAGTGTCGCCAGGTCATTCTTCTCGTCCGTGCGCAGAACCTTCAAGGGAATTCGGACTGGTCCTACGGCGAGTACGGGAGAACCGGCGTCAACCACGTGGGCGTTTGTGATTAAAACGCGTGGTGCCACCAGAAAGGCGCTTCCGAGAGCATTCGGGCTGCCGCTGCTGTCATTGAGAAAGATGAGGAAAACGGATTCTTCGGAGGCATTGTAGACGTCCTTGGCGGTTTCGGCGGATTGGCCGCTGGCAAAGGACGCTGCAATCAATAGGGCTGCGGTAGGGACGATTTTCATGCCAGTCGCCTCCGTGGTGCGGGAGGTGTTTGATGTGGATTATTTTAGCGCCATTCGAGGGGAATTCAAGCTTCCCTGTGAAGGCTCGGCCGAATTGGCGGGGCGGTAAAGGTGCGTGCGCCCCTTGGTCACTTCTTCATCAATGACGGAAATGGCTCTAGGAATTTCCCGAGTGGTTTCAGGATCCCCTCGATGAGATCTTCTGATTTCTCCCCACTTTCGGCGACCTTGTGCGCGGCTGGCGGGGTGAATACTTGGCCCACAGATGCGATCAGGAATGCGGTGTACTTAGATAACTCCTCGGGTTTGGTTGTGTCCACGGTCCGTTTCACGAGGCGCTCGTAGGGATCAAGGGAGATGGAGATATTGCTCTTGAACGCGTACTCCTCCTCTAGCGCACGCTCCCGCGAGTACTGGAGGTTGCAGAACGCAATGGTGTAAATGATCGGGAGGCAGATGGAGAGTTTCAAGAAGAATGCAGCGTCATATTGTTTCACGAACTGAAGGGACCAGATGAAGCAGCCGGATGCCAGGAGGGAAATGGATACGCTCACCCCGAGAGCGATAGCCCAGCCTTTTTTTGCCTTTGCCAAATCCTCCTGGCGCTTTTGAAAGGAGTGGAACAGGGAGTAGCCGGTCGCTCGGTTAATGGACTCGCGAATTTGGCCCTCAAGGGCCTCTAATTGCGTTGTGAGGCGCTTTAGTTCGGCGTCGTTCTTTTCAACGCTGGCGGTGCCCCTCGATTCAACTTCGGTGGCCGCTCTACGGAACTCCGTATCTAATTCCTTGAACTTTACCTCGCGGAGCTTTTCGAACTGCCCAAGCGATCCGTCGAGGGCAATCTTCTGTGCTTTTTCGGCTTGGGTCAGGCGTGCGTCAGAGTTTGTAACTAGGTCGCTTATCGCCTTGCCATGTTGGTCGATGGCCTTCCGCAGTTCCGCTGTGGCGTTGCCGACCTCTGCCTTCGATGTTTCTCGCGATTCCGTGGCCGACTGCGTGAGCGACTCGATTGCCTTCCGGGTCTCCTCTTTGGCCAGCGCGGTCTGGTTTGAGGCCGCTGCCGCTGCCTCATCGACCTGTTTCAGGCGCTCCACTGCCTGCTGCCTCACGGACTCCGCTTCGGTGACGAGGGCCGATGACCTTTGTGACGCGGCCGTGCAAGCCTCGACGCTCTTTGCTGCGGATTCCTTTCCCGCTTCAAGTTCGGCAAGCGTCGCCTTGGTGCTCTCCGCGCTTTTTGCGATTTCGCTGAGGATACTTTCGCATTTGGATGATGCCGCCGTGAGGGTCGCGGAAATGGCATCCACGTTCGCACCCGTCTCCGAGAGCCTCGACAGAATTCCCTCCGCCTTTTCCTTTGAAGCCTTGAATGCCATGGCCTCGCGGTGTGCCTGGCGGATTGCTGCTTCCTGAGTTTTCAGCTGGTTCATTTTTTGAGTGAATCCAAGAACCTCCCCGCTCAGGTTCGGGAGGTTGTACAGCCAGATTGAGGCGGTGAGCTCATCCACTGAGTCCTCAAGGACTTGGAGGGCGTCCGCGCCGCTTATGAGGGATTGGAGGGCCTGGCTAACCCGCTGGACCTGGGGAAGGAGTGAGAACTGGAGTTTGAGCGGGAGTTGGGTGAGCTTCTTCTTTTCTGTGATATCGATGAGGATCTCTCGTGCGTGGTTCAAGTTGATCAGAGTTTCCTCTAGCGGGATTCGTCCTCGGTCAAGCTGGAATCCAAGCTCCTGGGCCTTTTTCAGTCCCGCGTCCTGTGCTTCGGGGGTCAGCGTGGTCGCAGCGTCCCAAATTTGTTGCGACAGGTCGCTCTTGTCGGGTAGTGGCGGCGTCGTTCCCATTGGTGCTCCTGCTGTTCCAAGGTTGGAATGCAGCCAGTGTATACCCTTAAATGTTTGCAAGAAAGGGTTTGCGTGGGCGCATGTGCGGGGCCTAAGCGCGGCTTCGCCGCGGACTTTGTTTTTCGAAAAATGGGTGGGTCGTGGTCCCCAGGCTTGCGCCTGGGGCTATCGTCTGACGCCCGCTACGCGGGCTGGACGGTGGGGTTTGATCGCGGCTTCGCCGCGTACTTGATTTTTCGAAAAACGGCGGGCGGGTTGTGGCGCGAGTGAACTCGCGCCCTGATACAAAACTTCGAGACGACAGGGGAAGCTGGGACGAGGCGCGGTGCGAAGCACGGTGCGAGGTTTGATCGCGGCTTCGCCGCGGACTTTATTTCTCGAAAGATGAGTGGGCGGGGGTCCCCAGGCTTGCGCCTGGGGCTATCGTCTAACGCCCGCTACGCGGGCTGGATGAATCCTTGCACCCAAAATGCGCGCTTGCGAATCTACTAGATTGTAGGTATCAGCGGTTTGACGCCGGACTTTACGCGCTGCGTGCTTCCGGCGGCAACATTGCGATGTTTTTCCCCGGCCAACGACATCTAAACGTAACAAGGCCTCACCTCAGGAGACCACTGTTGTCCGCGATCGACTCCACATTGCCCGCACTGCCGTCCGGCTCCTCGGCTGCGGGCGCGCGCAAGCTGGCAGGCGCGGATTCCCGGCAGACAACTGTGGTCAATCCCGACCCTTCGTCCGATCTGTCTGTTCACGCGCAATGGAAGCCGCGAGTTAATCCGTGGCTGATCGCGATGACGGTGGCGCTGGCGGCCTTCATGGAGGTGCTCGACACCTCGATTGCGAACGTGGCGCTGCCGCACATTGGCGGCTCGCTCGGCGCAAGCACGGATGAAGCTACGTGGGTCCTGACCAGCTACCTGGTTTCGAATGCGATCGTGCTTCCGCTGGGCGGATGGGCCAGCTCCGTGATGGGCCGCCGCAACTTCTTCGTGCTTTGCATCAGCGGCTTTACGGTGGCAAGTTTTCTTTGCGGGGCGGCGCCGTCACTGCCCATCCTGCTTTGCTGCCGCGTGCTGCAAGGCATGTTCGGCGGCGGCATGCAGCCCATGGCGCAGGCCATCATGGCCGACTCGTTTGAGCCGCACAAGCGCGGCCAGGCTTTCGCGCTGTACGGGCTGGTGGCCGTGCTCGCGCCCTCCATCGGGCCCACGGCGGGCGGCTGGATCACCGACAACTTCTCCTGGCGATGGATTTTCTTCATCAATATTCCCGTAGGCATCCTGGCCTTCATTCTGGTCACGCGCCTGATCGAAGATCCGCCGTGGATCAAGGCCGATCCATCGCGCCTGCGCAACATGGATTACATGGGGCTGGCGTTCCTGACCCTTGCGATGGGCGGCCTGCAAATCATGCTGGACAAGGGCGAAGAAGACGACTGGTTCTCCTCGCCGTTCATCTGCACCTTCGCTGTGCTGTTCGTCGTCGGTATCATCGGTCTCTTTGTGTGGGAGTGGCGGCAGAAAGATCCGCTGATCAATTTGCGGCTCTTCCGCTTCAGAAACTTTGCCATCTGTTGCTTTCTCATGATGCTGGTGGGCGGCGTGCTGAACGCCAACACCGTGCTCCAGCCGCAGTTCACGCAGCAACTGCTGGGTTACACGGCGACCACGGCGGGCCTGGCGCTCACCGCCGGGGGCGTGACGCTGCTCTTCATGATGCCGCTGGCCGGCTTTGCCACGGGAAGAATCTCCGCGCGCTACCTGGCGGCCTTCGGTTTCCTGATGCTGGTGATCACTTTCAGATACGCGGCCGACGTCACCAATTTACAGATGAGCTTTGCTGAGGCGTCGTGGCTGCGCGTGGTGCAGATGTTCCCGCTGCCGTTCTGCTTTATTTCAATCACCACCGCGGCCTACGTGGGCATGCCCAGGGAGCAGAGCAACCAGGTCGCCGGTCTCATCAACTTCGTGCGCAACATCGGCGGGTCGATTCTGATCGCGATCACGAATGCGCAGGTCACCAGCCGGTCCATGTGGCACGAACAGCATCTTCAGCAGTCGATGCTGGCCGGCACGCCAGGGTTCGATCAGCACGTGAAGGCGCTGGCTGGAGTTTTGGGAAATTCGTTTGGCGCGGCCAATGCGAATCGCATGGCGCTGGCGCAGATCTATCATCAGTTGACCCAGCAGGCGCAGACGCAGGGCTACCAGGATGTTTACATGGAACTCTCCTGGGCCTCGATCGTCCTCGTCGCGCTGGCTTTTATGCTGAGCAAGAACCGTGCCGGCAGCGGTCCCGGCGCGGGGGCTATGCACTAGTTCTCTGAACGCGTGAATTCGTACTTTTGCTTTGGTGGATTCCCACCCATTCGCCAGAAAAGAGACGAATGGATGGGGCACCGGCCATTTCCCATTTGCAATCTGCTGCGCGCGCCAGAAGACTTGGTTTCCAGCCAGGTTCGCCTATGTGCCGGATAGCATAGCCGTTTCCGCTGAAGGGGCTTATAATTCCTCCCAGAATTCACTCAACAGAAAGATGCCCGTTTCTGCTGACATCTGCTGAGGAGGGTGTGATGTTGAAATCGTCTTTGCTCTTTTTCGCGGCGGCCCTGGTGGTCATCGCCTGCCTGCCGATCGCAGGCCGCAATCCGCAGGCCGCTCCGACGGCTCCTGCACAAAGTGCCGCGCCGAGTGGAAAGAACCCCGTCGTCAAGCCGACGGCAGAATCGCAGGCTAAGGCCAAGATGCTCTACGGCCGGGATTGCGCGCTTTGCCATGGCGCGACGGGCAATGGCAAGAACGACATGGGCTTCACGATGGACGACTGGACCAACCCCAATACGCTTGCCGGCAAGGTCGACAGCGATCTGTTCGCTTCCATTCGCAGCGGCAAGGGAGACAAGATGCCGCCGGAGGATGTGGGTCGCGCTAACGACACCGAGGTCTGGAACCTGATTGTCTATATTCGTACGCTTTCGAAGAACCAGCCGGCGACTCCGGTTGCCGCTCCTGCTCCGGCCCCGGCTCCGGCTCCTCCGGCTGATGCTCCGGCTCCTGCGCCCGCGCCTCCCACAAACTAGACTTCGCCGCATTCTCAACGCGCCTTTTTAGCGCGGGCCTTCCGGCCCGCGCTCCGCGCCTTTAGCAGCATCCGCTATTCTGTTGAAACGATGACGGCTACTACGGAATTTCACGGCAAATGGGCGCTGGTGACGGGAGCCAGCGCGGGAATCGGTGTGGCACTGGCGCGCGAACTGGCCCGGCGGGGCGCAAAACTCATCCTCACCGCGCGGCGCAGGGAGCGGTTGGAATCCCTCGCCGCCGAGTTTGCGGCACAGGGCGTTGAAACCCGCATTGTGGTCGCGGATCTGAACGATGCCGCCGCGCCCCAGCAGATCTACGATGCCGTCCAGGATCTCACCGTGGACATCCTCATCAACAACGCCGGCCTCGGCCAATACGGGGCATTCCAGTCGAGCGATCCTGGACAGGAATTCAGCATGGTTCGCGTCAACTGCGAGGCCGTGGTGCGCCTTTCGCGGCTCTTTGTGCCGCGCATGGTGGAGCGGCGTCGCGGATGGGTGCTTGTGGTGGCTTCTACGGCCAGCTTTCAGCCGGTGCCCTATCTCACTACCTACGCCGCCACCAAGGTCTTCGACCGCTTCTTCGCGCTGGGACTGGCCGAAGAAGTGGCGCAATACGGCATCAACGTGACCGCGCTCTGCCCCGGCACCACCGAGAGCGAATTTTTCGAAGTGGCGCGCGCCGGCGCCTTCCGCACCCGCAAGCTGCAGTCCGCGGCTGAAGTTGCTCGCCTCGCCATAGCCGCGCTCGTGCGCGGCCAGCGCACCATCATTCCCAAGTGGAGCGGCAGGTTCACGGCATTTCTGGTGCGGTTTCTGCCAGTTGGGCTGATCACCTACTTCGTCGAGAAGGGCGCGCGGCCCAAACCGTAGGCAACGCGAAGCTGGGTCAAGTGTTCACGGGTTTGTGCTACCCCACGTCCCAAAATCGGGCAATGAACACGTTGACAAACCCAAAAGGAGGCGAGAATTTTAAATCTTGACAATTTCGTAAACGGAGTAGAATTGTTTAGCCATGGCAAAACCCAAAAAAGCAGCATCTCCTCTGGCCATAAACCTCGATTTGAACAGCGCTGAAGTTGTTAATCCAGAGAACCTTCGCCCTGTTTATTCCAACAATGCTGCTGTGATGATGGCTCCTCATGATCTACGCTTAATTTTCAGCGAGGTCGTTGTATCTGGTCCAGCGGATAGGGGTCCGAAAGTGGAACTGAGGGCGAATGTGTCTATGGCACCCACCCAGTTCAAGGCACTGACGATGGCTATGACGCAGACCATTTCTGCCTACGAAAAACAGTTCGGCGAGATTATATGGCCACCAAAAAGTCAGTAAAGTCCAAGAACGTGATCGCTGGACCTGATTTTTGGGGTAATCCGGTTCATTGCACAGCTGATCATTGGACCGGCCATATCATTGATCCTGTCGACGGCCATCCCGAACTAACTGGACGGGAACAAGAAGTCGCCAAGACAATTCAAGATCCGGAAATCATTCGTCCAAGCACCAAAACCGGAAAAGCGTTTGCTTTTGAACGGGTTACCTCCGCTGATACCATTCGTGTCATTGTCTATTACGAAGATCAAGGTAGCATCAAGACGGGTAGAACTTCGGGTTGGGTGGGTACTGCTTATCCCGTCGATCCCGCCTACAGTTCACAGGTGGGCGCACCGATATATCAGAAGCCAGCATCGAAGCTGAGCAGTCAGGGTTCAAAGGCGAAGGGAGGAAAAGTATGAGAATCACATACAGCAGAGATGCTGATGTACTCTATGTGTCTTTTTCTCCTCCGAAGGGAAGTGTTGCATCTGTTGAAAATTCCAACGGCGACATACTGCGCATAGACAAGTCTTCTGGAGAGATTATCGGCGTCACGATTCAACTTTTTATGTACCGGATCTGTAAGGGAGAGAAAATAGAAGTGCCAGAGGTTGATTTTTCTATTTCAAATCCGACATTATCCTCTTTTGTGGAGAGCCGGCTGCAATAGAGAACGGACCTTCATCATCGCCTAAGCCGAGGATTGGGCGTTTTCTGAGGCTTTGTCACCGCTAACACCGTTATCTTTCCGCCTCACTCCCCGCGCGCCGTCGAGGTCAGCTTGAACGAGTCGAAGAAGTGAGTCACATCTTCGTCGCGGCGGGCGCTCGGGGCAGGGAAGGCCGCGATCATCATGTAGAGCCTGGTTCCCTTGAGGATCAGGCGCGCATTGAACAGGCCGCCGCTCTGGTTTTCCCCGCTGAAATCGCGCGACGGGTAGCCCAGGTAGTTGGCGTGGGACTCACCGATCAGGGTGGTCTGGGTCCGCGCCAGCGCGCCATCCCGCGCATTGTCCAGCGTGCGCTCCACCGCTTCGGCGCTCGCACGCTCCACCGGGGGATTGTCGTCCCACGCAACTGCGTAGGTCGTCTGCGCGTTGGGATTGGCAACGATCATTTCCATCTGCTCGGCGTCGCCCGTCACGTTGTAGGCGGGGATCTGGATTTCGCTCGGGTCGGACGGCATATCGATCCTGAATCCGTCCTGGACCCGGTCGACCGCGTGCCAGGAGAGATGTGCCGGCTGCTGATCGGTGCTGGCTTCCTCCGTGGGCACGCCTCCCCCGGCGCTGCCCAGTCCCAGCCAGGCGCGGTGCTGGTAGACGAAGTACGCGATCACCCCGATCACGACCACGCTTACCGCGAAATAGACCCACTTTGCCACAATCTCAAGAGTGCTCGAACTGTGCCAGCGCGTGCAAGTCTTTTGCCTTGTTTCGCCTGCCAAGGGAGCCAGACAGGTAAAAGTGGTTCGGCGGGCGGTTTTTCCTTTTTATCCCCCTCTATTAAAAAACCTTGCCTTTTTTCCGGATTTGGTGAAAAGCCTTGCAACCTTTTCCCAGATGTGGCATCTATGTATGTAATCAGCAGAGGCTTCCCCAATGATTTCCCACCAAAGCAAGACAACTCTCTCTTGAGGGTTCTTCGGAACCTCTTCCCAAATTCCCCCCTGGCTACCCCACCCTAATCTGCCTCTCGAGCGGGCCTACCGGAAGGTAGGCCCATTGCTTTTTCCGGGCCTTCTGACCTGCACATTGCTGCTCCTTTCACTCGTTCCCGCGCGGAACGCTAGAATCAAAGCTGCGATGCGGCCTTCTTCCCGTCCTCAATCCTCCGCTTTTCCGGCACCTGCTACTCAGGATATCGAGCAGCTGGAGGCCCTCTTTCAGCAAGCAGGCCTGGTCCGCAATCCGCGCCGCCCACAACCCCGTGGCCCTCGCCCATCCCGTTTGGCCCGCGTCGCTCCCGAAGAACTCGCCCCGCCCCTCCCTGTTCCCCGCCACGCCTCTAACGGAGTTCAATGGCTGCCCATTCCTGGCTGGGATCTTTCCTGGCTTTGCGGCGGATTCAGCACCCGGAAGGGCGGCTTAAGCCACGTTTATTGCGCTGAAGATGCGCCGGGCGAGCTGAATCTTGGCTTTACCGCAGCCGACGACCGCGAGACCGTCCTCGCTAACCGCCGCCTGCTGGCCGAGGCCGTCAGCGGAGACGCCGAAACTCCGATCCTCGCCCTGAAGCAGTTCCATTCGAACCTTGTGGTCGAAGGCGCGCGCGCTGACACGGGCCGGCAGAGCCCTCGCCGCGCCGACGGCCAGATCACCGATGAGCCCGGCCTGCTGCTCGCCGTGCAGACTGCGGATTGCATCCCGGTTCTGGTGGCCGATCGCAGGCAGCGCGTCGTCGCCGCGTTCCACGCCGGCTGGCGCGGAACGGTGAAGCGCATTGTGGAAACCGGCGTGGGCCGCATGCGCCTGACCTACGGCTCCCGGCCGGCCGATCTCATCGCAGCCATCGGTCCCGGCGCTTCTGCCTGCTGCTATTCCGTGGGCGAGGAGGTGTTTTCAGAATTCGAATCGCAGTTTTCCTACGGGCGCGAACTCTTCCACGAGGTGTTTTCTTCCGACCCCGTCAAAACTCGATACCCCATGCTGTTCCTGACGCAACGCGCGCCGGGCCATTCCCCCATCGGGCCCAGCCTGCACGTGGATCTGGTCGAAGCGAACCGGCGGCAGTTACTGGACTGCGGGCTGCGCGCGCGATCGATTCAGGTGGTGGGTGGCTGCACGCAATGCCAAGGGGAACTGTTCTTCTCGCATCGCGCGTCCCACGGGCACACGGGACGGATGATGGCAGTGATCGGCGTTCGCGAAGCGGGGAAACGGAAAACCCGTTTGCGCAGGCCGTGAA
>Ga0302189_10003876_pt1 | contig 11363 bp, 5 predicted proteins | sample II_Bog_E2_2_FD_194551 | JGI IMG/M metagenome (GOLD analysis project Ga0302189, IMG submission 194551) | Peat permafrost microbial communities from Stordalen Mire near Abisko, Sweden - II_Bog_E2_2 | ecosystem: Environmental > Terrestrial > Soil > Wetlands > Peat | place: Sweden: Abisko, Stordalen...
AGATCGCCTGCGCCACCTGATTGCGGCGGCGCAGCCAGATATACTTAAGCGGACTACCCAGACCCGCGTTCAACAAGTCGGGCAACACCTCCCGGATCGGATCATCGCCAACAAACCCGGCCTTGGCGGCTATGCGGGGAATCAGACCATCCCAGTACGGCCAGATCATTTTGACGCCGAACACGCCATTGGGCGTCGCTGTGCCCCGGATGATCTGATCGATATAGTCGGCGTCGCCTCGGACACCGAAACGCTGCTTCAGTTCGTCGTCGCGATATCCTGGCGAAATGAACCATTCGTCTGGCATTCCGGCCATGCCGGTACCGGAAAGAGCGTCGCACAACAGGGTGCCGCCGGTCCTCTGGCTGGTGGCGATGATGTAGCGCAAACCCTCAGGGACCGGCTGGTCGTCGCGCGGTGGGGTGGGAATGATCTGGCTGGCATAGGCGGGAACCGGCAGGACTTCACTCCGCCGCCGAAGCTCGGCCCCACCCAGCAAGTCTTTCTGCACCTTCGCGATCATCGCCTCCGCGCCGCCTTCAGGCGCCACAAGGTCGATCACCCACGGCCGAGTGCCCGAGCGCCAGTCATCATTCGCCAAACGGCCGGTCCGCAGAAAATCCCGCTCCGCCCGTTTAGACAACATCGCCCAACTGATGAAGCCCACAGGCCGTAGCCCTTTCAGGAACAGCCGGGCCTGCCCAAGGGCCAGTGGGCGCTCCACCCTGGTGGCAAAGTCTGCCAACCCGACCTGGCGATGATCCGCCGACCGCCCCCACAGCATCGCCGCCGCCCCCAGCAGACGGCGGCTGGCCTCCGTCTCCCCATCTTCCTCGGCGGGGAAGCGGAAATAAGCCCCCTCCTGATAGGAGGCGGATATCTGTTGTTCTAATGTCAGAGGGGATACAGGCGTTTCAGCCTCCCCCGGCTCCGACGCCAGCTCGTCAGCGGTCAGTTTCTCCAGCGGCTGAACCTTCAGCGCATAGAGCCGGTTGTCGGCCGTGGGAACCACCAGCAAGCCCAGATCGGGCAACGGCAAAGCGGCGTTGACCATCCGCTCCGGGAACTCCAGCCGATCAGTAATGGCAAGGGTCTTGCGGTCGATGCAGACCATGTCGCCACTGGTGCTGCCCACCACGATACTGTCGTCCAGTAGACGCGGAGGAGAAAAGACCTTGCCGACCAGACGGATCTTTGCTTCCAGCTTTCGTCCGTCGAGATCCAGCACATAAAGATGTTTGTCGGTCGATCCGATAAAGGCCCGCCCATCTGCCAGAAGAGGAGCGGAAAAGATCGTACCTCCGGTCTGGACGTGCCACTCCCCCTTGCCGGTCTTGGCATCGACCACATGAATGCAGCCGTCGAAGGAGCCGAAGATTAACAGGTCCCGTTCTGGATCGTGCACGGGGGTGCCCTTGATGGGGCCACCGCTGTTGAAACTCCAAAGAAGACGGCCCGAGGGAATTCCCTGGCACCATAGGGTACCGCCATTGCAGCCGCAGGCAACCCAGCGCTGCTCTGCATCGACCACGGGGCTGCCGTGGACAAATTCTGGAACCTTCAGTTCCCAGCGCTTCGCTCCCGTCGCTATGTCGAGAGCGGCGATGCCGCCCTGCTGATCCCGCTTCGCATGCTCCAGACCGATGAACAAAAGGCCATGGGCCGGCGCAAAAGCGGGCGACGAGCCCACCCAGTCGGCACCGGCGAATTTCCAAAGCGGACGGCCCGTGGATGCCTCGATGCAATAAACCCCGCCGTCATAGGCGCCAAAAACGACCTTACCGTCATGCACGGCAGGCGTGGAGCGGATGCCTTTAGGGCCGGCGCCTTCGACTTGAAGATTCCAGACCGCCTCACCCGTTGAGGCATTCAAGGCCCAGAGGATACCAGCGTCGCTGCCGACGTAAATCCGCTCCCCATCGCTTACGGGTGCCGACCTTGGCGCGATCTCGAAGAGATTGGGATTGGGAGAGCCAAAGTCCCAGATATGTTCGAAGTTCCAGCGGTTTTCGGGCCGTTTATGATCACCCTGGACGAGGCCGAAATCGGACAGCGCGAAAATTGACTGCACTGTCAGCCCATATCGCGCTTGCCAGTCCTGACCGCGCTGAGAGTGGTAATCGATGACGCAAAATGCGGCGTCGATGCGCTTTCCCAAAGCCCAGAGAACTGCCCGAACTTTTTCCAGGCTGGAGCCGCCGTTGAAGATATCGTCGATCACCACCACGGGATCGCCGGTGACCTCGCCTTCAATCCGCCGCCCCAGACCATTTTCCTTGCGCTCCTTGCGAACGACGAAGGCGTTAACATCGCGCCCCAGACGGTGCCCGACGACCTGTATCGCCGACAGCATCGGCACTGCGGATAACTCCATTCCCCCGATCTGGAAGGAGCCGGCAGGGGCAAAATCCCGCCAGAACAATTCCGCAATGGCGCTCACATGGCGGGGATTTAAAGCAATGCGGCGGAGGTCGATGAGCCAGTTCGAATCACCGCCACGGCGGGAGACGATCCGAGTCTGGTCAGACGTGATGATCGCGCGTTCTCGGATCGCCTCTTCAAGCGATTGGCGCAACGACATTGGCGTGGCGGCGTTACCGTCCATAGCTCGCGCCTAGGTTCACGTCTGATTGACGATGCTCATGCTGGCGCACTACCCATGCCTTATAGGAACGAACGACACCCGCCGACGAAGACACCGGCAACACCAGATCGGAATAGTCCAAAGTTTTAGACATGGAGAGCCCCAGTTGCGCCCAACTCGCATGTCGTCGGATGGAGAGGAAAGTCTGCGCGCCTCGGTCCAGCCACAGCCCGAAACACGCCCCCCAGGTGACGGCAACCCAGAAAAATATATGACACAGTTCACACGACTTAACAAATTTTAATTTTATGGAAATCTCCTTGAAATTGCATATTTAAGATGTTGAATAAAGGAATTCGCTTCTTGCAAGCGGAAGCTTAAGATTCAGCAGAAAGGCTTGTCACATATCGCTATATGCTCGACATGCATAACGCCGCCATTTAAGGCTTACCTTTCCCGCATGGACTCATGCCGGTACTGCTGCAGGGACGAGATAAGGTATTCGATGATCCGCCTCTTCTCCGTCTTGATTTCCACTTCCGCCGATAGCCCTGGCCCCAAATTGACCGACCTTGGCCCGACATCGATCTGGGTTTTAGCCAAAGACACGCGGGCGGGATAGAGCAGCCCCAGCTTTTCGTCCTGCACGGCATCGCGGGAAACCCAGGTGACGGTGCCGGGAATTGTCCCGTATTTGGTGTATTGATAGGCGTCCAGTTTGATCTCCGCCTCTTGGCCCTCGACCACGAAGCCGACGTCGCGGTTCAAGACCTTGGCCTCGATCTCCAGGCCGCTGTTATCGGGGACGATGGACAGGATCTTCTGCGCCTGCTGCACCACCCCGCCCTCGGTATGGACGGCAAGCTCCTGCACTGTGCCGGAGATGGGAGCCGTCAGCTTTTGCTGGCCCTGGCGCTGTTCGGCCTTAGCCAAGTCCTGGGTCAGGGAGGCGACCTTCTTGTCCGCCTCCTGCCCCTGGGTCATGGCATTGCGCCGGTAATCGGCATCGGCCTGGGCGCGGGCCTGACGGGCGGATTCCAAAGCCGCTGCCGACTGATCCACCCGATGGCGGCTGGCGATCAACTCCTGTTCCTGCTCCACCAGCTGCTGCTGCAATTCCAGCTGGTCCAGTCTTGGGGAATAACCCTGGCTGGCCAGAATGCCCTTGGCCTCCACCCGCTCGCGCAGCAAAGGCACGGTCTTCCCCAGCTTATCGACAGTCGAGCGCCCGGTCGCCAGATCCGCCGCCGCCTTGGCGATTTCGCTGTCCAATCCGGCCAAGCGGGCCCGCTGGGTCTCGACCTCCTGTACCAGCAGGCGGCGGTTCTGAGAGTAGACGGCGTCAGGGACATCGGCCGGCAGCGTAAAGGCGGCCATGGGATTAGGCGCAACCTCTGCCACATAGCGGGCCGCTTCGGCCCTGGCGGCGGCCAACTGGCCTGACAGATTGTCACGATCGGCGCCGGTCTGCGTGGGATCAAGCTCGATCAGCACCTGATCCTTGGTCACATGATCGCCGTCGCGGACATGGATGGCCCGGACCACGCCCGCCTCCAGCGGCTGCAGCACCTGGGTATAGGAAGAGGGAATGATCTTGCCTTGGGCTACGGCAACGATGTCGATCTCGCCGATGGCCGACCAGATCACGCCGATGGTGAAAAGCGCCATCAGCGCCCAAGCAAGGCCGCGTCCGACGGGAGAGGGCGGCGTTTCCAGAACCTCCAGCGCCGCCGGCAGAAACTCCATGGCTTCGCGCGACCGAGCTTTGTCCTTGATGCGCTTGCGTTCGGCGTCCAAAGCCTCGGCAGCGACGTCGAGGACATGCTGGAATTTATGGGGAAGACGCCCATAAAGGACACGCCCCAAGCCGGCAAGCTTCTGGCTGAGCTTAGACAGCAGATCAGCTGCCACCATGGACCACCCCCAACTGGTGCCGCCAGAGGGAGGCATAACGGCCTCCCTGGCTCATCAGGGCATCGTGGTCGCCCTGCTCGACCACTTCGCCCTTCTCGATGGTGACGATGCGGTCCGCTATCCTCACGGCGGAAAGGCGGTGGGCGATGATGATGACCGTGCGGCCTTGGCAAATGGACTTCATGTTATCCTGAATGATCCGCTCGGATTCCGCATCCAAGGCGCTGGTCGCTTCGTCGAAAATCAGGATGCGGGGGTTGGTGGCCAGGGCCCGGGCGATGGCGATGCGCTGACGCTGCCCACCAGAGAGACCTCCGCCGCGCTCGCCCAGTTGGGTGTCGTAGCCCTTGTCCAGCTCGAGGATGAACTCGTGGGCACCCGCCAATTCAGCAACTTCGATCACCTTGTCGAAGGACATGGCCGGATCGGCCAGGGCGATGTTGTCGCGCACCGAGCCGGTGAACAGCATGTTCTCCTGCAGCACGACGCCGATCTGCCGGCGCAGGCTGGAGGTATCGACCATGGCGAGGTCGGTGCCGTCGATCAAAACGCGGCCACGTTCGGGAACGAACAATCGCTGCACCAGCTTGGTCACGGTACTCTTGCCCGACCCTGAGGGGCCGACAATGCCGATGATTTCTCCGGCGCCGATGGCAAGGTTGATGCCGCGCAAAATCTCACGTCCGCCGGGCTGATAGCGAAAGGACACATGATCGAGGGTGATCGCCCCTTTGAGCTCGGGCATCGACACCTGAGCCGAGCTCATGGAGTTTTCCGTACGGGTATCGAGAATATCTGCCAGCCGCGCCAGGGACAGCCGGACCTGTTGAAAGTCCTGCCAGAGCTGGGCCAGACGCAAAACCGGAGAGGCAACCCGTCCCGCCAGCATGTTGAAGGCGATCAGCTCGCCGACGGTCAGATCGCCGGAAATCACCGCCCGCGCCCCGACCCACAACACCGCCGCCGTGGTCAGCTTGGAAATCAGCTGGGCAATCTGTCCGGCGGAGTTACCAAGACTTGAGGCCCGGAACGCCGAGGAGACATAACCAGCCAGCTGCTCTTCCCAACGTCGCTGCATCAGGGGCTCGACGGCCATGGATTTCAGGGTCTCGATGCCGGAGACCGATTCCACCAGAAAGGCCTGATTCTCGGCGCCGCGCTTGAACTTCTCGTCCAATCGAGTCTTCAAGACTGGCGTCACCGACAGGGACAGCACCACATAGCAAGGCAGGGACAAGACCACCACCATGGTCAGGAGGCCGGAATAACCGGCCATCACCGCCAGGAACACCACGGTAAAGAGCAAGTCCATGACCAGCGTCAGGGCGTTGCCCGTCAGGAAGTTTCGGATGTTCTCCAGCTCTCTGACCCGGGCGACACTGTCGCCAACCCGTCTGGCCTGGAAATAAGACAGAGGCAGCCCAAGAAGGTGGCTGAACATTTTGGTGCCCAGCTCTACGTCGATCCGATTCGTCGTGTGGCTGAACAAATGGGTGCGCAGGGCTCCCATCAGGCTTTCGAAGATACCGATGGTCACCAAGCCGAAGATCAGCACATCGAGGGTCGACAGGGAGTGATGCACCAGCACCTTGTCGATCACCACCTGACTGAAGAGCGGAGAGATCAGGCCAAACAGCTGCAGAAAGAAGGATTCGGTCAGAACTTCAGTCAGGAGGCGGCGATATTTGACGATCACCGGCACGAACCAGCCGACGCCGAACTTTCCCCCTCCGGCCGCCAAAGAGGCGCGGGTCGCCATCAAGATCACCCGCCCGGTCCAAATACCTGCGAAGTCGTCAAAAGTTTGTGCGGCATTCTGATTGGCGACGGGATCGTGCAGCAAGACCTCGCCGTTGCCGACCTTGGCCAGGATGATGACCCGCCCATCCTTCAATTCGGCCATGGCCGGAAGCGGTAATCCGGCAAGTTCTTTCAGTGGCGGAGAAACCAGACGGGCCTTCAAGCCCAAATTCCGCGCGAGACGGACCAAGGTCAGAGCATCGGCGACACCACCGGCATCATGAAGCAGCCGTTCGGCATCGACAGTTTGCCCGAGAAGATTGAGGGAAAGCCCAAGGGCAAGGATGTTACCTCGAGAAAGCGCCGCGGCAGCTTCCGCTGCGCTGACAGCCGCCCCCGCCATCCCCAAAGCTTCGGCCCCAACCCCGTCAGACATAAATATTTATCACACGCCGTTATGTTGCATAGCGGCGTGAACCCTAGGACTCGTCATCGAAATATACAATCGTTTTTCCGCTAAAAATCGGATGGCAGGATAAGGGGGGCTTAAATGGAAAGACTATTGGTTGGATTGCCCAGGCAACATCCTGCTAGTACGAGAACGGGCTCCGAAGAGCATTCGCGAAACGCTGCCTACCGAGACAACCGTCGTCGAGATCACGTTGTCAGGCTAAGTTGGAGGGAACCTTACACGACATCGAATCGGCTGAAGGCGACGGCGTCACTGGCTCGCGAGCCAACCGACGACTACAAGGCCCTGGTTGCGGAAAAGTATGTGGCAAGAACGATTACCCCAACAAAGAATAGATCGCCCTGGGGCAGGAACACGACCTTGCTGCCAAGATCAGCCATGCCGCCGAACTGCGGGCAAGCATCGCCGCGCTACGGGCCGACATCGCCGCGACGGCGTCGCAATTCCGCCTCGAGCCACTCGACACCCTGGAGAAGATCAGCCACTCGTTTTTCCAAGCCCACTGTCGCCTCCGCCTGCCCCTTCCACCTCTGAGAGCATTATGGTAGCCTCTTCCCCATCTGAAATAAACGTAGATAACTAGGAATTATTAAATGGCCTTGCCTGCTCATCCAAAAATGTTTGTTCAAGGAGATGATCCTGCGAGCTGGAATGGCTGCTTCCAATACGTCAATTTCATTGGTATTGACACAAGAAAATATAGCAATACCCCATCATTTTACAGGAGTGACTTTCGTGGGTCCGTTTTTAAAAAGTGTTATATTTTTAATGTCAACATTGATAGGTCGGACTATACAGGATCATTAATTGATACATGTACATTTGATGATGTTTTTTTTGGAAACAGCGGCATATGCAACAGTACAATCACAAACTCAATATTTATAGGCGCGAAATTCAATGCTGGTGAAATTAGCAGAAGTCACTTCACAGAATGCACGTTTAGAGCGTGTGAATTCACAAATACGACTGCATTTGATGTGCGATTTGAGTGTTGCTCGTTTGATAACTGCTCCTTCAAAGGAGCTGGCTTTGAGAACATTGCATTCGAGCAATGTCGGTTTGCACATGCAGACCTTTCCGACATGACCCCTTATAATTTTATGTTTAAGAAGTGTGATCTTTCAGGCGTCGTATTCGACCTTGATTATATAGGATCGTACCTTTTTGATGGCACATCAATTGGTCACGTTAAGTATAAGTACCTTGATACAGAGCTTGATGTAACTGCCCTTGATGATCCGACTGTGCGGGCTCTGTTAAAAAATCTTGAAGAAAATCGTCGGTATGCTGAATTGCTTAACTTTTATATTTACGTCTCGCCATCACTTCAGCATGTACCCAATTTGGCACAAGCCGCAATCCACGCACTAAGTGGCGCCCTCGCTCACCCGCATCCGATAGAATCAAATGAAGCCCTAAAGAATATTTTTCGCGCCATTGATTTTCATTTTTCTGTTGGGCAGTTCCGCATTTCTGAATTACTAACCGTTTTGCAGTGGGTTCGATCTAATGCTATTGTAATTCCTAATTTTGAAAGGTCTTATCTCCTAGATGAACGGGCAAACTACTTCGAGAGGCTCCTTGCATTTGGCCGATATCCAACTGAATACCTCTCAGATGAAAACCTTCTTAATACACCTGCAATTATTGAATTTGTATATAATGGCATTAGTCGCGAGAATGCACTCGACGAGGTGCGGAAGATCTTTAAAGCGATTGATCCAGCCTTGCCTATCCGCCTTTCACCCACACCCACCACCTATAGTGTGCTGCCATTCGCCTGAGTAAAGATCACCGAAGGTCGGTGCGACCGCATCGCCAGCGAGACCGAGGAGTGAGCGAAAGGCGTTGAATGGGTAGAAGCGGCGATTGAATCGGAACTGATATTCGTTGAGGTAGGCTTGCAGATGCTTGGCAGAAACACCGTGATGGATGCCCGTCAGCCACGTTTTCAGATTGCTGAAGACGAGATGGATGATCGGCATGAACTCCTCGGCCACCTCGGGATCGCCACACTCAGCAATAGCGTGGTGGTCGTAGCCGCGTTCCCGCAGACTGGCGTAAGCGCTCCAGTCGTCGGTGACGAGCAAAGCCCCCGGCGTCACGGCACTTTCGACGAAGCCGCACAGCGAATCGGCACTGCGGTCTTCCGCGATAGCCAGTCGAAGCCGCCCAGCATAGCGGCCATCTTTCCGTTTGTCCTGGGCTGTCCCCGGTTTCCGGTGACGGACTTCGACGGCGGCAGAAACCAGCGTCTTGTGATGGACACCCCGGCCTTCGCCGCGCGTTCTCCCGCCAACCCACGTCTCATCCACCTCGACATGGCTATTCGGCAGTCCGCCGATCCGGTCGCGGTCAGGCCGCACCATACCCGCGCGGAGCTTGTGGAGAAGGCCAAAGGCAGTCTCGTAGCGGCTCAAGCCAAGCTGGCGCTGGAATTGGACGGCGGACATGCCGGGTGTCTGGCTGGCAACCAGATAGGCCGCCCAGAACCATGTGCTGAGTGGCACATGACTGCCTTGCATGACTGTCCCGACCGTCAGCCCTGTGTCTTTTCGGCAGGCGCGGCAGCGCAGGACACCAGGGCGGTTCTCGAAGCGGAACGGCTCGCCGACGACGCCACAATGGGGGCAACCGAAGCCGCCTTCCCAGCGAGCCTTTTCCAAATAGGTGGCGCAGGCGGCATCATCGGGGAAAAGCCGCTGGAACTCCGGCAGAGACGCGGGGAACGGAAGGTCGTCGCGGGCGAGAACATCCATGACCGTCGCCTCCGTCAAATCGTCGTTTTCAGGCCACGGGACTCAGCCCACATCCGCACCAGCCGCATCGCCTCGAATTTTTCTTTGGGTCGCTTGCCAGTCACGGCACGGATCGTCTTATACAAACGATTTTTGGCTTCGGAACGAAGGTCGGCAGCCGGGCCAGACTTCCTATCGTCGAGGTCATGCAAAGCGGCCATCTCGAAATCGTTGGCGATGTTAGAGCACTCAAGAGCGATATCGCCCAAATCGGCAGCGCACATCAGCGCAGACATATCGGTGGCAAGTTCCCAAAGGCTGTTAGTTTTTGGTTGGGGGTAATTAGCCATGATGTGCTCCGTTATCCGCTTAACACCCACAAATTACGCCCGCTGATAGCGGGTGTCAAGCGGATAAACTCGTCGTAATTTGAAACTCAATATCTAGTGGGTGTGGGTGAAAGGCGGATAGGCAAGGATCCAGCCAATGGCGGACGTCGGGCCGAGTATTCGATACTTGACGTCCGTGTGGGTTCTATCATCGTACAAGTTCTTACCGCCTCCGTTTTCGCTCTTGCGATCGCCAAGGCCGCGCGTGCGACGATAGGCTGCTTGATTCAGGCCGCCGTCATGGTCGTAGCTGGCTCCGCCATGGTAAAACAGTTAAAAAAAGCGGGATCACCGGAAGATGTGAAAAGGTGCCTCTCGACCATCGGAATCGATTTTTCAGAGGCGACCTCCTTTGAGGCAATATCAACTGCCCTGCAGAATGTCTCTGCCATTGGAGTGAAACTCGGCCAAACGCAAGAAAGCGGAGGAAATTGAGGGCCAATTTGCGGCCAGATTTACACGATATCCCATTGCCACATTCTGGCGATACCCCAGCCCCTCCAGGGGGAGAGCAAACACACCTGTTGATTTTAATAGCTTTATGCAGTGATCTGTAACCTTCCCTGGTGGAAAACTATCTATTTTATCAAAAACTACCGTATGAATTCCCACACTACTATTCGCAATACTCCATCCCCTTGACATCGATAGGACTGACAGCGCCTCGTAATTTCTCCGTATTTTTATGGCGTTGTGCGCCAGAGATGCTGCAACGTCATGGGGGAGGCGGCTAGACGATAGCGCCAGAACCAACTCAGCTTGAAAGGCGGTGACAGTTCCTGCCTTGACATTCCGCAACTCGTTCGCATTAGCGATGACGTCATTATCTCCCGTCAGCACAGCTGACTTAGCCCCATTTAGAAATAATGACTTTGCTGGAGAGTGAATATACATAATTTTATTATGAAAATTAGTGTGCCTTCTAAAAAATGGATTGTCTGTACAACTATTATTTCTAAATAATAACCCATCAAATGCCGCATCAACCAATATACTCTTTCTCGTATTAATGCCAATTGCGATCAATTCTCTCGTGAACTCGCTGATATCAAGGCCGGAGCCATACATAGGTGCGGTTATGATAATCATATCCGCATCATGGAGTTGGCTCATGGCGCTATGGGCATCTGCAATGCTGAGCGTTCCATTTATCCAGTGATCAACATTGGTGTTGATTTGCCGAAGGCCAAGTGACGAACAAATTCTCCCAACGGTAAAGTATGCAGGCTGAACAATTCCAACACTTTTAATGCCCCAAGTTTTTACTGCAGAAATAATAGCAATATTAAGTGCCGCTGTTGAATTAGGAAGTATTAGGCCGATAAATTTGCCATTTAAAAATAACTCTCCATCAAGAAATTTTTCGGCATGCTCATCCTCAATATATTTATTTACATTTCTTAGGGACTTATTCCATGTATCATTTAGAAATCCCCAGGGAATCGAAACTTCATCTGGAGAGTTCTCCCAGCCTGAAAGCTGGGAAGTCATCTTACCCTTTTCAGACTCCCACCTTCGCATTT
>Ga0302189_10003880_pt1 | contig 11359 bp, 15 predicted proteins | sample II_Bog_E2_2_FD_194551 | JGI IMG/M metagenome (GOLD analysis project Ga0302189, IMG submission 194551) | Peat permafrost microbial communities from Stordalen Mire near Abisko, Sweden - II_Bog_E2_2 | ecosystem: Environmental > Terrestrial > Soil > Wetlands > Peat | place: Sweden: Abisko...
AGAACCCGTGCGCTGTCGAGTTCCACACCGACTCGAAATATCTGAAGAACGGCGTCACCTGCTGGCTACACACTTGGAAGCGGAATGGCTGGAAAACGAGCGCCAAGAAAGTGGTTAAAAATGCGGATCTTTGGCGGGAACTCGATAGGGTCGCCCCGCTCCATCAGGTGGAATGGAAATGGGTCAAAGGCCACGCCGGAGACACAGGTAACGAACGCTGCGACGAACTGGCCAATGAAGAGATTGCCAAAATCAAAAAGGACTTTACCTCCGCACAACTCAAGGAACTGCTGGCTCAGTTTTCAGCGAAGGATGGGCATGAGCAGGGAGAACTTGCTGAATTATTACCACCCAGCCCTTGAACCCCAGGGACTGAAACAGTTTGTCTAGCCGTGGTTTTAGGAGTATGGGTCTGCCATGCCTTATAGAGATTACATGGTGACAGATCCTGCGATTTGCGGAGGTACACCCGTGATCAAGGGAACCCGTGTTCCAGTGCGGACGATTCTGGCCTCGCTTGAGGCTGGAGATTCCTTTGAGGCAATCCTACAAGATTTCCCAGGGGTATCGATGGAAGCTCTGCGAGCTATCATCGCTTTTGCTGCGGCATCTGCCCGGGAGGATTTGCCCTCTCCTCAGTTGGCGGCGTGAAGATCAAGATGGATGAAAATCTTCCGCTCTCTTTGGCAGAGGAGTTGAGGCAGCTAGGACATGATGTCCATACGGTATTCGATGAAAACCTAAACGGACGACCCGATACGGAAGTTTGGACTGCCTGCTGCTCGGAGGATCGCTTCCTGATCACTCAAGATTTGGATTTTTCCGATTCCAGGAAATTCCAGCCGGGAACCCATGCGGGCATCCTTATCGTCCGTCTTTCAGATGACTCCCGGGAGAATCTTCTTCATTGCGTTCTTTCCGCTTTCCAATCCCACCCCGTCGAGGAATGGCGGGGCGCACTCGTCACGCTGACCGAGGTGAAACTCAGGGTGAAAAAGGGTTAACTACTGGGATTGACCCTTTCTCCCCACAGCATCAACAAACAGATCATGCGTATTGCTGTTGTAGGGTCTGGTACGGCGGGCCCGGCTGCAGCCATTTTGCTGGCCCTACAGGGACACAATGTCACCCTGATGGAGAGGGCTCCTCGCAGACTTCCCGTCGGCGCTGGATTCCTGCTTCAACCCACCGGTTGGTCCGTGCTTCGCGAACTGGGGTTGGAAGAGATTCTCCGGGCGCAAACCACCCCCCATCTCCAAGCTCTATTGCCGCACCCGTAGCGGGCAGGTCCTGCTCAATCTGGAATATGACGAATTAGGCAAAGGACTTGCGGGAGCAGGCACGCATCGGGCGACATTGCTCAATCTCCTGCTGGATACAGCCGCCGGATTGGGCATTGAACTTCAATGGAATACTCCCATTCTCCGAATGAGCCGTGACACGGATAACCGTCCCTGCCTGTGGGATGAGTCCGACAGAATGCACGGGCCTTTCGATCTCCTGCTTATTTGCGATGGAGCAAATTCCACCTTGAGGGCTCAGTGCGGAGTGCCATCGCGCGTGGATTGCTATCCCTGGGGCGCCTTGTGGTTTATTGGAAAACGCACCCAGGATTTTGACCATCATGTTTTGTGGCAAAGCGTTGGCTCGACACGGGAATTGATTGGGTTTCTTCCCACAGGCACTGACGACGATTTGCTCAGCCTCTTCTGGAGCATCCGCCTGGATCAGATAGAGGCATGGAGGAAAACTCCCCTAGCCGTGTGGAAACGTCAGATCCTGGAATTGGCACCGCAGGCGGAGACCTTTCTCCATCAGATCACTTCTCATGAACAGGTTACTGCAGCGGCTTATCATGATGTGCGGATGCCTTGCTGGCATGCAGAACGGATAGCCATCTTGGGCGACGCAGGACATGCGCTCAGCCCTCAACTGGGCCAGGGAGTAAATCTGGCGCTCATGGATGCCTCGGCACTGGCGAACTTGTTGCATCAGCATCCGTTGGACAAAGCCTTGGCTCTCTATTCCAAGCAACGTCGGGCACACCTCAATTTTTATCAATTTGCCACCCGCTGGATGACTCCCTTCTTCCAATCAGATCTTCTTCCTCTTGGCTGGATGCGCGATCTCGCCTTTCCCTGCCTCATGCACATCCCCTGGGCACGGAAAGAAATGGTCGCCACGATGGCCGGCGGGAAGACAGGCCTCTTCTCCAGCATGATTCAGCGCTGAACAAAATTTAAAATCCCCTGAATCTTTCCATCAGATTTTCCATTTGCCGAAGTCTGTGGAGAACTTTACACCAAGGACAATTATCACAGCTATTTCACTTAAGACTATGAGCAACAATGAGTCACCTTCAGAAGCCGTAAACAAAGCGCGAATTTGCAACGCTGATGCGTTTCTTGATGAATTCGAACGTCATACAACCCATATGGATAATAAACGGTTTTGTTTTATAATAGGGGCTGGAGCATCAAAAACATCGGGAATTTCTCTAGGGGGTGAACTCGCTGTCGAGTGGCTGAAGGAACTCCATTTTCAGGAGGCGCCAAATGGACAGAGCTTCGAAGAGTGGGCAACGGCAGATAATTTGAAGATACCTGAGTTTAGTTTAAATCGGGTTGCAGACTTTTACACTAACATATTTGAACGCCGATTTGAAGGCAGGATGGACGATGGACAGTTCTGGCTTGAGAAGAAATTCGGTAATGCTCTTCCTAGCACGGGGTATTATTTCCTTGCACAAATTCTCGGCAACTCCAAACACAAGGTAGTTATTACTACTAACTTTGACAACCTTGTAGCCGATGCGGTGCTTCAACTCACTGGCAATCTTCCGCGTATTATAAGTGACGCTCGCATTGCGCGATTCCTGAGCCCTCAGCCAAGACTGCCCATTATCGCAAAAGTGCACGGTGACATTGGTTTTGCTACCACTATCAACACGACCCACGGGATCGAACAATTAGATGAAGAGTGGAAGACGCCATTGAGGCGCATACTTGAGCTTTATGTACCCATCGTAATTGGATGGGAAGGTAATGATGGTAGTCTCATGGACTTCTTGACTAAAGAAATGCTGGATGATCAAGGACGCAGCCTGCTTCCTTCAGGGATTTTCTGGTGCTATAGAAATGTTAAATCGTGGCAGGAAAGACTTGAGCAGAATCCTAAACTCACTTCACTTGCGAAGGCTCATACCATACGTTTTATTCCGATAGATGGATTTGACGAATGGATGCTTCGATTGGCTCGCACATTAAGCAAAGACAATCCTCTTCAGACATTACAAACGCAACAGAAGAAAAGAATGAATGTCTTTGAGGGCAATCTAACCGTCGAATTAGAACAGATTGAGAAATCTCTTGAAGCTAATCCCAATTTAACTCCAAAACAGAAGAAGGATATTACCTCTCTAAACGAAATGCTCCTCGTTCATAATGCACAAAAAGAAATTGATATTATTAAGAGGATTGATAAACTAAAAGATTTGTTAGCAACATATCCTGAAAGTTTATTAATCCATCAATCATTAGCAATGGATTTTCACAATATTCATAAGTCTAAAGAAGCAGCGATACATTATATTAAAGCAATTGAGTTAAATCCACAAAGCGCACCAAACCTTGGCAACTATGCTACTCTCCTACACAGTGAATTCAATGACTTAAAGCAGTCTGCACACTACTACCAAAAGGCTCTCGAGGCCGACCCCAAGAACCCAAACAACCTTTGCAACTACGCCAGCTTCCTAGATCACAAGTGCAAGAACTACGATAGTGCCGAAGAATATTACCAAAAGGCTATCGAGACCGATCCAGAAAATACAAACTACCTTGGTAATTACGCACAGTTCCTAATTGGACGCCAAAGATTTCTTGAAGCAATACCTTATGTCGATAAAGCGTGGGCTAAATTTTTATTATGGAATACAATGGGTGTAGGGGAGGTGATTTTTTCGCGTTGGCTGCTTGCTTGTGTGTTGAAGAAAGATAGTTTCAATGCTTTGGGACGAATTAAGACTCTGCTCCAAATCGGCTTTGACCGTTCTCCTTGGAGCTTTGACAACATGTTGGATTCTTGTTTGCCGAAATTGACTAATGAGCAAGGTGAGCTTTCCGTTAAGCTTGCCGCCGCTATCCTCGATGAAACTAAAATCAAAGACCTAAATGCCGACCAGAACTGGACTTCAGTACAAGCGATTCCGATTAATACGCCATGGCCCGATAAGTTGGAAAAATGATAATTAAAGCAAAGCCTCTGAAAGATATTTAGCAGTCCCGCATATCAAGAAAACATCAAAAGAGGGTCAGTCCCGCGTATTGTCGCCTTTTCCCTACCCTCTCCGCGTCTTTGCGCCTCTGCGCGAGCCTCTTCCTTTCTCTCCGATCAATCCTGTAAATCCTGTTCATCCTGTCCAATTGCCTCTTTGGGTTAATAGCCAACGATGATCAGTCCCATGTATTGTCACTTTTTTGCTTAGCAAAGTGCCTACGCTCATTAGCAGTGACAAGGAGATGTGCCAATCCCGAGGCAATAGGAAGCCAGTAAAAAGGTATTTAATAAATACCCAATAGATATTTTTTTTGTTGTCTCTGAGAGGCGATGTCTTATCTTGGTGTCGTGACCTTCGAGTTTGACCCGGCCAAAAGTGCCTCCAACAAGATCAAGCACGGACTTGATTTTGAAGAGGCTCAGGAACTGTGGAAGGGAGAACGGCTTGAAGCTCCATCGCCCGTTGAATCAACCGAACCACGGTTCTTTGTCATCGGGAAAATCAAAAGTCGCCATTACACCGCTATCATCACTTATCGCGGCTCGGCGGTGCGGATCATCAGCATCCGAGCCAGTCGCCCAAAAGAAATATATCTCTATGAAAACAGTTAAAACATCCTCCAGGAAAATGACCGCCGAGGAGCTGGAAGCTCGCTTCGATGCCGGCGAGGACATCGGGAGCCTCATTGATCCCTCGACGATTCGGCGTTACGGCCCCGGTGAAGAGCGGCGCGATTTAACCAGTACAAAGGTGAACGTCGATTTTCCCCGATGGATTGTGCAGGAGCTGGACAAAGAGGCTGATATTATAGGTGTTCCTCGCCAGAGCCTGATCAAAATGTGGCTCGTTGAGCGTCTCAGGAAAGACTGAAGTCAACGGGGATAGGCCTTGCTTGTTGACATTCATGCCATAAAAAAGCGCCCTCCTGTCCGATGGCTTTCTGTTTTCCCACGAATCTAGGAAGCTATTTCTTAATCCTAGAAACAGAAATGGGGAATTTTAGACAGGATGAACAAGATGAACAGAACACATAGCCGTTCCCACGGCTTATGTAGATTTGCCAACCAGCTCACGCCAGTCTCTGTTTTGTAAGTCTTTTTCCTACAATCCTGTTCATCCTGTAAATCCTGTCCAACTGCCTAGTTGGGTTAATAGGGATACCAAGACTGATTTAAATAATTGTAAGGGTTTTCCACGAAAGAGAGGCTTCCGTTCCGGTAAAGGGTCTCGATCGCATTTTTGGGGAGACGCCCGTACAGAATGCGTTCGCTGGTATTGTAGGAATCCACGATGAAGGGTTTGCCGGCGAGGTAGAGAACCGTGGGATCGCAATAGACATTATTTGGCATCTCACGGCACTTGGCGATGGCCTCTTCCATGGCTACCTCGGTTTGGTGCCGTTGCTCCTGCAAGGCACGATGATCGAGGAGGAGGCGAACGGCCAGAGCGTCTTGAGCGGGCCAGAGACTGATGCAGGCGGCTACGATCAGCAGTGCGCCGACAAGATGGGGGATGCGGAAACGCAGAGGGAGGATCTGCCCGAGAAAGGTGACGGCAAGACCGAATCCGATGGAAGCAGCGATGACGACATCGAACTCCGCATTGGGCCCGACACCATCGCCACACGACTCCAGGTAAAACGCAATGAGGCTGATGCCCATCAAGAGGCTTGCGAATTGGATCCTGACATCCTTCCGCAGTGCCCAGGCCACGGGGAGAAAGAGAATCACTGGCAGAGCAGCATGACGCACGAGATCCGGGAGGGCGTCACCTCCCTGACTCCAGAAAAATCCCCTGGGCGTGCAGAAATTATAGAGAAAGCTCGACCCATAAACGAAACGGCAGAGCACCAGTCCGCCGATGCTGAGGAGCAGGGCCGTGATGGCGAGTCGCAGGAAACAACGTCGATCCTGAAGCAGAATCCAGAGTAACGAGGCGGCGGGCAGCGCTATGATATTGTGTTTGAAAAACCCGGCCACCACCATGGTCACTAGCGGCGCTGTCAGTCCCCTCCCCGAGTGTTTGCGTTTCAGGAACCAAAGGGCGCCCAGGATCATAATGGCTTGCGCGAGCAACTGGGGATCGTTTTGCCCGACATAATCGTAAAAGTCGCAGAGCGTTGCCAAAAAGAGAGCACCCCCGGCAATCGATCCCGCGAGCGTACCGCCCAGTTGCCTGACGATCCCCGCGATGCCGAAGGTGATCACCATCGTTGCAATCAGGGAGAGAATCCTACCCGCCGCCAGATGATCTCCGAGTTGATTCCCAAGGAGCCCTGTGACGTAAAAGGAAAGCGGTGGATAATTGTTGGTGATGAGTTTGTCCGGCGTCGGATAGAGAGCCTCCCCGGTCATGGCGGCCTTTGCAAAAAAGGCATTCCACCCCTCGTTGGGACTCAAGCAATAATTGATCTGCGCCGTGTAGCACGCTCCCACATAGAAGAAAATGGAGAGCCCCACCAGGAGTAGCAAAAAACACCCAAACACCACCTTCCAAGCGGGTGAAGTGTCATTTTGTGATGTCATGAAGCGGGATGGAAAACCAGGTCACTCCGCGCAGTGCCTCAAGAGAGAGAAATCCACCATCGCCCATGACCTTCATCTGGCCCCATATCCTTTACTGAGCTGGCGGTGTCGGAGGGGCGAAGAGGTCATTGTGTGATTGATTCTGCTTCCTGATGATCTGTGCACGCTGGGCGGCCGCTTTGGCCTGTTTGATTGCCGGTAGAGCCATCGCCCCAAAGATGATGACACAATAGAGAATCACCAGCGCCTGCAAGGTGAAGAGCGGCGCGAAGAGATAGGCCAGAGGATTGCGCGGGGCGGAACGGCTGAATCCGGAATCCGTGATCCCAAGGATCTTGGCAACACGCTGGGAGAGGGTCGGGTAGTTCGCCGCCAATTCGTGCCAGGAGACAAAGAATCCCCGGTTCGTGTAATACTGGCGTGCAAAGGCTCCCGGATTGAGCAGCGGGGCGGCCTCCTTACCCCCGGCCAGAACGAGGAGGCCATGGGTTGCCCCCTCGATGCCACCAGCGGCAAAATAGCCGAAGCGGTCGCAGGTTGCCTCACAGGCACGATGATAAGCCTTGCCGAGCAGGGGAACAATCAGGGAGGGAAGCAGCAGCAGGCGCTTGAGAATGTGGCCCCGCTTGATGTGACCAATTTCATGCCCGATCAGGAAACGGACTTGAGGAGAGTCGTGTCCCAAGGCTTCGAGGAGATTGGAATAGATCACGACAAAATTTCGCCCGCTGTGACGCATGGCAAAGGCATTCAGAATTCCATTCGCCTGAAGGAGATAGAAGGCAGGGACTTCGGAGAGCCCGAGTTTTGTGCAGACATCTTGATGGACGGCATGGAGTGCAGGGAGCTGTTCCGGCGTGACCTCGACCGATTCCGATTTCAGGCGCGCTGCCAGCAGACCGCTGGCCATCCAGGCTGCTAACCCGACGAGCAAGGCATAGGGAATACCGATAACGCTGATCGCAATGGCTATCCAGAGGAGGATGGAAACAATCAGAAGGAGGGTGAAATAGGTGTTCTCCTTGGGGAGCGTTAATTGATGTTGCTCCAGCGGAATGACAGGGGGTGTTTCCATGCCAGCGAGAAAGTCAAATCACTCTGGGTAAGTCAAAGGAAATGTGTGATCGCCTCCAGGAATTCTCTCCCTACCGCTCCCAAAGGAACTTGCGTTCCGACGCCTCAATAGTCATGTCGTTGATGCTGGCAAAGCGGCGTTTCATATAACCGAGTTCGTCAAACTCCCACAGTTCGTTCCCATAGGATCTGTACCACTGGCCGGATGGATCGTGAAACTCATACTCGAAGCGCACGGCCATGCGGTGATTGCGGAATCCCCAGAGCTCTTTTTTGAGCCGATAATCCAGTTCCCTGCTCCACTTGCGCTTTAAAAACTCCACAACCTCTTCCCGACCATGGATGAATTCCGTGCGATTCCGCCACTCCGTATCCTCGGTGTAGGCGAGAGAGACGCGCTCAGGATCACGGCTATTCCAGGCATCTTCGGCAGCCTGAACTTTGATCAGGGCGGTCTCCTCAGTGAAAGGAGGCAGAGGCGGACGAGGATTCATCGATGTGTTGGCCATTTTGATGAGAATGGTAAAGAGGATGCAGGGTCACTGAATCGCTTCACTGATGCGCTTCAAGGATCTTTTTGAGCGCCTCGTATTCCTCGGTGCATTCGGGACACAGGCTGAGATGATGTTCGATGCTGAGGAGTGCTGCATCGAGCTCGGTACCGGTGAGTTTCTTCTCGGCGAATTCCCCAATGTGCTGAAGACAGGTGCCGCAATCGGCCTCCTGATCGCGCGTAAGAGCAACCTGTCGGAGAAACTCGGCAACCTGCGGCGGAGTGAGTGGTTGGGCTTTGGTTGTCATGTCGTGAAGGCAAGTTGGATGTCGTAACCGGTGATCCCCGCTTCCTCAAGGTGTCGCTTGAGTGCCCGCCGTGCATCATGCAGGAGTTTGTACCCGGCATTGCGGCTGGTGCCGAGAAGGCTGCAAACTTGATCAAAGGGCATTCCTCCAAGCTCGGCCATAATGGCAGCGCGTTGCTTGGGCGTGAGTTCCTCGGCAATAGCTTTTCTCATAGCTGAGAGAAGGTGTGATTGGTCCTCGTGAGATCCGAGTGCATCATCGGGTAGGATGGAAGGCTCTGCGAGGTGACCTCCCTGTTCCATCAGGGCGTCGAGGGAGACATCTTTCCACCGCTTGCGGCGGAGTTCGGAAAAGGCGGTATTGAGTGCAACGGACTGAGCCCAGGTTGTGAAGAGGCTGCGGCCCTGAAATTGGTCAAGTTTGTCCAAAATGCGAAGAAGTCCTTCCTGGGCGAAATCTTCCAGATGGGCCTCGCTGACATCGGCCCGATCGCCAAGAGCGATGCAAAGCCCTTGCAGCAAAACTCCGCGAAGGAGATTCATGGCGTCAGCCTGCTCCTTTTGGTTGGCAGATCTAAGGGCTTCAACCCAGTTGATTTCTTGTGTTGTCATCTACGGCCGTCCGGAGCACCGGACAGCCGTAGATGTAGAGGAGTTACACGGCTGCTTCAAGCTTTGGAGCGATGGGGAAATCGATCTCCGTGGCGGCCACATGGTTGAAGTAGTTGGTGAAGATATTGAGAGCCGTGTTGGCTACGATCTCGACGATTTCGCCGTTGGTGAATCCATGCGTGCGAAGGGACTCGACATCCTCGCCACTGACATGACCCCGTTCTGTAATCACCTTTTGGATAAAGGTGAGAGCAGCTTCCCGCTTCGGATCGGTCGATGTCCCACGACGGGCATCAAGAACTTCCTCTGAGGTCAGACCGGCATGACTGCCCAGGTAGGTATGGGCGGAGACGCAATACTCGCAGGAGTTTGCTTCTCCGACGGCGAGGGCGATGAGTTCGCGAGTCTTGGCCGAAAGGGAGCCTTTGCTCAAGGCGCCACTGAAGGCCAGATAGGCATTCGCCGCTGCAGGAGACTGGGCGAGCGTGGAGACGAGGTTGGGAACGATCCCGAGGGATTTCTTCACGGCTGTGAGGATGGCCTGTTGCTCGGGAGTGGCTGACGATTCGGTGACTGTGGGTATGTGTGACATGGTAGTAGTAGGTTGATTGGTCTGTTTCGTTTGTTGAAGAGGCCGGGAGTTTTTTTGCTCCTATGACGGCTTATTCATCAGATGCGGTGTGGCCACGGTTTCTTACCTCGTTCTCAAAGAAATTTTTGCAGGAGTTTCCTAGTGGCGAAATCGTCATAGGAATTCTGATCCTTCACTGATTTTAGTGAATGGGTCTCTGGATCAGTGCGCGGAAACCTCTTCAGCTTCACTGGAAGATCGGAGAGAAAAGAGTCTGTTTGTTCAGGATTTTACGGATCGGGGAACGAAGAGCCTGATCAGCGGTGCCAGGAGTATCAGCAGGTGCGCCTGGCGCGACAGGGGATGGATCCGGATCAGCGCTGCCCCATGCTGTTCCAGGAATGAGACCATCGCGGTGCGACCGAAGACCGAGGCAAGCATCACGGGCGTCATCCCTCCTCCGTTGTCGGCATGGATGTCGGCTCCATGCCAGAGCAGCAGTTCCGCGATCTTGAGATACCCCTTGAAGGCTACACCCCCGAGCGATGTCTGGCCGCGGTTATTGCGAAGATCTACCTCTGCCCCTGCCTTTAGAAGCATCCGAGCTGTCTCGAGATGTCCGTGGTAGCAGGAGAGCAAGAGAAGGGAGTTTCCCCGGGAGTCGCAGAGATTCACCGGAAGACCCTGACGAAGCATCCCGGCGAGCGCGTCCGTCTCACCGTACCGGGCGCGGTCGATGGCCAGTCGCTGAAACTCGCGGTAGCGCTGCTCCTCTGACTCGGCGGCGATTGGGATGGAATGGCTCACAACGGGATAGGCACCCATGCCGTGCTTACTTCAGGTCGTAACGTCCGAGCTCCATCACCTTGCTCCATACCGCGACGAAATCGTTCACGAACGTCTGGCTCGCATCGCTGCTGGCATAGACTTCCGCGAGGGCGCGCAGTTGGGAATTCGACCCGAAGACGAGATCCACAACGGTGCCCGTCCACTTGAGCTGGCCCGTCGTACGGTCACGCCCCTCCAACACGGAGGCCGAGGCGGCAGAACGCTGCCACTTCGTGCTCATGTCGAGGAGGTTCACGAAGAAATCATTGGTCAATGTTTCGGGCCGCTTGGTGAATACCCCGAGCTCCGAGTGGCCGAAGTTCGCACCCAGGGTGCGCAGGCCACCAATCAGCACGGTCATTTCAGGGGCGGTGAGTGTCAGCAGGTTGGCCCGATCCACCAGCAATTCCGCCGCATAGGCCTCATGCCGCTTGTGGAGATAATTGCGGAAGCCGTCGGAAAGCGGCTCCAGCACAGCGAAGGATTCCACATCGGTCTGCTCCTGCAAGGCATCCATGCGACCCGGCGTGAAGGGAACTTTCACGGCGTGGCCTGCTTTTCTGGCGGCTTCCTCGACGGCTGCGCAGCCGCCCAGAACGATCAGGTCGGCAAGCGAAACTTTCTTGCCCCCGGATTGGACACCGTTGAATTCCAGCTGAATCTTTGTCAG
>Ga0302189_10003886_pt1 | contig 11345 bp, 12 predicted proteins | sample II_Bog_E2_2_FD_194551 | JGI IMG/M metagenome (GOLD analysis project Ga0302189, IMG submission 194551) | Peat permafrost microbial communities from Stordalen Mire near Abisko, Sweden - II_Bog_E2_2 | ecosystem: Environmental > Terrestrial > Soil > Wetlands > Peat | place: Sweden: Abisko...
GTAGCGAACGTTCCCGCCGACTGAACACGTTCGTCTTTCCAGAAGAGGGCTTGCCAACGACCCGAGGGTCGTTTTCTGACAGATCCAAAGTGACGCCGAGTCATCAAGTTCTCGTTCCTTTGTCGTTCCTTGTCCCAAATAGCCAATGACAACGGTCGCCAATGTCGCGCAATCGTTCAAGGAACTTGAATCGATGTTTCTGAGGGTCGTGTTCAGTCACCGAGTCTCTTCTCCGATGCAGAAGGCGAGTCTCACGTTGCTCCTTATAGAGCCGAGATAATTTCGCCCCCTACTTAAGTAGCCACTCATTTTCCGAGTTTCGGGACACAACTTTTGGCGATGAGACCACAGAAACTTTTGAATTGTAGGTAGGACAACGATTTTGATGATCACTCAGTGAGCCCGTACGGACGGCTTGGCGCTTCGCGCACGCCGTCCTCGGGCTTTTGGACCTGGGACGACCAAAGGCCAAGGAAAGAAAGCGTGATGAACTCACATATACGTCAATCAAGGAGCGCCACCTTTGCCTTGACGGGTCGTTCAGCCCAAGCGCGGAGATAGCGTGAAGTCGAAGAGCGAAGGGACCTGAAATCACACGGACTGTGTCTCGCCGACGACTGCTCTGGTGGCTGGGATCTGGGCTCGCTGCCGTGGCTGTGGGAGGTGCCACCGCCTACGAACTCGTGGATCACGGGATCCTTCCCGGGAAACAACGGCTAGACGAGCTTGACGGAGCGTGCTCAGTTCCCGCGCCAACTCTGTCGTTTGCTCCCCTCGGGCCGTCCTTCTCCGATCAATTCTTTTCTTCCGCGCGCGGTCGCTCTGTTGGCTACACGATTGCCTATCCTCCTGGCCATCAACGTGGCGACCAACTTTCACTTATCGTCGTCCTCCACGGCTACGGCGACAACCATGTCACGGCCCTCAAGGGCATGACTCCCGCCCAGGCGGTCGCACTGCGACCCCAGCATGAGCCGATGGCCATGGTGACGGTGGACGGCGGAAACGGCTACTGGACCCCGCGTCCCCACGACGACCCGATGGCCATGGTGGTGGAGGAACTGATTCCCATGTGCCAGGGGCTGGGTCTCGGCCGCCAACCCCAGCAGATCAAGCTGATGGGCATCTCGATGGGTGGATTCGGTGCGCTGGCGATAGCCGAGAGCGTGCCGCACCTCATCCACGGAGTGGCGGCGATCAGTCCGGCGATCTGGACGACGTACGACCAGGCCCAAGAAGCAAATCCGAACGCGTTCGCCTCTCGACGGTCGTTTGAGCACTACGACGTGATTTCCCACGCAGAAAAGCTCGCGGGACTCCCGTTGAGAGTGGCGGTCGGCACCGACGACCCTTTCTTCCCGGGAGTGAAGACATTCGTTGAAGCGGTACCGCATCCCGAAAGAGTCGTGTTCGATTCGGGATGTCACACCAATTCGTTCTTCCTTGCTCAGGAGCCTCCATCGATCCAGTTTCTATCGAGGTATGTGGTACACGGCTAAAAGTGGCGGCACAAAGATTAGGTGCGGGTTCGTGTCGCACCGCTGGCGCAAATGGATCATGGCACGTCAATTCAATCATTAGAATCGAAGATTGGTGACTTCGGATGATGTCGAGATTCCTCAAACTCTCAAGGCCGCCGTGGCCGAGCGTGAATCGCTTCGCCATGAAATTCTCACGGCAGTCCATGCCATGTCTATCCGTCGCGAGGATCTCAGGCAACGAATAGTTCCAACGACAAAGCTTTGGGAGCAATCGCGACCACATGCCGACGACAAAGAGGCTGAATTCTTGCGTCTCCACAAATCCTTCCTCGACCTAGCGAAGGCGCTGGGCGAATCTCAGCGTGAGTCGACCGCGTCAATGAAGGAAGTACCATCTTCGGGCTCGACTCTCAAATTCATTCGTAATCGCGCAACTCCAACTAAGGCACTTCTGCACGAACAGAAGGTGATTAAGGCACTTCGAAGCGAGTTGAGCGAAGGCTTGATTGAGCGATCCAGGATCTTCGACCAAATTGAGGTTGTCGCCAATCAAATGGAAGCGCTCGTCAAGGCAGAAACTGCCAACTAGCGACCGTTACTTCGGAATCACACCGAGACGGTGGCCACCTTCCCAAGGTCGTATCCTCCAGTCGGAGATTGTGTGGGTCGGACCTCCGACTAGAACCCGGACTTGATCTTGAACTTCGTATGGGACACGATTCTGAACGTTGTCTAACATCCCAGCGAGAGAGACGAGAGTGGGACCGTCCTCACATTCGGTCCTGTGGCACTACCAACAGTGAAAGTACCAATGATCGTTACGCCATCGTTTTCGTAAACGGGGATGGTGATGTTTCGATTCTTGCTGGTCTCATTCCATGTGGCTGCTTCTGAGAGAGATTTCACGTCACCGCCCGAGGCGCAGTTAAGTTCGCGTTGCTCTACATATCCCTGCGTCTTGCCTTGATCGACGACGACAGCGATGAGATCCGGTGTGCCTTGCTGGTTCGAGACACCGTACGTCTGTCCATTCGCGTTGACCCCCCATGAGGTCTTGACCTGGTTCACGTACGTGACTTGCAATGTCCATGTTGCGTCCGGGCTCGTCTGGATGGTCACTGAATCTACGCCAGCCGTGAGCGGTACGACCTCGCTCGCAGTTCGATAAATGGACGGACGGGTCAAATCCGTCGCGTCGCAAGTCATGCTGGACCCGTCGGGAAAGTCGAAGGAACCGGCAGTGAGGCACGTCAAAGCGAGTGACACATCCGTAGCCGTCGCGGGCGGTGCGCCGATATCAACCGACGCAGTTCCGGTTCGTGTTGCACTTATAACACTGCCGAGGAGAGTGTCGACTGGCGCGCCCGGAGGAGAAAACAACCCAGAAGCAACGGCGACGCCGCCGGCCACGAGGGTTACACCGAGGAGTACGCCTGTTCCAGTGCGCCAGCGCCAGCGACGTCGCACCCGAGGACTGTCCATGACGGTTGCCTTTAGCGCTTCACGCAATGCTCCCGTGAAAACCGGATCCATCTCCATCGTGCTCATCGGCTCGTCTCCTTTGTCACGTTCGTGTCGACCTCAAGGTTTCCGAGCGCCGCGGCGATGCGAACCCGCGCACGATGGAGGCGCGTCCGTGCGGCGCCTTCGGTAATGCCCAGGGCAGCCGCAGCTTGGGCGGGTGAGTAGCGCTCGAACGCGGTGAGCGCGATGAGAGCGGCGTCTGCAGGTGGCAGGGTGCCCATCGCTTCCCGCACCTTTGCGGCGAGTCGGATCTCTTCAATCGTTTCCAAAGCGAGATCCTCCGAACTTCGCATTTCTGTGGCGCGCGGCAGTGATGCAATAAGTGCTCGATAACGGCGGATTCCACGAGTCAGATTTCGAGAGATATTTGTGGTGGTGACAAGTAGCCAGGGCAATACCGATCCATCGACCACCCGCACCGACTTCCGACGTCGCCACAGCTCGAAAAAAGTTGCCGCTACGACGTCCTCCGCGACATGGACGTCGATGGTCATTCGTAGGGCGTGGTGATAAACGCGGTCGCGATGCAGATCGAAGATGACGGCGAAGGCGTTCCCGTCGTTCTCAAGCGACGCGGCCCAGGCAGCTGACTCTTCTGTTAGTGATCCCACTGCAGAAAATGTCCGCATCGGAGTCAGCGTTACACGAACGATCCGGTCGGTCAGTGTCGCATCTCGCGAAAGGCAGATTCCACTTATGCCCGCAGTATGCCCAAGACCCTTTTAGACTGCAATCTCCATCGATGGATTCTGCCGTTGATCAGTAGTTTCGCAACTTCCTAAATCTGATTTCACCCACCCTTTCAAGGTGGCGGCACGGGTTCGAATCCCGTTGGGGGTGCGACGGAAATTCGCCAAAAAGCCAACAATCACAAGGCTTTTGGAGTGTCCGCTGTTGACCGTGAGTGTCCGTGAGTGTCCGCCATTTGGTGCCCAATTGGTGCTCGCTAGTGCCCGTGGAACTCTCCACAGTCTTCGGTCACGCAAAGCCCGACTCAACGATGCGAGCCCTGGTTGTGTCACGGGCCTGCGCAAGAGACCAGAATGTCTCGGCAATCGCAGTCGGCTCAATCGCTGTTTGGGTCGATGTCGCCGTTCCCTTTACGGATCCGGCGATCATGACCTCGCCAACGTAGATGTCGAATTCGCGCAGACGCTCGGCGAGGATGCCCACGAGTTTTGACTTCGCGGCGTTCTCAAGCGCAACCCCGTCAGCTTCAAGAAGCTTCGAAAACTTATCTGCTTGAGAATTGTGCTCACCGAACGCTCCGTTGGCGACCAGGATCGCCGCACCCGGGTTGGATTTCAGATCCTCAAGTACTTCCTGCACGCAGGTGAGCAAACCCCTAATCCCGATGTCGAACGCTCGCTCGATATCTTCGGGCGCTGTCAACAGCACATTCGTGACGCTTCCACTTCGAAAGGCGGTCCAGAGAACAGCGGATACGCTCCCGAGATCGCTTCGAATTGCCTCGACGGTCGATCGAACCTTCGACGGTTCGCTGGCATCAGACACGTACGCGGACGCCTCGATGCCACGGGCCTTCAAGTGGGCGACTCCGTCGGCGAGCCGATCAGCGCTTCGTCCGACCAGGGCCAAAGAGTAGCCCTCGCGCCCGAATCGCTCTGCGGTCGCCTGCGATATTCCTGGACCATAACCAAAGATAATCAGTACACCCGTAATCGCTCCTACCTCCAACTTGCACTAAATAGACAGACGACGAGTCTCCGCTTTTCAGCACCGTGTTGTGACCACGAACTCGACGGACCAACTTAATCGGAGGCTCCTCCGATTAAGTACAGTCTACCTTAGGAGGCAGGACCCGCGACAATGTCACCCACTGATTCAGAGCCACCACGCGCCCGAGTTGCCGAAGCTCGACGAAACCGCCAAAACCTAATTGCGGTCGCCACGAAAGCCTTCAGTTTAAGTTCGAAACGAGTCTCGTTAGAGGAGATTGCCAAGCAGGCAGGGGTGGGGATTGGCACGCTCTATCGCCATTTCCCAACGCGGGAAGCGCTGGTGGAAGCGGTCTATCACGATCAGGAGGACCACCTGCGGACGGGCGCTCTCGAGCTTCTGGCCACGCACCCTCCGACAGAAGCGTTGCGCTTATGGATGGACCTATTCGTCGATTGGGCAGTCACGAAGCACGGCATGATCGACACGCTTCGTGTCATCATTTCTTCCGGACGGCTCGAGTTCGCTCAGATGCGAGCAGAGTTGGTTGTGGTGGTACGTATGTTCCTCGACGCCGGGATAATGGAAGGAGAGATCCGGCCGGACGCAGACGCGGAGACGATTGCTGCAACTCTCGCTGGCATCTTGACTGTCGCGGGAGAAACCGAGCAACGTGACCAGGCTGCTCGCATGCTGAGTTTGCTGGTGGATGGTTTACGGCCAATAGTGTGACCAACGGTGCGAGCATCGCCATGTCGACCGCTCTCGAACAGACATTCGTTGATGTTGGCGCTCAAAACGGATAGTGCGCATAGACCAACTTCTATTTGGGCCTAGCGGACCCCCACCAGACGCCGGTGAGTCGAGAAGACCCACGCGAAGACTGCCAACACTGTCGCCTCGTCCAACAGCACACGGATATCTTCGGTTCGAGCTCCGGCCTGATAAACGCCTGGCGCGATGAGGCCCAACAAGGCCCACACGAAAGCGAGCGAGGCGATGACGACGACGATCACGCTGATAAAACTGACGACCGCAGCGTAACTACGAACAACGCGCATCGATGGACTCGCCTCTGCCTCTTCGCTACCCGCCAACTCGATCGCCTTCGAACGGTGTGTAAGCGCCGTGTAGCCACCCACAATCGATAGGAGAAGCCCGATGGTGATCCCCCGGATGGTCGAATCCGCGAGTGGGTGAACTTCGGACGAAACGTAGGTTGTGCTTCCGGCGCCGATGAGGTTGAACAGCGTGACGAAGATCGTGATGACCCCCGCGATCTCCAACCACAGAGCAATGAACGCGGTTCCCACGTGGTAGACGGCGCTGGTGCGATTACCCGTCGGATCGGGCTCGGCCCGATTTGCCACCACGATGATGATGTACGTGACAATGCTTCCAACACTGGCCAGCACGCTCAACAGCACGAGCACTGAGACGTAGGTGCCCACGATCGCTCCCATTGATGACGTTGACACCACTTCCCACCCCACTTCTCGGTTCTAGAAGCAACCTACTAAGCAATCCTTCAGTTGGTGGGTTCTTGACGAACATTGCCACCGCAATGACTTGCATAACTTTCCCAACCGGACCAGCCCCGGAGCGTCTCGAGACTTAAGCGAAAATGAGGACGACGACGAGCAATCGCTAGCACATCACTATTCTCAAATTTCGTTGAGTCCCTTCACGGCGGTTCGATCGACCCACTGCCATACGTCGCCATGACCTGCACCCTCGAACTGGGGAGTTCTGTCGCTCAGAAGTTTCAAATCCCGACTGGGAAGTAAGTAGTCGGTCCATTGTCCCTGGACAGTCCCGTCTATTCATTCCGCTTGACGTACTTGGCGAGACGTTCAATCCACTTCAGCCAGACCCAAACCGGTGTTTGAACTACCACACCGGTGGGGTGCGAATATTGTTCGCCTGAAGACCACTCAATTTCGGGGGTTTTGGGATGTCCGCGAGTGACCAAAAGTGACCGCGTGTGGCCACTATTTGACTCTGCTACATACACGAGGACTACCTCTACGGAGTCACAACCGCTGGTCAACGGCGTGACAACAAAATGCAAATCCCGCTTAGATTGAGGGTGCAGGGGCGGATTGGATTCACAATCATGACAAAGAATGTGCGCATCATTTGCAGGGACGGTCAAGCAGTCACTTTACGCGAGTTTGTCGGAACGTGGCGTACGAGAATTACCCCGCTGTTCAGGGGATTCCGATCCGCAGTGGCAGTTGTGGCCGTGGTGACACTCAGTCTCGTTGCGCTTCCGGCATTTACGTCGAGTGCTTCAACAAACCACGAGGGAAGCAACTCGGTTTCCGCGCACTGCCAGACGACGACGACGTGGAGGACAACGACAACAACGACGTGGAGGACAACGACAACGGTGCCGTCTACAACAACGACGGTGCCGTCTACAACGACAACGGTGCCGTCTACAACAACGACGAGTACGTCAACGACGTCCACCACAGTGCCGTCGTCCACGACGAGTACGTCGACAACGTCCACGACGAGTACGTCAACGACGTCTACGACCGTGCCGTCTACATCAACGACGAAGCCTGAAGGCTCCACGACCACGACGCCGCCGCCTCCGCGGTCATCGACGACCACCTCGACGGTGCCGTCTACGTCTACTACAACAAGCACTACGGCGAGCACGACGACATCGTTGATCTCGCCAACCGACACAACCGTTATTGTTTCTCCTCCAACGGCTCCTTCGATTTCGACAGCCACCGTACCGTCGGGTGCTCCGGGAGCTGGTGCCGGTGGTTCGGCAGTGTCAACCGACAGTGGAGTAATCCTGACGGCAGCGGCCTTGGTGCTGTTCGCCGGACTGGCTGGTTTAGTTCTTGCATTTCGCCGTCGCCGCGGCGTCTAGCGAATTTGAGCAATCCGCTCATCATGAGCGAATAGTTAGACGTGAATGGACAAGATGGTCCTCACTTCCAAAGCGAGGACCATCTTGCATCCAATTCGTTCAAATAGTGAGCTTCACAACGACGTCCTAAGGACTTAAAGGAAGTGGTGCGTCCGCTGGTTCTAATCCCCTTTGGGAGTTAGCAATAACGAAGATTCCCTGTGTCTTTCGGTGCGAATCGCTCCCTCTCGTGGACTTTGCCAGAGATTCGAACGAACGCAGCCACTCCATTACAGGAGTTTGAACTGCAACCGCTGTGGGGTGCTAGCCATAGAAAGCATGACTACCCCCATCGCGAAAGCATATTTAGCGCCGGAGAATATCGATGAGCCAATTCGCTATTCGGGCCACGTCGAGCAGCCCGACGGAAGTTTCGAGTTCTCCCCAGTTTACGAATCGCTAGCGGAAGCAGTGGCCTGGGCTCGCGAAAGAACAGACTTCGTCATCGGAAGAGAGGTCGCAGGTGAATACCTCTGGTACGGGATTGGACCCTCACCCCACGGTCTCACGGTACCGCCCGAGTAACTCAGATACCGCCAATAACCATTTCAAGTTCGAGTTCTGACTTTCTGACGCGAGGGGTGCCCGCGAAGGACGCTATGGACGGCTTGGATCCGAACCGTCGAATGGAGCGACTCTCCCAAGAAGGCTCCGAGCTGCGGCCAATACCGTCTCGTGATCGTGCGTCACGATGAACGAAAAGCGTCGCTCTCGTTCTGTAGTTGAGTCGTCATCCCCGAGATCCTTCGCAATCAAAGCTCCGAGGTAGTGAGTTCCTATCACGGCGACTACCCACTCTCCACTGACCGGATCGTCTGGGGAGAGTTCCACTCCTCGAACGCCTGGCGCTGGTTCTTGACTTAGACCGACGCCCAATGCCGCCACCAGTGGACACCGTTCTGCGAGACGTGAGTATCGCTTGGCGGTATCCGGAGTAAAACGCTCAGCGCTCTGAAAGGCACTCACCACGACGGGAGGAGTTTCCAAGTACAAGCCCTGGCTCTCCAGGTGTCGTGAAATGGCGAGAAGAAGGCCCTTTCGGCCAATGCGTGTCGCCGAAGAATCCACGCCCGCGAATGGAGAACGCGGAACTGGACGCACCGGTCGAGGTTTGAAGAGAGATTCTGTGGGTGGCGCGAAGTCTTCGAGGGGACCCGGCCGCGCAAAGTACCAACCCTGGCCCAGCGTCGCCCCGAGGGCTAACGCCTGTTCCAGGTGTCGTTCGGTCTCCACACCCTCGGCGAGTATCAATGCGCCCGTTCGTTCGGCGTGGGCCGAGACCGCCGTGAGAATTGCTCCCTGCTCCACTTCGGGCCAGCGTTGAATGAGCGAGATATCGAGCTTCACTACCGAGGGCGAGATAAATGGAAGAAGTGCCAAGGACTCGGGAACTGCACCAACGTCGTCAAGGGCGACTGCACAGTTCGCCCCACGGAGCGCGCGCACCGCTTCGAGAAGTTCGGCCGGTCGCGTTGTGAGCGCACGCTCAGTTATCTCGGCAACGATCGTTATCTGTCCCTTCGTGCGGGCAACGAGTTGACGAGCCGATTCAGCGGAGATTGTTGAAGGCTCCAGGTTTACGAACAGCGCGAATCCGTCGGGTAGGCCATGTTCAAGCGCATCGTCGACCGCAGCATTGCGGCAGGCAGAATCGAGTTCGTCCAACCGACCGAGTTCTTTCGCCTGTTGGAACGCGACATCCGGGGCCACGTCAAGGTGGGGCCATCGAGCCAGCGCTTCGACGGCAACGGTCGCCATAGTCGCGAGATCGATGATGGGTTGAAAGGCCGGTAGGAGATGTTGGCGCTGAAGGAGTTCGTCGAACACTCCGGGAATGTGATCGCTCATTGGCCAGAATTGGCGACCCCGCACAGGTACGCACACATTGACCTCAGGGTAGTCCAGAACGATTCGGCATTCGTGACCTCACTCCCTAGCATTTCGAAACTCTTTTGCGAGTGAGTTTTTGCGAAGCCTCGAGGTGAGAATGAGGACCCTCGCAGCACAGAGAAGCGCAACGCACTCCGAATGTTCTATCGACCGCGCCCGTGCCAGAAGCCGCTACGCGTCCACGCGGAGCGCAACGAAGGTTAAGGAGATGGGTGGTCCTGATTAATCGAGCCACGCCTCGATCTGAATTGATTCCATGGCTGAAACTCGCTCGGGCCGAGTTGACGAGCGCGGTGGATGATCGCCACCAGAACGAACCAGCGGCCCCGCAAGATGTCCGTCGGCCGGGGCCCCGAATCTCGTCCATGGTGGAGACAGAGATCGCGATGCGCTCGACAATCTGGAAGAAGTCGACCGTGAAGTTATCGACGCGGTCTTGGAAGATTGGGGCTCGGGCCGAGCCGGGAGACGGTTTCGGCGCCGTCACGGAACGGGCGTCAGCGTTCGCTGAAGAGCGGAACCTCTGCACCCCCGCGTCTCGAAGTTCCTTGTTATGCTCACGCTCGGACAGAGGTCCAAGGCGTCAACGGCTTCGCAAGAACCGTCCACAAAATCCAAAGGGGAGTGCAATGATTTCAATCGGAAGAGGCCGCGTGGGGCGCATCGCTCTCTCGGCCAGTGCCGCCTGTCTGCTGTTGACGGGACTTTCAATCGGCGCAGCTGGCTCAGCTAGCGCGACGACGTACAAAAAGACGTTGGCCTGCGAGGTCACTGACACCGGCGGCATCAACGACCGGTCATTCAACGCCTCGGCCTACCTGGGGCTCAAAGAGGCAGTAGCGGTCGCACCGAAGCAGATCAAGAAAGAGGATCAGTCGACGCCATCGGACGGCACTGAGTCCACCTACGAGACCGAGATCGCGTCATTCGTCTCGCAGCACTGCAGCATCATCATCACGGTCGGCTTCTTGATGTCCGACGCCACGTGGAACTCGGCGCAGGCGAACCCGAAGGATCACTTCGCCCAGGTCGACAACGGCAACTCAAGCCCTGGTAAGGACGGCGTTGCGGTGAAGCCCTACACGGGAACAGCCAAGAACATTCTGGGCCTGACCTACGAGACCCAGCAGGACGCGTTCCTCGGTGGGTACGAAGCGGCGGCGTACGCCGTGGCGCACAACGCTGCAGCACCGAAGGTCGCGACCTACGGTGGTGAGCAGTTCAGCTCCGTGACCTACTACATGGACGGCTTCTACGACGGCGTCCAGTACTACAACACGAAGATGAAGCCAAAGGTGCCCGTGGCGGTGCTCGGTTGGAACGAGAAGACCCAGAAGGGTACCTTCATCAACTCCTTCACCGACGAGACCACGTCGGCAACTGACACGACTGCCTTCCTGGGCCAGGGCGCGACCACCATCTTCCCGGTCGCCGGCTCCGACGGCCTCGGCACGACGGCTGCAGTGACTACGTGGAACAAGGCTCACACGTTGAAGGCGAACGTCGAATGGGTTGATACGGACGGCTGCACCAACGACCCGTCCAACTGCAACTTGTTCCTCAACTCGGTCACCAAGGGCGTGACGGCGTCGGTGAAAGCCGCAGTCTTAGAGCAGGCTGAGGGCAAGTTCGCCGGTGGCGACTACATCGGTACCTTGAAGAACGGCGGCGCCGCCTTCATCCAGGACCACGGCACGATGGGCAAGGCGAACAGCGCGGCCACCATCGCCGAGGTCGCGACGCTCACCAAGGGCATCGAGAATGGCAGCATCAAGATCCCAGTTGGCGGCAAATAGTCAACAGCTACTGACACCCACAGCGGGGGGCGAGTCTTCGGA
>Ga0302189_10003890_pt1 | contig 11336 bp, 7 predicted proteins | sample II_Bog_E2_2_FD_194551 | JGI IMG/M metagenome (GOLD analysis project Ga0302189, IMG submission 194551) | Peat permafrost microbial communities from Stordalen Mire near Abisko, Sweden - II_Bog_E2_2 | ecosystem: Environmental > Terrestrial > Soil > Wetlands > Peat | place: Sweden: Abisko, Stordalen...
CACCACTGAGTACTCGCGACGGGCGCGATCCATCTCCGCCGCCAGCGCTTTCAAAACGCCCACACGGTTGAGCATTCCCGTCAGCCCGTCATGGGTAGCCTGAATGCGCAATTGCTCGCGGCTGAACTCAAGTTCGCGCGTGCGCTCGCTAACCAGCCTTTCCAGTTCCCTGCTTCTCTGCCGCGTCCGGCCTACAATTAGCAGAATGACCCCCACTAAAAGGAGCACGGAGCCAAGGCAGCACAATGCATAAAACCAGACGGTCTTCCACCACGGCGGAAGAATCCGGATATCGATCTTGACCGGTGCGGAAAAGCCACTCTGGCTCGGGTTGTGGGCCATTGCCGTGAAGGTATACGCTCCAGGCGCAAGATTGGAGAAGACTACCGTGCCGTCCTGATCGTCAATCCAGTCGGGCTGCAATCCTTCCATGCGGTACCTGAAGACCAGTTCGCTGCGGTTGCGGGTAGCAGGTGAGGAAACTTCGAAGCGCAGCGGCAGAGCGGACCAGGGCAGCCTGATGTCTTGCCCCAACGGGTAACGATCGTCTCCGCGCCGGATTCCGGTGATGAGGGCGGTCAGAGGAGTCGAATCGAAGACATGCTCTGGATGCATGAGATGCGCCACTCCTCCGCTCGTTCCAATCCACAGAGACCCGTCGGAGCCGGCCAGCAGCACCCCTTGGTTCACATCGTTCCAGATCAGTCCACTCTCTTGCGTCAGATGGCGCCAACTATGTCCGTTCCACACCACCAATCCGGCGTCGGTCCCGATCCAGACCCATCCCCGGGAGTCCGCCAGAATTGCCACGGGCGTCAGTGTCTGCAGTTCGCTGGGAAGTTGCAATTGCCAGGCATCCAGACGGTCTCCTCCGGGCGTCAGCCGCCAGGTGCCTGCTTGCTCGCCGGTCACCCAGATATCGCCATTCGCCGCACAGGACAGATCGAGCATTTGCCCAGTCACCTTGGGAAGTCCATCGATGGGAGGTATCGTCCAATGGCCGTCCTGAAGCCGGATCAGTTGCTTGTCGGCAAGAAACCATACTGTCCCATTCGGCGATTCACAGCCTGCCTCCAACCGGGTGTCTTCGGACAGAATCGCATTCAGAGCGTCAACTCTGTGCGGCACAGCCTGAGGATGGGCCGCTTCGCGTTCGTAGAGCCCCGTATTGGTGGTAAAGAAAACCCGCCCATGCGAGTCCTTGATCGAGCGGGTCACGAAGGAAGGCAGCTTGGCGAACTCGACCGTCTTACCTGTCTTTGCATCGATGCGAACCAGTGCGGCGGAGAAGGTTCCGGCCCACAAGCTGCCGTCGGGATTCGTGCCCAGCGCGTCCACCTGGCCGTATGTCCAACGTGGCAGGTCGAAGAGGCGCCCCGACGCGCCACTCCGGGGATCGATCCACCCCGGACCTTTATCCGTGCCCATCAAAACCCGGCCGTCGGATGCCGGAAGCAGCGTCCAGACCACCGCCGAGGGCATCCGCTGGTCATCGTTCCAACCTTCCCAGTCTTGATAGCCCGCCCAGTTATAGAGCCCATCGCCGAGGGTGGCAAACCAAAGGTCGCCTGCCGCATCAAAGGCCGTGCTTACCACGTGGCCGGTGAGCTGCAACCCGTTCGCGCGCCCGATGATACGCCAGCGGGCTCCGTCCCAGCGGGCAAGCCCATCCTCGCATGGAGCCAGTATCCGCCCTTCCCGATCTTCAATGAAGGGCGCGTGGGGATAAAGGCTTCCAGGGTTCGATCCGGGAATTTCGCGGTCCACGAAGTGTGCTGCCCCAGGGGTCAAGGCCGCTACACGATACCGCCCCCCGGCCCACAGGGTCCCTGCCCGGTCCAGCATGACTCCTTGCCAGCTGTCCTCCTTGAGGCCCTTCTTCGCGTCCCATTCGGTCAGCTTGCCGTCGCGTGCCTGACCCGGGCCGTTTTCTGCGACTGGCCATGAACAGAGCTTTTTTTGACATCCAATCCAGACCCGAAGGCCGTGGGGCGCTTCGCTCACAACGTTAACGCTGGAAACCCGCGCCAGATCTGGACTCGAGGCCACCTGCCGGTCCGAAAATACCGGGCGGTAGCTCAGCACCTTGCCGCCGTCATCGTGTTCCAGCCGGTAGAGCCGTCCCTTTTCCACAATCAGCAGGCGATGCGCATCTTCAACCGTCAAATAGTTCCAGTACGCAACGTGGATCGGACTGCTTGCGGCCGCAACAAAGCGTTTACCATCAAGCCGGTACAGGTTCTCACCGGTCCCCGCCCAGACGATGCCATTGGGGTCCACAACGACAGCGCGGACATCGACGTCGGCGATCCCTTCGCCGGGACCAAAGCGCTGGAAGCCGGAACCAAGAAACCGATAGGCGCCGTTTTCCGTGCCCAGCCACAGGAACCCCGAGCGGTCGGTCGCCAGGGCGTTCACGGCCAGGTTCTTGAGCCCCTCGGCCTGGCGATAGGCGCGGAACACGTACTGCTGCGCTTGCAGGGATGCGCAAATCGCCAGCCAGCAAACAGCAACCCGAATTAATGCAACTTTCCGCACGCTCGACCTTGCGGAAGATAGAGACTCCGCAAGGTGCTTATCGGCAGATTGGTGGCAGAACTATACCTTGTTGCCACGAATGGATTTGGAAAACAGAATCTTCGCCTTTTTCCTTTTGATTTCACCCATTTGCGAGACACCCGTTCTGCGGGAATCCCGGGCCGGCCAGCTTAGCGCTCCAACGCTTCCAGCAGCCCTTCCGGGTCGGTAATGGGGGACAGGCATGCGCGGCCCTTGCACACCAAGGCCCAGGCGGGTGCGCCTTGCGGCTGGGGAACGTGAGGCAGCGTCTCTTCCAGCGCCTCGGGAAGCTTTTCCGCAATCAGGCGATGCGGCGCAATCCGCATCACCGTCTTGTTGACGGCGAAGCGCGCCACCGCTGTGGCCTCAAGGCGCAAAGCCTCAGGACCAGAGCCGACGACGACCACTTGCACTGGGTCAAGCAGAAGCCGCTCCAGCGCCAGCCCGTAGCTTCCCGCATAGAGGCCGAAATGCTCCACGACACCGGCAAAGGAGGCCAGCGTGTCTTTGGCTATATCGCGGTAATCCTGGCGCCCGCTCAGGGTCTCAAGGCGCAGCAGGGCGGAGGCCGCGATGGGGTTCCCGGCGGGAGTGGGCGAGTCCTGCAGCGGTTTGCGCCGAGCCCCTAATACGCCCAGCGGCGCCTGTCCGTCCTGCGGCACGGCCGTATCGTAGAACGCCCCTGCGGTGCGATCGTAGAAGCGGGCAATCATGGCATCGGCGAGCTTCACGGCCACGCGATAGAAATTCATGTGGCCGCTGGCCAGCCACGCGTCAATGGCGGCATGAACGGTGAATGCGTAATCGTCCAGCGTGCCGGGCACCTTTTCAGGCGCGGCCCCGTCTATTTCGCGCGCCTCGCCATAGGCGATGACGTGGAAGAGAATTTGGTCTCCATCCCAGGCTTCGTCAAGCAGCCGGTTCAGCGTCTTCAGCGCAAACTCCTGCACGCTCTCCAGGCGCAGCACCCGCGCTGTCTCAAGGTAGGCCGTCACCGCCATCGCATTCCAGCCGGTATAAAGCGTGCGGTCAATGAACGGGGCGGGCCGTTTGGCGCGCGCCGCCAGGAGCTTCGATTTCGATGACTCACGCAGACCGCGCAGAACCTCCAGATCGGCGCCCACAGCCCTTTCTTCGAGCGCCATTTTCACATGCAGCACATTCTTGGCAGGATTGTGGTGCATGTCGCCCAGCTCGCCCAGATCCCAATAGATTTGGGCGAACTCCAGTTCATCGGGGTCGAGCACGGCGCGCGCTTCGTCCAGGGTCCAGGTAAAGTAGTCGCCGTCGTCGTCGAGGTCGATGTCGGCATCCTGCGAGGCATAGAAACCGCCGCGCTCGCGATCGGTCATGGTCGCATCGAGCCAATCGACAATCTGCCGCGCCGTCTCAAGAAAATCCTGGCGAACAAAACTCTGAAAGCCGTGTACATAGTTCCGCAGCAATTCAGTGTTGTCGTAAAGCATCTTCTCGAAGTGCGGAACTACCCAATGCTCATCGACGCTGTAGCGGTGGAAGCCGCCGGCCAGTTGATCGTAAACGCCGCCGCGGGCCATCTTTTCAAGCGTGACGGCAAAGGCCACCGCGGCCTCGCCATTGTCGCGGTTCATTGCCACTTCAAGCAGCAGATCGAGGGCCGATGGATGCGGAAACTTGGGCTGCGCGCCGAAACCGCCGTTGCGCGGGTCGAACTGCTTCAAGGCCGATGCGGCGATTTTGTCTACCAGGCCTAGCGTCAGGGCCTCCTCGTTGCCTGGGCTACGGCCGGAGAAGCTCTCATTGCCTTCGATGGCGGCCATCACGCTTCCGGCCGATTCCAGTGCTTCGTCACGCCGGTTGTGCCAGGCGTCCGCCATGGTCTCCAAGACGCGGCCGAAGCCGGGCCGGCCGAGGCGGTCGCTGGGCGGAAAGTAGGTGCCGCCGAAGTAGGGCCGCCCGTCCGGTGTGAGAATCGCGGTCAGTGGCCAGCCTCCCTGTCCACTGATGGCGGACACCGCGGCCTGGTAGCGCGCATCCACGTCGGGGCGTTCGTCGCGATCGACCTTGACGGCTACAAAATGCTGGTTGATGAGCGCGGCAATCTCGGGGTTCTCGTAGGACTCCCGGTCCATGACATGGCACCAGTGGCACCACACGGCTCCAATGTCCAGCAGGATGGGCTTGTCTTCCGCCTGGGCGCGCGCAAAGGCTGCTTCGCCCCACGCGTGCCACTGCACCGGCTGATGCCGGGCCGAGCGCAGATAGGACGAAGCTGCCTGCGAAAGGCCGTTGGCGTCGGCGGGCGTGGAAAGAGCGTCCGGGTCCATGGCCTGAGAATACATGGGTTATGCCCAGAGCCGCTACAACGTTCTGGGCACTATGCACCACTCCATGCAAGGTGATCTAGAGACTTTCGTTCGACTCGATGGGGACGAAAGCTAGCTCTTCGCCAGCTCCGCTTCGATGGCCGCTGTTAACGCGGGGGCATCGGGCTGCGTATCGGGCGCGAACCGCTTCACGACTTCGCCGCCGCGGCTGACAAGAAACTTCTCGAAGTTCCACAGAATCTCCGGCGCGGGGTTGCCATCGATTCCGTAGCCCTTGAGCTTTTCGCGGAACGGAACCTCGGAGAGGCTGATCGCCTCAGGCTGCGCGGCAATCAAGGCCGCGTAGAGCGGATGCTTCTCAGGGCCGACAACGGTGATCTTGTCGAACAACGGAAACTTGACGCCGTAGTTTGTGGTGCAGAAGGTCTGAATCTCCTCGTTGGTGCCTGGCTCCTGCGCCTTGAAGTCGTTGGCGGGGAAACCGGCGACGACCAGCCCTTGGCCCTTGTATTGCTCGTAGATCTTTTCCAGGCCCTCGTACTGCGGCGTGAGCCCGCACTTTGAGGCCACGTTGACTACCAAAAGAACATGGCTCTTGAACTCGGCCAGCGATGTTTCTTCGCCGGAAATCTTCTTGACGGGGATGTCTAAAATGGATGCGCTCATGATTTTCTCCTGACTACACTCCCATGATAACCACCTGCGGTGGGGCAGCCGGCGCTTGCGCGCCAGGGAGTCGTGAACTTGGAAGAAACAGCTTCTTCGAGAGCGACTTTGGGCTCAAGATCGATGAAAAGGACTGCTCTTGCCTTGGAATCGACGTTTTTGCGCCGTTTTCCGACTTTTTTCTGTCTGTAAGTGCTTTGTTATCTTGGGCCTTAAAAAATGGCGTTTCCTAAGCCTTTTGCTGTCAACAAAAGGGCGGAGGGGGCAGGGGCTATGTAGCAAGGGTACGGACTGGGGACATATCCGACGCTGTTCGGCCAGGCGGAGCGGCGTTGATTGTCCAACCGCCGTTATCGACTGAATTGTGCGCCGGCGAGGGGTAATGAACTGCAAAAAGGCGCTGTTATGTTTTTCTCTTCTGAAACTGCCGACAACTTGGGGTCTGGGGCCTTGGAATAGACTGAACGGGATGAAAACGAAAATCATTTCCGAGCTTTTCTCCGTGGTCACAATCGGGGGCTCATTAGGGTTATTCATGAATGGATCACATCAGAAGTGGCATAGGCTCGGGCGCGAGGCCTTCCTCGCACGCGAATCGCAGAACTTCGATAAGATTTATGCGAACCCAGCCCCCGCAGTTCACTTGGTCTTAGTATGGCTGCTGTTTGCACTGCTTCTTTATGCACTCTACAAATGCATTGCGGTTATCGCAGCCAAGATTCTTTCCTCGATTACACGGAATAACGCCACGGAGCAGGCTTGACTGATAACCCCCTGCTTCTTCACCGCACCGCGCAAACGACGCAGCGGTTGAGGAGGCTGCGGAGAAAGGCCTCCAGTCTTTGACGAGTTTCCGGGAATGCACCCCTCAGTGGCTAAACAGGCTGCGGAAAAACTCCATTGTTCGAGCCAAAATGAAGGAATCCATTCCGCAGGGGCTAAAGCCCACCTTTATTTTCAGCTATTTGCGGCACGACTGAAGTCGTGCCCTTTCAAAGCGTCGAGTTTCTCCTCAACGTATGAGACCATTTCCTCTCAGTGATTCTTCGATGCTACGGCTTCGTCGCCAGGATTAACGGCGATGGGCCGTGGGTGGGGATGGTGCGGGGATTGATGAATCCGGCCTCGACTAGCCAGGCGCTGATCTCTTCAAACGAGAACGTGTCGCCGCATTCGGTGTTCACCAGCATGTTGATGGCGAAGGTGAGGCCGTTCAGGGGGCCGGTTCTGTCTGCGTTCACCAGGAACTCGGCGATGGCGATGAGACCGCCAGGGGCCAACGAGAGGAACGTTTTCGCAAGCAACGTCTGGCTGCGTTCCTTGCCTTCGCTATGCAGGATGTGGCCAAGCGTGGCAATGTTGTGCTCGCTGCCAAAGTCCGCTTCCTTGAGGTCGCCTTCAACGAAGGTAAAGCGGTCTGTGAGGCCAAAATGGGCAACAGTGGCGCGGGTAACGGGAATCACGGCCGGCCAGTCAACGGCTGTGACCTGCACCTGCGCGGAGCTCTGCGCGAGCGCGATTCCCCAGACGCCGGAGCCGGCGGCGAGGTCGAGAACGCTGACCAGCCCGCTGGCGTCGTAGAGGCTGAGCTGCTGGGCCAGTTCCTGGGCGACCGAATAGCTCATGGGGAAGATGTCGTTCACGAATTCATGAAAAAACGCGCTGCCCGGGCCCTGCTGGTTGACGGCGATTGCCGGCTCCCCGGTGGCGACTACGCGGTTGAGCTGGAGCCAGTTGGGCAGAAGCTGCTCGCTGGTATGGCGGATGAGTCCGCCCTGGAAGCCGGGCTTGGTGCTAACCAGAAAGGCGGCGCTCTCCGGAGCGAGCGAATAGTAGCCCTCGGGGTTCTTGCGCAGGAAATCGAAACCGACAAGAAAGTTGAGGATCGCGGAGAGGCCGCGTTCCGACGCGCCCGTAGCTTCGTGGATCTGCTGGAGGGACATTGGGCCGGCGTCAAGCACATCGAAAACGTGGTGGCGAATGGCCGCTTCAAGGACCAGCGGAGGAGCATAGCCCCAGGCGAGTTGATAAATGCGTTCAGGCGTGACAGGGGCGCTGACAGGAGTTGACATGGTGACCTCGTTGAGTTGGATGCAGATGGGAAGACCGCGCGGGAATAATAGCAGAGTGGGGATTTGGGGTGGCGTGAATTCGTGCTGCCGATGCTCCCTATGAACAAGGCTGGTTTAGGGTCGATGTTTCCCGCCCTTGCGATAGAAAAAAATCGCAAGAACGGGGCACGGAACAGTATTGGCGCAACCGGCGCGGGTTCATTCCTGGCGTAACTTGCGACGGCAAGTCAGGCTGCTCCCTATGAACAAGGCTGGTTTAGGGTCGATGTTTCTCGCCCTTGCGATAGAAAAAATCGCAAGAACGGGGCACGGAAAGTTGGTTGCGCATCCGGCCCGATATTCCTTACATTGTCAGGCGAGCAGTTGCTTGGCGACCTGGATGTAGAGCTCGACGGATTCCCGCAATTCCTTCTTGGCGAGCTTTTCGAACGGCGTGTGGGCTACGTGGATGGAACCGGGGCCCAGCAGCAACGGCTCGCCCCAGTTGCTGAGTTGGGGAATGTCCGTGGTGAACTTGGCGATCATGGTGGGCAAGCCTTCGACGGCGCGCAGACGGACAAAAGGGATTTCGAGCGTGAAGTCGACTTCGGCCAGGCCGGCGGCGGCATCGATGAGAGCGGCACGGACCGGGGCAGAGTCACCCACCAGGCGGACAAGCACCTGGGCTTCGGCTTTGTCGGCGATGACGTTGGGTGCGTGGCCGCCTTGAATCTGTCCGATGTTGAGGGTGCTGGGGCCCACGTCTTCAAGCGACGGGAGCGGGAGGGCGAGCAGCTTGGCGAGCGCTTCGACCAGCTTGTGGACGGCGCTTTCGCCTAGCTCAGGATAAGCCGAGTGGGCCATCTTGCCGGATGACTTGAGAACTGCGCGCAAGGCGCCTTTCGAAGCGAGGGCGAGGCGGTTGTCAGTGGGCTCTCCGTTGATAAGGAAGCGGCTGCCTTTGGGATTGAGATTAGCGGCCTTGGCGCCGGCGGAGTCGCGCTCCTCGCCTGAGACAAACAGGACGCCTACGCGAAAACCCTGCGCCCGCAACGCCTCGGCTGCGGCTACCTGGGCGGCAATGATGCCCTTGGCGTCGGACACGCCGCGGCCGTATAGAAAGTCCGCATCCTCGGTGGGAGGAATGTAGGGGGGGACGGTGTCCATGTGCGTGGAGAAGACGAGGTCGGGGGTCTCGCCGGCGGTTCCGGCGTAGACGTTCCAGCGTGGGCTGGCTATGGCGCTCTCGGTTGGCTGTTTTACGGGAGTCTTTTCGACAGCCCAGCCGCGCCCGGCGAGAAAATCGGCCAGAAAATCGCCCACGGCTCCTTCGTTGTAGGTGGTGGACTCGATTTGGCACAGGGCGATGGTAAAGCGGACAGGATCGAGAGCATCGGCGAGAAGTGGATTGGACATGATGCTGCAAGGATACCCTACGGCGTGAGGGGGGCGGTGGCCGGATTGGCAGCATTGCGGGTGTGACGATCGGTGCTATGAGCTTCCCAAAAGCAGTTCCTTCGACTCCGCTGAAGTACGCTTCGCTCAGGATGACAGGCCTGATTTTGGTATGAACTCACACAGGATGACAGATTTGTTGCGGGATGAACTTTAGACTCGGGACACCAGTGGTCAAACGATTTGCCTTGCAGGAGGGTAAGCAAGTTTGGAAACCAAAAACTCGCCGAAGGTAACCTGTTGTGGACAGGAAAAGCTGTCGCCGAGGCGTAGAATTACGAGTGGAATGACTGCCGCCGCCGCGCCCACACGCACCAACACGATTTCGACGCCAGCCCTGGTGCACAGCGTGGAATTGACCGGACCGGCCGGGAGGCTGGAAGCGGTTTTGAACGAAGGCGCCCCCGATGCGCCGTTTGCCGCGCTGATTTGCCATCCACATCCCAAAGGCGGCGGAACAATGCACAACAAGGTTGTCTACCACGCCATGAAGGTGATGAACGATCCCGCGTGGGGGCTGGCGCTGCCGGTGTTGCGCTTCAATTTCCGCGGCACGGGGCTGAGCCAGGGCATCCACGACGGCAAGGTGGAGAGCGAAGATGTGCTGGCGGCGATGGGCTGGCTTGAAAACGAATACAAATTGCCGCTGGTGGTTGCGGGATTCAGCTTTGGAGCGGCCATGGCGTTGAAGGCCTGTTGTGGCCACGACGCAGTCGCGAAGAAGATTCACGCCCTTGTGGCGCTCGGTTTGCCTACCCAGGCGGAAGGCGGGGTCCCCGGCGACAGGTCTTCGTCGCTGGGGTGCGAAGGCCGGGATTATCAATATCGATTTCTTGCCGGCTGCAAAATCCCCAAACTCTTTCTTAGCGGAGACCACGACCAGTTCGCGACTGCTGCCCAGTTGGCGGAAATGGCCGCCTCCGCCGCCGATCCAAAACAACTGCTGCTGATTCCCGGCGCAGATCACTTCTTCACGGGTCAACTGGCGCCGATGCAGCAGGCGCTTTCCGTTTGGCTCAAGGAGCAACAGCAATGACGCCGGTCAGCGATTCCGCTCTTGAAACTATCCACGCCACGGCCACCGGGATTTTCAAAGGCGCTGTTGCGGCCTGCAACATCGCATCGGCGTTCGATCGGCGGCTGCGGTTTGAGGGCAACACGCTGCATCGGCTTTTGCCGGACGGGAGCGGTCCGGCGACGATCGATCTTGGCTGCTACAAGCGGGTCTTGGTGATCGCGCTGGGCAAGGCCGCGGGGCCCATGCTGGATACGCTGCTGGAGCGCATGAAACGCCGCAAGGGGCTGCGCGGGATTTGCTGCTCAAACCAGTTGCCCAAGCATCGCAACTGGCGTTTTCGCTACTTTGAAGGCGGGCATCCGCTGCCCAACGAAGAGTCCTTCGCCGCGGCGCGCGCCACGCTGGCAATGCTGAGGAAGGCGAAGAAGGATACGCTGATTTTCTTTCTCATTTCCGGCGGCGGCTCGGCCATGTTCGACCTGCCGTTGGACTCGCAGATCACGCTCGAAGAGACGATCGACTTTCATCGACTGCTGGTCAGTTCGGGCGCGCCGATCCACGAGATGAACACCCTGCGCAAGCACTTTTCCGCGGTGAAGGGCGGGCGGCTGGCAATGGCCGCACCAGAGGCGGCCAAGGTGAGCCTGCTGGTGCCGGACGTGCCGCTGCGCTCACTGGACGCGCTCTCCTCGGGGCCGACGTCGCCGGATCACTCGACGGTGGCCGAGGTGCGCGAACTGCTGGCGAAATACGATCTGAATCCCAAGCTGCCGGCATCGATTCGCAGATTTTTTGAGCGCGAAGACCTGCCCGAGTCGCCTGGAAACAAGGGGTGGCGGCCACCGTTCTTTCCGCGTATTGGCAAGGCCGAGCCAGCGCGACACGTGACTGCAGCAGTTTCAATGAGCGGCGAAGATCCGGCGTTTCGCGATTCTGTCTTCGAGATTCTGCTCTCCAGCCACGACCTGGTTGAGAATGCGCGTGCGCTGGCGCAGAAGGCCGGCTATTTTGTGGCGGTGGACAACAGTTGCGACGACTGGGACTATGCTGACGCGGCGCGCTATCTGCTGCAACTTTTCCATGCGCTGCGCGCGACCCACAAGCAGATGTGCCTGATCAGCGTGGGTGAGGTGACGGTGACCCTGAACCGTACTCCCGGCGCGGGGGAACGCAACCAGCAGTTTGTCATGGCGTGTGCGCTGGAACTAGAGCAATATGCGGGGGAGCGGCTCACGGTTTTCAGCGCAGGATCGGACGGTATCGATGGCAACACGCAGTCCA
>Ga0302189_10003899_pt1 | contig 11325 bp, 13 predicted proteins | sample II_Bog_E2_2_FD_194551 | JGI IMG/M metagenome (GOLD analysis project Ga0302189, IMG submission 194551) | Peat permafrost microbial communities from Stordalen Mire near Abisko, Sweden - II_Bog_E2_2 | ecosystem: Environmental > Terrestrial > Soil > Wetlands > Peat | place: Sweden: Abisko...
AGGCGGCTCTCACGGGGCACTTGCTCCTCTCGACGCTTCACACGAACGACGCCCCGAGCACGGTGGCCCGCCTTACGGACATGGGGATTGAGCCGTTCATGATCTCCTCATCTCTCATCTGCGTCTGTTCCCAGCGCCTCATGCGCCGTCTCTGCAAGGTGTGCAAGGAGGAGGTCCAGCTCGAAGGCAATGCGGCGCAAATCATGGAGCGGGCGGTTGGGTGGTCCGGCAAGGTGTTCAAGGCGCGGGCAAAAGGCTGCCCCGCTTGCGGTTCGTCCGGCTACAAGGGGCGCGTGGGCATCCACGAGTTGCTAACGGCAAGCGAGGAACTGACCTCGGCGATCAACAAAGAAGCGGACACGGCCACGTTAAAGGGGATCTGCATGCGCAACGGAATGAAGACGCTCCACCAGGACTCGATGCTCAAGGTGAAGATGGGGCTTACCTCCATGGAGGAGGCTCTGGGAACCGTCCCCATCGACATGGAACTTCAGCAGCGACACCACCCGAAGGCTGCCCACCACGAGTCCGGAGCGCCTGCACAAATTCCCGACAGGGTCGCCGAAGCCGAATCCGAGCCCGCCCCCGAGGCCGTTCCGCACGCCTAGGAACTTTCGCCATGAACGCATCCTCTACCGACAAGCAAACGCCCGTGGTGATCGTCGGCGCCGGCGGCGTCATGGCCGCAACCTACATCCCCCTGATTCGCTCCCACACTAGCGCGCCCTTGATTCTGGTCGAGCTAGACCCTGCAAAGGTGCTTCGGTTGCAGCGTGACTACCCGGGGGCGACAGTTATCCGCAGCCTCGATGGGACCGGGTGCGTCCCAGACATTGCCTTTGTCCTTTCGAACACGCCGGCACATTTTGGGAACCTCCGGGATCTGCTTCGCATGGGATGCAAGCGCATGTTTGTCGAGAAACCGGTGGTGCTGAATGCCAGCGAGGCGGAGCAACTGGAGGCGGAGGCCGAAATGGTGCCGTCATCCTCCATCCACGTAGCCTACCTGATGCGGTTCTCACGGTCCGTTTCCCAACTCAAGGCGCTGATGTCCGGCTTCCACGCCGAGCCCAGGGAGATCCACGTGGAATGGGGTAAGAACCGAACAGGCGACAAGCGCCCCACAGCGGGGGCCTTGGCCGACGAATCAGTTCACGGCATGGGGATCATCGTCGATCTTCTCCGGCCTTACCGCCCTTCCGGGCTCACGATTTCTGCTCGCGTCGGATTTGTCCCCTATGTGGACATTGCCAGTCAAAGCCTCGCGAGCAGCGCCGACGCGTTCTTTCCCGCATCCCCGTCATCGGGCGTTTCGTCAGTAATTCAGCCCGTGGGGATGCCGAACACCATCGCCACGCTTCGCAGCTCTTTTCTGCGGGTGTCACAGCACCGCGTCGTGAACGGCGCGTTCCAGGCTGCCGGAGACGTGTACCTCTTCGAGATCCAGTTTGACGCGATCTCTGACGGCAAGCGCTGCGACCACCTGACGGTCATCAGGGCGTCCGACCAATCTGTGCTCTGCGACACGAACTCTGCGAACAACAGAGTCGCTGACGAGATCGAGGCATTCTTCGCTCTGGCCGAACAAGGCGAAATTGACGAGCGCCTCACGACGATGGATGCGGCGCTTGTGCTCCTGCGGATCACCGAAGCATGCGAGCGCAGCAACGCCGACGGCTTCTCTGCCGAACTCGTGAAATTGCAGGGCTCTGTAGCTCCCGAGCGAACCCTAAATTTGAGCGTCGCATAGATCCAGGTCGTCACGACCGCCCCATCTTGGGGCATGCCTCCATCCGCCAAATCCGCCGTTGCCGACTCCGATCCGGGCCAGGTCTTGACCTCGCCGCTTAAGGGAGAAGCGTTGCTGAAGATGTGGCGCGAGAACGATGGTGAGATCCGTGGCCTGGTCGCGCTCGACCTCAGCGACCTCTTCGGCGGGTTCGAGGGGTTCATGGATGCGCTGTCCGTGGCGCTCGTTGGGCACGATTGCCTCATGAACGTGGACTACACCCTCCGTGGCGTCTCCGATGGGTCGCTCGTGTTCGAGGCGTCGGGGAGCTTGGAATCCGAGCCCGAGGGGGACTGACCCGGTCGCACACCCCTCCCCCGGGGGAGGGGTATTGGGTGGCTCAAAGCCTCCGAAAGGCGCCTGGCGCGGCGCTACCTCCCACGAATTTGGCTGTAGGGGTGGCGACCTCCCCCAGATCGGGCGCGGAAGGGCCTCAGAAACGCCCGTTTGGCGGCCTTCCCGGGGCTATGCAGGCTTGATCGAAGCCCGACGCCTCGGCCGGCCCTTGAGCGCTGCAACTGCGCTGCCCTTGGAAATGTGCCCGACCGTGGCGCTCACCGCATTGGCCAGGTCAACGACACGCCAGTCAGGATGCTTGGCGGCCAGATCCTTGAGGGCGTCAATCCGTTCAGCCGGCAGCGGAGGCCGAGAGGCCACCGGCTTGTGGGCCAGGACCGCCGCAACACCGCCGACGGTATGTAACCGAGCTACCTTACGAACGAGGTCCCGGGATACCTGGAGCGCCCTGGCAACGGACCGTTCACCAGCCTCGGGTCCCGAAAGCGCAAAAAGTATCTGGATGTACCGCTGGGTGTCCGCGGGGCACCTGGGTCGGCGCCGGGCGGCTGTCAGTGTCTCGATGTCGGACGAGGACAGCAGGATCGAGAGGCGTTTCATAGGGTCAATAAGTGCCTACCATTTTCCCCTTCAGGTCAAGAAGAGCCTACCAGCCTTGGGCTATGGGTCATTAAGTGCCTACCATTCATAGCCCGCTCGCCGCCCGGTCTGGGTCGATTTAAGCTCGAAAGGATGCCACCCCCATGTTGGCAATGATTGTTTAGATGCGGACGTGAGGGGATGAGCAGAGCGATTCCCCCTCTGGGGCGTGTCCAGATTTACCCACCCTCGGCCAGATCGCCCTCGGGCCGGCCAGATTTACCCACCCCAGGTCCAGATTTACCCACCCTGGGCCAGAATTACCGAAAAGGGGAAATAATTAGTTTACACCCCAAAGGGCATGCCGCTCAGTCTCCGCCTTGCGTGACGCCAACATCAGAAGACATCCGAAGGGCGGAAGCAATGTTCGCGACCTACCTGATCGGAAAGAACCGACTCCCCTGCCCCAACGCCAGACCCATCCTCTTTTTTTGGCAATGGCTCAAGGGTGCCCCGGGAGGCCGGCCGCTGGAGTTTAAGGCGGCCGCCAAGTCCGCCCGCGTGTCGCGCGTGATCGCGTACAGGTGGGTCAAGCTGCTGCGGGAATGCGACGTGGACGAGTCAGGGCTCCCGGACGAGTTGATGTTCTTCCGGCCCAGGGGCAGGCCGCCGCGGAAGCGCTTTGCAGTAGGCGTCGAGTACACCCGGCTGAAAGGCGATCTGGGTCGCGAGCCGACAGCGGCGGAGCTGGGAGAGGCAGCGGGGGTCACAAACCGCTACGCGAGGTCCCTCCTACCCTACATCAGGAAACCGCTCCTCCCTGGCACCCAGGCGAAGGATCTACCGGCCGGCAGATCCGAATAGCTCGCCAACCCGCTTGCGCATGTAATGGCGCAGCCGGGCCTCTGGACCCTCCGTGTACGCGCCGCCCTCTCGCCGGTAGCGCGCAGCGTCCATATCGACCAGGAAGCTCTCGAAATTCTCCCTGCCCATCAGCGCTCTCGCTTCGAGGATCTCTACCCTGAAGCCGGAAGTCGGCGAACCGATCTCGGCGGCACCGAGGAGCGCCTTTTCGTGCATGCTCAATGCGGGTAGCGGACGGGTGAGCTTGGCAAACTCATCAGCGGAGAGCTTAGTGAAGGCGCGAAGCAGCGACTTGTCCGCCATTTCCTTGTCGGAAACCCTGCGGTATCCATCAGCCCAGCCTAGCGCGAGGAGGTCATTCTTTCCTTCGCGAGCACCCAGGCGAAGAACTCCACGCAGAAGTGGCGCACCATCGAAGTCGTGGAGAATGCCGCTAGTTCCGTCTAGCTTGTGCCCAAGGAAAACCCGTCTCGCGTGGCCGGCTTTCATTGGCACCCCCAATTGCTCGCACAGCTTGGTAACGCCTATTTCAAACGGAGGCCGTCCGTTCGACCCGACAGCCAATTTCGGAAAATACAGGAAGAAGAGTTTGCCGAGCGGACTGCGGCCGCAGGCTAGGCCATCGAGGGAAATCTCCTGCAATTGTCTCTCGGCTTTCCCCTTCTCCTTTTCAACATCCCACGAGGGGAGCAGAGCCTCTATGAACCGCTCGTTGAACAACAGCCCGTCCAGGGTGTTGAACACTGTCCGCTTTGTGCGGCCCTTTACCATGCGAGCCACAGTCTTTGGAGTGATTGCGTCGTGTGTGAAGATTCGCTCCGACTTCCCCCAGATAGTCTGACCACCGCCTGAAGGGCGACCAATCGCCCAGCGCACGTTGGTCAACCGGAGGAAGAGCTTCTTCATCTTTGCCCTGTCGTAGCTTCCAGGCGCATTGCCGTCGGCGCAGTTACCCGCGAAGATCCGGACAGCCTCAGCCCATGCAATGTTTCGAGGCTGCGGTCTTTCGCCGGGCGAAACTTGGCAAAGGTACATCAGGACGCCGAGCAGATGGAGCAGCTCCACGTCGAGAACAGGGTTCTCCAGTGCGACCGAGGCGCTCTCCAACGGTGTCCCTCCTCTAAACGGATCGAAGCCCCCAATCTCCAGACGGTAGCGACCGTAGGAGTCCTCCAGGTCGGCGGTGACGACTTTGATGACGCGAGCCCGTTTGCGTGTGACCTTCTCTTCAGGGCCGGAAGGTGTCTTCGCTCCGGCCTTCCGTACCGTCAGTCGTTCGGACGATCCGGCAACCGAAAACATGCCCGCGACCGAGGACCACTCCCGAGGCGCGTAGAACTTCCGAACTCCGTATTCCTGGGCAAACTCAAATTCCGGCTGAGCCATGGAACGGCCCACAGCGCTCGAATTGATGAGAGCCCCGATGTTCAGGAATTCGTTCACGAGCGTAACGCTCCTTCCTCAAGTGGCAGGCTTGGGTGCGCGCTTTGGTCGCTTTCAGATGGGCGGAGTCGAGCCACAGAATCTTCGTCGGCCTCGACAGTTCCCGCCTCGACCTTCGGAGCCCTGAATAGCACCCGCTGCTTCGGCCCCCGGAGACCATCCGGCTTGAACTGCACGAAGCGGCTTCTTAATGAGAGGAGCGCCTGATCTTTGACCGCTTCGACCCAGTCATCGCCCTTGCCCGTCGTTACGACTCCTCTGGAACGACCCTTTGGCCCACCAGGCACGCGGGCTAGATAGCCCTTCTTAATGAGGGGGGTGAGGTAGTTTTGGACATTCCGCACTCCTAGGTACCGCGCCATGTCGGTCTGGGACGGAGGAACTCTGAGCGTTTGATGCGTTTCCGCTACATAACGCAGGAGCTTGGCCTGTTGGAGTGGCAGGGCCTTGGGACTAAGGGTGGTTTCTATCTGCACTAAGGGTGGAACTAACGAACAAGGAACTAAGGGTGGTCGTGAAGATTATGGGCCGGGTGGAGCCCAAAACGACGAATCCTTCCTTGTTACAACTACCAACGGAGTCGAGCCAATTTCAGCACAGATCAGTGACTTGCGCCCAGTATCTCGACCTTTTCGCTTTTCAAAAAATCCAAATGGATGTAACAAACGAATCCCGCTTATCGGCATCAAACTGACGCGAAGCTCGTGGGGAGGAGACTCTTGCGCATGACCCCAAGTCCCGGGGATCGAGGGAGCTTCAGGGCCAGATTAACCTCGGGAATAGCTTCGAAACAGATCGCTCGGGTCCTCGGAGGACGAGCATTTGTGCCGACACCCCCTCGATGAGGTCGCCCTGCCCGCACGAGCCCTACGAGCGGGATCTCCGTGGCGGGGCGCCGGCACGATCCAGCGAGGAGCTGCTCGTGGCCCTTCAACGGTCGCTGAAAGGACGTAGCGACTTTTGTCTCCGCTGCATGCTGCGAGTAGTCCAAAGCCGCCTTGGAACTCCGGGCGAGGGAACAAATGACGTTCCCCAGGCTGCGGCAATTGCGCACCAGCTCAGGAACTTGCAATCGGCTGAGCTGATGGAGGCGGGGCTCAAGAAATTGGAGTCAGCGGGCCGTTACATCTGAAGGTTTTCCCTCTGAGGAGGCCCCCCGGGGGGTGGGTAAAATGAGCAAATTCGTGGGTCACCAGCTTGGTCTATGGACCAGAGCGCCCTTGTGGGCAACCAGACACCCCTCCCCTGCCGGCAGATTCACCAGGCGCCCACGCTGCCCGAGCGCTACCGCTGCGCTCTCGCAACTCTTCCTCCTATGGGTGAGTGGAGCCCGTATGAGAACTCCGATGCGTGGTTCTCGGAGTTCCACTTCAATGGCCGCGACTCATTCGCCCTGCCATTTGATCCGGACGGCTTTTTGTTCTCGCCGGTTGTGGAACTGCCACTGCCCGTGGCCATGGAGCCTGGGGAAGGCGGAGCGTATCGCCGCGGCGTCCGCAAGTACCGGAACATGCTAAGGAAGGGAGGCTCCCTCCCACCCATCACGATCCTTGCGAGCCCCTGTGGTGCGGCGACAAGCGACTGGTCCTGGCACCGTCAGGACGGAAATCACCGATGGGAGGCTGCGATTGCGGAGAGGCGGACCCATATTCCGGCAGTGTTCGGCTACCCTGAGTGGCACGTACCCGATTTGGCGGTCGGGCGCATTCACTCCCTCTCGGCCCCTGAGGCCGGCGGCACCCCATAATTATGGTGTACCCATTCGATATGAACACCCCTCTCTCAAGTATTGTAGCCCGGCGCCGGAAGCTCGCCGGGTCGATAGCGCTTGCCGCGCTTTTGCTCACTGCATGCGCCTCACCGTCCCCCTCGAACCCAACCCAGGCCGCGGTCGAGCAGCCTGTCACGTATGCGCAGCTGCACAGGCTCATGGTCAAGATCGCCGCAGAAACCCCATCTGGTGCCCGGGCTCTGCTTACGGAATCCATCCCATCTCCCGCTATTGCCATCCCTGGGGCCTCGGCATTGACAGTGAACCAGTGAGATGGCGGGCGCCTCGGTAATTCATTTCGTGATACGCTGTAACCTCACGCCATCTTGGAGCGTCATAACAAATATCCAACAAACTCCTTGAATCTCCGGAACATTTGCCGATGGTTCATATCGTAACAAGCACACACCTTTCCATGAAGCCCTCCTCACAATACCGCACGTTAGTGCCAAGCCGCCTGAGCGGTTGGCTGCGGCAGGGCTCTATCCCGACCGCAACAACCTTCGCGGGAAACCGCGGGCTCGATCTGGAACCGAGCAAGGGTGGGTTACGATTGAATCGTTGACGATCAGTTCTTCGTCCCGTTCGACCCGACCCACCCTCATCCGACGGTGGGATTTTTATTTTCCATCTTTCTTTAGCACCCCTCTTAAAAATTCTCCTTCATCATCCGTTCAGCAACTCAGACAGTCATAACACATCTTCGCAAATGACCCTCCATTCACAGCCGAAATTAGCGCCGGCCCTCGGGACAAGCCCCGAAGGACGCTCGCTGACGCTGTGCCCAATGTGGGCCGCCATCCCGAGGATAACCTCAAAGCAAGGTTATCAGTTTAATCTGGATAGCGCAGGCGTCACAGGAGGTGGGAAAGCCAGCTAGGGCGGAAAGCAACCGCACACTGAGCCGACCCACTTCCACCCCGGAAGTGGGTTTTTTGTTGGCCAGACGCCAAGCCACTTCCGGACCGGGTCCTACACCTTTCCAATTTCCAAGTGGCTTCACAGCTGAGCCCCACGAATCAGCGAAGACGCCTTCCCACACTGGGGGCGGGTCCAATCCGGCGAAAGCCGAGAGGGACGGCAGGTGGTTCTTTTCTTCAGATAGAAGCCAGCGCCGGAGCGTAAATCGGCCTAAACTCCGTGAGGCTCCAGCCACATTCGTGGCCAGGCGATGGCAAGAGCTGGGTGGTCGCGCGCTCGCGCGGTAAGGGGCATTCGTGCCCGCCACCCAGCTTTTCACTTTCATGTCGCCCTCATCGTCTAGTGGCAGGACACGCGCCTTTCACGCGCGGCGCGCCAGTCCGATTCTGGCTGGGGGCGACACTTTCACGCGAACGTAGATCAACTGGATAGATCCCCTGACTACGGATCAGGAAGTTGCAGGTTCGAACCCTGCCGTTCGCGCCATTCTCCCTGCTATCGTTGACCCGAGACAGCGGGCACTTAACTCCGTCGGGTCCCCTGGTGCTGTGGTACCCGGCAAGCACGAAGCCGAAGCGTAGCGTGCAGGAATAATCTCTCTCGCGGTAGTAGCTCAGTCGGTTAGAGCGCCACGTTGCCAACGTGGAGGCCGAGGGTTCGAGTCCCTCTTACCGCTTAATTTCCGGTGGGGCATCGAGGGCTGGGAGCGGCGTCCAAGGCGGTGGAGCCTTGCGTCACATGCGGGTGAGAACCTGAGCATCCTGGAGCGACCTGGGACCCATCGGACACTTTCAAGAATCTCCGTTCAGTCTGCGCTGCGGCTTCGCGCGGCAGGCAGGGCTAAACGCGTCGGCTTGTGCCGTCGGTTGGTATCAGAGTGCCCGCGATGCGAAGCGCGGTTGAGCCCCACGGGCCTGCATTCATGGCCGAGGCGGAGACACTTTCGTATGGGTCACTAGCTCAATGGCAGAGCTGCTGCCTTTTAAGCAGTAGGTTCTGGGTTCGAGTCCCAGGTGTCCCACAATTCTGGATACGCATGGAACTGTACCTCAGTTGGCAGAGGAGCGCCCTCATAAGGCGAATGTCGGTGGTTCAAGTCCACCCAGTTCCCCCACTTTCACGCGTCAGTGGCAGAGCGGCAAATGCAGCGCGCTGTAAACGCGCCGCCCTTCGGGGCTTCGAGGGTCCGAGTCCTTCCTGACGCACCATTTCGCAGAACCATTTTTGGTGACGTAGCTCAGTATTGGTAGAGCAGCGGTCTGAAAAGCCGCGTGTCGGTGGTTCGAACCCACCCGTTACCGCCAATCTCGCGGTTGTAGTTTAGTGGCAAAACCTCTGTTTTCCAAACAGGTGTCCCGGGTTCGATTCCCGGCTACCGCTCCATCCACTTATGGTCCCGTAGCTCAGCTGGTTAGAGCACGCGCTTGATAAGCGCGGGGTCGGTGGTTCGAACCCACCCGAGACCACCATTTCGATGGGCCGGTAGCTCAGTGGAAGAGCGCGTCGTTCGCAACGATGAGGTCAGGGGTTCGATCCCCCTTCGGTCCACGATTTTCGTTCGCGTGGTGTAGTGGCAGCACTGCGGGTTCACGTAGCCTAGCGGCCGGCGCGGCACTGACGCATGCCTAGGCAACTGCGTCGGATAATGCTGCGACGGAAAACCCCCGCAAGGGGTGGCGCGGGTTCGATTCCCGTCGCGAACATTTTCCAGAGTCGGGCGCGAGCTTTTCTCTCGCGACGACGAACACAGCTTTGTTGCAGAGTGGAGGAGCCTGCTTGTCCTCGCCACCCTCATAAGGTGGAGATCGCTGGTTGAAATCCAGTCTCTGCACCCAATTTCAGAGATAGGAACGTAGCTCAATTGGTAGAGTAGCGGTCTCCAAAACCGTTGGTTGGGGGTTCGACTCCCTCCGTTCCTGCCATTTTCCGGGGTGTAGCTTAGTCTGGTAGAGCGCCTGGTTTGGGACCAGGAGGTCGCAGGTTCGAACCCTGTCGCCCCGATTTTCGGCGGGTGGCGGAACTGGTAGACGCGCCGGGCTTAAACTCCGGTGAGCGCAAGCTCGTGCGGGTTCGACCCCCGCGCTGCCGACCAATTTTCTTGGGCCTGTAGCTCAGCTGATAGAGCGCTTCGATGGCATCGAAGAGGTTGACGGTTTAAGTCCGTCCAGGTCCACGATTTCAGGCGCGCACATCGTCGAGGCGCATGTCGATGAGGTCTTCAAGGGGAAATCGGTAGCGGCGAAGCTCCTTGGACAAGGGGTGGAACAGCCCGCCAGCCCGCTTGAAGAATAGTCGGTGGCAGCAGAACAGGCAGGCGGTAGCGTCCGCGAACAACTCGCAGGGTTGCATGCGAATCGTCCGCTGAAGGATCATCTCTCGCTCCCTTTCCAACTGTATCAATAATTGCGCTGCGGATGGGAGGGTGGCGATGAAGGCTTCCGAGAGGCGCGGTCCGCGGGTATGCAACCGCACAAGGAATTCCTTGTGCGCAAGCAGCGCGGTCTTAAGGCGCAGGGAAACAGCGCCGTACTCGAAACTGAAACTGGCGTGCTTATAGTCCGCAACATGGGCGGCCTCATGCCATAGAGCCCACTGGCGGCGTTTCCCCTTTGCGGCGGACGAGATATAGACAGTCTTTTCCTCCTTTACGTAGCCCGCTGTGCCTGCACCAAGAATGCCTTGGTACGGCGGCACTTCGATCACCGCAACCCCACGAGCCTCCAAGTATCCCTCAGGGTTTTGACACGCTCTCGGCACGTCGGGGATCAAATATACGCGATGGTCAACGGCAACCTCCGTTTCCGTGTTCCCAATCCGATTCCAGTTTCAAAATGCGCGGGTAGCTTAATGGTGAGAGCATCTCGTTTACACCGAGAGGGTTGGGGGTTCGAGTCCCTCCTCGCGCACCACTCTCATTGCTCGGTAGCTCAGTGGCAGAGCAGGTGCCTGTTAAGCACTTGGTCGCTGGTTCGACCCCAGCCCGAGCAGCCATCTTTACGGGGCGTAGCGAAGTGGCAACGCGCACGGCTGGGGGCCGCGAGATCGGCAGTTCGATCCTGCCCGCCCCGATTTTTCAGTGGCCCGCGACCGAGCCTGGTGAACGGACCTCGCAGCAAACGAGGAAGCGCGCGGTTCAACTCCGCGGCGGGTCTCCAATTTTTGGGGTGGTAGCTCAACTGGTTAGAGCATTCGCCTGTCACGCGAAAGGTTGCCGATTCGAACTCGGTCCATCCCGCCATTTTTCGGGCCTGTAGCTCATCTGGAAGAGCGCCTGCTTTGCAAGCAGGGGGCGACCGGTTCGAGTCCGGTCAGGTCCAAATTTCGGCGGGATCGTTAAGCGGTTATGACGGGACGATGACATCGTCTTATCCCAGGTTCGAATCCTGGTCCTGCCACCATCTTGGTTTGCATGAAAAAACAACCATCGCCCCTAGGGCAACTGGGGTTTCGCCGCATAAACACGGGCAATCCGCCTACATTTCCGCAGTTCGTACGGATCGAGCGTGGCTGCGTGGTCATCCATAAGGGAGGTAATCCGTCGAACGCGTACGACGTTTCGCTGTCCCGCATCCCCGATTACCATGCTCTCGCCCAGTGGGTTCTTCACCTCTGCGAGAAGGACTGGTTTGATACGGTTAAGTGCCTCCAGTTCATCGAGTGC
>Ga0302189_10003904_pt1 | contig 11306 bp, 13 predicted proteins | sample II_Bog_E2_2_FD_194551 | JGI IMG/M metagenome (GOLD analysis project Ga0302189, IMG submission 194551) | Peat permafrost microbial communities from Stordalen Mire near Abisko, Sweden - II_Bog_E2_2 | ecosystem: Environmental > Terrestrial > Soil > Wetlands > Peat | place: Sweden: Abisko...
CCAAAGCCGACGAAGAGAAGCTGATTGCTCTGCATGTCTTGGCCGGGGAGCTGCTGGCACAGGGTGTTCATGCCGACATGTCAGCCGCGCAAATGCAACTGCTGACAGCCGGATTGGCCCCCAAAGACCGAGCCGCTTTGAAGAAGCAAATGCTGCGTCCGGGGTTTGTGGCGGAGTGGAACAATCTGGACGCGTTGGCAGCAGAATTCGCCAAAGTGCTGTTGGCCGTGGAGAATTCCACACCCTCCGCATGCTTCAAGCTTTTTACAAGCTACGATCCTGAAGCGATTCTTTGGCTTGGGTTTACGAACAAGGAACCGGCGATTCAAGATCGCTTCAACTTGTTCCTCAAAGTCTGGCCGGAAACGCGCCAGCGCATCCCGCACGCCCTGATGCAGGAGATGCGCATTACCCCCGAACTAGCCGCCTATAGCGAGATCGTCCAAGCCGTTTTCCTAGAGCTGATTGACGGCCGCTTGACGGCACCCGAAGAAGTTCGCGCCTTTCTTGAGCCGCATTCTCCCCCGGCGCCTCCGCCGAAGGAGACGATCAAGAGGCCGCGCGCCAAGCGAGGCGCCGAGGCCAAGCTGAAGGAGCATTCCTATGACGACGAGGACTCCGAAGATGAATCGGATGAGGACGATGATTTGGACGATATCGGCGGCGATGACGACGATATCGACCTCGGCCTGAGTTTGCCGAAGATTGACCTGGACGCGGATATGCCAGATTTAATTGACTCCGAGCCAATCGAAGGCGATGAAACTGAACCCGCCGAAGAAGAACTCGATCCTGAAGAGGCCGCTCCGGTTGCCGCTCCCGTGAAGCGTGGCTCGAAGATTGCCGCGCCTGCGAAGCCCGCCAAGAAAGCTCCGGCCTCAGTGGGCGCGAAGGCTGAGAAGCCAGCCGTTCCCGTTCCGACCGCCAAGCCGGCTCCGCCAAAAGTTGAGAATCCGAGGAAGCCTCTGCCTGCCTCCAAGCCCAAGCCAGAAACGAAGCCTGCGCCCGTGCCAGCCAAAGCGAATGCAGCTGCCACCGGGAAGAAGGCTGCGCCCGCTTCTGTTGCGACGCATGGGAGCAAGGTTGCAAAGCCCGTCGCCAAGGCTACGGCCGCACCAAGCAAAGCCGCAGCCAAAGCTCCGGTAAAGGCGAAAGCCATCGCCCCAAAGGTCAAATCGGCGCATGTAAAAGGCAAGGCAGCCCCAAAGGAAAGCAAAACGCCGCCGAAGCAATCCAAAGCGAACGGAAAGAAGCCAGTTTCAAAGCCGGCGAAGAAGCACTAAGTTCCCCGGAAGCAGGCGGCGAAGCAGTGTTGATTGCAAGAAAGCGACCGTCTCAGGCTGTGGCCGCCACAGCCTCCTGAGCTGCGGTCACGACCATGTCGCGGATCGAGTCGATGACCAAATCGGGCTCGTCAAGATGAATCCAATGCGCGCTGGCCGGGGCGATGACCTGCTGCACGTTGTCGCCAATACGACTGAGGCGCTCGACCGAGAGTGGCGTCGATTTTCCTGGTGTCAGCACTAGCACGGGGATACCGTGGATTGGTTCCGTGGCCTGCATCTCTCTCACCGAGTCGGGAACGGCCTGCACGTGGCGGCGCATGCCGGCATAATAGCTTGGGCGCGACCAGTGGGCGGCGACAATGGGCCAAACCTCACTCGGCATTTTGCCCACTTCGTCTGTCACTCGACCGAGTACATGGCGGCCGCCATCCCCGGCTACTCCGGCCAACTTCTTTGCGACCCGTCCCGAGCGGCATAGCAGTGAGGTAACAGCAAGGCGAGCAAGGCCGATCCGCGCAATAGGAACCGCATAACCTGACAACCGCATGCCGCGATCGACCTCGGATTGGCGGCCAGGGTTGAGCGGCGGCCATTCTTCACAGCGCATCGGGTCTACGAGCAATACGCTTGCCACATCTTCGGGAAATAGCAGCGCATAGCGGCGCATCACCAGGCCGCCAAAGGAATGCCCGACCAGGATGTAGGGCGGCTTGATTTGGGCTTTCTCCAGCATGTCGTGCAGCTCGACGGCGATGTTGCCCGGGGTGCGCGCAGTGCGGCAAGGGCTGCTCCAGCCGAGTCCGCAGCGATCATAGGAGGCGGTGCCGACAAATCGGGAGACCGTCTCCTGAATGTGAAACCAGTTCAGATTGGTGGCGGCGATGCCTGCTTCAAAGAGGACGGTGGGGCCAGTCGATCCCTTTGAACCCTTCTCAAGCAGATACAGCTTGCAGCCGCGACCGATCGTTACCCATCGCCCAGGGTGGGCAAAGCGCAGACGGTCGCGGTGGCCGCCGATCCATTGATAAAGAAATCCGACGCCGATCAGGGCTGCTATTGAACCGGCAATCCAAAGAAATGCGTGCATGAACAATCCTAGAAGCGAGTGAGTTGCTCAGGGCTGAAGTCCCTGAGGTCGAGATTTGCCTTTGCGCTGCCGCGGTCGATAATAAGCAAGGTTGAACCACCCCGGCCTCGCGTTTTTTCTTCCACTTGGCTTGCCGACCAGACGCCGCCGTCATGACGCAGGCCGAAGTAGGTGAACTCCTTGACCACTCCGGTTCCCTTCAGCGTTTTCTCAACGTATACAGGAAAGCCGATACTCTGGTCTAGCCAAGTTTTAACTTCTGTGTAATGCGTCTTGTCTCCCGGGCCCGGCGCGCTCCTCAAGAGATCGCATTCGCGGGCGCCAAATTTGGTCTTATCCAGCAGCGTCTGGCCTGGCCAGAAGTACTGTTGCTCAAGGAAATCTTCATAACTGAATCCGTCGCCGAGCGGCCCATCGCTCCACTTGTCAAAGGCCAAAGGCGAAGGCGCCTTGTCGCCCGGATGCGCAATCAGGATCGAGTTTTGCCCGTTGGGGCGCATTTCAAGCAGGATGTGGACGCGGGCCACTGCGCTTAAATTTTGCGGCGGCGTAATCTCCAACAGCACGCGCAGAACGCCGGTGAACCAGTGGCCTTTAATTGAAATGCCATAGTTGTTCCGCACCCCGCTCGCCTCGACACGGGCAAGGTGGCCGCTGGCGCGAAAATCAGCTTTCTCCACATTTTGCCGCGGGGTTGCAAGTACCGCATGCACATCCGCTGTGTTTGCCTGGGTGGTAAAAAACAGCGCGGTGGCCAAAACGGCCCATAAGCGTCATGCCGCGCTGTTGTTGGATGCCGACAAGCATGTCCATGATGTGCGCGGAATTGACACTATCCAGGTTCCCGGTGGGCTCGTCTGCCAGCAAAATCGAGGGATCGTTCGCAAGTGCTCGCGCGATCGCCACACGCTGGCGTTCTCCAGCGGAAAGCTCGTTGGGATACTGTTTCAGCCGGTGTTCCAGGCCCATCTCTACCAGCAGAGCCTCAGCGCGCTGCCCGCGGTTGCGAGGGCCTTCTCTCAAAGCCAGCATCGGCACCTGCACATTTTCGGTCGCGTTGAGCGTGGGAAGCAGGTAAAAGGCCTGGAAGATGAATCCGACACGATTGGCTCTATATGCGTCCAGGCTGATGGCGGTTCCGAGCGTAGCGTTCTCAAAGAGCACCTCGCCGCTGGTTGGCGTGTCGAGTCCGCCGAGGAGTTGCAGCAAGGTGGATTTGCCACTGCCGCTGGCGCCGCTGATGGCCAGGTATTCGCCTGCGCCAATGGAAAGATCCACGCCGCGCAAGGCCTCGATCCGCCCTTCGTCGTAGCTCTTGCACAGACTGCGCACTTCAAGCTGCGGGCTAGTCATGCCGAAGCGCCTCCACCGGCGCGAGATGCGCCCCGCGCCACGCGGGAATAGCCCCGGCTGCCACTCCTGAAAGCATGGCAATGCCCAGCGCCTGTAACAAGTGCAACGGGTCAACGGATGCGGATACGACACTGGCAGTTTGTGGAAAAGTAGATAACAAGTGCAAGGCGCCCCAGCCGACGCCAATGCCGAAAACACCACCGACAAGGCCGAGCACGACCGCTTCCACCTGAATCAGGAGCAAAATATTCCAACTCTTCCATCCCAGAGCGCGCAGAATGCCGATTTCGCGCGTTCGTTCAAAAACCGACATGGCCATCGTGTTCGCAATGCCCAGAATGCCCATCATCAATGCGATGGAAGATGTCCCCCATGCCACTGCGTGGGCCAGCGATACGAACTGGTTGTTGGTCGCGCGATCGGTTGCAAGTTGGGCGTTGAGCCCCGGCAACGCGGCTTCAATCTCTGACTGTGCGTGCTTAAGGTAAGCCTCTGGCGATTCACCCGCCGGGGCGGGCCGAAGCCGTACATGAAACCCTGAGATCTTTCCTTGCAGGCTCGACAGCTGTTGCAACTGATCGATGGGCATCAGCACTGCGCCGGCTTCCAAAGCCGTTCCGCCATGATAAATTCCGACCACCGTAAAGTTGGCGCCTTGAATAGTAAGCGTATCGCCTACTTGCTTGTTCATGGTCCTGGCCAGAACATCGCCCAGGATGACCTCCGGCTTGCCGTCTTGAAAGCGGCGTCCGGAAAGAAACGTGAGCGATTCGAATTCGTAGGAGTCAGATCGCCAGCCAAACACCAGTGCATTCACTTCGGGCGTAAGGTCGATCATATTGAAGATCATGGGATTGGCCTGCGCGACGACGGGCACAGCCAGGAGTTTGCCCAACAGCGACTCATCCACTGAAGTATTGAGAAATGATTTGTCTACTACGGCAATGTCAGTCCCACTGCTCGAATACAGCCGTAGCCATTCGCGTTCAAAAGAGCGGGAGAAGCCGACCAGCGCGACAAATGCGCCGATCGCCATGGCGATGCCGCCGAGCGTGAGGAAAGTCCTGAGACGTCTGCGCCAGAGATTCTTCCATGCGAATCCTGCGAAGGATAATTGAGAGGCCATTAGGTTGGGAAAAGTCCTTGCATGTTGAGCATTCCGCAGAAACGCGTAGTAGCCAGTTTATCGAGCGACAAGCACAAAAGTCCATGCATCCTTTAGGGAGCGTCAGTACAAATCAATATTTTGACGGGTCTGGGTTTCGCAGGGTGCGGCAGAAAAGCCAGTTTGTGCCAAGGCTGAGCCTCAGCAGCGCCTCAACATAGATGCCGATCCGACACAGGGTCACAAGAGCCTGTGGGCGGCCTGAAGCGAAATAACCAAACATTCCGCTGTAGTACTGACGGGCTTGGGGCGTCTCTAGATAGTTGCTGCCGCTTGCAGTCTCTGCATCTCTACCCAGGGGGTTCTCATCACTCGAAAAAAGGCATAGAAACAGCTACCAAGGAACGCCAGAGTCATGGGGGGACGAATCAGTCGTTGCTGTGGACTTTGGTTTCTGGAAGTATTTGCGTGAAGCGAAGGTCCGATCCCCGAAGTGAGTATCGGACCGCTTCAAACAAACTAGCGACCGCGACCGCGGGAGCTTCCGCCGCCGCCACCGCCGCTGCCTTTACGCGCCTGGTAGCAGTCCCGGCAAAAGACCGGACGATCGCCACGAGGCTCAAAAGGCACTGTTGTAGGCTGGCCGCAACCCGAACAAATCACAGGTGTTCCCTGTGCTGGAGCCGCACGGTAGCCGGAGCCCCCCTGATCGTTTTTCTTTGCCTGACGGCAATTCTTGCAACGCTTTGGGGTCGAATAACCACGTTCCTGGAAGAACGCCTGATCAGCTGAAGTGAACGTGAAGTCCTGTCCACAATCGCTGCACGTAAGTTGAATATCTCCGGCCATGTGTCTCCTCGTGGAGATTGTACAGCCCAATTGGCCTCCGAGTACAAGGATTCTTTTTTTCAGCTCAAAACTTTGCGATTGGAACACAAAGCTTTAGCGCCGCTCAGGCCGGTTTGGTGGCAGCGGCTGGGGGGCGTTATAGTCGTCTCCAGACCCAGGATGATTGATTGGGCCGTATTCCGTCCGCTCCGCGAGCCGAAACCAGAATGACAGCTTCCAACCCCGAATTCGAGGCCGATTGCATTCGCCGCATCCAAGCGGGCGAGAAGCATTTGTTCCATGACCTCATTCGCCCGTGTGAGCGCTCCATGTACTTTCTGTTGCTGTCGTTGCTGCGCAACGAGGCCGAAGCTGAGGAGGCGGCGCAGGAGACCGTCATCAAGGTCTATCTGAACCTGCATCACTTTCGCGGCGACTCGCAATTCCGCACCTGGGTACTCTCGATTGCCCGCAATGAAGGCCTGGGAAGGCTGCGCAAGACGGGAAACCGCCGCGAAGATTCGCTGGATGCCGAGATTGACGAGCAGACCGGGGACTATACTCCAGCCATCCTGACTAGTTGGCGTGAAATTCCTTCCAAATCGCTGGAGCGGAAGGAACTGGGCGCCTTGTTGCGCAAGGCTATTGAGGGGTTACCCGAGATTTACCGTAACGTAGTGCTGCTCAGGGACATCGAAGAGATGGATGTGCGGGAGACGGCCGCAACTCTCGGGATTACCGAGGGGACCGTTAAGGTCCGGCTGCACCGGGCGCGGGCCTTACTCCAACGCGATCTAGCTCCGCGATTGAAAGGATTTGCCCCGAAGCGGAAAGGGCTGTTTGGGTGGGGCGCATGAGGATCGACTGCAAGCACGTCTGGGATCACATCTCCGCTTACATCGACGGCGAGGTGGATGCGGGGCTGCGCGCCGAGATCGACCGTCATCTGGATACCTGCGAAATCTGCTCCGCGGTGCTGGATTCAACACGCAATGTGGTTGTGCTCGTGGCCGACGATCGCGTCTTTGAGCTGCCCTCCGGCTTCAGTGAGCGTCTGCATGCGCGCCTGACTAAGGAACTGGAATTGGCCGAGCCCTAATTGGCCGGAGTGACTTATTACGTATTCGATCGGACATTGGCGGGCGGAGCCGGGCGATGAACGATGACATGCGACCAGCTCTCCAATCCCACCAGAACCAGCGTCAAAATCGCCAAGGCCACCTGGATCCGTTCGGAACGCCGTTCATTTTTGCTGACTTCGCGCCTGCGCCATTGTGCTGACGGCCGCGATCGCAACCACCAAATCCAAGCCAGCGCCAGCAGGTTTACCACTGCGCCAATTGTTGCCAGCGCCAGCATCGGAATGCGAAATCCATCCCCATGGAATCCCAGGATTGGGGCATAGATGCTCGATGCCGCCAAGGCGCCAAGCCCAATTGCAACGCGAATGCCGCTGATGGTCAGTATGGCCGTACACAAACTTTGCAGCAGCGCCAAAATCAGACTGGCGCCAGTCAAAACGCGCATTCCCCTGGAGTTTTCCAATCGGCCTCCCGATGACAGTGCCATTCGTTGTTGCGTCCAAGCAGAATCAGGGTAACGCAAGCAGGGAATAGCAGCCAACCCAACAGCCTGATAGCCGCTAGCTTCTGCCACCAACCGAGGCCTTCTGGAAATTCATTTTCATCAGTGCAAGTTTCCCTGTAACCTTTCGGCAAGGCTGGCACTCCTAAGGTGCGTGACATGGATTGTTCGGGATTGGCCCCATCGAGTCCCGAGTGCCCACAACCGGCGGACCCCTCCGCCCCAACCCCCAAATGAGGTCAATGGATCATGAAGAATCAATTGAATGCACTGCTTTTGACGGCGGCGCTCTCCGGCCTGGTCGGTGGAACCTCCGTAGCGGCCCAGACTTCCAACCACGGCACCGCAACCAAGCTGACCGCAGCCAAAGCCGGCCTGCGCTATGCGGCACAGGACACCTCAAAGCACTCCTGTAAAGGCAAGAACGACTGTTCTGGCAAGGGCGGCTGCAAGACCGGCGACAACGGCTGCAAGGGCAAGAACAGTTGCAAGGGCAAGGGCGGCTGCGCGACGGACGGATCCAAGCCACCGGCGCCTTCCTCGCTGGTCTAAACTCCAATACCACCGCTGGCGCGGCAAAGATACTCAAGCCCATCTTTCGCCGCGCCATTTCCCCGTTCACTCTTTCACTGTTCACCAACCACTGAGAAGAACCCATGCCCGGCAATCGCTTCAATGCGTTTCAGGATCACGGCGTCGGAATCGGACTCCGCATTCCGCACTACGAGCACATCTTTGCGCGCAAGCCGGTGGTGGACTGGTTCGAAATCATCAGTGAGAACTTCATGATCGATGCCGGACGGCCGCTGGCCATGCTGGATCGAATCCTGGAACAGTACCGCGTTGTCCAGCACGGCGTGTCCATGTACTTCGGCTCCGCAACCGCGCCCGATCCCGAGCACCTGCGCCGCCTCAAGACTCTTGTTCACCGCACCAAGACGCCTTGGCTCAGCGACCACCTTTGCTGGGGCAGTGTGGACGGAACTTATACTCACGACCTGCTGCCGTTGCCCTATACCTGGGAAGCTGTTGAGCGCACCTCCGCCCGCATCAAGGAAGTTCAGGACTATCTCGAAATCCCAGTCGCCGTCGAGAACGTCTCGAGCTATGCAGCTTTTATAGGCTCCAAGATGACCGAGTGGGAGTTTCTGACCGAAGTAGTGGAACGCGCCGATTGCGGAATTCTCCTCGACGTGAATAACATCTACGTCTCCTCGGTGAACCACGAGTTTGCGCCCTTGGATTATGTCAACGCCATCCCACCCGAGCGCGTGGCGCAGATCCATATTGCCGGTCACTCGCGCTATGAGAAGTACATCCTCGACACGCATGACCATCCCGTCATTGACCCGGTCTGGGACCTTTATGCGCGGGCCATTGAACGGTGCGGGCCAACCCCCACGCTTCTTGAATGGGACGACCATATTCCCAGCTTCGACGAAGTTCATGCCGAAGCAAAGAAGGCAGAACGCTACCTGCATGGCTCCGTGCTTGCCGAGGTCGCACTATGAATCTGGCTCAGTTGCAGCGTGAGATGGCCACAGCCGTGATGTTGCCTCTGACGGGCGACGAAGCAATGCGCGCCGAGGCCGCTGACGGCCGCGCTATGACCGCCGTAGCCGAATCGTTCATCGCCCCGAACAGCCGCCTTACAGCCTTTGAGAGACTTGAGATTTACAACCGTCAGTATTGGTTCCGTGTGATGGGCGCGCTGGCCGAGGATTTTCGCGCACTACGCGCAGTAGTTGGTGGCCGGGCTTTCGAGGCGCTCTCCATCGCCTACCTCACCGTCCATCCCAGCCGATCCTTTACGCTGCGCAACCTGGGATCCAAACTGCCTGAATGGCTGGCAACGAACCCGCGATTCGCCGGTCGCCGCAGTCGACTTGCATTGGATGTCGCGCGCATCGAATGGGCATTTGTGGAGGCGTTCGACAGCGCGGATCGCACGCCCCTGACCCTCGACCAGATTGCAACACTGGCCGCCGGTTCGCGCCTCGGGCTACAGCCCCATCTGCAACTGATTTCGCTGGACTATGAAGCCGACGATCTGGTGCTCGCCTTGCACGGCCAGCAGAAACGCGAAACCAGCGAAGCTGGTCTAAAGCACGACGACGGACCAGCCGTGCCGGCAAAGTTGCCAAGGCTCCGCCGCAAACCAACCTGGGTCGCAGCCCATCGAGTAGACCTCTCGGTCTACTACCGCCGCCTCAAGCGGGAGGAATTCCTGACTCTTGCAGCTTTGCGTCAGGGATTGCCATTGGCCGAGGCGCTTGCCGCGGGCTTTCAAGGCTCAAATACTCCCGAGACGCGCCGCCCGCAACAAGTTCGCGAGTGGTTTGCCAACTGGGCGGAACTGGGCTGGATCTGCGCCCCCGATCTGGACTCGCTCCTGCACGAATAGAAAGGATCGCCATGCAATCGATCATCCATTTCGTCCGCACTGCGTACAGCCATGCTTGCACCGCTTTGAACTGGCTGCAAAGCCCGCTGTTGCTGGCGATCCGCCTCTACTGGGGCTGGCAGTTTGCGCAGGATGGCTGGGGCAAGCTGCACAATTTGGATCGCGTAACGCAGTTCTTCGCCAGCTTGAACCTGCCCGCGCCCGGCATGACGGCCTTGGCCATTGCTCTGGTGGAACTCATCGGCGGCATCTTCTTCGCCTTCGGCATCGCTTCCCGGCTTACTTCGCTCATTCTCTTTGTCAATATGACCATGGCTTACCTGAGCGTGCCCGACGACCGCACGAACTTCCTTCATATTCTGTCGAATCCAAGCGACTTCTATGGTGCGTCTCCGTATACCTACTGGTTTGCCGCGCTGTTGATCCTGGTCTTAGGCCCAGGCCTCATCGCTGTGGATACCCTCGTTGCGCGCCTGTGTACCCCAAAGTCCAAGGCATAACCGCAATTCTCCTATGCGACTTGTCCAGCCGATGGGAGCATAAAGGGCGCATTTTTTTCTGAGGTTGAATTGCCTTATCTGTCGTGGCTTCGCACGATACCGACTCGGAAATTTCGTTAGTCCCTCGTGTCGAAGAAACTATAGGTCGCCGAATACGGCACGCGCACCTCGACACCCGTGTGCTGCGCATCGCACACGGTGGATGGTGCTAATCCGCCCTGCGTTTCCAAACGGCGGACAGCATCCACTTGGCTCAAACGGCCTTCGCTCCCCGTCGACCTGGCCGAAAGGATCAGCCACGGAATCGTGCCGGCTTGCTGCCTGCTCTCCAGCAGCTTGCCCTGCACCTCACTCCCATCATCGAGCCGCCACGTGGGCCCTGCACAATGTTTCCCGATCGCATGATGGCTTTCATCGAACAGCGTTGCTTCGGGCGCCTTGAGCTTCCAAGCCCAATCGGCATCCTTCACGCATGAGTAGATTTGCACCCCCTCCCCTCGAGCCTGCAAAACCAGCGTTGCGGTGGAGGAACCATCGAAGCGAACAGTTTTGCCTTGCGTTCCGGCCGGAGGGGGAAGTGGAGCAACCTGCGCATGTGCCACACATGCGGCTGCAAGCAGTCCCGATAGAAGAAGTAGTTGTACCCTTAGCATTTCCATTTGCATTCGAGGATACCATCGGGGCGGGCGTGGAGCATCCGTACCTAGTCCCTCGCGGTATGATCGACCCAACCAATCTTTCGTCGTCAGGTGTGGGTTTCATGCGGATTGTCTATGTGCTCACTTCGCTGGGCATGGGCGGAGCGGAACGGATTGTGCTGGCGCTGGCCAGGCGTATGGCCCAGCGAGGTCACGCTGTCGCTCTTCTTGTGCTGCGTCCTCCCGTCGCCGAGCAGTGGCCTACCGATATCACCGTCGTCCATGTGGACTTGCACAAATCCCCCCTCAGCGTGCTCGCCGGCTTGGCGCGCGGCCGCCGGTTTCTGCGTCAGTTTTGTTCCGACATCGTGCATAGCCATTGCTTTCACGCAAACATTGCCGCGCGATTGCTGAAGGTCGCGGTCCCGGCCCCCATTGTTCTTGCCACCGTGCACAACGTCTATGAGGGCGGATGGGCGCGGATGCTTGCCTACCGCCTGACCGACGGATTGGCCCGCCTA
>Ga0302189_10003907_pt1 | contig 11301 bp, 8 predicted proteins | sample II_Bog_E2_2_FD_194551 | JGI IMG/M metagenome (GOLD analysis project Ga0302189, IMG submission 194551) | Peat permafrost microbial communities from Stordalen Mire near Abisko, Sweden - II_Bog_E2_2 | ecosystem: Environmental > Terrestrial > Soil > Wetlands > Peat | place: Sweden: Abisko, Stordalen...
CGGCAGAGCTTTTGTGAATACAAATGGGCTTTCGCAGGTGATAGCGAAGATCGCGGCCGACAGCGCGGATTTCTACACACTTTCGTACTCGCCGGCGGATGCGAAGATGGACGGGACCTATCGCAAAATTGAGGTGAAGATTGCGGGGGGCAACTTCAATGTGTCGTATCGGCGGGGTTATTTTGCGCGCGATACGGGGTTGCCGGGGGGCGAGTTGGTGTTACGCGAGAAGGCGATCAATCAACTGGCGGCAGAGAATCCCGGAGCGGTGGATCCGCTGCTGCCCTTCATGGACCTGGGAATGCCGCAGAGCGAGCAGATTTTGTACACGGCTAATGTTCAGCCTGTGGCTGCGGAAGCGGGCACCGGGGGTGGGGATCAGGATAAGAAAAAGAGTGGTGGGCAAAACTACGCGGTGGACTTCAGCATTGTACTGAAGGACCTGGATCTGAAGCTGGACTCTGACGGGCTGCACAAGGGCATGCTGAATCTCTCGCTCATTGCGTATGACAAATACGGAAAAGTCGCGAGCCGCAAGGAACACATGGTGGCGGTGAACATCAAGCCGGATGTGTACCCGATTTACCAGCGGTCGGGCCTGCCGATGCGTACCGAAATTGAAGTGCCCAAGGGGCAGTACTGGCTGCGCACCGGCGTGTATGACCAGGGATCGCACAAAGTGGGGACGATGGAGATTGCTCTCGATTCCGTTGTTCCGTTGCAGACTTCAGCTCCGTTGCAGGCTTTTGTTCCGTTGCCGGCTTCGACGAAGGATGCCGCAATTCTACCCGCGCGCCGTGCCGAGCGGGTTACGGTGGAGCAACTGGAGCATATACTGGCCGCGGCTCATGGTAAGAAGGACCAGGACCTTGCGAAACGGCTCGGCGGGATGGAACTGATAGAGCGGCTCAACTCCGGGAAGCTTGCGGAGATTGAGGCGGGACTGCCGGGGGAAAAATCCCGAATGGCGTTGCTGGTGCTGGCGGATGCCTCAGTCTTTCTGCAGCTTCCAAGGGCGGAGGTTCCCGCAACTGCTCCTCCGGACTTCGACACGGAGAGACTGATTCTGCACAAGGCTGCGGAAAATGTTATAGCCTCGATCCAGAAATTTCCGGACTTCTTTGCGCGAGAGACGACCAACCGCTTTCACGACCTGAAACTCACGTCTTTTTCTTCCGATGCTGAGCCGGTGATCCTGGAGCGCCAGCCCTTTGAACCTTTGGACAGCTTCAACAATACCGTTTATTACCGGAACGGCCGGGAAGTGGAAGAAACGGCTGAAATGCACCGGCAGGACAAATCGATGCCCAGGGATGGGCTGGTGAATTGGGGGGTTTTCGGCCCGCTGCAACACATTGTGATGACGGATATTTACAAGGGGAAGATTGGGTGGGGCCACTGGGAGCAGCGCGCGACTGGTCCGGTAGCAGTGTTTCGGTATTCCATTCCGAAAGAAAAGTCCGATTACGTGGTTAAGTACTGTTGTCTTGGATTCCCGAATGGGCAACAGCATGAATCTCAATCCGTGCCGGCATTTCACGGAGAGATCGCCATCGATGCTGAAACGGGGGCGGTTTACCGGGTAGTCATCTTTACCGATTTGTCGCGCGGGGACCCCGTCTTTCAAGCCGACATCATGGTGGAATACGAACCGGTGGAGATTGGCGGAAAGGTCTATATTTGCCCGCGCAAGAGCGTTTCTATCACTACGGCAGTCTCTCCGAAGTTTCGTTCACCTTGCGCAGGTGGAGTGGGCGTGTTGACATCCGACTGTACTATACAGGACGCGTCGAAGCCCAGAGATACGGCAATAAACGATACGGTTTATGACTCCTATCATGTATTTCGCTCTGAGGTGCGGATTGTTCCGCAGGAAGGCGCGGGCCAGGGGGATAAGACTTCTCCTGACAGTTCTGCGCCAGCACCATCTCCCAAGCCGTAGGTTTCGCATCGGGAATGAGTTCTTCCGAAGCCGGTGAGGTGGTGCGCTGCTGCACGACTTCGCAAATTGCACAGGAGCGCTGGGCGGATTCTTGAATCCGCAGTTTGCGGCATGTGTATCCTTTGTTATGTCTTGTGAGTTCCCTGAAATGAGTTCCCTTCCCCTGAGATGAGTACGCCTGGAGCGCCCATCCCGTCTGCGGAACAACCTGCGCCTGCGCGGGCCAGCCTCGGCTTGCTGCCATGGCTGGTGGCGGTGGCCTTTTTCATGGAGTCGCTGGATACTACGATTCTGAACACCGCGGTGCCGGCAGTTGCCGAGGCGCTGCATGTGGGTCCGCTGGCGATGAAGGCGGTGCTGGCCAGCTATACGCTGGCGCTGGCGGTGTTTATTCCTATCAGCGGATGGATGGCGGACCGCTTTGGGACGCGGCGGGTGTTTGCTTCGGCGATTGGGCTGTTCACGCTGGGGTCGCTGCTGTGCGGGTTGTGCAGCAATATCCATCTGCTGGTGGCGTGCCGCGTGTTGCAGGGCATGGGCGGGGCGATGATGGTGCCTGTGGGACGGCTGACGCTGGTGCGGAGTTTTGCGAAGGCTGACCTGCTGCGGGTGATGAGCTTTGTATCGGTTCCGGCACTGGTGGCGCCGATGCTGGGGCCGGTGGCGGGCGGGCTGATTGTGGGCTACGCGCACTGGCGGGTGATCTTCTTCCTTAACATTCCCATTGGATTGCTGGGTCTGGTGATGGTGTATCTGCACCTGCCGGACTTCAGGGAGGAACATGTGCACAAGCTGGATTTTGTGGGACTGGTGCTGTTCGGGTCGGGAATTGCGCTGCTGTCGTATGTGCTGGAGGTGTTTGGCGAACACGAGTTGAGCGGGCGCGAGATGACGGGGCTGCTGGCTGTCGCGGGCGCGCTGCTGGCCGCTTACTGGGTACATGCGCGGGCGCTGGAGTTTCCTCTTCTGAACCTGCGGCTGTTTGACATTCGCACGTTTCGCGTAGCGGTGAACGGGAGCTTTTTTACGCGGCTGGGGATTGGCGGCGTGCCGTTTCTGCTGCCGCTGTTGTACCAGACCGGCCTCGGGTTTACGCCGGTGCAGTCGGGAATGCTGATTGTGCCGCAGGCGATAGCGGCTATGGGCATGAAGGCGATATTGACTCGGCTGCTGGGGAATATCGGTTACAAGGGCGTGCTGATTTCGAACACTGTGGCGATTGGTGTGCTGCTGTTGACACTGACGACGATTCATCTGCATACGTCGGCAGGGCAGATTGTGGCGATTGCATTTTTCTACGGAGCGTGCACGAGCCTGCAGTACACAGCCATGAACACTCTGGTGTATGCGGATATCGAGGAGGGTGACGCTTCAAGTGCGAGCTCGATTGCAAGCACGATGCAGCAGATGTCGATCAGCTTTGGCGTGGCGTTTGCGGGATTGACGACGGCGTTCTTTGTGCCGGGGAAGGCGTACTCCGATTCGGGGCTGATGATTGAGGGGATTCACAAGGCGCTGCTTTGCCTGGGTGGGTTGACGCTGGTGTCGACCGTGGTGTTTGTGGGGTTGAAGCGCGGGGATGGCGACGCGGTTAGCGAGCATAAGATGATGCATCCCGGGGGATGAAAAAATGGGGCTGACGGAGATTCAGCGTTGCACCAGCCGCTGTGCATGGTAGAAAGGTAAGTTAAAGCGGAAGCGATTATTCACTATGCAAAATGCCGTCAAAGTGTTGATTGTCGAAGACGAACCGCACGCGCTGATGGGGCTTGCGGAGCTGATCACCGGCTGGGGATATAGCGCCGAGACCGCGCGGGACGGCGTGGAAGGCTGGGAGAAGGCGCAGGCGTGGAATCCGGCAATCGTGATTACCGACCTGAAGATGCCGCGACTGGACGGCATTGGCCTGTTGACGAAGCTGGCCGAGGAAGGGTCGGGGCTGAACGCCAACCTGGCGGTGGTGGTGCTTACCGCGCTGGGGTCGATCCAACTGGCTGTGGAAGCGATGAAGCTGGGCGCTTACGACTTTCTGCAAAAGCCGGTGGACGCAACGCGGCTGAGAACGATTCTGGCCAACGCGACACGGCAGCGGGATACGGAAATCGAGCTGGAAGTGGCGCGGCGGCGGCTGCGGGAGACAGGGGTTCTGGGTGCGCTGGTGGGCAACTCGCGGAGCATGCGGGAGATTTTCGGGCTGATTGAGCAGATTGCTTCTTCGAATGTGTCGGTGCTGATTACCGGAGAGAGCGGGACGGGGAAGGAGTTGGTGGCGCGTACGCTGCACGACCTGAGCCCACGCAAGCCGCGGCCGTTTGTCGCGGTCAATTGCGCGGCGATTCCGGAGACGCTGATCGAGAGCGAGATTTTTGGGCACGAGAAGGGCGCATTTACCGGCGCGGCGGAGCGGCGGGCGGGGTGTTTTGAACTGGCCAATGGAGGGACGCTGCTGCTGGACGAGATCGGCGAGATGCCTGTGGCCACGCAAGCCAAGCTGCTGCGGGTGCTGGAGGAGCGGAAGTTCCGGCGGCTGGGCGCGCGCACGGAGCAGGACGCGGATGTGCGGGTGCTGGCCGCAACCAATCGTGACCCCAGCAAGGCCGTGGCGGAGGGGCATCTGCGAGCCGATCTCTACTACCGGCTGAATGTCTTTAACATTGCCATGCCGCCGCTCCGGGATCACATGGACGATTTGCCGGCGATGGCCGAAGCCATGCTGGGAGAGATGAACCGGAAACACGGCAAAAAGGTCTCCGGCATCGCGCCTTCGATTCTGGACCGGATGATGAACTACGATTGGCCTGGCAACGCGCGCGAGCTGCGAAATACGGTGGAGCGGGCAGTGATTCTTTGCCAGGACGGGGCACCGCTGGATGCCGGCCACCTGAGTCCGGGGTTTGGGAAATCGCAGGCAGCTTCAGCGCAAATCACGGACGCAAGCCTGGTGCCGGTGTACGTGGGATCGACCGTGGACGAGGCGGAGCGGCTGTTGATTCTGCATACCCTGGAAGCTACCGGGCAAAACAAGACGCGCGCGGCTGAGATTCTTGGGGTGAGCCTGAAGACACTGCACAACAAACTCAAGGAGTATTTTCGCAGCGGCGAGGAGTAATCTGGCAACAACCCAACGATGCGCCTGAAGACCAAACTCGTTTTGGCCATTGCGACCCTGGTGTTGCTCATCTCCGGGACGCTTTCGCTGGTGTATGTAAGCCAGTTGCTGCAACTTGCCGTCCGGCAATCGTTTGAAAACAACCGCATGGTTGCGAACCAGATTCGGTTTGCGCTGCAAAATGCACTGGAGACCGGGCTGAAGGACCAGACGGTGAATCCTTACAATCCGGCCCAGTTGCGCGCATTGACAGCGAAGGCCGTGCGCGACGATGCGGCGCTGCAGTCAGTGGTCGACTCGGTCAACCGGTATTCGCTCACGGTGTACGACATCAACATAGGCGACCGGCAATCGAGCACGCTGCTGAGCACGGATCCGGAAAACGAAGACAAGCCCATTCCGATTCGGCCCAACCTGAGCCAGCTACTTGACGCCAATCCCATTCAGTTGATGACCATCGTTTTTGGTCCGGCCAGGGTGTTCGACGTGGTGGTGCCTCTGGACCGGAACGGCGAGCTTTTTGCCACTGTGCATGTGGGTGTGCGCACTACACTGCTGCGCGCCGTTTACAAGCCGTGGCTTGGGGAGGCGCTCACGCTGATGGGCATTGCGCTGATTGCGGCGCTGGTTACGGCGTTTTTGCTTGGCGACCGCGCTCTGCGGCCCATGGAAGAGATCAGCATGCAGCTCGACTACTGGACCGCGGCGAGTATGGAGGCGGGCGAGGAGGAACACGCTCCCAAGCAGGAATTGTCGACATTGGTCTCAAACAAGATCGAGATCATCGGCCAGCGGATGCGAAATGTGGAAGAGGTCTTCAGTGCGTTGAAGGAAAACCTCGACCAGATTCTTGGAAACCTGCAGGACGGAATCCTGCTGTTCACGGGCGACGGGCGCGCGGTGCTGGTTTCTGAATCGGCGCGGCGATTTCTGACGGTAGACCGGGACAGCATTCTGGGCATGCATGCGCGGGATATTTTTGATCGCTCCACGGTGCTGGGTCAGGCGCTGCGCGAGGCTTTCGACGCGGGCGTGACCCTGGTTCAGGAGGAGATTCTGACGGAGACCGGGAGGCGGATACAGGCTTCGCTGGACTTCATCCACGACGACAATACACACCAGGGGCTAGGTGCATTGGTGACGTTGCACGATCTGGAATCGGCCGAAGAGATTGAGTCGGAGCTTGAGCTCTCACGGCGCATGGCGGCCATCGGCAGGCTCACATCCGGCGTTGCGCACGAGGTCAAGAATCCCATCAACGCAATCGTGGTGCACATTGAGCTGCTGAAGACAAAGCTGGGCGGCGCGAGCGCGCCTGCGGTTCGGCACCTTGAGATTATCGACGCGGAGATTCACCGCCTGGATCGTGTGGTGCAAATGCTGGTGGACTTCTCCCGCCCAGTGGAACTGCAGCTACGCGAGCAGGACCTGCGGTCGATTATCGGCGAAGTTCTGGCGTTGGCCGCCGATGAACTGTCAACTCGCAAAATCAAACTGATCAGCCACATGCCGGAAAAGCCGCTGGTGGCAAACGTGGATGCCGACCTGCTGAAACAGGCTGCGCTGAACGTGATTCTAAACGGGGCCCAGGCCATGCCCGGTGGCGGAACGTTAGAGGTGGTGCTTGAAGAAGACCTGCAATCTTTGCGGGTGACGGGCAACCACAGGATTGTTCGCGAGGGCGCGCCAAGACTGCCAGTTTCGTCTCTTGGGGCGAAATTTGCCATTCTGCGGGTCACCGACCAGGGTGTCGGCATACCCGACGACATCCGCGAAAAAATCTTCGATCTCTATTTCACGACCAAAATCGGCGGCAGCGGCATCGGATTAGCGATGACGTATCGAATTCTTCAGTTGCACCACGGCAGCATAGAAGTACAATCTAAAGTAGGCCGTGGCACGGAATTCCGGCTACGAATTCCACTAGCCGCCACGGATTGGGGACGCCGGCTTCTTCAGCCGGCGAGTGTACAAGAAGAGAAAGGGATTGCGGGATGAAAATGCCTGCCAGAATCGTTGTGTGGCTGCTGCCGCTCTTGCTGGCGGGGTGCGTCCACAAAACCGATACTTCGCAGACTCAGCCACTTGCACCGCCCATCGAAGACGCACCGCTGCAGAAGCCTTCGAAAGCGCCCGCCAACCTGCCTCCTCCGGTTATCACAGAACCTCAGACGCCACAGCCTGAAGCTACCGCTCCGCCGGAGGAGACGCCAAAGCCGCCTGTCAAGCACAGGAAGCCTCCCAAGAAAGACGCCGAGCAGGCTGCCAACACCGTAAACCCCGAAGTCAGCGCAATCGGCCAGCTTTCTTCCGGCGCGGCATCGGACCTGAAGCGTCAGACGATGAGTTCAATTGATGCCACAGAGCACGGACTGAGCGGCATCAACCGCACGCTCAGCGACCCGGAGCAGAAGACTGCGGCGCTGATTCGGGAAGACCTGAAGCAGGCCCGCGCGGCGCTCGACTCCGGCGATGTGGATGGGGCGCGCACGCTGGTGGCGAAGGCCCGGGTGCTGCTGGCGGAGTTGAGTCAATAATTGCCAGGGACTAAGGGACTAAGGGGCTAAGGGGCCGGGGACTGCTTTGATCGAATCGACTTCATCAAACCCCCAAGAAGCCGCCCAACGTCGTTGCAATGGGATTCGGTTGTCTCGATATTTGGAGACGCGCCGAATCCCAACTGCTTGGCGATTACGATCTGTGTTTCAAGCTCCGAACACGACCCCCGAGCATGCCCTAGGAACTGAACATATTCGCCCTTTGTTGAGCGGCCGTATCCTTCCGCGATGTTGCTCGCGATCGAGACAGAAGCTCTCCGCATCTGGTTGGTGAGGCCAAAGCGTTCGGCTTCTGGAAACTTCGAAGTCAACCGATAGACGTCAACTGTCAATTCGATAGATCGCTGCCAAACCACGAGGTCTTTGAACGATTGTCCCATCGTAAGTCCCCTCAGTCCCTTAGTCACTATCGTTCTCCCCAGCTTAGCTTGTTGCGGAGGGCTTCAAAGAAGCTGCTCTCGCTCATCCGCACCAGCTTTACGGTGTGGTGCGACCGGCGGCAGCGAACCTCGTCGCCGCGATTCAGTTCCACGGCCTGCTGGCCATCGACGGTGAGCAGCGCCTGGTTGGGAATCCCCTCAACCCGCACCGTCAGCGACGCGTCGCCGCGCACTACAATGGGGCGAAGGGTAAGGAGATGCGGGCAGATCGGCGTAACCACCATGGCGTCCACATCGGGCGTGAGGATGGGGCCATTGGCGGCCAGGGTGTATGCCGTGGAGCCTGTGGGGGTGGAGACGATGACGCCGTCGGCGCGGAACCGGGCCACCAGCTTGCCGTCCAGTTCCACGGCAAAGTCGCCCATGCGAGCAATGTCACCCTTTGAAACCACCACGTCGTTCAGCGCGTCGTAGCGGGACATCAACGCGCCGTCCCGCCACAACTCGGCGTGCAGCATGGCGCGCTCATCAAGACTGTGACAGTCGCTGCACCAGCCATCCAGCGTGGAGTAGAGGTCGGCGAGGCGCACCTCGGTCAGGAAGCCGAGGTATCCAAGATTCACGCTGAGGATGGGCGTGCCGGTTGCGGCAAATATTCGAGCCACGGAGAGCAGAGTGCCGTCGCCACCGAGCACAATCACCAGGCCCGGCGCCAATATGGGCAGGTCTGCCCGATCAACGGCGGGCGCGGCTGAGGTGTACTTGCCACCTTCGAGATCCAGCACCGGCTCGTAGCCGCGCTGGTGCAGCCATCCAATCAAATCCGGCAGCAACCGGGTCAGCTCTTCTTTCTGCGGCTTGCAAACAATCCCGACTCGAACCATGCAGTCCAGTGTACCGGAGCGGGTGTGGTGGGGTTGAAGGCGCTCGCTGGGCAGGTTGGATCTGGTTTCTTTCCGACATTGAAGAGCGAGGGCAGTCTGCCGAAGCTTAACATCTCACCCGCCGCGCGTAGAGCAAAAACTCCTTGTTTCCTTCCATGCCGGTGATCGGCGATGGAATTGTCTCCACCACCTCCCAGCCCAGCCCTCTCACGCAATCGGCCACTCGATCGATGGCTAGTTGGTGTGCTTCGGGATCGCGGACTATGCCGCCCTTGCCTACATTCCCGCGACCGGCCTCGAACTGCGGCTTCACCAGGATCACCGCTTCAGTCAAACCCGGCGTCGCGGCGAATACCGGCCCCAGAAGCAGCGTGGCGGAGATGAACGATACATCCATTACCAGCAGCGTTAGCGGGGGCGCGTCGCGGCCTTCTTCAAGAGCGCCGGGGGCTAGATTGCGCGCGTTTGTGCGCTCCAGCAGGCGCACGCGCGGGTCGTTGCGCAGCTTCATGGCTATCTGGCCGAAGCCGGTATCGACAGCCGTTACATGCGCTGCGCCGTGTTGAAGGAGGCAATCGGTAAAGCCTCCCGTCGATGCGCCGACATCCAGGCACGCCCGGCGGGCCACCGGGATGGGCCAGTGCGCCAGCGCTCCCGCCAGCTTTAGGCCGCCGCGGCTGACATAGGGCGGGTCGTCGCCTAGCAGCCTTATGGGCGAATCCTGCTGCACCATGGTGCCAGGCTTATCCACCTTCTGTTCCCTGACCAGAACGCGGCCGGCTAGAATCATGGCGCGCGCCCGTTCGCGGCTGGGGACCAGCCTCTGCTCCACCAGCAGAATATCTACGCGCATTTTTCCCGGACCCGCTGTCAATTCCGCACCCACCCATACCTGAATCTAAGGCACGGCATTGCCTGGCGGCGAAATACTTCGCTTGCTGGTTCCTCATTCCATGGATCGCCGCACTCATCGGCAGCAGAACGCGCCGAAACTCAACTGCCCTTCGCCGGCTCAGTCGTCTTCACTTTCGGCACACCGTGCAGATGGCAATCCGCGCACTTTACCCAATGAATGTTGTGCTTGCTGGCCGCACTCGCAAACGTGGTGTCCATCTTCTCCACGTCTAGGCCGCAGTTGGACATTTGCGGGTGACAGGTTTTGCACGAGGCTCGCGCGTTTTGATTGTGCCCAGTGTGGCAGGAGAAACAGCTCAGCCCTTCATGCACACCCATCGGCGTGCGATCGTCGCCTGAGCCAACCTGCGCGCCCCATTGGTTCGCCGAGGCCGCTGTTCCCGTCTCAAGACGGCGGGGAGCATGGCACTGGTAGCAGAGAGCTTGCCTTGGATCCGGGCTCATGGTGACCGCTCGTGCGCCATCGTGCAACTGCGGAATGGTTAGCGACGCAGCGGCAATATGCACGCGTTCGCGGCGGTCGTAAAACGCCAGCGAATCGTGGATGGCTGCGCCGGCAACTGAAATGCGCTCGGGAGGCCTGGTTTCCAACGCGCCTTCGCGGTGAATCCAGTGGCATGCCTGGCATGGAATGGCCGGCTGATCCGCTATGGCAGGCCGAACCAGATGCCACGGGCCTTTTGTGTCGAGAGGCTGGACAAGATCGCGAATCGAGCCATCGAAGTGCATTCCATGGCAACGCAGGCAATCTTCCATCAGGTGCTGCTTGCTGTTCTGCGCGGGGTTCAGAAAGATCTGGCTATAGGTGACGCCGTGCGGCCCGGCGTGCCAGGTGGCGGATTCCTGCTGGTGGCAATTCGCGCATTTGGCGGTCATCTCCGGCACGTCCACGTCGCGCAGCTTGATCTCCTCTGGCCACTTGCCGCTGAGATGCACGCGAATGTGTCGCAGCTTGGTTGCGAGGCTCGCCACATGGCAATCCATGCACTGGGCGTTGCGATGGCCGGAGCCGTGTACATCGCCTACGAGCTGGGCCATTTCATGGCAGCTTGCGCAGCCCTGGCCATGCTGCGATGTGTAGTACGCCGACGCGCCATAGATTCCGCTAATGATGACGAGCGCCACGAACCCGGCCGCCATGGAAGCGAACTTCAACCATCGCTTCATGACCGGAATCCCGTACCCTTCCAATTGCGGACCAGTGCTTCCGAAGCTAAGTAGGCGACGGCCATGATGGTAAGCACCGGGTTGAAGCCTCCGTTGGTTACATGCACGCTGGAGTCGATGACAAACACATTGTCGACGTCGTGGATCTGGCAGTTGCGATTGACCACCGAAACTTTGGGGTCGTTGCCCATGCGGCAGGTGCCGGCCTGGTGCTGGCTGGCGGAAACAAGTTGCGGCTTGCCGGCCATCAACGAGGTGCTGATGGCGCCAGCCTCTTTGAGCCAGGCCTCGGCGCGCGTGGCCTGCACCTGGCCAATCTCGAACGTGTGCGGGTGGACATTGCCGG
>Ga0302189_10003919_pt1 | contig 11284 bp, 12 predicted proteins | sample II_Bog_E2_2_FD_194551 | JGI IMG/M metagenome (GOLD analysis project Ga0302189, IMG submission 194551) | Peat permafrost microbial communities from Stordalen Mire near Abisko, Sweden - II_Bog_E2_2 | ecosystem: Environmental > Terrestrial > Soil > Wetlands > Peat | place: Sweden: Abisko...
TCATCTTCAAAGGCGGCAAGGTCGCCGAGCAGATCGTCGGCTTTGTCCCCAAGGACACCATCGACCAGACGCTCAAGCGCGTTCTGGTCTAAGTCTCGTCCTCTGCACTTTTGATTCGCCATCTATTCTGCTACGCTATCTCGCAGGAGATGCTATATGAGCAACCTGCAACTCTATCTGGCAATTGGGCTGCCAACCCTTTTGCTCCTAATCGGACAACTCCTCAACTGGAGTGCCGTGAAGGATGTCAGCAGCCGTCTGCTCACCATTGAGTCGGACCTGCGACAGTTTTACCGCGCTATCGGCAAGGTGGAAGGCCGCCTCGACGTGATCGAAAAGCGCTAGCGGCTGCGGCCTGCTACACTCAACCCAATGCTGGAGTGGATCCTCGTACACGGCAGCTTGATCGCCTTCTTCATCCTGGCGAACAGCTTCTTTGTGGCTGCGGAGTTCGCCATCGTCAGCGTGCGCGAGACCCGTATCGAGCAGCTCATCTCGCTCAACCGTCCCGGCGCCCGCACCGCCCTCCGCCTCAAACGCAATCTGGACGAGTTTCTTCCCGCTGTGCAGTTCGGCGTGACCATCGCCTCGCTGGCTCTCGGCGGCATCGGCGAGCCCGCGCTCGCCGGAGCGCTATTGCATTTTCTGTTGCCGCTCCGCTGGCTGCCGGGCATCGCGACGCACTCCGCGCTCTACGCGCACTCTATCGCTGTGGTTCTGGCCTTCGCGCTCATCACGTACTTTGAGGTCCTGCTCGGTGAGCTGGTTCCCAAGTCGCTGGCCCTACAGCGCGCCGAGCGCATCGCGCTGGCCATCGCCGATCCCGTTGAAGTATTCATCTTCATCACCCGTCCTCTGATCCGTCTAATGAACGTCTCCGCGACGCTGGTGCTGGGTCTCTTTGACGCGCCGTTGCGCGCCGAGTCCTCCGCGCACTCGCCGGACGAACTGAAGCTGATGGCCACCGCGACCCGTCGCATGGGCCTGCTGCCGGCCATTCAGGAAGAGATGATCCACCGCGCGCTCGAGCTTAGCCAGGTCACAGCCAGCGAGATCATGACGCCGCGAGGTAAGATCTTCTCGCTCTCCGCTGACCTGCCGCTGGAGGCCGCCAGCGCGCGTATCGTCGAGGAGCAGCACTCGCGCATCCCGGTCTTCGACCCCGCGCGTGGCCGCGACCACATCATCGGCGTGGTCTACAGCAAGGACATCTCGCGCCTCATCCACTTCCGCGCCATCGCCCAAACGGGCAGCGGCGGACCTTCCGGCATCATGCTGCGTCAGGTGATGCACGACATCCTCCTGGTGCCCGAGACAAAGCTCGCCGTCGAGCTGCTGCAGGAGTTCCAGGAGCGCCGCCGCCAGATTGCCATCGTCGTAGATGAGTTCGGCTCCACGCTCGGCCTCGTCACGGCAGAAGATGTACTGGAGCAGATCGTCGGCGAGCTCGAAGACGAGTTTGACACCGCGCGCAGCCTCCCGCTGCCCGCCAGCGACGGCGGACTGCTGCTGGACGGAACCGCCAGCCTGCGCGACCTGGTCACGCAACTGCACTGGAAGTTCCCCCGCGAGGCCGGAGTGGAGACCCTCGCCGGCTTTCTGCTCGCTAAGCTCGGCCACATCCCCGCGGAAGGCGAACACGTCGACTTCGGCGGCCGCCGCTTTGCCGTGCAGCAGATGAAACGCCAGCGTATCGTGCAGGTTCGCGTCGATCCTATCCGTTCGCGCACGAGCAAACCCTCTGAGACACAGGCCTCATCCAGCGACGAACATCTCGCGGAGGCCAAGCCATGAATCCCGTCGTCAAGCGCATCCTCACCGCGCTGCCCGTGCTGTGGGTGGTGATCACCGTCGTCTTTCTGCTGATCCATCTCGTTCCCGGCGATCCCATCGTGCAGATGCTCGGCGACGGCGCGACCTCATCCGACATCTCCGCGCTGCGCCACGCCTACGGTCTGGACGCGCCGCTGCACACCCAGTACCTGCACTATCTTCGCGGCCTGCTGCACGGAGACCTCGGCAACTCGCTGCGCCTGCATGACTCCGTGTTGCACCTCATCTTGCAACGCTATCCATATACGCTGGCGCTCACGCTCGCCGCCACGGTGCTGGGCGCGGGCGTGGCGATTCCCGCAGGTGTGGCCAGCGCGCAGCGCCACAACCGCTGGCCGGACCGCACGCTCGGGGTGGTCAGCCTCTTCGGACTCTCGTTTCCCAACTTCGCGCTGGGCCCGATTCTGATTGTCATCTTCGCCATCGCGTTGGGATGGCTTCCGGTCTCCGGCGCAGGCGTCGGCCCGCTCGGATTCCTCAGCCACCTGGTCTTGCCTGCCGTCACGCTCGGCCTCGGCATGGCTGCGATTCTTACCCGCATGGTGCGTACCTCGATGCTGGAAGAACTCGGCCAGGACTACATCCGCACCGCCCGCGCCAAGGGAGTGCCCGAGCGCACCATCGTCTACCGCCATGCGCTGCGCAACGCGCTGAATCCAGTGCTGACGGTGCTTGGCCTGCAGTTCGGCTCGCTGCTCTCCGGCGCCATTGTGACCGAGACTATCTTCAGTTGGCCGGGCCTCGGGCGCCTCACGCTTTCGGCCATCTCCAACCGCGACTATGCTCTGGTACAGGGCTGCATTCTGGCGGTAGGCCTCACCTACGTCGCGGTGAATCTGCTCACGGACTCCATCTACACCCTCGCCGACCCGCGTATGAGATCGTAGGAATCACGATGGCCTACCCGAAACCACATCGCATCCTCTTCGCACTCGCACTCACCGCTTCGCTCGCCGGAGCGCAGAACTTGACCAGCAAGCATGCCTCCAAGATCATCACCGTCTCCGATGCGCCCGACCCTACGGCCAAAGAACAGAGCTTTCAGGACAAGCGCTTCGGCGTCAGCTTTCGCATCCCTCCCGGCTGGGAGTACAGCCGCAAGGACGGCCACGTCAGCACCTTTCATCAGGATGCGCGCTCGGCCTCGCCCGGAGCTCAGTTGCGCGGCGTCGCCATCCTCGACTTCAATCCCTATCCGCAATCCACGCTCGCCGGCGCGCTCTTCTACTACAGCGTGGAGCCCCACACCACGGACGTGGAGTGCGCCGCGCAGGCCAGCCGGTTTACCCCTGCCACGGCCGAGCCCGAGCACCACAAGGACGTCCAGACGATCGGCAACGTCCCCTTCGCTCACGGTCACGATGAGCATGGCGGCATCTGCACCGAGGCCCGCGATGAGGTCTACACCGCCTTTCACAAGCGTGCCTGCTATCGCTTCGACCTGGCGATGAACACCTTCTGCGCCATCTCCAGCGGCGCGCGGGAGATTACCTCGGATCAGATTCACCAGATAGACTCGCGCCTCACGGATATCCTCTCCACCGTCACCTTCGAGTGGGAGAAGTCCGGCGCCAACCATGTCCCGGTACCAGACCCGCCGCCTCCACCAGCCGAGCAGAGCACGACATCCGCGCCCGGCGTACTTTAGTGATGGCTATGCTGCGCTAAAAAGGAGATACAGGATGCCGCATCAGAGCAATTCGCGAGTGCAGTACCTTCAGTTGATAATGTTCGCATGTTTGGTCTTCGGTGGCCGCACTTCACTGGGCCAGATCAATGCCAATAATTATGACCGGGTTCCGTCATGGAGATTCCAACCGCCCGCTGACCCGCCGTCACCCACTGCCGACACGCGAACGCCTGCCGAGATAAGCATTGAGGATAATTACTTCGATTCCTGGTCCGAGGCGTCTGATCCGCTTGATGGGCCACCGGTACAGCGGCCTGGAACCGTAGTGGGTTCTAGCCCTGGTGGGCTCGATCAGGACTTTCCGATCTGGAGTCGCGATGAGGTTGTCGTCGCCCACTTCTCCACCTGGCTCTCGCACCTCAGCAGTTCGCATCTTACCGTCTATACGACCGTAAACCTCCAGGTGGATCGAGTCGTCTCTGACAAAAGCGGACACTTGGTTGCAGGCTCTGTGACTCCGTTGCTTATTCCCGGTGGAACCATTGTGGCTCCCGGGACGCAAAAGGTAATTTCGCACTTCCTCCGTGAAGCAGACTTTCCCTTAGAGCCCAATACGGAGTACCTCATTTTCCTCAACCAGGAGCCGTCGCTTCCTTTCTATCAATACGCGAAGGCGTGGAAGGTGGATAAGGGGATATTGGAGCCGGTGAATAAGTACGATGCTTTCAGAGTCGCGCAGGGGCGTTCAACCCATAGCGGAATGTCCTTAGAGTCCGCCATCAGTGAGCTCAACTCGCACTGAGATATTTCATCGGCTGGCTTTCCCACCTGATACGAAAACAATGAACGCTACGGAGTGCAAGCGCCTCTTCCGGCACCCCCTCGCCACCACGCTGACCGGGGAACGTTAGACCGCCAGCTCCACAATCTCCGCGCGGGGCCATCCCTCCACCACCCTCACCATCGCCACCGTCACCGGCAGTTGGAACCGTCGCGGCCCTGCGCTGCCCGGATTCAGATACAGCACGCCGTCGCGCTCCTCAACCGACGGCCGGTGCGAGTGCCCGCAGACCACCATCCGTATCCCTGCTGCTTTGGGACTAAGGTCCAGATCTTCGAGCGCATGAAGCATGTAGGTCAGGCATCCGTCCAGATCGACGGCCTCGGTCGCCGGAAGAGCCGCGCAGGGGCCTTCGCGGTCGATGTTGCCACGAATCGCGGTCACAGGCCCAATCGCTCGCAACGCGTCCAGGATGGCCATATCCCCGACATCTCCGGCGTGCAGGATGTGGTCCACACCGGCCAGCGCATCCAACGCCGCAGGGCGCAGCAGACCGTGGGTGTCCGAGAGAACGCCGACCAACACCTCAGAGTCCTTCGCGCAGCCGCGTGCGCGGATCGAGCGAGTCACGCAGTCCGTCGCCGATGAGATTGAACGCCAGCACGCACAGCGCGACCGCCGCGGCAGGGAAGAAGACGAGATAGGGTGACTCGAACAGGTGCGAGCGCGCATCGTTCAGCATTGCGCCCCAGGTTGCGGTCGGAGGCTGCACGCCCAGCCCGAGGAAGCTCAGCGTGGCCTCGGCCAGCACCGCCGCCGCCATGCCCACGGCAGCCTGAACCAGCAGCGGCTGCACCATGTTGGGCAGGATGTGACGGGTCATCAGGCGCAGGTCTGTCGCTCCCAGCGAGCGAGCTGCCTGCACAAACTCACGCTGCTTCACGCTCATCACCTGCGCCCGCACCAGCCGGGCATAGTTCACCCATCCGGCCAGAGCCAGCGCGAAGATCAGGTTTCCCAGGCTCGGCCCCAGGAACGCCACAACAGCCACGGCCAGCAGGATTCCCGGCAGAGCGAGGAACGCATTGCCCAGGTACACATTCACCACCGTGTCGATGACGCCGCCATAGAAACCAGCCGCCATGCCCAGCACCAGCCCCACGGCCAGCGACATTCCCACCACGGCAACCGCAACAGTGAGGGATACACGCGCTCCATAGAGGGTGCGCGAGAGCACATCGCGGCCCAGCTCGTCGGTACCGAACCAGTGTCCAGCCGAGGGCGGAAGCAGCCGCGCGCCGAGATCCAGTTGCGCGGGATTATGGGGTGCCAGCCACGGAGCCAGAACGGCGCACAGGCCAAAGACCACCAGCAGGACCGCTCCGGCCATCGCCAGCGGATGCTGCCGCAGGCCCCGGACTATCCTGTCTGCCCACCGTATGCTCATCTGCGTGCCCCGGTCGAAGTTTCCTGCGATGATGATAGCTTGCCACAGCCCGGGAGGGCATCCTACTGCTTGACAGCCCGCATACAATGGAAGCGGGGAAAAGGCAGGAACTGTTCCCTCCGCCCAGCCAGTGAGAGCGGGGGAGAACCAAGGCTAAGTCCTTATTGATGCGGTTTTTGCACGATTTTGCCGGGCGGGGCTGCCCTGAAACCTCCCCAGTGTAGAGCAGAACTGGATCGGAGTACTCGCAGGATGATTCCCGAGCAACGCAGGATCCTGGGCATTGATTTCTTTCAGGGGACCGTCGCTGAGGCGGTCGAGAGAATCCAGCGCGGCGGGCTGCTCATTGTCCCTGCCGCTCCTGCTCTCGTCGAACTCCGGTCCAACCCCGGCTATCGCGACGCGCTGACGAATGCCGACCTGGTTCTGCCCGACTCTGCCTTCATGGTGCTGGTCTGGAACCTGCTTCAACGCGACCAGACCGCGCGAATCTCGGGCCTGAAGTATCTGCGCGAGCTGCTGCTGCATCCCGATGTCCGCCGCCCCGGCAACTGCCTCTGGGTCATGGCGAGTCCACACAGCGCCGAGCGCAACGTGGCGTGGCTCCGTGAGCAGGGAATCGACGTGCCGGACGAATCGGTCTACATCGCCCCGCATTACGGCTCGGACCCCACCGATCCTGTGCTGGCGGAGATACTGGAGCGCCTCCGCCCCCAGCACATCATCCTCACGGTAGGGGGAGGAGTACAGGAGCAGTTGGGCTGGTATCTGAAACAAAATTTGAGCTACACGCCTTCTATCCACTGTGTGGGAGCGGCGATTGCCTTTCTCAGCGGTGTGCAGGCCAACATTCCTGTCTGGGCCGACCGCCTCTATCTCGGCTGGCTCCTGCGCGCGATCTCCGATCCCGCCCGCTTCATTCCGCGCTATTGGGCTGCGCGCAAGCTCTTCGGAATGATCCTCCGCTACCGCGAGCAAACTCCCTTCATGGAGAATTAGCTCTCTCCGCGAGGAATTCTGAAGACATCCGGGTCTATAGAGCAAGATGAAGCATCTCTGGTTCGCATCCGCGCTCTTGCTCTCGACAGCCGCTGTGGCCCAGCGCGCTGGCCCGCTGGTCCAGACCTCCATCGCCGAGCAGTACCTGGTTGCTGCCGCCAACTCGGAACGAGTGCAGCGCGGTCTGCCCGCCTTGCATTGGGACGGCAAGCTCTATCGCGCGGCCGACTATCACGCCGCCCAGATGGCCAGCCGGGAATCGATCTCCCACCAATATCCGGGCGAGCCGGACGTCTCTGCCCGCGCTCTGCACGCCGGTGTGCGCTTCAGCGTGATCTCGGAGAACGTCGCCATGGCGCCGTCGGCGGTTCAGATTCACAGCTTGTGGATGAACTCACCGCACCACCGCGACAATCTGCTGGATCCGCAGGTGGATTCGGTAGCGGTGCGCGTGCTCCGCCGCAACGGGGAGCTCTACGCTGTAGAAGACTTCGACCGTTCGGTCGCTAACCTCTCGATTGAGGAGCAGGAGCAGCAGATCGCGGCACTGTTGCAGTCCACCGCGCCGCTCAACATTCTGCCCTCAACTGAGGACGCGCGTCACACCTGCGCCATGGACAGCGGCTACGCCGGCTCACGCAAGCCCTGGTTCGTCATGCGCTTTACCTCTGGGGATCTCAGCCACCTGCCCCAGATCCTGACGGACAAACTCGCCACTGGCCGTTACCACCAGGCGGCGGTGGGCGCCTGTCCTGCTACCGGCACGCAGAACTTTAGTGCATACAACATCGCTGTATTGCTCTACCCCTGAGACTCTCAGCACGGTTGCATCCTGATTTCTGTCGTTGAACGAGTAACGTTTGTACCCCAAAAGGGGGATAACACCGTTACCATTGTGTCATTACTAAAGCCCTCTATTTTCTGCGATTTACTGTCTAATTAATTCATGAGCATTTCCAAGGTGTGTATCACACTCGTTCTCTCAACAGCCGCGGTTTCCATGCAGGCTGCAGGGACGAGTTCCAAATCCAGATCCCATAAGAATGTCGTTGCTGCTTCGAAACAAGGTTCTACCGCGACCCAGGTGGCCGCCACGTCCCCGAAGACTTCGGACCTGCTGTCTCAGGTCGAAATGCCTGTGACCTTTTCCTGCTACCTGTACCCCGCGGGTGCGCACGTTACGGCGAGTAACGCCAACGGACTTGTCTGCCCCGCGCTCGAACCTGGCGATGGAGTCGCGAAGCCTGGCTGGCTGAGGGAGTTTCGCTGCTCTGTCTCAGGAACGACAGCGACCTGTGCACCATTAGAGAATCCCGGCCCATCCGCACTCGCGGACCTGGCGGTACCCGTGTCGATCTACACACCATGGATCTAGGGCTCAGAAACACCGAACACGGTACCTCTGCCTAAGCCGTCACAGGAACTACACCCGCTTCCGCCAGCTCCTCGGCGGTGGCCGGCTGGGTGGGTTCCATGCGCAGCAGGTTGTTGAAGCGGTTGAAATAGTTGAACAGCCCAATCGCCGCCATCAGCTCTACCACTTCACCCTCCGAGTAGAATCGGCGCAGACGCGCCATCTCTTCATCGCTGTAGTGCAGGGAATCGCTAGTCATCGCCTCCGCCAAATGGAGGGCCTCCTTCTCGGCCTCGCTGAATAGGACGCTCTCGCGCCAGTTCTTAAGCGCCTCAATCTGTTCCCGCGTCGTTCCCAGCCGCAGGCTGATAGCTGTGTGGCTCGCCAGACAGTAGGCCGTGTCGTTCATCTGCGAGGTCCGCACCACTACCAACTCCTTGAGTCGGGTCGGCAGCGTTCCCGTGTTCAGCACCGCCTGCATATGCGCCGTCGCGGTGCGGAATATCTCCGGACGATGCGCCAGCGTGCGGAAGAAGTAGGGCACATTGCCGCGGTCGTGCAGGAACTTGTCATAGGCGTCGCACAGCTCCGGAGAGACCTCAGAGCGGTTGAGTCGGCTGATGCGGGGCATAGCAAGTCACCTCCTACCTTTGCTGGTCATCATACCGTGTTCAAGCAGAAGCAAATCTTTGACCCATCCTCTGGGCTTTGCTATAAAAGAGATAGCGATTCTCTGGTTTGAACCGTCATTAAGCCGTTCCGGCTGCGACGTTCCCCACGCGATCCTGAGTAGCTCAATGGCAGAGCATTCGGCTGTTAACCGAAGGGTTGTAGGTTCGAGTCCTACCTCAGGAGCCATATTCTGCGCATAGTTATCGATGAGGCGCCTGCGGGAACGATTTCTGGCCTGACTGAGGTGGCCATCAGCAGCTCTCGTGTGAAGTAGCCTGCTACGACCAAACTAAGAGGCTCCCAACGGTAGACTGCCTTCGATGCGCAACCCATAGGGCATACGCGATGGCGAGCTTTCGACGGGCAGGCTGACTATCAGCGCCTCCGCGGTCTGATGCAATCGCATCGGTGTGGTGTCTCCCGGCAGCGTTACACGTTCCATCCGGGCCTTTCCGGCGGCGAAGTCAGTTAATTCTCAATGGAAATTAAAGTAAAGTTACAGAACGTTACTTCGTCTCGTTCACCGTCGATGCCCGCACGGCGAGTGTCGGCTTCAGCAGCACCTTGGTTGAACTGTGTTGAGGTTTGGACAAACGCTCCCGCAACACACGGAGCACCAGCTTGGCAGCCTCGACTCCGAGCAGGGCCGCGTTCTGATTTACCGAGGTGAGCGGCACGCGCATCAAAGTGTTGTAGAACACATTTCCGCATCCCGCGATGGCAATGTCTTCCGGTATCCTCAAGCCTTCGTCCAGAATGGCCTGCATCGCGCCCCACGCACTCGGATCGTTGTAACAGAAGACCGCATCCGGCCGTGGCTTCAGCTTGAGCATCTGTCGCATCACTCGTTCGCCCAGAACGTGATAAGACTCTTCGTTCTGTGGCAGCCTGACCACGAATTTGGGTGAGACTTTGATCCGCGCGCGGGAGAGCACCTTGCGATAAGCCTGCTCGCGATCATGAGATGGACTTAGCGTTGCCGCCCCGATAAAGGCAATGCGCCTTCTTCCCAGGTCAACAAAATGCTGCGTCGCAAGCTCTCCCGCGATATGGTCGTCCGTGCCGATCAAGGGAAAGGTGCCTGCCGGGCCCACCCTTCGATCCAATAGAATCACCGGAACTTCACGGTTTGCAGTTGCCAAGACGCAAGGATCAGTGCTGCAACTTGCCACCACGAGTGCGTCCACCCTGCGCCCCAGCATCTGCTTAATCTCTCGCTCTTCCAACCGCTCGTCATCGCGTGAGGACGAGATGATAAGGCTGTAGTGCTGCTGAGCAAGTGATTCCGACATATGGGCTGCGATCTCTGCAAAGAAACCATGCAGCAGGTCAGGCACAATCAGCCCAACCATCTTGGACTGCCCAGTCGCCAGCTCCTTCGCGGCGAGATTTGTCCGGTAGTCGAGCTTCCGTGCACACTCCAGCACCCGTTGCCGGGTAGGTTCGCTGATCTTCCTATCGTTCTTGTTCAGGACTTTGGAGACCGTCACAATAGAAAGACCCAGCGCTTCTGCGATGTCCTTCATTCGTGCCGCCATCCGGTCCTCCCTTACATCAGATAAGACGCAAGTCTACTATCGAAACAATAGGCCCGTAGGAGCGTAGCCTAAGGCTGATCGGATTTCATCTATCCCCGATCAGAACCGAACCCTCCTATAAACCCGCTTCTATTTGCGAGGTGGTGTCTTTGCTCGTGGGTCGTGCTGGGCGAGACGGCTGAGGAGATAGTCGACCTCGGACTTTGCGATGCCCGTAAGTGAGGTGCCGGGGGCACGTTGACAGTCATGAGCAATCGCTCCGCGCTTTTGCAGCACATACTTGCGGACCGCGAGGCCGATGCTTTGCTGCTGCTCGTAACGGATGAGCGGGAGGTGGGCGTCGAAGAGATCGTGCGCGGCGTCTCGCTGGCCCGCGTGCGAGAGCTTCACGACATCGACCAGCATGTCGGGGAAAGCATAGCCGGTCATCGCGCCGTCGGCTCCGCGCTCCATCTCGAAGTCGAGAAAGAGGCCGCCGTTTCCGGTAAGGATGGAGATGGGACGGAGCGTGCCCTCGCTCTGAAACTTGCGCAGCGCGGAGATCTTTTCGAGACCGGGCCAGTCCTCGTGCTTGAGCATGACGCAGGATGGATTGTCGTTGACGATGCGCTGGATGACCTTCGGCGTCATGACGACGCTGAGCAGCAGCGGATAATCCTGGATAACAAAGGGGATGTCAGAGCCGATGGCCGCGACGGCCTGTGCGTAGTAGTTGACGATCTGATCGTCCGTGCGCAGGCTCGGCGGCGGGGCGATCATGACGCCGGCGGCGCCACCCTCCATGACTCCGCGAGCCAGCGACCGCATGGCTGCGAATCCGGGGGCGGAGACGCCGACGATGATGGGAATTCCAGATCGGCGGACGACCCGGTTGGAGATTTCTAGCGCTTCGGCGGGGTCGAGCTTCGGAGCTTCGCCCATGATGCCGAGGATGGTGAGGCCGGTGACGCCGCAGCGGAGGTAGAAGTTGGTCATGCTGTCGACGGAGTCAAAGTCGACGGAGCCGTCAGGTTTGAAGGGAGTTACGGCG
>Ga0302189_10003920_pt1 | contig 11282 bp, 10 predicted proteins | sample II_Bog_E2_2_FD_194551 | JGI IMG/M metagenome (GOLD analysis project Ga0302189, IMG submission 194551) | Peat permafrost microbial communities from Stordalen Mire near Abisko, Sweden - II_Bog_E2_2 | ecosystem: Environmental > Terrestrial > Soil > Wetlands > Peat | place: Sweden: Abisko...
GGAGTGCCTGCGCAGGCATAATTATCGGGACATTCTCGCCCTTCCCGATTACCAAGGAGTCTTGCGTTTTGTTGAAGCAATTATCTAAGGAAGTCATCGAATAATGGATAAAATTCTCGTGCATGGAGGGCGCAGCCTAGAAGGCGATGTGCGCATCGGAGGTTCTAAAAATTCCGCTCTTCCCATTCTGGCCGCCACCCTGCTGACAAAGGATCGCTGCGTCATCGATCGCGTTCCAGATCTGAGCGACATCCATTACATGCTCACCATCCTAAGCCAGCTTGGCTGTGAGGTGGAACGCGCCAGCGGAGTCGTTCAGGTACGCGCGGAGAAAATCCGCACCGAGGCCCCCTACGAGATCGTTCGAAAAATGCGCGCCTCCGTCTGCGTGCTCGGTCCCCTGTTAGGACGGGAAAAAGCAGCCAAAGTCTCCCTTCCCGGAGGCTGCGTCATCGGCGACCGTCCGATTGACCTTCATCTCAAGGGTTTTGAAGCCCTCGGTGCCACAGTCACTGTCAAGGGTGGTGACATCCTGCTTGAGGCCAAGGAACTTAAGGGTGCCAGGATCAATCTTCGCGGCCGTCACGGCCCGACCGTGCTCGGCACAGGAAACATCATGATGGCCGCCGTTCTTGCCAAGGGAACCACCATCATTGAAGGGGCAGCCGAAGAACCCGAGGTCGTCGATCTCGCCCGCTTCCTGAGTGCCATGGGGGCGAATATCTCAGGCGCTGGAACCCAGCAAATCGAGATCGAAGGGGTCAAGGAACTCCACGGAGCCAACCACACCGTCATTCCCGATAGAATAGAGGCGGGCACATTCCTCGTCGCGGGAGCCATTGCCGGAAAACGAGTCACCATCCGCCGCGCCGAACCGAAGCATCTTGGAGCCGTGCTGGAGGCCTTGAAAAATGCCGGCTTTGATCTCACTCAAACCGAGGAAAGCGTCACCATTTCACCGAATGGTGCCCGCCGTCCACTTCATCTCGAGACCATCCCCTATCCCGGCTTTCCAACCGACATGCAGGCCCAGTTTTGCGCCCTTCTCTCCACGATGGATGGCACCAGCGTCGTCACGGAGACAGTTTTCCCACAGCGCTTCATGCATGTCGCCGAACTCAAGCGTATGGGTGCCAGCATCGAATTGGACGATCACCGCGCAACTATCAATGGAGTTGAACGGCTCAGCGGGGCCCCGGTCATGGCGAGCGATCTGCGCGCATCCGCCGCGCTGGTTCTAGCAGCACTTCCCGCTGAGGGAATCACCGAAATCAACCGCGTCTATCACATCGACCGCGGTTACGAGGCAATTGATGAAAAACTCAATGCGCTGGGTGCTCACATCGAGCGCATCAAAGTGTAGGGGCTCGGGATCGGATTTTTGCGGATAGCGGCGTTGGACTGCGCTTGCCGTAGGATGACTACGGCTGACGCTCGTCCGCCTTGCTCTCCATCAAAACTTCGAATCCTTCGGGCAAACCAACTTTTCAGATGCAACTGACCCTGATTTCTCACTCTGCGAGCCGGTCATTCCGATTGAGTTGTACCATCCGCATAGCTGACACTCAGGAGATCAAATTGACTTAAGCAGGGTGTTAATTCTAGGACTGGATTTTTTGATTAAATCCCATGTGGGAAGTCTCCTTGATGCGGGACTTGAACGACCATTACCTATAGAGTAGAATACCTTTATGAAACCGGCTGCGCCTGCCAGATTTTCCGAGAATGCCGCTTTTCTCCGCGTCATGGCAGATGCTCTTTCGATCCAAGAGCGCTTTTCAGCGGAGCCAGTCTATGCAAAGACAGGGAAAGGATTTCTCAAGAGTGCCGGAACAAGCGAATTAAAGAAAATCAAGGAACGGGAAAAATCTCGGAAAGGATAGTTTCATGGATCCCGTCAAGGATTGGCTGCTCCCCTACACTTGGGAGTTTGTCACGGCTCAGAATGCCGTTTTATGCCAGGCCAAGAATGCTCTTCACAAGCCGACTGCTGATGGATACGAGAAAACAAAACTTCTCTGGGAAAGCCATTACCTTGAACGAATGCCCCTGATCGAGGCAGTCGATCTCTGTAGAACCTGCCACCGACTAGCTCCATTTTGCTTCTATAATGGCAACACCTTTACCGCCATCATCCGAGACGTCATCAGTGGACTGGAATTAGCTCCAGAAACGATCCATCTGCTCCGCAGTTTGGCTGGTCATGTTGTTGCAGGCGTTGCCTCTGAGGAGGAAGTGCTGGCCCTCAAGAAATTCTCTGACTCCTTGCAATAAAGAGAAAATCGCCTCACGGATTAGTCAGCATTCAGGAACGACTCCGATCCTCTGCTCTTATGCGAATACACCCCCATTTAAGCCCCAACTCTTCAAAAAAGCGTCAATACTAGGGACTGACCCATATGAAAATTAGATTTATAATCCTGATGGCCTTATTTGGGTTTATCGTGATTGATAAGCCTGCGAATTCGCAAACTAATCAGACAAACGAAAACGCCGCAGCCATTCCTTCGAACACTAATTCCGTTTCTCGCACAAAAACATTTACTCAAGCAGCAATACAGTTAACCCGTCTGCTTGGAATCACTTCGTATCCTCGTTGGGAAGGAGGGAGAGCGATGAGTTTGGATGATCCTCGATGGAATGAATGGCGGCGAAGAAATCAAACAGACCCTTGGTGGGGCGGCAAAATTCCCATTGAATTTTATGGCAAGGTTGTTGATGAACATAGTAATGCCGTAGCAGGAGCCAGCGCATCTTTTAGTTGGGTTGATCTTTCTCCTGCTGGCACCTCACAGAGAGTTGTCAAATCGGATGCTCAAGGAAATTTTTCAATAGCTGGAATTAAAGGTGCCTCAATGTTGGTTAATGTATCCAAAGATGGGTATCTAGTTGCGAAAGCTGAAAATCAAAATGCCTTTGACTTTGCATCCTTTTCATCAGCCAACTTTTACCAACCTGATGCAGCTCAACCAGTAATATTTCACCTAAGAAAGAGAGGAGAAACAGAACCTCTTGTTCATAATTCATATGAAGTTCCTGTTACCATCGGGAATGCCGCTGAGGTGAAAATTAATAACGGCCAAAGCACTATGAGTTTTACACTGTTATCCAATGACTGGCACAGAGAAGGGAAGTGGGAGGTTCAGGTATCCATTCAAAACGGGGGGATCACTCCTGCCACTGAAGAATTTATCATACAGGCGCCAGCGGAAGGCTATCAGCAAAATTTGAACCTTGATAAAAAAACACCCAAGTCACCGAATTGGCCATCGGGTGAAGGAGGTTTCTTTTATCTCAAATCGGGCCAAAATTATGGAAGAATGGATATTCAAATGATTCCTGGAAAAAAGACCGTGTATTTGGATGTTTGGATTAATCCAAAAGTCGGCAGTCGAAATATTGAACTCCCTTGAATCCATTGTCCTGAAAATAGGGAGTCCCCTAGTATTCTCGGCTTTTAAGGCGCAGGAAGATTGGATGGAGAGCAAGGCGCGCGAGGGAAGGCGTAGTAATTCTACGCCGACCGAGCAGCAACGCTGCTATTCCGCCAATATCCCAAGCCTCAGTCAATGGCACCAACGGCTTCGGAAATCTCTCCCTTAATATAATCGCGGTTCAGTTTCGCAATGACACTGGCACTCACGCTCGCGGGGCAGACCGCTTCGCAGGCGTAATAGTTGGAACAGTTGCCGAAGCCTTCCTCATCCATGGCGCGAACCATGGCGCGCGCGCGTTTCTTGGCTTCCGGTTGTCCCTGAGGTAGGAGGTTGAGGTGGGTCACCTTGGCACCAACAAAGAGCATGGCCGAGCTGTTCGGGCAGGCAGCCGCACAGGCTCCGCAGCCGATGCAGGCGGCGGCATCCATCGCCTTGTCGGCCACGGGCTTGGGAATGAGGATGGCCGAGGCGTCAGGAGCTCCGCCTGTGTGTTCGCTGATGAAGCCTCCGGCGCGCATGATGCGCTCGTAGGCGCTGCGGTTGACCACAAGATCCTTGAGGATTGGAAAGGATCCCGCACGGAAGGGTTCAACAAAGATGGTCTCCCCGTCCTTGAATTTCCGCATGTAGACCTGACAGGCGGCACCACGGCCCGGTCCCTGAGGCACTCCGTTAATGACAAGGCTGCAGGTTCCGCAGATTCCTTCTCGGCAATCGCTCTCGAACGCAATCGGCTCTTTTCCATCGGTGATGAGGCGGTTGTTGACGATGTCGAGCATCTCAAGGAAGGAACAGTCAGGAGTGATGTTGGTCGCCTCGATACCCTCAAACCTACCCGGGGTGTCGGCTGATTTCTGGCGCCAGAGTCGGAGATGAAAATTCATAGTCGTCGTGCTTCTTGTGGTCTGGGTTATTTGTAGCTTCGGGTTGCGAGATGCACGGCCTCATAACTGAGGGGCTCTCTCTCGAGTTCGGGTTCGTTCCCTTCTCCCTTGTAAAGCCAGGCAAAGACGGAGGCAAACGTGTCGTCGTGTCTGAGGGCTTCGCCGTCAGGGGTCTGGTGCTCGACCCGGAAATGTCCGCCGCACGATTCCTCACGGGTCAGGGCGTCAAGGCACATTAATTCGCCGAATTCCAGGAAATCTGCCACGCGTCCGGCCCGTTCCAGGGACTGGTTAAGCTCAGCACCGACCCCGGGAACACAGACTTCTTTCCAAAAGCGTTCACGCAGGGCCTTGATCTCGGCGATGGCCTCCTTGAGTCCAGCTTCCGTGCGGGCCATACCACATTTGTCCCAAAGGATGAGTCCCAGCTCACGATGGAAGGTATCGACAGGCACAGTGCCCTTCACCGAGAGGAGCTTGTTCACCCGCTCGCGGACTTCCTCCTCGGTCTTCTTGAATTCGGGGAGATCCGTGGTGATCTTCGGACCGCCAAACTGGGTGGAGAGATATTCGCCAAGGGTATTGGGGATGACGAAATATCCATCGGCTAGTCCCTGCATCAAGGCCGAGGCACCGAGGCGATTGGCTCCGTGGTCGGAGAAATTGGCTTCGCCGAGGACATGCAGTCCGGGAATATTGCTCATCAGGTTATAGTCAACCCAAAGGCCGCCCATCGTGTAGTGGATGGCGGGATAGATGCGCATCGGACGCTCGTAGGCGCTCTCTCCCGTGATGTTCTCGTACATCTCAAAGAGGTTGCCATAGCGTTCTTCGATGGTATTGCGACCGAGACGCTGGATGGCGGCGGAAAAATCAAGATACACACCGAGTCCGCCGGGCCCCACACCTCGCCCGCTATCGCAGGCTTCCTTGGCACTACGTGAAGAGATATCGCGGGGGGCAAGGTTGCCGTAACTCGGATATTTCCGCTCCAAATAATAGTCGCGCTCTTCCTCTGGGATATCCTGGGGTTCGCGGTTATCCCCTTTCTTCTTGGGTACCCAGACCCGACCGTCGTTGCGGAGGGACTCTGACATGAGAGTCAGCTTGGATTGGTAATCCCCGGCCACAGGAATGCAGGTCGGATGGATCTGGGTGTAGCAGGGATTGGCAAAGGCGGCACCACGCTTGTAGGCGCGCCAGGTCGCGGTGACATTGCAGCCACGGGCATTGGTCGAGAGGTAGAAGACATTCCCGTAGCCGCCGGTACAGAGCAGCACGGTATCGGCTGCATGGCTCTTGATTTCTCCCGTGATGAGGTTGCGGGCGACGATCCCCTTGGCATGCCCATTGACGAGAACAAGGTCGAGCATCTCCGTGTGCTCGTGCATCTGCACCCGGCCAAGTCCAATCTGGGCGCTCAGCGCGGAATAGGCTCCGAGGAGAAGCTGTTGTCCGGTCTGGCCCCGTGCGTAGAAGGTTCGGGAAACCTGGGCTCCTCCAAAGGAACGGTTGGTCAGCTCTCCGCCGTATTCTCGGGCAAAGGGTACTCCCTGGGAGACGCATTCATCGATGATATTGCGGCTGACCTCGGCGAGGCGATAGACATTGGCCTCGCGGGCGCGAAAATCCCCGCCCTTGATGGTGTCGTAAAAAAGACGCCAGACACTGTCACCATCGTTCTGGTAGTTCTTGGCGGCGTTGATGCCCCCCTGGGCGGCGATGCTGTGGGCGCGGCGGGCGCTGTCCTGAAAACAGAAGCAATCAACCTGGTAACCGAGTTCCGCAAGGGTAGCGGCGGCGGAGGCTCCGGCGAGCCCCGATCCGACAACAATGACGTTGAATTTCCGTTTGTTGGCAGGATTGATCAGCTTCGCGTTGTTCTTGAAGTTGGTCCACTTCTGCTCGAGCGGACCGGCTGGGATTTTAGCGTCGAGTATCATGATGAGAAGGGGTGCTGAAAAGGCTACTTAATGGACGAAAGGACTAAGTGAAACGTGGGGGTAGCGAAGGATGCCCAAGAGCACCGAGAGCGGGATGGAGGCATACCCAAGGAAGATGACCAAAGCGATGATGCGACCGGCCCGTTCAAAAAGCGGTCGCAGCTTGGCCGTCGTGAGCCCGAGCGTCTGAAAGAGACTGGAAATACCGTGACTCAAGTGCATGGCCAGGAGTCCCACAGCAAGAAGGTAGAAAGCACTGACAAAGGGATTGGAGAATCCGGCAATCACCATGCGGTAGACATCATGTCGACCCTGGGCGTCAATCCATGTCCGGGTCACAGGATTGAATCCCTGCCAGGTGAACTGCGCCAGATGGAAGATAATAAAAGCAATCACCACCAAACCCGTGAGGCGCATCGAACGTGCGTAGATGGTGGTCTGCAGCGTATTGGTCACCGCGTATTTCTGCGGGGTGGCGGCGCGATTTTCCATCCAGAGCTGGATCGTGCAGGTGATGTGAAGCCCGACGATTGTCAGCAAAACGAGGCGTATAACCCAGAGGAAAGGGCCGAGGGATTGAAGATGCTCAGCATACGCATTGATCCAATTCGGGCCGGGATAGATCGTCAGGTTGCCGAGCAGATGCCCGATGACGAAGAGGATCAGAAGGATGCCCGTGATCGCAACGATCCATTTGCGACCGATGGAGGAAGAAAGCAAGGGGCTGCTGCAAGTGCAACAGGCACTGCTTTTGCCGGAGGGTTTGGAAGAAAGTGAAGAAGTTCCTGTCGATTCCTTGTTGGCGGTGCTGCTCATCGGCAACGAGAGTAGCGAGGAGAAGTTTGGAATTCAAGAAGGTTTTATATTTTTTTGTCCGAAAAACTCTTGCATCTTAAAAAATCAGACTTTCCCAAGGAAAGATTTCCCCGGCGGCACGGCTCCTGCTAGAAACCTATGGCACACATGACCGCCGAGCTGGAGCCCCCTCAGAACGATGATTCCGAACTGGTTGCCAGAACTCAGGGCGGTGATCCCTCGGCCTTTGATGAGTTGGTTGTCCGCTACACGCCGCGGCTTTACGGACTGATCTACAACATGACCTCCAACCACGAGGACACGAATGATTTGCTTCAGGATGTCTTTTCCAAAGCCTACCGCTCCATTTGCAGCTTCCGGGGAAAATCCAGCTTCTCAACCTGGATGCACTCGATTTCCGTGAACATGACGATCAATTTTCTCAAGAAGAGAAAACGGCGCCAGCACCCCAGCCTCAATGATCCCGACAGCAGCATCGAAAACGACCCCGATTTCATTGCCGCAACCAGCCAGAGCGATCCGTTAAACGCGATTTCTATCCACGAGTTGCAAAAAAAATTGAACGCGGCGCTCGCCAAGTTGTCACATGATCATCGAGTCGTCGTCACCATGTTTGATATCCAGGGCATCCCTCATTCTGAAATCGCCAAGATTCTCAAAATATCAGAAGGCACGGTTCGCTCCCGATTATTTTATGCTCACCGCCAGTTGCAAAATTCCCTTCATGAGTTTAAGAAAGCTTAAGAAATCATTTTGGAACCATGAGCAACAACACCAGCCCTAATCCTTCCGAAAGCGACATTTCCATGCAAAAACTCCTACGACTCAGACGATACGAACAGCCTCCCGCCGGCTATTATGATGAGTTTCTGAGGGAGTTTCACCATCGTCAGCGCGCGGAATTGCTCAAGCCCTCGCTGACGACACTTCTATTGGAGCGTTTCTCGTCCTGGGCCTCCGAGTTCCGGGTTCCCGCATTCGCATATGCAGGTGCGACGGCTGTCGCTGTGATTGCGAGCGTCTCGATCTGGAACACCTCATCGCCCACCCCTTCCCAACCCTCCTATGCTGTCTCCTATTCACAGAGCAGCCCCTTCTCCCAGACTCCCGTGACCATTCAGAAAATGCAGCCCGTGTCGCTCCGTGTGAATACCTCTGCAGCAGAAGATTCTTCCCAAGTATTCCCCACCTCGTATCTCCTCCAAGCCCGCCCGGCGAGCCATGAATCGCCGCTCAGTTTCTAAGTTTCAGTTATTCGTTTATCCTCAGGCGGGGCACCAGACCCGCTGTCTTGCTTTAGTCTGTTCCTTTTTGTTGGTTCCTCTCGGGCTCCGTGCTTCGGAAACGCAAGAGCCATCTTCCCACACCCCGGGCTCCCTTGCGACTAAAGTGGCTGAATCGATCAGAACGGTCGTTAGGGATCGGGCCTCTTCCGTTGTACGAGTGAGGTGTCGTGACGATCACGGAGAAGTCGTCGGCACAGGATTCTACATTGATCCGACGGGCAACATCCTCACCCTCGCTGAAATTGTCCGAGACGCTCAGGAAATCACCGTTGAACAACCGGATGATAAGGATGGCATCAAGTCCCTACCAGCAACCGTGACAGCCATTGATCTGCGTAGCGGCGTCGCCTTTCTCAAGGTTGCCACAGGAAGCGAATCAGCGTCCTTCGTGCCTCCCCTCTCCATCAGCAATCCTCCGGAACTGACCCCGGCGATCGCCCTAGGCTACCCTCAGGAGCATCAAGTGACTCCAGCACTGGGCATGATCACGGGAAGCAAAAACCATGAAGGGGAAATCTTCCTGTGCGTCCCACACCTCACGGCCAGCCTCCCCTTGAGTGAGGGGGAAGGAGGGGCTCCCGTGCTCGATTTGAACGGAAATCTGCTTGGAATCATCATCACCGGCAACACCCAACTCGGAACCTGCACCATTCTTCCTTCGGCTGCCATCGAACAACTGCATCACAATCTGATGCGCTATGGAGGCATCAATCCCGGCTGGGTCGGAGCCGTTGTCGAGATAGCCGCAGTGCCACAGAACAACTCCCGCACACGTATTCTCTCAGTGGCTCCGGGTAGCCCAGCGGAAGCCGCAGGAATCAAACCGGGGGATATCCTGCTCAAGCTAGGCACCCATGCCGTTCACACTCCCGAAGATGTTCTCGAGGCCTCCTTCTACCTGAGTGCCGGGGAAGATATTCATCTCAGTGTGCTGAGAAAAGGGGTCACGCAAAATCTCAGCTTGCGTTGCGGTGAACAGCCTTCTCTTGGTGATGATCAGGAAGCTGCAGCATCACCCCCAACCACCCTGCTTGGAGAATCGGCGCACTAGAAAATAAGGGGATAGGGACATTTTTGAGATGACCTTTCCACCGCTTCGCGGATAAGTTCTCACTTTCCCGCACGGGGGTATAGCTCAGCGGTTAGAGCAGCCGGCTCATAACTGGTTGGTCCTTGGTTCAAATCCAAGTGCCCCTACGCGAAGAAAACGATCTTTTCACTGTATCGCTTCAAGAAAGCTGGCCCTGCATCCCATCATCCTGTTTAATTCCGATCCGTGAGCACGAGCACCCTTTTCGAAGCCCCTGACACACTGGGCCGAACCTTACAGACAATCAACGATCCGACCCTGGCTAAGAGCCTGCCGGACGGAGCGGTTCATCTTCCCGCCAGCGAGCTTCTCGGAGAGACGATGTCGCTGAATTTCGGGCCTTCTCACCCCTCCACTCACGGCGTGTTCCGCATCGTGCTCGACCTCGACGGCGAGCTGATCACGAAGGCCCAACCAGAAGTTGGCTACCTGCACCGCGGCGATGAAAAGATCGCGGAGAACATGCAGTACAATCAGTTTGTCCCCTACACGGACCGACTCGATTACCTGGCACCGCTTGCCAACAATGTCGCCTACGCCCTGGCCGTAGAGAAGCTCATGGGCTGGGAACTTCCCGCACGCGGCAAGGCGATCCGGGTCATCTGTTGCGAGCTCGCACGTATTTCAGCCCATCTGCTCGGGCTTGGCGCCAGCTCCATGGATATCGGGGCGATCTCCGTCTTCCTCTACACCTTTACTGAGCGTGAGAAGATCTACAATCTCTGCGAACTGCTGACCGGTGCCCGCTTTACCACGAGCTACACGCGCGTCGGGGGCCAGACTCGCGATCTTCCCGAGAAATTCCCAGCAATGCTCCGGGCTTTCCTTGACTCCTTCCCCATCGCGCTGAATGAGATCAACAATTTGCTGACACGCAACCCCATCTTCATCGACCGCACGCGCAATGTCGGCATCATCTCCAAGGAGGATGCCATCGCCTACGGACTGACCGGACCAATGCTCCGCGGTTCCGGCGTCGATCACGATGTCCGCAAGGCCAACCCCTATCTCGACTACGAGAAATACGACTTTGAAATCCCGATCGGCACCGTCGGAGACTGCTACGACCGCTACCTTGTTCGTATCGAAGAGATGCGCCAGAGCCTCCGTATCCTACGCCAAGCCATCGACAACCTTCCTGACGGCCCCATTAATGTCGTCGACGGAAAGAGCCGTCTACCCGAAAAGGAAGATGTTCTCCTGAGTATGGAGCAACTCATCCACCACTTCATCATCACCACCGAGGGAATTGATGCTCCGGTCGGCGAAGTCTATTTCGGTGCCGAGAATCCCAAGGGCGAACTTGGTTTCTACATCAACAGCCTGGGTGGAGGAGTTCCCCATCGCTTGAAGATCCGTGGTCCCTCTTTTGTCAACCTTGGCATCGTCTCCAAGATCCTGCCCGGTCACATGATCGGTGATGTCGTCACGATCCTGGGATCGATCGACATGGTCTTCGGCGAGTGCGACCGCTAATCCGAAGGATTAGCAGGAGGACAGAAGGCAGAGATCAAAGCTCAGAGAGGGCTATATGCTTTTGTCAGTTAACTGGTTTCCTTGTCCTTTTTAGGAAGCAGGAAGTTTGATGCCACTGCGGTGCCAATACCGGGCCGTGGGAACGGCCGGGATAGCCTGACGCGAAGCGTGAGCCCTCCAGGGCGAGACGAGCGGGAGCGAGCGAGGCAAATATCGCGAGCCTCTATTCCTTGGGCTTATTGAGCACAACCTGCTCCCCCGCCCTCCACTTCCGATAAGTCGCTATCGACTCCTCAATGATAGGGATTGCCTTGTCGGCTGAGAGAATGTCATCGACGACGACGGTCTTG
>Ga0302189_10003931_pt1 | contig 11252 bp, 9 predicted proteins | sample II_Bog_E2_2_FD_194551 | JGI IMG/M metagenome (GOLD analysis project Ga0302189, IMG submission 194551) | Peat permafrost microbial communities from Stordalen Mire near Abisko, Sweden - II_Bog_E2_2 | ecosystem: Environmental > Terrestrial > Soil > Wetlands > Peat | place: Sweden: Abisko, Stordalen...
ATTCGATGGGAACTTTCATGGTGCTTGACATGGCATCACCTCAACCCTGATTTCCCGCTCCGCCTGCCGCCAATCTTGGTCGGAATGACCAGCCTGACGGCCTCGCCGCTCATACAATTCATAAGCCCGCTTTTCAATCTGTGGGATGAGGCTCGCCCGCTGAATTGTTACCGGCGGCCTGGTCTTGCCGTCCATCAGTCGCCCATATTCCATCGTCAACCCTCGCAGCCGTTGCGCGAGTTTTTCGGTCAGCACGCCCTTCTTTAATCGCCAACCCCAGTTTCCTTTGGCCGTTCCAGGCAAATTCATTCGCGCTTCGGACCCCAACTCTAGGATATCTTGCGCCGGAACGATGGCCGTGTTGGCCGGCGATGCGAGGGCTGCTCGAATCATGCCCCAAACAATATCCGGTTCGCTGACTCCCAGTTTTCTCTGCAACGCTTCCCGTTGCGAAACTGACAATTGCGCATACCAGCCGGCGGTAGTGTCGTTATCATGGGTTCCCGTATAAACCACAGTTTTCAGCGGATGGGGTGTTGTCGTCTCGGAGTTCCTTTGGAGTTCTGTGCCAAAGTCAAATTGGAGCACCCGGGTGCCGGGGATTTGAAATTGATCCAACAGGGCGACCACCTCGGGAGAGGTGGCACCGAGATCATCCGCGATGAACAGCAGCGACCCAAGCGCTGCGAGGGCGGCTTTGAAAAATGATTCGCCGCCCCCGGGCTGATACTGGCCGTTCACCGCCGTCTTCGCGGTTGCCGGCACTTCATAGGTGCGGATAAAGCCAATGAAATGATCCAGGCGGTTAACATCGAACCGGCTAAACGCCGTGCGCAGACGCTCAATCCACCAGCGATAGTTCTGCGCTTGCAACGCTTCCCAATTATAAACTGGGAGACCCCATAACTGCCCGTTTTTGGAGAAATAATCGGGGGGGACGCCGGCAACCACCGTCGGATTTCCATCCGCATTCAGTTTGAAAAGTTCGGGGTGCGCCCAGACATCGGCGCTCTGATACGCCACAAACAAGGGAATGTCCCCGATGAGCCGGATGCCTTTGGCCGCGCAATAATTTCTCAACTTTTTCCACTGCATGGCAAACTGCCACTGGACAAATTCATGGTAGCGGATTTCACCGGCCAGACGCTTCCGCGCGCCCATGACGGCGTCTGGCTGGCGCGTTCGCAAGTCCTTTTCCCACCGGGTCCAGTCCGCAGTTCCCTCATTTTCCTGGATGGCTGAGAAGAGTGAAAAATCCTCCAGCCAGTAAGACTCCGCTTTTGAAAAGACGTCAAATTCAGACTGTCGGTCAGCGTGCTTTTGCTTTCCAAAATTCTCAAAGGCTTTTTTAAGCAATGCCGTTTTCCAACGGGTGGCTTCAGGAAAGTTTACACTCCCAGCTTCCTTGGAAGCAGGAGTGCTGATTTCCTGCCGCTCTAGCAGTCCCTGGTCGGCCAACCGGTCCGGACTCACCAGTAGCGGATTACCCGCAAAGGCGGAAGGCGAGTCGTAAGGTGAATTTTCCGCCCCCACCGGTCCAAGGGGCAGCATTTGCCACCAAACCTGACCACCCTCGGCCAGAAAATCCACAAACGCGGTGGCGGACGGCCCCAAGTCGCCGATGGGATAGGCATTTGCAAGCGAGGTGGGGTGGAAAAGTATTCCAGAAGCCCTTTGATTCATTGGGACTTCTCCTTCACCGTGGACCCCGGCCACTGCGCGAGCAGAATGACGCTCGAACAAGGCCTCACCAGATAAGTCTGTGGATATTTCAAAGGCGGTTCCTCTCCGGGAACCGGCAAATCAAACGGTGGTTCCGTGAAGGTATCAACGGCCAGTCGCCATTGAATTCCAGGTGGTGTGGGAGGCAAATGGAAATCAATCGCGCCGTCACCGGCATTGAACAAGAGACATAATGCGCACCGCTCATCTTCTTGGATCAAACAGGCAAAGTGTTTTTCCTTCGGGTCGGCCCACCGGGGCAAGCCACCTTGGGGGCCAAACCATTGAATTTCGGCGTCCGTATAAAATTGTTCCTTGCTCAAAACCGGATGCGTGTGCCGGAAGGCGATCATGCCCTGGGCGAAACGGAAGATCTCCTTGTGCTGTTCAAGGTCCCTCCAGTCAATCCAACTGGTTTCATTGTCCTGACAGTAGGCGTTGTTATTTCCACCCTGGGTGCGGCGGAATTCATCGCCGCCCAAGAGCATCGGAACTCCGCGCGAAACCAGCAGGGTCAGGAGGAAGTTTTTTATCTGGCGGTTGCGGACGGACTGGATGCCGGCATCTTGCGTCCCACCTTCCGTGCCATAGTTCGCGCTAAAGTTGGCATTGATGCCGTCCTGGCCGTTTTCGCCGTTTGCCTCATTGTGCTTGTCGTTAAAGCTCACCAGATCGTTCAGCGTGAAACCATCGTGACAGGTAATGAAGTTGATGCTGCTCTCGGGTCCTTTGCCGGACTGGGCATAAATATCGGCACTGCCGCAGAGGCGATTGGCGAACAAGCCCGACATCCCGTCATCGCCGCGCCAGAATCGCCGGACTTGATCACGATAGTGGCCATTCCACTCCGCCCAACGCGGTTTTGAAAAACTGCCCACCTCATACGCGCCACCGGCGTCCCACGTTTCGGCGATGATTTTCACATTTTGCAAAATCGGGTCCTCGGCGATCCTTCCGAGCAGCGGGGATTTGGCCAGCAGTTTGCCGGTACTGTCCCGGTCAAGCACCGTCGCCTCGTCAAACCGGAACCCATCCACGTGCATCTCGACCTTCCAATATCGGAGGGCAGCGAGAATGTGATCCCGCACCACCGGATGATTGGCGTTCACGGTATTGCCGGTGCCCGCAAAATCCTTGTAATGACGTTTATCATCCGCCAGCGAGTAAAAGATCACATTATCCAAACCACGAAAACAAAGGGTCGGCCCCAGTTCATTTCCCTCAGCCGTGTGATTAAAAACCACGTCCAGGATAACTTCGATGCCGGCCTGGTGAAGTGCCTGGACCATTTCCTTGAACTCCAGCTTCTGCTGGCCCAAGCCTCCCGCACTGCTGTAGGAGGCCTTGGGGGCAAAGTAGGCCACGGAATCATAGCCCCAGTAATTCTTGAGCCGCTGATTGGTTAGCGGATTCCGACGCGTCACCGAATTCTCGTTGAACTCCTGAATCGGCATCAATTCCACGGTGGTCACACCCAGGCTTTTAAGATAGGGGATCTTTTCCATTATGCCCCGGTAGGTTCCCGGATGCTTCACCCCCGACTTCGGATGGACGGTAAAGCCACGCACATGCGCTTCATAAATAACCGTCTTCGACCACGGATGCCGGGGCGGCTGGTCACCCGCCCAATTGAATGGATCACTGACAAAGACGCATTTGGGCATCGTCCCGGCATTGTCCGCCTTCGAGGGCGTCAAATCTTTCCCCGACGACGACGGGTCGTACCCCAGCGCGGACGCAAAGTCCCATGGAGGGAGTTGTGAAATAGCGGTGGCAAAGGGATCCAGCAGCAACTTTTTTAAATTAAAACGATGTCCTTTATTCGGTTCGTAAGGACCATCCACGCGATAACCATAGAATTGACCGGAGGCGATTCCTTTAACCCAAATGTGCCAGACGTCGCCCGTGCGATTGCACACCAAATCCAGGTCAATCGACCGCGCGGGCGCTGCATCCTCGGGACGGTCGAATAACTCCAGTCGCAAATGGCTGGCGTAACGGCTGAAAATGGCGAAGTTTACTCCCCCGCCGATTTCCTGTGTCCCCAACGGCATGGGCGAGCCGACGCGAATATCAGCGTGTTCGGAGGTTTCCGAGATATAGCCGCGCAACTCGCGCGGTGGATTTTTTGTCATCGTTGCCATAAAATTCGTGGATCCTCCAAGGGAACCGCCATCCCATCACAATGCGGCATCAGCCGGACCGTGTAGTCGGTGGTTGGGCGATCCGCTGGCACGGTGGCGCTGTAGACATATCCGCCGGCCGCTCCCGCCACCGGTTGCAGCCGGGTCATTTCGAGACACACAGGGATGCCACCTTTAACGCCATCCGCATAAAGTTCCACCCGCAGGGTTTGGGGATCAAGCGACTCCAACCACACTTCCACTTCAAATATGTGGTGACCGTCCCCCGAACGGTTCGTACCGGCGCCAAAACGCACGCCGGACCATTTGCGCGCCACTTCCTGCCGCCACTCAACCATTTGTCGGGCCCGGGCCCCCTTGTTGGCCATGCGCGACTGGCTGGCCGCGGCGGCTGGAAGATAGTGTTTCTCCGTGTATTCGCGCACCGTGCGATCTGCCGAAAAGCGCGGCGTTAACCGTGCCATGCTTTCCCGCATGCGCCCCACCCAGGCGGTGGGAATGCCCTGGTCGTTGCGTTTGTAAAATTCCGGGATGACCTCCCGTTCCAGCCGTTCATATAACGCCTCGGCCTCCGCCGCGTCCCACGCCGGATCGCTCCCATGTTCCTTTCCGTCGCCGAGCGACCAGCCCAGGTCGGGCACATAGGCTTCCACCCACCAGCCATCCAGCTCGGAAAAATTGAGGCCGCCGTTGACCAGCACCTTCATGCCGCTCGTGCCACACGCCTCCCAAGGCCGCCGGGGCGTATTGAGCCAGACATCCACCCCATGCACCATCCTCCCGGTCAACTGCATGTCGTAATCGCTGAGAAAAATCGCGTGCGGCCGCACCGCCGGCTGGCGGATAAATTGCACCCATTGCTGGATCAACGCTTGACCCGCCCGGTCGGCCGGATGCGCCTTGCCTGCAATAATGAGTTGCACGGGTCGCTCCCGATTGCTCAGCAATCGTAACAACCGGGCCGGATCATGCAGCAGCAGGTTGGGCCGTTTATAGGTGGCAAACCGGCGCGCAAAGCCCAGGGTCAATACCTTCGGATCAAACAAATGCCGGGCGGTTTCCACGACCTCCACCGTCGCGCCGGCAGCGGCGTAGTGGTTGGCCAGCCGCTGGCGGGCATAATCCACCAGCGACTGGGTGGTGGTATTGCGAAATTGCCAGAGGGTGTCGTCGGCCACCCGGCGAATGTCCTGCTCCAGTGTGTCCGTCATGCCCAGCCAGCGGTTTTTGCCACAGGCTTTCGTCCACAGCGCGTCGGCCTCCGCCGAATCCCAAGTGGGCACGTGCACCCCGTTGGTTACGTGGCCCACGGGCACTTCATCGGTCGGCCAATTGGGGAAGAGAGGCTCGAAGAGATGCCGGCTAACTTTGCCGTGGAGCGTGCTCACCCCGTTCACTGAACCGCTGCCCCTGATCGCCAGGTACGCCATGTTAAAATATTCACCGTCGTCATTCGGATTCTGGCGGCCCAACGCCAGCAAATCCTTGAGGGGAATTCCCAGTTTTTGCGTGGCATAGTCACCCACATACTGCGCCATCATTTCCGGCGGGAACCGGTCGAACCCGGCGGCCACGGCCGTATGGGTGGTGAACAGATTGCCAGCCCGGGTGGCCGTCAGGGCAATTTCGAAGGATACGCCGTTGGCCTGCATGAAACTGCGGGCCCGCTCCAGCACCGCAAACGCCGCATGTCCTTCGTTCAAGTGGCAGACGTCCGGTTGAATACCCAGGGCCTCCAGCAATCGCCATCCGGCAATCCCCAGCAGGATTTCCTGCTTGAGCCGCAACTCTGGCCCGCCGCCGTACAATTCGCTCGTGATCCCCCGATGCGCCGGAAAGTTGGCCGCGTCATTACTGTCCAGCAGATATAACTTCACCCGGCCGACTTGCACCTGCCACGCCCGCACCCATACCGAATAGCCGGGCAGCGCGATCTCCAAACGCAACCACTCCCCGTTCGGCTGGCGCAAAGGCGTCACTGGCAATTGTCCCGGGTCGTTATATGGGTACAGCGCTTGTTGCGCTCCGTCCTTGTCAATGACCTGGCGAAAATAGCCCTGCTGGTATAACAGTCCCACGCCAACCACCGGTACTCCGAGGTCGCTGGCAGCTTTAAGTTGATCCCCGGCGACATTGCCCAAACCACCCGAGTAAATCGGCAATGCTTCGCTCAACATGTATTCCATGCTGAAATACGCCACACATTTCAAGGACGACTGCGGGTGTTTTTGCTGGAACCAAGCGGGCGACTCCGCAGTTTGGTGTTTGCAGCACAACAGGTCGTCAATGGTTTTGCGGAAGGCGGGATCGGCCAGCACACTTTTGAGTTTGTCCTGCGACACGGTTTGGAGCACCACCCATGGGTTTTGCGTGAGTTCCCACAGGGCGGGATCCAGCTGGCGCCACACTTGATCAGTGGTGTGATTCCACGACCAACGGAGGTCCAAGGCCAGTTCTGCGAGCGAATCAAACCCCTCCACGTTTTTGGTCGCCGGCGCATGGTCCGGCAGGTTGATGGGTGTTGGTTGGTTCATGATACGACTTCTTTTGGGGTGTTTGCGGGAATCGGGGTTGCCGCGGGAGCACCGGCCACAGCCGCGTCCACAATGGTGTGAGCCTCCGCCAGGATGCGCTCAAGATGCTCCTCCCCATGGAAGCTCTCGGCATAAATTTTATAGATATCCTCGGTGCCGGAGGGACGCGCTGCAAACCAGCCGCCCTCGGTCACCACCTTTATACCGCCCAAGGCAGCCTGGTTGCCGGGTGCGGTCGTGAGGATGGCCAGGATTTTTTCGCCGGCCAGTTCGGTGGTTTTGACCTGCTCCGCTGAAAGTTTGGCCAGTCTGGCCTTTTGTTCAGGCGTGGCCGGCGCCTGATCGCGCTCGTATTCTGGCTCGCCAAAATCATGCCGGAATTCCCGATATGTTTCCGCGGGATCATGCCCCGTTCGCGCGGTCAACTCCGCCGCCAGCAAACTGGGAACGATCCCATCCTTGTCCGTCGTCCAGACGGTGCCGTCCCGGCGCAGGAACACCGAGCCAGCGCTTTCCTCGCCGGCAAATCCCAACCGGCCATCCAGCAATCCGGTCACGAACCATTTGAACCCCACCGGCACTTCATACAGCTTCCGGCCCAGCTTGGCGGTGATCCGGTCAATCATCTGGCTGCTCACCACGGTCTTGCCCACGGCGGCGGCCGCCGGCCATTCCGGCCGGTTCTGAAACAAATAAAAAATTGCCGCGCAAAGGTCATGATTGGGCGGCAATAACCCCTCGTTTTTGGTCACAATGCCGTGACGGTCATGGTCCGTGTCGCAGGCGAACGCCAGATCAAATTGATCCTTCATGCCAATCAGGCGTTGCATGGCGTAAGGCGAGGAGGGATCCATCCGAATCTGGCCATCCCAATCCACCGTCATGAAGCGAAAGGTCGGGTCCACCGTCTCGTCCACCACCGTCAGGTTCAGAGCGTGGGTCTCGGCAATCCGCGCCCAGTAATGGACACCCGCCCCGCCCAGCGGATCAACCCCCAGATGCAGGTTCTCCCCGCGAATGACGTCCAAATCAATCACTTTGCCCAGATCATTGACGTAAGCGTTCAGATAGTCGTGCCGATGAGTCGTGCCCGCGCGCAAGGCTTGTTCGTACGGCAGACGCCTCACCCCAGCTAACCGGGTGGCCAGCAATTGATTTGACCTGGTTTCAATCCCGTCCGTAACGGCGTTCTCCGCCGGACCGCCATGCGGCGGATTATATTTGAAACCGCCATCGTGCGGCGGATTATGCGAGGGGGTGATGACAATGCCATCCGCCAGACCCGTCATGCGACCACGATTGTAAGTTAGAATTGCATGGGAAATGACCGGCGTCGGCGTGTACTCATCTCCTTGGGCCAGCATTACTTCCACGTCATTGGCCGCCAGCACCTCTAGCGCCGTGGCACAAGCCGGAACGGAAAGCGCGTGCGTATCCATGCCCAGAAACAAGGGGCCGTTGATGCTTTCCGACTTGCGATACTCGCAAATCGCCTGGGTGATCGCGAGAATATGCCACTCATTGAAGGCGAGATTGAAGGACGAACCGCGATGGCCTGAAGTGCCAAACGCCACCCGTTGCGCCGGCACTGCGGGATCGGGCACCCCCGTGTAATAGGCCGAAACCAGTCGCGGCACATTGACCAGTATTCCCAAAGGGGCCAGTTTGCCGGCCAGCGGATTAATTTTCATGTTGTTTTTATGATCGGTGTGTTTTCCAGTTTCTTAACCTTGGCCAGACGTCGGCGAAAGCGTTCCGCCCCTTTGAAGCGCGCTGCCAGGAACGTTTGCACCAATTCCCAAGCCAGGGCGTGACCGACCAGCAGGCCGCCAAAGCAGATCATATTCAGATCATCGTCCTCGACTCCTTGGTGCGCCGAGAAATTCTTGTCAATCAACCCAGCCCGAACCCCAGCGACCTTATTTGCGGCAATGGACGCGCCAACACCGCTGCCACATATGCCCACGCCCCGCTCCACCGTCCCTGCCGCCACCGCACGGGCCAAGGGAATGATAAAATCGGGGTAATCGTCATTTGATTTCAACTGGAGGTCGCCAAAATCGATTAATTCGTAACCGGATTCGCGCAATTTGCCGCCCAGAAACTCCTTCAACTCAAAACCGCCATGATCCGCGGCGATGCCGACGCGCTGGATCGTGGGTTGCCTTTCCGCCGCCGACGGGATATTGGGTTCCCCAATCACGACAGCAGTTTCTCCGGTTCGATTCCGTTGAGCGATTCCCTCGGTGGCGGCGTTTCCGTTGCCGGCAGTTTCTTGGCTGGCGACTTAGCCGGGGTTTTCCCATCCGCGCCATCCTGTCCCAAGCCCATGGTCAGCGCCGTCATTCCGGCAAGTCCGCCCAATTGCATCGATTCCACCGCAGTGCTGGGCACGATGACGATCGTGGCATTTTCTTTCAAACCCTCATAGAGCATATTCATCGCCCGCAAGTGAAAGGCGATCGGATTGTGCTCATAGCACTTGCCGGCTTCGGTAAATTTTTCCGCAATCTGCCGCTCGGCGTCACCCAAGATTACGCGGGCCTGGCGCTCCCGTTCCGCCTGCGCCTGCATGGACATCGCGTCCTCCAGACCCGCAGGAATCAACACATCCTTCACTTCCACGGAAATGACATTGATGCCCCAGGGTTCCGTGCGCTGATCAATAATCTTCTGAAGCAGGGCGCTGATTTTATCGCGGCCTTCCAGCATGTCCGAAAGCATGGTCTTGCCGATCACATCGCGTAACGCAGTTTGGGAAGCCCAACTGATGGCGCTTTGATAATCGGCCACGTCCAGGGCCGCTCGCTTCGGATCCACCACTTTCCAAAACAGCACCGCATCCACATCCACCGGCACCGTGTCTTTGGTCAGGGTCTTTTCCGCCTTGAAACCGGTCGTAATGACCCGCGTGTCAATCCAATAGGGAATCGCATCAATAATCGGAACAATCAGAAACAAGCCGGGCCCTTTTAAGGCGCGGAACTTGCCCAGACGCAAAATAACCGCCCGGTCCCACTGGTCGGCTACCTGGATGGAAGCAGCCACGATCAAGGCCAGAATAAAAGCCGCAACCCCAATCCCGCCGGCTAGCACATGGGCTCCGGCGCTGTACTCGGCATAAACCGGCCCTGCTCCAACCGCCAAAATAACGACGAAGGCCAGGAAGGCGAATGATTTGTTTTGTTGCATAAATATTTTCGATGGAGGATTTATTTCACAGAAATTTCACAGGGATTGGCTTTGAGATGGGACTTCGTATTCTGAACTGCGGCGTGAGGACGACGGGGCAGTATCCTGGCTGGGATAAGTGACGCCTGAAGGGTCCGGGCGAGTTGATATTCCTTAACCAGCTCCGCTTCGGCGGCCAACCAGCGCTGGATTTCGCGCCAAGGCAATAGCGCTTGTTTCAAGAAGTTCAAGTTGACTCTTCTGGCAATTTCAGCCGGAGAGGGAGCCAACACAGATTTCATGCTGAACCGCATATCTGTAACGGTTGAGGGGGTTCCCCCCGCCAGTTTTTGGTTTTGCTTCTGTGAAAGCTTCACTTGTTTCATGGTGCGATCATGGATAGCCAAACAGGTGCCGACCATGGGGTGTAACCCGGCCTGCTTGAAAAAATCCGGTGCATTGCCGGAGTCTGAAAAGGCCTGGCACCGGAGCATGCATATTCTTTGAAACAGCCATGAACCCAGGTCCCAAGCGCAGTTACTTTCCAAGATACTTTGAAGGATTGCGAATCCGGTCGAGCCGTTCCGCCTCATTTTCGAACAGGTCAATCTCCTCCTGTCGTTTCCTGACGGCCGCCGCAACCATTTTGGAAAGTGATTGAATTCCTGGCCCCACCAGCCATAGAACAATCACCGTGAAGAGAAATATACTTAACATAATTATTCTTTGTTAGGGGAGACGGAATTTATGTTCCTCTTAATAATTGATCATACGCCGATGCTCGGCGGCCACCATGGGGTAAAGACCCCATGGCAAACAACCCGTCAACATCTAGCATACCGTCGGCAATTAAAACAAAGACCAAAAACTATGACCAAAATCAATGTGGACCATTCAGTTGTCGCCATCTTCAATTCACACACTGGAGCCGAGGCCGCCGTCAAGGAACTGCAGCAAGCGGGATTTGACATGAAAAAACTTTCCATTGTCGGGCGCGATTATCACACGGATGAAAACGTCGTCGGCTACTACAATACCGGGGACCGCATGAAATATTGGGGGAAATTGGGGGCCTTTTGGGGTGGTTTTTGGGGCTTGTTGTTTGGCTCGGCCTTTTTTGTCATTCCCGGCATCGGACCGTTGCTGATGGCGGGACCGATTGTCAGTTGGATTGTCGGGGCGCTCGAAGGTGCAGTGATCGTTGGCGGACTAAGCGCGTTGGGGGCCGGCCTGTACAGCATGGGCATACCCAAGAACAGTATTTTGCAATACGAGACGGCGGTGAAAAGTGGCAAGTATGTCCTGATCGCTCATGGCTCCGATGTGGAAACTGCCCACGCCCGGGAGATCATCAGCCGCACCAATCCGGAAACGCTGGAGGCTCACCAACCGGCTTCCGCCACCAGCAAAGCAACCCCGGTAGGCGCATAGTTTGCGGCCCGGTTCGGAAACCATCAACACTGTTGACGGGTTCATTCCTGGATGAATAATAAATCAACAATCCAAGTCGACCATGAACGGGCCGCCGCCCCGGTAACGACCAAAGAATTTTACGCGCGTTTGAGTTCGCGGTACGGCCCCGATTACCAAGGCAACCAGCTCTCCGCCATGCGCCATGGATTGGGCGGTCATGCGGAAAATCCGCCGGTTGATTGATGAACCGATGATCCGGACTGACCTT
>Ga0302189_10003932_pt1 | contig 11251 bp, 6 predicted proteins | sample II_Bog_E2_2_FD_194551 | JGI IMG/M metagenome (GOLD analysis project Ga0302189, IMG submission 194551) | Peat permafrost microbial communities from Stordalen Mire near Abisko, Sweden - II_Bog_E2_2 | ecosystem: Environmental > Terrestrial > Soil > Wetlands > Peat | place: Sweden: Abisko, Stordalen...
CGCCCATTTACAACTCCAGCACACGCCAGCATCTCAACGTCGACGCGTATGAAGCGCCCACTCCCGGCCAGTGGGGCGACGCGGGCCGCGACTCCATCACCGGTCCCGGCCAGTTCAGTCTCAACTCTTCCCTCGAACGCACCTTCCGCCCCACCACCAAGTTCAATCTCATCGCCCGCTTCGACGCCACCAACCTGTTAAATCACGCCGTCTACTCCGGTTGGATCACCAGCTTTAACAGCACCCAATTCGGCATCCCGGCCAGCGTCAATCCCATGCGCAGCCTCCAAGCCACCATAAGGTTGAGGTTCTAGCATGATGATCAAAAAGTTCACGGCGGCAAACAGTTGTCCTTGGCTAGGGAAACAAGCTGTGCCCCATTCATCGCAGTTTCATCGCGATGAGTGGGCGGGCTACTGGATCAAGCGCATTTTTCTCCCTCTGACCCTACTCGCTTCTATCACCGCCCTCGCCCAGCAAATCGGCACCAACAAGCCCGACGACGCGCAGGGCTACACCCTCTCCGTCAAAGTCCAGCTCGTCACAGAAGCCGTCGTCGTCAAAGACAAGGATGGCCACCCCATCCCCGGCCTCACCGCGAAAGACTTCGCCGTCACTGAAGATGGTGTCCCCCAAACCGTCCGCATCTGCGAGTACCAGGGCCTTGTCGCCGCCTCAACACCTCTTCCCGTTTCGAAGCCCGGCACGGAAGACATCAAGATCTACAAGAAGCTCGCCCACACGCAAATCGCTCCCGAATCCGTCGATAACGAGCGCTATAAGAACCGCCGCCTCCTCGCGCTTTACTTCGACATGTCCGCCATGAACCCGCCGGACCAGCTCCGCGCTCTATCCGCCGCCGAAAAATTCCTCCGCACGCAGATGACCTCCGCCGACCTCGTCGCCATCCTGCGTTATCAGGGCGCATCCGTCGACATCCTTCAGGACTTCACCTCTGACCGCAACAAGCTCCTCAGCATCCTGCAAACCCTCGTCGTAGGCGAGTCCCAGGGCGACACCGAGACCATCGACGACGCCAGCAGCGCGGACACCGGCGCAGCCTTCGGACAGGACGACAGCGAGTTCAACATCTTCAACACCGATCGCCAGCTCTCCGCCCTTGAAACCGCAGCCAAAATGCTCGGCCAGCTAAACGAGAAGAAATCCCTCATCTACTTCGCCAGCGGTCTTCGTCTGAACGGCATCGACAACCAGGCCCAACTCCACGCCACCGTCGACTCCGCCATCAAGGCCGGCGTCTCGTTCTGGCCCATCGACGCCCGCGGGCTCGTAGCCTCAGCTCCACTCGGCGACGCAACGCAAGGTTCGCCTGGCAACTCCGGCATCTACACCGGCACTGCCGCGCAAGCCAACACCAGCAATTTCCAGCAGTCGCAGGACACACTCTTCGCTCTCGCCGGCGACACCGGCGGCAAAGCCCTCTTCGACAACAACGATCTCGACAGCGGCATCGTTGCAGCCCAGGACGCCATCTCCGACTACTACCTCATCGGCTACTACGCCACCAACACCGCCAAGAACGGCCACTTCCGCCGCATCAAGGTCACCCTCACCTCGAATACCGAAGCCAAGCTGAACTACCGCGAAGGCTATTTCGCCGACAAGGAATTCGCCAAGTTCACTGAGGTCGATAAGGAGCGCCAGCTTGAAGATGCGCTCATGCTTGAAGATCCCGTCACCGAGCTCTCCATCGCCATGGAGATCGATCACTTCCAGCTCAATCGTGCCGAGTACTTCGTCCCCATGATCGTCAAAATTCCCGGCCGCGAACTGGCCCTCGCCAAGCGCGGCGGCGCCGAGCACACCCTCATCGACTTCGTGGGAGAAATCAAGGACCTCGTCGGCGGAGCCACCGTCTCCAACGTCCGCGACAACGTCAACATCAAGCTCTCTGATGCCACCGCCGCCGAGCTCGCCCACCGCCCCATCGAGTACGACACCGGCTTCACGCTTCTGCCCGGCAAATACCAGATCAAGTTCCTCGCGCGCGACGACGAAACCGGCCGCATCGGCACCTATCAAACCACCTTCGTCATCCCCAATCTCAATAAGGAAACCGCGCGCGTCCCCATCAGCTCCGTAGTGCTCTCGAGCCAGCGCGTCGAGCTTAATCAAGCGCTCTACGACACCGCCAAAACCAAGGACCGCCAAAAAGACGACCAAGTCAATCCGCTAGTCCAAAACGGAAAGAAACTCATCCCCAGCGTCAATCGCGTCTTCAGCACAACCCGCGAAATCTACGTCTTCTTCCAGGCCTACAAACAACAGCCAGCCCCAGCCTCCGCGCCCGCCGCAGCGGCCTCTCAAGCACCAAACAAAGCTCCAACTCCCACACCTGTTTCAGCAGATGCCAAGCCCACCCCTCAACCCCTCTTCGCCTACGTCACCCTCTATCAGGGCGACAACAAGGTCCTGGACACACCACCCACCGCCATCGTCCCCAATCCAACCAGCCGCCTCGGCACTATGCCTCTGACTTTCTCGCTCGGTGTCAACGGCCTACCACCCGGCGAGTACAACTGCCAGGTAACCATCCTCGACCCCGCCACCGGCAAAGCCAACTTCTGGCGCGCCCCCATCCTCCTCGTTCAATGATCGCGTCATGTCCCGCTTGCATTTCCTCTATCCGGATCGATATACATGGATGACTACATCTCATTGAATGCAGAAAGACTCCGGAGTCGACATGACATTCCACAGAAGATCGGTTTGCATCGCGGCGGTTTCCGCACTCGCATTGTTGTTGCCCCTCGCGGCAAGGGCTCAAGGCAATACGGAAGAGATCAACCTGCTCTCCTGGGGCGCTGGCGCGCTCGTGGTTCAGTCGCCACCATCGGCATCCGCCACCGGCCAATGGTCAACTGAGATGTTGCTGGATGAGATGAAAGATACGGGCTGGGCCAGCCCCCGCAGCGACTTTGCGCCCAAGGCTATGGTATTTGAGCTGGCTCAAACCAGCCAGATCAGCAGCCTTGCTTTCGATACGGCACAGGTCGAAAAGCGGGAGCGCAGCGTCAAAGATGTGACCGTAGAGATCTCTGACCGGCAGGATGGCGGCTTTGTCCAGATTGCCAAAGTTTCGCTCGCGGCTATGAAAGATGGCCAGAGATTTCCGCTCAAGACGCCGGCGTCCGGGCGCTACATCAAGCTCACGGTGCTCAACAACTATGGCGACAGCCAGTTCATGGAGCTGATGAATGTCTATGCCTACGGCAAGCCCGTGGGCAAACGGCCGCTGCCTGACAACTCCGGTACGTTTTCCTCCACCTACGGAGACTTCCACATTCAACAAACTGGAATAGCCGTGACAGGCTGCTATATGTTTATGGGTGGGCTGATTGAAAACGGCGGATTCGACGGCAGAGTGCTGCGCTACTCCTGGAGTTCCGGGAACCCGGGATCGCGCGATAGCGGTCCGGCAATCATCGTTTTCACCGACGACGGAAAATCATTCATCGGTCACTTTTGGCATGGAACCTCAACCAACGCGGTGGCTTGGAATGGCACGCGCATTTCCAAAGATGTGGGATCATGTCCGCATTGGAAGCCGGGAACAGGCAACCAGGTTGAGCAGCAGCTGAAAAGTGAAGGGCGCGCTCGCCTCTACGGCATTCTTTTCGACACCGATTCCGACCATATCAAGGACGAATCGAAGCCCGCGTTGGATTCGCTGCTGGCAGCCGCTCACAGTCAACCCACATGGAGCTTCTCCATTGAAGGACATACTGACAATGTCGGCGGCGATGCGCACAATCAGACACTTTCAGAAAAACGCGCGGCAGCAGTCAAAGCCTACCTCATCAAGGCCGGTGTGGCTGAAAAGCGGCTCGCAACAAAAGGATTCGGCGCGAGCAAACCAGTCGCCAACAACGACACCAGTCTCGGTCGCTCAGAGAATCGCCGCGTTGAAATCGTGAAGCAATAGGGGCCCGGTGCAAGATCGACTAACGCGGCTCGGGCGTTAATGGCCGTCGGACCCACCTATCGAAACACCCGATACGCAACACCCACATGAAAGCCATTCGGCGTCAGCTCATGATTCGGCTCTATGGCATAGCCTGGCGAGCTTGGCCAAATCTGATATTCATACTCCCCGCGCAGCATCCAGCGGCGACTCAGCCGATAGCCCACGCCGCCCCCCGGCGCAAGCGCAAAATAGCTCGCGTCGCCAATGTCAAACGGGTAGTGAATCTTCCCCACGCCGACAAGCAGCTTGCCATAAGGCTGAAACCTTCCCCTTTTGAAGAAGTACGCCTTCGGCCCAACAAGATAGCTGCTTTCCGTCGAACCGTAGAATCCGCCAAAGTGCAGAAAGCGCGCATCCCCCTCCACGCCAACACGCCCACGCAGATTGAAATCTGCAAACACTCCCAGTCCCTCCAGCCGCTGGCCGCTCTGGTAGGGAAACGATGCGCGAACGTCCGAGTACTCTCCTCCGACCCAGGTCGACTTTGCAGGGCCATAAGCCTCCGGAACCACCTGCGCCCCGGCAGGCATGTGCACAAACGCGCCAGAGAGCATCATCAGCGTTGCGACACACCAATACCTTCTCAACCAATTCATACGCTGCCTCAGAACAGGGATTTCACGGCCAGGGTGACGACAGATGAATGCGTAAGCGTCGATCCGCCTGTTCCCGCGGTTGCCGTCACCGCAACCTGGTAAGTGCCAGGCGGCGTGCCGCCGGTAATGGGGTTGGGTGACCCGCATCCGGCCACTCCCATCCCGACGCAAATCGCCAACAACACAAACGACAAATTAGCCAGAAACCGACGACGCCTCCATCCCGGCAGCAAGAGCAATGTCAACGCACCAAGCACGATCCCGGAGCTTGGACCGGATGCTGAACCGGAACTACTCCCACTCTCGTGCGGCGCTGCTGTCTGAATCACCAGGCTCGCAGCGCCCTGCCCTCCGGGCAACGAAGCTGGACTGAAGCTGCATGTCGCATTCGCAGGCAACCCGGCACAAGTCAGAGCAAGCGGCTGGTCGAATCCTCGCAAGCTGGTCACATTGACCTGAAGCGCAGCCGCCTCGCCGGTATACAAACTGGCAGCTCCGGGTTGCGCGCTGATTGAGAAGTCCCCCGCCACAATCGTCTCCTCAAAGACGGCCGAGGTGCTACCGGAAACGTCCGCATCGCCCCCATACGCGGCCGTCAGGTTATGCACCCCAACGGCGGTAAAGTCTGCGGCCAGAGTCGCACTGCCACTCGCCGTTACCTGCGCCGATCCGAGAGAGGTAGAGCCGTCATAGAAGATTACGGTGCCGCCAATCGCCTGGCTGGAGGCGGTCGAAGAGGATACCGTCGCCACCATCGTCACCGGTTGGTTCAGGTCGCCTGGGTTAGGCGAAGCGGTAAGGCTCGTTGAGGAGGCCAGGGCTGTGATGACCTCTGTCAGCGATGCTGAACTGGCAAGAAAGTCGCTGCTGCCCGCGAAGCTCGCTATGACCGAATAGCTGTTGGGCCTGAGAAGGCTGGAGAAGGGGTAGGTGGCTGAGCCGGTGGCATCCGTTGTGAGACTAACGCTCTGACCATTGATGCTGAATTGGATGATGTTACCCGCTCCGACAGATTGGCCGTTCGCCGTCAGCCGTGCAGTCAGAATGATCGTGCTCAAAGCAGGTGCGGGATTATTGCTGGAGCTAAGCGTCAGAGCAGTTGGGGCGGCGTTGACAGTTACTGGCGCGGGATTGCAGTTGCTCGCGGCGTAGATAGAGCTTCCGCCATAGATGCACGTGAGCTTGTTGCTTCCGCCGGGAAGATTGTTAGAAACCAGTGTCGCAACCCCGCTCACAAGCGTGGCGGTCCCAATGCTGGAAGTACCGTTATAAAACGTGACCACACCACTCGTCGGCGTGCCGGGAGTCGGCACCATGGCGGGGGTCACGGTCGCAGTCAGAGTCACCGGGGAACCGTAGGTGGAAGTTGGCGGAGCGACGAACAGAAATGAAGAAGTTGGAAAGGCGCTGACAACCTCAGGGCAGCTTGCCGAACTCGCCGCAAAAGAGCCAGTCGGTGTATACGTCGCCACAATATTGTGCGTCCCCACGGTCGAAAAGCTATTCGTCAAGAAGGTCGCGCCGTTGATCAAACTGAACGTCCCCACTAGACTTCCGTCCTCGGTAAATGCGACGGAGCCTGTGGGAGTTCCATTGGCAGACGTGACCGTGACATCAAAATCGGCCTGATAGGTAACATTGACGGGGTTCGGCCGGCATGTCAGAGCAGTGCTGGTCGCATACCCGTTAATCACCTGTGTTAGCGAAGCAGTGCTCGCACCAAAATTCCCCGTAGGTTGATAGTTCGCGATAATCGTATGACTGCCGATGGCGAGTGCTGAAGTGCTGAAACTCCCGCTCCCATTAACCAGATTGATTGTGCTGAGCGCCGAGCCGCCATCCGTGAGTGTCACCGTGCCTGTCGGTGCTCCATACGAAGATGTTACGGTTACTGAGAATGTGACGTTTGCGCCGGCGATCTCTGGGTTTTGAGAACTGGCGATCATGGAGGTGGTTGGAGGCTCGATCACTTCGTGCGCTCCGGAGAGCGTCACCGAGGGATAGGTCTCGTCCCCGGGCCAAGTGGCAGAGAGCGTGTGTTTGCCCAGTGAAAAATTACCCGCGAGCGGCAGCGTGGCCTGGTTTGCCGAAAGGGCCGCGGAACCTACCGGCTTCCCGTCAATTAAGAAGTTGATGGTGCCCGAAAGCGCAGCTGTCGAGGATGGGGTCAGGGTGGCCGTTAGTGCAAACGGCTGGGTTACGATCGATGGCTCGGGGGCGGCGGACAGATTGCCCGTAACCACCGGAGCATTTCCGAGGTTGATGAGTTCTGTCACGGAGCTACCGGGGATGTTGTAGCCGCTGTTGCCGAATACAATGTCCGGCCAGCCATCCATGTTGATGTCGACGACAGCCAGGCTCGAAAGGCCCGTTCCCGCTGCGTAATTCACTTCCTGGCCGAACGTGCGTCCCGGCTCGGAGCCGACGACTCCAACCGCGTTGCCGCCATACGACGAATTACTCATTTTGACTACGATGTCAGCGCGGCCATTTTTGTTAAAGTCGGCAGCGGCGATGTCTGTATAGTTTCGATCGAATATCGCCGCAAGCACAGCCTGGGAAAAGCCACCTTTGCCGTCCCCAAAGTAGACCCATGCCGCGGTGGCTCCGGGATTAGCGATCGGAATCGGAGCCGCATTATATTCTGCCAGCAGTGCAATGTCCTGATTGCCATCGCCGTCAAAATCGCCGGTTGCAACACCGATTGCGCCCAAAGTAGAAGCACCCAATGAAGGCGGAATTGCCAAGACGGTCGCGCTCGTTCCGAATGTGCCGTCCCCGTGCCCCTTGACGATGTATGCGTTGCTGTAGCTTCCATAGACCGCGTCCAGCTTGCCGTCTCCATCGAAATCCGCAAGAGCGGGGAAGGTGACAAGCGGGGATGAATTGGCAAGGTCTGCCGGAACAGTGGTACTGACCTGCTTGAAAGTGCCATCGCCATTGGAAAGAGCGAAGGAGAGCTTCCCCGTGGCTATCCCGTATCCGGAGGCCTGCATGCTCAGAATGTCGGACCGCTTATCCCCGTTAATGTCCACAACGGCTCCATCCACCAACTGATCCAAGTCGGGAAACAAAGTGGAACTGTCGGGAACCAGAATAGGATCCTGGAACATTCCATCTCCGTTGCCGAAGAGCACGTAGGGGTCGTATTCGTAGATGCCTGGTGAACCAATCGCCATCAGGTCCATCTTGCCGTCCCCATTGAAGTCGCCGTGGACGATATGAGCATTGACTGCGGAAAGCGGCGTGCTGAAGTCAATGGCGCCATTGTTGTTTGGGAGCGCAACGGGCGGAGCGAATGTGCCGTCACCCTTGCCGATGCTGAGCTTGATAGCGGTATCGCCGGTTGCGGCAATGTCGGGTATGCCATCGCTGTTGAAGTCCGCAATGGTGGGATAGCCCAGAGACTCCGTCACTTCGGGAGCGAAAGCGGACGCGTAGGTGCCATTGCTCCGGCCGTAGCCGATGTAGATTCCGTTGGGTCCGCAGTCTACGGTGTCGGGGATGCCATCCCCATTCACATCGTAGATCAAATATTGATAAAAGCTGGAGATTCCGCCAACTCCGACGGTGGCCCGAGCATAGTGCACTGGAGTGCCGAAGGAGAGCGAAGGGCCACCCAGAAGGACCGCGAGGCCGTCGAAAGATCCACCCAGTACATCTGGAATGCCGTCTCCATTGATATCCGCGACCGCGACCGGCTCCAGAAACGTGCCAAAGCCGTCGAACTCATTGTTGTAATCGCCAAACCTCTTCTGGGCGATGGGAGTTGTGTTGAAGGATCCGTCGGCATTGCCATGAAGGATGATGAGGTCCGTAGCGCCCGTTATATCGCCAGTGATCGTCTCGGCGTATCCACACACGGCATCCAGACGACCGTTTCCTTCCATTTCGTGAAAAACACAGGTCGCGTCGTAGTAGCTCAGTGCGGCATAATCCTGGACCGGGCCAAAGCTCCCGTCCCCTTTGCCCAGTGCGACCTCAGGGCCGAGGGTAAAGAGCAGATCCGGAATTCCATCCCCGTTTACATCGCCTGAAACCACCAGTGCTGAATTGATGGAAGAAGGCGCGGGAATCGGAGACTTGAAGCCACCTTTTCCATCGCTCAGAAGGATTTGCGCTTCCTGACTCTCCGCTTCGATTTCATAAAAATCCGGAAACCCGTCGCCGTTCAAATCGCCCACGGGGTATAGAACAGGCACCGCCCAGGAGCCGTTGCTCTGCGAGGGTAAAGTGGTAGCGATCGGCGCTTGAAACGTTCCGTCGCCGTTGCCAGGAAACACGTGGATGAAGATTGTGAATTGATAGGCATCGGCGCACACCAGATCGAGTCGCTTGTCGCCATTGACGTCGGCCAGCAGGCAGCCCGATAGCCGGGTGACAGAGATAGGAAACCCTATGCTTGCGCCTGGGAGCCATGTCCCCGATGGCTGCGAAAGCATGACGTTCAGCGCCGGAGGGTTCGTGCTGGTGTCTGTCCATACGAAATCGGCAATGCCGTCGCCATTGAGATCGCCGACGGCAATCCCGGCCGGGTCCGTAGTGGTTGGGATCCGATATGAATCGCGGAAGGACTGAGGGTAAAGCTCCGCTGGAATCAGCGCCAGAGCAAAGACGAAAACCACGAGCCTGTAGAGTCTGACGACTGCCACGTCTAATTCTCGAGTGAAAGTTAGGAACTGAGTGGATAATACCAGACAGTCAATCTGGAACCTGATTGTCTTAGCGATCCGCTGGCGAACACACTAATATCCAGGAAACTCTCTCTCTACGCACACAGTCACACGCTTTCAAAAAAACGCGCAGCGGCGTCAGTTGTCACCGGCAACCGCCAGCTTGATCGCGCGCGCGGTTGCGAATTCCATAGGCCCCTCTTCAAGCAGCCCCAGCCGTACATACTCACTGTGGACAATCGCATAGCATTCGCATGCGGCATCCGCCAGGCCGGCAGGATCCAGAATCGCCACGTGACCACGCGTGCTGGCAATCAGCCCGGCCTTCTGCAGCATCCCCGCCGCCACAGTCACCGAACTGCGGCGCGTCCCCAGCATGGTGGCCAGAAATTCCTGCGTTAAAAGAATCTGATCGGACTGCACCCCGTCGCGGCACATCAGCAGCCAGCGAGCCAGGCGCTCCGGCAGATCATGAAGCCGATTGCATGCTGCGGTCTGAGCGGTCTGAACCAGCAGTCCCTGTACCGTGCGCAGCAGGCAAACCCGCAAGGGCGTGCATGTGTCGGCCAACCCTTTCAGCACCTTGGCCTTGATGCGATAGCCGTATCCAGGTACCTGCATAAAGTGCCGGTTCGGTGACAGGCCACTGTCCAGTACAGCCGACATTCCCACAAATCCCTCGCGCCCAATCAGGCCAACTTCGACACTCATCCCATTTTCCATCATTGCCACAATGGAGCAGATGCCGCCCTCGAGGAAATAGGCGCCTTCTGCCCCCAGGTTCGCCTCTTTCAGGGTTCGGTTTCTGGGTAAGTCCACCAGCTTCAGGTGCGGAGCAAGGATCTGGATGACAGCAGCAGGCAGCGATGCCAATAGGCGGTTTTTGTAGGTGTCTGGCGGAACGTGCGTAAACATTGAGTCCTCTGCCGCGGGCGGACCACGAGGTCCACACCTGAATGCGCAATGAAGCCAGCTCCAGAACCCGATTGACTAATATTGCCCAAAGCCTGGTTGGGTCGCGTACAGGTACGCACCTCAACCATACGCCCCTGGTGAGTGCGCAGCACAATGATGCACCACCAGAGACTTTCGCGTGGCGAAAAACTTGTGCCCATTTGCTCATCTGGTACGACAAACGACAGACGATGTAAAAGCCAGCGCTTAGTTTCACCTACAAGCCACTAAATAACAGTTTTCCCAGTCCAGGGGGATGCGTCACTGTAGCGCACCGCGGCAAAATTCCTCGCGTATCTACTCCAGTACAACGTAAACGGCCTGATGGACACAGGCGCTTTCAAGCGGCTGACCCAGTCGCACCCAATCACGACGCATCAAGCCGGTCGAGATGCGTGCTGTCGAAAAGTGTTTCATCGAGGTCAGACAATGAACCGTAAAACGAGCTTCATTGCAGGTGTGAAGCTCTGTGACCGCGTTCGTCCGCAAGCGGCAGCACCGTTCACGCAGGATTTGGAGGAAGCCATGTCGCTTAAAGTCGTGCTCGCCGTTGGCGTTGACTCGTGGATGCTCGCCACTCACCGCGCCGAGTGGAAATCCGCCGGTTTCATCGTTCTTCCCGTAACCACAGTCAGAGAAGCGTTCGAACATTTCCGCACCGGCGACTTCGACCTCGTCCTGCTCGGTAGTGCGTTGTCAGTGGAAACAAAAGAGCGGCTCTCCTTTCTCATTCGCTCATCCGGCTCCCGCACCCCCATCGTCTCCATCGCCGATTCATCCGGTAAATGCGATCTGTTCGCAAACGCGACCATCAACAACGATGCCGGCACGCTGCTCCAAGCCATGGGAGAGTTACTTGCGGCAGAGTCAAATCTGCATTCGGCTCAGATGCCCATGTTGGGAGCAGCGTAAATGAGATTGGAAAAACTACCGGAGAAAGAGCGCAGCCTATGATTCACCTCGATGATCAATTGAACCCTGACATTGAGGCTCGCAGCTTCGGTCACGGTCCTTTTGGGGGCCAAACTGAACCTGGATCG
>Ga0302189_10003935_pt1 | contig 11240 bp, 13 predicted proteins | sample II_Bog_E2_2_FD_194551 | JGI IMG/M metagenome (GOLD analysis project Ga0302189, IMG submission 194551) | Peat permafrost microbial communities from Stordalen Mire near Abisko, Sweden - II_Bog_E2_2 | ecosystem: Environmental > Terrestrial > Soil > Wetlands > Peat | place: Sweden: Abisko...
GGCGAGCTTTACCGTGACCTGCGCGGCGCCTTGCGTGAATCCAGCGGGAACCATGGCTCTCGATGCCACGGGAACCGATGCCACCTTTACGCCGACGGCGAATCTTGCGCCCCTCACGCTCTACACCGCCACGATCACCGGGGCCACCAGTCTCGCGAATGGCCTTGCATTGACCGCTCCCTATGTATGGCATTTCACAACTGGTGTTACGTTGGGCACGACCCGGCCGAGAGTATTGCTCACGGTCCCGGCCACGACGACTCCGGGTCCGACCACTGGCGTGCCCATCAATTCGTCGGTTACCGCGGCCTTCACCGAGAAGATGGCGCCCACGACCATTAACGGCGCCAGCTTCACGGTCACCTGCGCGGCACCTTGCGTGTCTCCTGCCGGCGCTGTGAGTTACGAGGCCGGCTCCAACACTGCAGTCTTTACACCGGCCGCTGCGCTGACGCTCGGCGCGACTTACACCGCGACCATTACCACCGCGGCGACGGATCTGACGGGCAATGCCCTGGCGGGCAATCAAGCGCCCTTGCCTGCGGCCAGTGACTACGTTTGGACCTTCACCACGTCGGCCGCAGTTCCGCCGGCGAACGTTACGGTACTATCCACCAACCCCACAGCGGGTGAAACGGGCGTGTGTCCGAACGCCTCCATCAACGCGACCTTCACCGTGCCATCCGGTCTACGGATGGACCCGAGTACGATCAATGCGGCGACCTTCACCCTCACCGGGCCCTCCCCTGCGCTGACTTCCGTCACCGCGGCGTCCGTGGTGCTGGACACCGCGACGGGCACTGTTGCGACGTTCACGCCGCTGAGCGCCATGACTTCCGGCGGACTCTACACGGCGACGATCATCGGCGGCGCCAACGGCGTCAAGGATCTCGCGGTTCCGGCCGATGACATGCTGAGCAACTTCACCTGGACATTCACCGTAGGCCCCGCGACAGGTATTTGTCTTACAGCCGTGTCCCTTGGCTCATCGTCCCCGTTCGGGGATTTTGGCGGTACCGCGGGCATGACCAATACGGGCACGTTGACCGTGGTCAATGGGGACATCGGAACGACTGCGACGGGCACTTCGGCGGTTACCGGATTCAACGATACGGCAGGCGATATTTATACCGAATCGCCGGCGAATATTGGAACCGTGAACGGGACGATCTACACCTGCACCAATTCCACCACGGGACCCACCTCCACCGGGCCGAATCCCGCCTACTGCAGCATAGCGACCCAAGCACGTCTGGACGCACAAACAGCGTACTTGGCTTTGGCCGCGATGCCGCCCGGAGCAAATCCCGGCGCCAATCTCGCTGGACTCACGCTCGCACCCGGCGTTTATACGGCGCCGGCCGGATCCTTCCTGATACAGGGCGGGGACCTTACCCTCGACGCCGGCGGCAACGCGAATGCTGTCTGGGTGTTTCAGATGGCGACCTCGCTCACGGTGGGCGGCCCGGGAGCGGCGGCTCCTCAAAACGTGATCCTGTCGGGGGGCGCTCTACCCGGGAACGTATTCTGGCAAGTTGGCAGTGCCGCGACGATCAACGCGGGCGGCGGGGGAACCATGGTCGGAACCATCATTTCCCAGGCCGGAGCCGCGTTCTCAACCGCCGGCAACGTCGCCGTCGTGACACTGAATGGCCGAGTGTTGTCATTGGGCGCCTCGGTCACTTTGGTCGACACGGTCATTAACGTGCCAGCCCCGTAAGGCCATGGAACGCAAATCGTGATGGAGAAGACTGTGAAACTATCAAGAGCCTTCGGGATGTTGGGTGTGGTGATGTTTGCCGTGACCGCCAGCTCATTGGCAGCGGCAGACGACTCCGGTTGGTACGTCGGGGCCAATATGGGCCAGTCACGAGCGAAAATCGACGATTCGCGAATTGTTAACGGCCTGCTGGACGATGGATACGCCACCACGGCGATCGATGACGCCAACCGCCATTTCGGCTACAAGCTATTCGGCGGCTATCAGGTCAACAAATACTTTGCCTTGGAAGGCGGCTATTTTGATCTTGGCAAGTTCGGGTTTATCGCTGATACCGTGCCTCCGGCCGGATTGACCGGCGACATCAAACTGCAGGGTGCCAATCTCGACGCCGTCGGCATACTGCCGTTCACGGATCAGTTCGCAGCTTTCGGCCGTTTTGGGTATGAATACGCCTATGCCAAGGACGCCTTCGCGGGCTACGGGTCGGTCGTCGTGCCATATACCGAGCGCAGCGCGCATGCCGGCAACTACAAGTTCGGTTTTGGCCTTCAGTACACAATGACCCGAAACTGGGGCCTGCGCGCTGAGGGTGAGCGCTATCGGATTGATGATGCCGTCGGCAACAAAGGCGACATCGATCTGTACACGATCGGTTTGCTGTACCGATTCGGCGGCGCGCCGCCGCCGCCACCACTGCCGCCACCGCCGCCGCCCGTCGCGGCTGAGCCCGCGCCTGCGCCCGTTCCCCCTCCTCCGCCTCCCCCTCCCCCAACGCGAAAGAGGGTGAGTTTCTCGGCAGACTCGCTCTTTGACTTCGACAGATCGACCGTGAAGCCCGTGGGAAAGCAAGCGCTCGATGCCTTTGCTGCGGAACTGAAGGGCGACCAGTTTGACGTCATCACGGTCACCGGGTACACCGACCGGATTGGAACGCATGAATACAATTTGAAGCTCTCGGAGCGCCGCGCCGAAGCCGTGAAGTCTTATCTGGTGGAAACCGCCGGGATCTCGGCGGACAAGATTACCGCGCGAGGCGCAGACGGCGCAGACCCGGTCACGAGACCCGATGAGTGCAAGGGCCAGCGGCGAACCCCGGAACTGATCGCCTGTCTGCAGCCGGATCGGCGCGTCGACGTCGAAGTCGCCGGAAGCCGATTACAGACCGCGCCGATGCCGTAATCCATAAGTGTTTTCGCTACACCTATCTACAGTAGGTCGCGAGCTCGTCCGGGCGCGACGCCAGTCCCCAGAAAAGCGCGTCAAACCCGGCGCGTATCCCGAGGTCTGGATGCCAGTCGTAGTTGCGGTCCCAGCGTACGATCGGCTCGACGTACCCGAATAGCCATCCGCCATGGAGCGGCCGCTTCATGATCACGCCGTCCTCGTACAAGGACGTCCGCGAAGCACGATCGCCAGACACGCTCAGGCGTAAGGCCACCCCGCAAGCGATATCACGCCCGTCGGCGACGAAGCCGTACCGTCCCTGATGGATCACAGCCGGTACATACCCCGCAATGAATGTCTGCGTCCAATCCGTGTATGTGGTATTGCGCACCCAGTCCGCGTAGCTGGCCGATCGCATGATCCAGCGGCCGCTCCAATGCTCAATGGTCAGGCCGCCGCTCACGCCGATACCCAATCCAGTCTCTACGTAGGCCTTCGCGAACGGATACACCTTCAAGGCGCCAGCGTCGAACGTGGGGGTCCACTTCAGCGCCGCGAACGCCGCGGGCCAGAGTTTCGCCTGCACGCCGGCTTCGAAGTTGACATGCGAAAGCGGCGTGAATTGCATCCCCAGCTGGACCGGATTGTGCTCGAGCGTGGGATCCGCGGGGGACTCTGCCACGTCGGTGGTGGTAACGAACACCTTGAGCCGCCGCTCAATATTGGGCAGGCGCAGCCAGGCCTCGAAATCCGGCGTTGCCAGCACGGCAAGTCCATCGCTTCGGTGGAGAAACTCGGTGTCGAACCCGATCCGAAACGGCGACAGCGGCACCACGACCCGTTCGTCCTCCGGCCCCGCAAACCGGATGTCGACCCTCTCAATCCAACGCTCTATCCGCCGGTAGATCCAATCATGGCCTTCATCGAGATGCTCGCCGACCGTTTGCGCAACATCAGTCGACGCCTTGCGCAACTCCTCGAAGGTCCCGGTCGACGGGTGAACCTGCTCTGGCGTCGCGATCTGTGCGTGCGGGACGATCGGGATAACGAGCAGCGCATACAAGATCATTCGGCGGATGCACACTACGCAAGACATTCGCGCCGGCCTGCCAAATGGACTGATGCCGTCCATCATTGACCATTGCCTTGATGCCACTCCGCTGCCGCGCGTGTGGCATATACACGCCTTCGTGTCAAAGGCCGCCGGTCCTATCTTCCAGACACGCCCGTAGCAGTTCGAGCGATTATGAGCGTCGTCCTTGAATGAACTGAACGAGAATCAGCACTACGGCGATGACTAGGAGCACATGAATGATGCCGCCCATCGTGTAGGAAGTCACGAAGCCCAGAAGCCAGAGAATGATCAGTACGACGGCAATGCTGTAAAGCATGGTGGTTCTCCTTTGGCCATGATTGGCAGTTCCATGGGCGGGCGGCGCTGAACGCCCGCGGCGGACCCGGTCGGCTGCGGCCTGAGTCGCTGCCCCGTGCATTGCAGAGGCATCTCGAGCAGACGATCCGCTTCTAGTCTGACGACCTCGTAGCACTCGCACGAGCGGGACTCTAGACCGCTTCGATCAACCACGGCAATATGGCCCCGCTGATAGCGGAGGGATCCGGCGATCTGCAGCTTGCGGGCCGCCTCCGTTACGCTTTCCCGGCGGACACCCATGAGATCGGCGATCTGTTCCTGGGTGACCGCCAGATTGCTCGTTGGCTGCCGATCCAGGAACATGAGCAACCAGCGGCACAACTGCTGGTCGATCGAGTGGTGCCGATTGCACGCGACTGTCTGCGCCACTTGCGCAATATAAGACTGTGTATATCGCAGAAGCACACTCAGCATCGAGCCGCCCCGTTCGCACTCCTGCTTTAGCCACTTGCGCTCGATTCGGTAGCCCCGACCCGCACTCAATACCGCGGCGCGGCTCGGCGCCGGCCCACTGCCCAGAAGGACGTCGACACCGGCGAAGCCTTCTCGGCCAATGAGCGCCACGGCATCTGCCCGACCGTCGGCCATCAGGTACGAGATGGAAAACACCGCTGTCGTGGGAAAATACAGGTGGCCGACATTCATCCCCGGCTCGTACAGCACATCGCCGAGCGCCATGTCAATCGGTTGAAGGTTCTTTCTGACCCGCTCCCATTCCATCGCGGGCAGCGCCGCCAGCAACGTGTTTGAAGGAGCCGAGACGCCAGGAAAAGCCAGAATGGACATGAGAGCCTGCCTCGGCAAAGCGATTGGGCTCTCACAATAGCGGGGCGCTATATCATGTGCGATACGGAAACATGCGTAACGACTCTGTACTATACCGAACATAGCGTCGAGTGGGCATGGGCCCTCGCCACCGTGAATCCATACTCTGCTCGAGTCGCTGCAATTCCAGAGCGGAATTGTTGCAGCTCCCTCAACTCAGAAACCGTACGCGCGCCTCTACTGAGTAGCGCCCGCATCCGCGGCAAGGGCATCTACCTTCTTCAGGTGCATCCGCAGGGTTGGCAAGGTGGCGCTGGCAAATGCCTTCGCGTCCGGATCTTGGCCGGAGGCGATTTCCTTATTGAACAGTGCGATGGCCCCGCGATGGTCCTTGATCTGCGACTTGATATATGACTTGTCGAAGGTATCACCGGACAACACGTCCAACTTCGCCTTGGTCGCCATTTCGCCGATGCTCGCGCTGGTCGGAAGGCTGATGCTCTTCGAGGCCGCCAGCACCTGGAGCTTGTCGTTCGCTGCGGAATGGTCCTTTACCATCATCGCCCCGAAGTCCTTCACTGCTTGGCTATTGCCTTTTTGCTGCGCTAAATTGCCTGCAGCCACTTCCGCTATTCCACCTTCCGCGGCCTTCTTGTAGAACGTCGCGTCAGGATTGGAGTCGGCCCCGATTGCAACCAGTGGCGCCATCAACACCAGCAATGTCAGTATGCCCTTCATTCAATTCCCCTTGAGTTAAGTAATCCCGGGGCAATCGCCTCGGCACAATGACGGCTACGAAGGGTTTGGTTCATCATAACATTGCCGAAACGGTGCCCACGTCGACGAGCGTGTCCACCCAGTAATGGGAACCCTTCGAGGTTACGAGGACTCGCTCATCGACCTGAATTCCGAGTTCGCCAGCCACCGCATCCGCACGCTGATTCCGCAATCCTTGTGCCTGCTTGCGCAACTCCTTGCTTTCCGAAAGAAGCATGTATATGCGGCTCCCGTCGGTGCTTTCATTTAGGCGAAGCGCCTCGCAATCTCGGGCATTGGCTCTTCTCTCGAGCGACCTGATTTGAGGCCAACGCTCATCCATCGGGTGCGACTCGCTGTCCACGCCGCCGATCTGAAAGCCGTTGTGGTCCACCTCTGTATGGTCGACCACGATCTGCGAATCCATGATGGGCTTGCCGATGCTCTTGATCGCTTCAATCGTCGCTCGTCGCTTGGATAGCCTGTTCTCGCCGGCAGGCAACTGACGGCGCACGAAGTAATAGATATGGACGTCAGTCATTAAACCCTCACACGGCATCGAAGACCTTTGGTCGACTGTAGTTGCTACACGGCGCGCATTCCGTACGTTGCCGCACGTAGAGCGGATTCTGTGCATGGCTTGCAGTGGATGCCTACCACATCGTTAGTACCATGCCACGGAGGTTGAGGTTCGGACCGCATAAGCGCGTCACCGCACCGACAAATCTGTATTGTGCGGCCATCATGCACCGATTGCCGATTAACCCATGTCCGGCATGTGACCCAGGAGACAAAGATGAAAGTCATACCAAGTATTTTTATTCTTGGCGCCGCGCTCTGCGGCTGTGTTAGCAACGCTCCGCCCCCATCGCAGAGAGCAACCACGGTGGTCGTTCCGCCAAGCACTGGAACTACGACGATAGTAGTACCGCAGGACTCAGGGACCACCGTTCTTTGTCGCGACGGAACGAAGCCACCCTGTTACTGACCGGCAACGGGTCCGCTGAGCCCCGCGCGAGCGAAGGTGCTTCGTGTGTTCCGCAACCGTGCCGACTAAGTACTCATGGCTGCGGGAACACCTTGGTGTGCTCGTGGACTGCTTCCACACCCACAAAATCACCGCGTGGGCGGGGCTAATTCTCCTCAGCCTCGCCCTGTTGCTAGTCATCTTCTTGTCATTATTCGATTGGAATGCATTGCGACCTGCGCTTGGCCGTGTGATCACGGCGAAGACGGGACGCTCAGCGTCAATTGAGGGAGATCTGAAGGTTCATCTGTGGTCTTGGAATCCCACTGCGGAGGTAAACGGACTGCGCTTGAGGAACCCGAAATGGGCGGACAGGGATTTGATGTTCGGCGCAAAGCGAATCACCGTCCGCGTGAGCACCATCAATCTGGAGCGAGATTCCCAGGGTCGAGCGAGTTGGGAACTCGGAACGGTGGCGGGAACGCCCAATCACGATGCGACGCCCGAGAAACTGCCAACGGTCCGGCGGCTGACCATCGAAGGGGGGAAAGTGTACGTCGCTGATGCGGTTCGAAAGCTGACATTCAGCGGTTCCTTGGTTGCCGCCGAGGAGTCGGGCAAGCAGAATGCCTCGGCATTCAAGATTCGATGCTCCGGTTCCCTCAACGCCAAACCCTTCCGTCTGGAAGCCAATGGCGGGTCCCTGCTCGATTTAGAGCCCAATAAGCCCCTTCGATCTCGGTGCCGTTGATGCAGAATTCATAGTGTCCGGTGACGACTTGGCGGACCTCTTCTACCTGACCGGATTGGCCCTGCCGAACACCCCGAAATATCGCCTTGCGGCTACGATGAAAGTCCGCGGAACGCAATTCCGCGTGCAGGATTTGAAGGGCAACCTCGGCTCCAGCGACCTGCAAGGACAAGTCGAGGTGCAGACCGCGGGCGAGAGGCCGAAGCTCACTGCAAAGCTATGGTCCGCCACGCTCAACATGGCGGACTTGGCACCCACCTTGGGAACATCCGCCCCGAAACCACCAGCCGAGGCAACGGACGCGGCGCCGGATAACGATAGGGTGCTGCCTGATGCCGATCTCCAGGTAAACCGCGTGCGGGGCATGGATGCCGACGTCACATATAAGGCCGGTTCCGTTACCGCGCCGCGGATACCGATGAAAGCGGTTGCCTTTCATCTGGTCCTGGCCGACGGCGTACTGACGATAAGCCATTTATCGTTCGTGCTCGATCAAGGGCAATTCGCCGGCAACGTCAAAATTGATGCGCGCACCGATACACCCGTGTCGAACATCGACATGCGGATCAACGATGTTGACTTGAGTCAGTTCAAGTCTGCCGCCATGAAGCAAGCCCCGCTTCAGGGAACGTTGCTCGGCCGGTTACAGATTCATGGGAAAGGCAGCTCCATTCACAAATTCGCGGCGGACTCGGACGGCGCGATGACTGTGGTCATCCCGCACGGCCAGATGAGCGACGTCATTGTGGAGCTGACCGGAATCAATGTCCTCAAAGTGCTGGGCTTGCTGCTCGCCAACGGCCAAGGGCAGACCGAAATTCGCTGCGGCATCGTCGATTTCAAGGACCGGCAGGGGTTGCTCGGCTCCACAACGGTCTTTTTGGATACTTCCGACGTTCTCATCACTGGACGCGGCAAAATCAATCTCGACAGCGAACGCATTGATCTATCCTTGCAGGGAGATCCCAAGAAGCTGAGGTTTCTGCGGCTGCGGTCTCCGATCGCGCTGGGTGGAACCTTGGATCATCCGACGGTGGGAATCGACGCCAAGAAGCTGGCCGTCCAAGCTGGCGTGGCGGCCGCGCTGGGAGCGCTGCTGACGCCGGTGGCGGCGGCGATTGCGTTCATAGATCCCGGACTTGCGAAAAACAAACAGTGCGCGGACGTGATGTCGCAGGCAGACGCCGGCCTTCAAAACTGACCCTTGGCTTTTCGGCAAGGGAACGCCTGCATGTGCGGCGATTGCCGACGGTGCGGCGCCCATTCTGTACGTTCGCGCACCGACGTCATTCGCGCCCGGTGCTTCAATGACGTATCACACACCTGGAGATGGTTATGTATATCGGCGGCGGAATTCTTGGAACGGTTCTTCTCATTCTATTGATCGTCTGGTTTGTGCGTCGAGTGTGAGCGTGGGGCCCTCATGATCTGATTCCCGGCCCGCATGAAAAATCACGCGGGTTCTCCTGAGCGTATGGCGCAATTGTCGCTGGTCGCCAATCCCGTCCCGATTCTGGGACAGCCGCTTGCCGGTTCGATCTCGGGCGACGCTAAGACTGTAACTTCCTAGACGATCGTTCAAATCGCTACCATAATAATGACTCTACGCAGGAACATAACACATTGATTATCAAGGTGTTTATATCTCGCGACGAAGTCGCGATCCTGACCTTCGCCGTCGTCGGAGTCTCCGCGACGCGCGGGCAGCTCGGCGAATGACCACCGCAATGTGGCCATATAGCGTGGGGCGCGCGGATCTCAGCCGGAATGGCAACGTCACGGTCGCAATCCATTACCCATATCTGACGGCACGTCTAAGTGTGTGCGTCCGCGTACAGACGACGCGGCGGAGTGGACGTAACCTTCCCGCGACGTCAACGCTAAAAGTGCGGCGTCCATTAGCGGAATACCTGCAAGGCGTGTGCTGACCCTGCAAGTGTGATCGGCTGACCGGCAGGCAATATTGTCGCCGCAAACCGATCAAGTTTTAAGGATTGCTTGCAAACACTGGAGCAATTCTTGCCAGTCGAATAGTAAGGAACCATCATGAAATACTCAAAGTTTGCCGTAGCCTCACTGCTCATGCTCGCGTTCAGCGCTTGCAATCAGCCGGGTCCTCCCGGACCGCAAGGTGCACCTGGTAACACCGGGAATACCGGGAATACCGGGAATACCGGGAATACCGGGAACACCGGCAGCACAGGAAACACGGGCGCACCGGGTGACACCGGTAATACCGGTGCGACGGGTGACACCGGCAACACCGGGGCAACTGGCAACACTGGCGCAACTGGCAACACCGGTAACCCCGGCAATACCGGCAACCCCGGTGCACCGGGTGCCCCAAGCACGCCGCCTCGCTAAGGGACGGCAGCGATGCGGCGGGGGAATATCGGGGCAGGTTTGCCCGCGATCATCTGGAACGCGTGGACCATGAGCACCAGGCCAGCTACGATTAAAACCCCCGGCACCGTCGCGACCAACGCGAGCATGATCATGCCGAAGGAGCGCTTGCGCAGGCGGCCCATGAGGCAGCCCACGGTGACGTAGTCCCTCGGCGCCTCGTCGTGCAGCTGCCGCAGCACTGGACGTGTGGATAAACACTTTCGCGTCTGAGGGCGCTGTCAGATTCTGGTAGGACCTCCTGACCTTTTTCTTGGCGTTGAAGTCTGACCGAAAAAAAACAGCGATGGCGCTTCTCCAGCGGCCTCGCGTCGTCGATCTTCGGACGGCGGCCCAAGCGGGCGAAGAGAAGGACCGTTGCCTTTCAGGCGCCGTGCGCGAGGCAGCGCCCCAGACGGTGGCCATTGGTAAGTCGGTCTATTGTTTTAATTTCGCCGCCATGCGTTCGACGGCGTCCTTTACCTCTCCGCCGGCTTTATCCATTTGAGCCTTGAATTGCGTCCATGCGGCCTCATTGGCGTCTTTCATTTTATGGAAGTATTCCCATGCTTCCGTTTGCTTGGCGTGCAGTATCTCGAGATTTTTGTCATATTGGGCTTTGGCGTGCCCCTCGATCTGCTCGGCCGTGGCTTTGAAGCTCTCGGTCTGCGCCTTCCACGCGTTCAACTGCCGTTCCATCATCCCCTGATAATCTTCCCGAATTCCCATGGTCCTTCTCCTGTAATTCGTTTACCGTTCATCTCCGTCATCGCGATCCGAGGATTGCCGTGATTCGCGCTCGCGCGCAACGCAGAATTGCTGTGCGCGACTTGCACGTGCTGCTGCTCCGCCGCTGTCGGGGCGACGCGCTGTGAGTGTGCGGCGCCCAACTCGACTGCCGTCGGTTGAGCTTGAACGCCGCCACCGCTATGTACTGACCACAAAGTGCTCTGCCCGCCTCTGATTTGGGTTAAAGCGAAACGCCCTATTTGGAGGAATCTTTCACGTTTTGCTTGACGTCCCCAAACTTGGCTTGGACCTTACCGAGGTTCTTTTCAATGTTGCCTTTGGCTTCCAGCGTCTTATCGTCCATAACCTTTCCGGTCGCTTCCTTGATGGCTCCCTTCGCCTCGCCAACGCGACCCTTAACTTGGTCTTTGTTCATGCTCATGACATGCTCCTATAATCGATACCGGCTGGCGGCCGGCACGCCCTAGCTCAAAAATTGGGACATTCTAAGTGTGTCAACAAGAAGCGCCCCTTAGGTTGCCGTCGATCGGTGGATCCGCGTGACCATTGC
>Ga0302189_10003941_pt1 | contig 11235 bp, 9 predicted proteins | sample II_Bog_E2_2_FD_194551 | JGI IMG/M metagenome (GOLD analysis project Ga0302189, IMG submission 194551) | Peat permafrost microbial communities from Stordalen Mire near Abisko, Sweden - II_Bog_E2_2 | ecosystem: Environmental > Terrestrial > Soil > Wetlands > Peat | place: Sweden: Abisko, Stordalen...
GCGGCAAAACTCCAGCCCTCCAGTGGCGCGACGAAAGCATACTTGCACAAGGGGAATCCGACGACCCTCCCGGTGACTATGATTTTCTGCACGCAAGGGAAATCCACGACTACCCTCCAGCCCTTAAGCAACGGATTAAAGAACATCCTGAAGAAGAATCGCAAGTGAGAGAAATGGCGGGAAAATATTTTGCAACCCTCGAAGCGTTGAACAGGAGAGAGCAACAAACCCTTCCGCCTGGTGGAACTCGCGAAAAATATATGATTATGGGGCCACTTCAAGATCATCTGTTCCACTTTGTCATTGGAAAGCTCGTTTACAGAGACCCCATTGACCCCACCAAGGAACACACCACCAACTACTGCTTGGTTGCCTTTAGGGCTGCTCCGCTGCGGCTGTGCAAGAGCGGGCAAGATATGAACTGAGAGTAGCAAAAAACAGACTAAGACACGACCTTGCCCGTCGTTTTGCTCCTTCGCGGTCCAATCGCAAATGCGGCTCGTTCATGGGGATGAACGAGCCGGAGTTTTTGGCTGGAAGCTACTGCGAGCGGATAGCGAGCGTCCGCTCCATGCAATGGTTAGGCGGCGTTTTCTGCGACAGTGCTGACGCGGAAGCGCTTCATCGAGACTGCGAGGGTGCGCTCGATTTTGCGCAGGTCGCCGCGCTCGGATGAGGACGCGAAGGTGGAGGCGATGCCGGATGCCGATGCGCGGCCAGTGCGGCCGATGCGGTGGACAAAGTCCTCGGCCATCTTGGGCATGTCGAAGTTGACCACGTGGGCGATGTGGGCCACGTCGATGCCGCGAGCGGCAACGTCGGTGGCTACGAGCACGCGATGGCGGCCCTCAGAGAAGCTGCGCAGGGCCTGGTTGCGCTGCGACTGGGTCCGGTCGCCGTGGATCTGGGTGGCAGAGAATCCGCCACGGGCCAGACGCCGCGCTACACGATCTGCGCCGTGCTTGGTGCGAACGAAGACAAGAAAGCTGCCCTGCTCCTGATCGAGGAGGTGTTCGAGAAGCTCCTGCTTCTTGTCGGGCTCGACCTCAAAGGTGCGCAGCTCGACGTTTTCGGCAGGCTTGAGGACTGAGCCGATCTCGATGCGGACGGGGTTGTTGAGATATTTGCGAGCCACTTCCTTGACCGCGCCCTCGAGCGTGGCGGAGTAGCAGAGGGTTTGGCGCGTTGCGGGCAGCGTGGTGGCGATGCGCGCGATGGCCGGCTGGAAGCCCATGTCCAACATGCGGTCGACTTCGTCGAGGACCATGATCTTGACGGTGTCGAGGCGGACGAGCTTGCGCTTGAGGAAGTCTTCGAGGCGGCCGGGGGTGGCGACAATGAGCTGCGCACCACGGCGGATGGCCTGAAGCTGCGCACCCTCATGGAGTCCGCCGACTACGAGCGCCGCGGTTTGCGTGGGGCTGGTGCGGATGGCGCGGAATGCGGTCTCAACCTGGATGGCGAGCTCGCGGGTGGGGAGAACGATGAGCGCCTGGGCGCCCTTGATATCGAGCTTGTTGAGCTGCTCGACGATGGGGATGAGGAAGCTGAGGGTCTTGCCGGTGCCGGTAGCGGCGGTGGCCAGAACGTCACGGCCTTCGAGGGCGGGAGGAATTGCACCGGCCTGGACGGGCGTAGGGGTGGTGAACTTGTTGGCATTGAGGCGCGCCATGAGCGGCGCTGAGATTGCAAACTGTGAGAACTGAGAATCCAAAATAGTCTTTTCCTATTGATTCCGTGAGCGGCGGAGTCTTCCGCGGCCTGCATTCGGAACCGGTCATGAGGCGCGAACGCACCCGTAGTGCTAGAGACGGGGGGCGCGAGCCTTCTTAATCTTCTACGCGTTTGTGAGAATCGAAAACGTCCTGAGGACCGGCCTTCAAATCAATGAGGCCCGAATCTGACCCACGCTACTGGTTCGCCAAGCGGCACATTGCCGGGTGGCCCCCTGCTCCGGACCGATCCAGGCACGAATCACACGTGCTGGGATCACATCCCCCGGAAATCGTTCCTTTGCTTGCCGGGCACCAGTCCATTCAAGGAGGCGCACGCGGAAGAGCTGGAACCTTTACCTTGGACCAAAACTTCGCGGTCCAAAGCCAAGTCGCCGGGTGAGGAGACTTAAAGGGTTACGCTGTAGGGGCTTGGGGGAAAAATCTGTGCCAGGCAAACTTGCCGGCTGGTGATAATTGAAACCAGAAGGCAATCTGCTGCTCACGGCCAAATCACTGAGCGCAAACCTAGTGTAACACGGATGTTGCGTCATCAATGAGGTCGCAGCCAAAGGAGTATCGTAGCGCGGCACATAGTTCGGCCATTCGTGGTGAACTCAGCTGCGCCACGCGCTTCCCCAGGCGGTGCTTTGAGACAGTCGTTGTGTTGTGCAGATTCACCCCGCACGGCGCCTTCATTCCATCCGACTCATCCAGAATCACCTCTGATTTCACACCGCGAATCGTCGACGTGATCGGCACGACCGTGGCAGTCGCCAGAAAATCAAGCGAGCTGTTTCGAGTCATCACTACGACTGGCCGCTTCTTGTCTGGAGCTGCAAACGCGCAGATCCGTACTTCCCCACGCGCTAGTCTTCCGGCCATACTGCCACCGACGCCCACAATCGAGCTTCATCGAGATCTTGTGGATGTGCCTTGTAGGCAGCTCGCTCCTGCTCTTCGTGTGCGCGAATCTCGATTCTGCGCAAGTGCTCGCGCAGCGCATCGCGCACCAGTGCCGAGCGGTTTCGCTTGGTCTGCTTGGCAACCCGGTCGGTGGCCTGCAGGAGCTCTTTATCGAGCACAATCTGCACTGTTTCCATATGTGGACCCCAGTCCACAGTATACTCAACACCAAAACTGTAGGGTGACCAGGCTCAGCTTACCCTCACTCTGGCGGTATAGCGGTCATTGAACTTCCTGCTTCGGGTTTGCGTCAATCTAACCACGCGTCGTGTTCTCTATCCCGCCGAACGAGTTTCCCCCTGTCAACCCTCCCGAGGACCTTCCCCTTGAATTCGATCATCAGGCTTCTTCCCTGCTTTGCCGCCGTCCTGCTTCCCATCGTTGGTGGCGCACAGAAAATCCCCGGCAACGCAGCGATCGACCAGAAAGTAGCGGCCATCATGACCAGCACCCACGCTAACGGCATGGCCGTTGCCGTGGTCGACCACGGGAAGGTGGGCTATGTGCAGGCTTACGGCATTCGCAACGCCAAGGGCGATCCGCTCAACGCCGACACGATCATGTACGGCGCATCGCTCACCAAGACGGTGTTTGCCTATATGGTGATGCAACTGGCGGATCAGGGCAGGCTGAAGCTGGACACACCGATCAAGGACGATCTGGATAAACCGCTGCCTAGTTACGGCCCTGACCTGACCTTCCCGGACAAGTACGGGCCTTATAAGGACCTGGCCGACGATCCGCGATGGGAGAAGATCACGCCGCGCATGTGCCTGACGCATTCGACGGGCTTCAGCAATTTCTGGTTTATTGAGCCGGACCAGAAACTGCACATCCACTTCGAGCCGGGGACTCATTTCAGCTATTCGGGAGAGGGTTTGATTCTGCTGCAATTTGTTATTGAACACGGCCGCGCGGCGCAGGGGCTGGGGATCGACGTTGGGGATGTGGCCAATGCGGATTTCAAGAGGCTTGGCATGACGCGGACGAGCCTGGTTTTCCTCAACGGAGCGGAAACCAATGTGGCCGATGGCTGGAACGACAAGGGCGAGCCGCAGGAACACAGCCAGCGGAAGAAGGTGCGAGCGGCTGGATCGATGAACACGACGATTTCCGATTTTTCGAAGTTTGCATCGGCGCTGGTGGGCGGCGATGGGTTGAGCGCGGCTTCGCGCGCGGAGATGACCAAGCCAAGCCTGCACATTCCCACAGCAGGCCAGTTTCCGATGTTTCTTCCCGACCTTCCTGTGAATCAGCAGCGAAAGGATTTGGCGGCAGGGCTTGGCGTTGTGGTCTTTGACGGTCCGCAGGGTCACGGCTTCTTTAAGGGAGGGCACGACGGCCAGACGGCTAATACGATGGTCTGCCTGGAGACAAGCCAGCGCTGCGTTGTCATCTTTTCGAACGACGTTCGCGCGGAGGCGGGATTCGCGGAGCTGGTGAAGTTTGTGCTCGGGGATACGGGCGTTCCCTACGACTGGGAGTATGGGGACCACGCGGGGAAGTCGTGATTTCGCAGTTGCCCCGAGACAGCCGTCGCATTGCCTTTGCATTTGAATGAATATCGTGGAGACATTCGCAGGGGAATATGGGCAACGATTGCCTTGCGTTCCTCTCCATCAGGCTGAGAACATCTTTGCAATGAAAAAACCGCTCAGGCCTTATGCAAAGATCGGAACGTTCTGTCTTGCATCCCTGGCGAGCGCGCTAATATGCTGTGCCGGTTGCTCAATTCATGAGACGAATCGCTGGGAACAGCCGCAAGACTATGTGACATTCGTGCTCGCGAGCGGGACGTATGTCTCGCTCGTTGTCGCGCTGATTTCATTTGTCGCCTTTGTGATTGCGCTGATGCGGGACCGGCCGGCGGACTAGGCCAAAGGCCCAGCGCGGCTCGAGCAAAAGTAAACTCGTCTATCCCTCGACGCGGTGCATGCGGGCGTCGGGCAGGCCCATGAGGCGTTTGCGGCGGAGGATGTCGTCGATCTTGTCTTCGGGGATGACGGCGAGGGGTTCGCCGATCTGCTTGGCGATGAGGTAGGTCTTGCAGTAGGTGTCCATGATTTCGCAGAGCCACTCGGCATGGGTGGCCGAGTCGGACCAGCAGACGACGCCGTGGTTCTTTAGCAAGATGGTGTTGTGCTGCTCGACAAAGGGAATGATGGTCTCGGCGAATGCCTGGGTTCCGGGGGTTTCATAGGGTGCGACGGCGGCGGGTCCGATGAAGACTTCGTATTCAGGGATGAAGCCGTTGGGCGGAACGGTGCCGGTGATGGCGAAGGCAGTGGCGTAGGGCGGATGACAGTGAACGACGGCGCGGGCCTTGGGGTTGGCCTTGTAGATTTCGAGGTGAAGGAGGAGCTCGCTGGTGAGGTCGCGGTCGCCTACAAGGATTTTGCCGTTGAGATCGGAGAGGCAGATGTCCGCCGGCTCGAGATCGGCTTTGCTGAGCAGCGTGGGCGTGCAGAGCAGGTAGTCCTTGCCGATGCGGACGCTGATGTTGCCGCCGTTGCCGTCGACGTACTGGCGCTCCCAGAGCTTGCGGCCGACGCGGATGATCTCTTCGCGAATGGCGGTGGCCAGAGCCGAGCTGGCGGCAGCGAGCGGCGAGTCGAAGGTGGGCTCTTCGACGGGAGTGGCGAGTTGCTTCTGCTTCATCCAGTCCTGCTTCGTCTCCTGGGGCTTTGTCTCGGCCCGTTTCGTCTGGGATTCTTCGACGGGCATAGCTACCTGCTCCATTCCTGACCTCGCACACTGTGGCAATGAGGGCGCGCAAACGAGCGCCCGTATGCCTGCATTATAGCGAGAGGCGAGGATTGGGCGGGTGATTGGAGGCACGACCTTAGTTCATGGGAACCAGCTTGCGCTGGAGAGCCTCAAGCGTCTGCCCCTTGGTTTCGGGGTAGATGAAGAGCACAACGAGGAACTGCACCACGGTCATGACAGCGAAGAAGACGAACGGCGCTGCCTGACTGACTTGCTTGGCTACGACAGGGAATGCCATGGCAATAGCGGCGTTCATGAACCAGTGGCTGGCCGAGCCGATGCCCTGCCCCTTGGAGCGAACGGCAGTGGGGAAGACTTCGCCGATGTAGACCCAGATGACTGCGCCTTGGCTCATGGCGAAGAAGGCGATGTAGGTGATGAGGAACCAGACGAGAAGGCTTTGGTGGGAGTTTGTCGCGTAAATCCAGGCGACGCCAGAGAGACAGGAGGCGGTTCCGACCGCGCCGATGAGCAGGAGCGTCTTGCGGCCAACTTTGTCGATGATGCTCATGCCGAACATGGTGAAGATGAGGTTCGTGACGCCGATAGCGATGGCTTTTTGGTCGCCGGAGAGCTGGCTATAGCCGGCGGCCTGGAAGATGGGGTTGAGGTAATACAAGATGGCGTTGATGCCGGCGAGCTGGTTGAATGCGCCGATGGAGATGGCGAGGAAAAGCGGGAAGCGATACTTCCAGCGGAAGACAGGCTCATGGGCGGAAGCATGCTCTTCAGCAAGTGCGGCGCGGATATCAGCTAGCTCGGCCTGGGGATCGGGGTCGCCCATCATCTTGAGTACGGAGAGAGCTTCGTCGATGCGATCCTGCGAGGCAGACCAGCGCGGGCTGCGGGGGATGCCGAATAGAAGGGCGAGGAAGCCGACAGCGGGGAAGGCAGCAACGCCCACCTGCCAGCGCCACTCCGTGGCACCAAGGTTCATGAGGCGGATGAGGTAGTTGGAGGTGTAGGCAAGCACGATGCCGAAGACGACGTTGAACTGAAAGGCGGCGACGAGGCGGCCGCGCCATTTGGCAGGGGCGAGTTCGGCGATGTAGACGGGGCCGAGCACAGAGGACGCGCCGATGCCGAGTCCGCCGATGAAACGGAAGAAAAGGAACGAGTCCCAGTTCCAGGCGATGCCGCAGCCGGCGGCGGAGAGGATGTAGAGGATCGCCGTGATGCGGAGCGTTTCGCGCGAGCCAAGCCTCTGGCCAATGACCCCGGCGGACAGTGCTCCAATGACGGTGCCGACAAGGCCGATGGCGACGGTGAAGCCTTCCTGCTTAGGGGTAAGGGAATAAAGGTGCACCAGGGCGCCAATGGCGCCGGAGATGACAACAGTATCGAAACCGAAAAGCAGGCCGCCGAGCGCGCCGGTGAGTGTGGCTCGCATCAGGTTGAAGTTGGGTCGCATCTTTCGTTTGTCCTCGCGGTGCATCCCATCCTACACAGCCGCTGCGACGTGAGTAAACTCGCCGAAAAGAACAAGTACATCGAGCTTGCGGGCAAATCGATTGATCACTGAGCTCGTGATACAAGCCGCAGATTTCCCTCGTGGCACGAAAGATGATAGCCGAGTGAAAAGGCGCCTAGCCTTCGACGCGACGGTCGCCCGGGGAAACGCTGAGGATGCGGCAGCGGTGCTTGCCTGAGGCGCTCCATGCCAGGGCCATCTCGCTCTCGATGTAGACGCAATCTCCTGTATCCAATACCTCGCGAATGCCTCCGGACTCCAATTCCAGCTTTCCTTCGAGGACATAGACGAGGCGACTCGCGGTCTGCTGGCCGTCTGTCGTGGTGGACCCGGCGCCTGCGGGGAACTCAATGACCTGTGCACGCAGACGCGAGCGTTCCGATGGCGCATTGAGGGGGATGATTTTGATCTTCTCCACGCCGCGTTCGATGCCCTGCATATGAGCTTTGCGGGTAATGGAGAGGGTGTGATGCGCGGGCTCACCGAAGAAATAACTCATGCCTACGCCGTAGACGCGGCTGATAGTGGCCAGCGTGGGGAGCGTGGGAATCATTCGATCGGTTTCGAGCTTGGAGAGCAGCGCAGTAGAAAGGCCGGTCTCGGCGGCCAGGCGCGAGAGAGTAAGGCGCTTCTGGTTGCGGAGAGAACGGAGCTTGAGCCCGATGCAATAAGGCTCGAGAGACCACTTGGCGTAGGTGACAGTCTTGACCATGTTCACACTCCGTGTCCTGATCGGACGCATGACCTTGCAGGAATCCGACAATCGAGTTCCCGTCAACCCCAGTTTCTCCCCAGGGAGGTGTTAGAAATCCTGAAGAATCTTTGAAGATTTCCTCGCGGGAAGAACACGCGGCTCCGGCGCAACACGATTTAACATCTTATGAGGCACCGGCTTGAAGCTCTCGAGCGACGGCCGGGAAGCCAAATCGATCAACATTCACGAAGGAGCAAGAAATCCCCCATGTCCGACCGCAAGAAACTTCCTCTTCGCGCATTCCTCCCGGTCTTCGCGATCCTTGGACTTATCACCCAGTCCGCACTCAGAGCCGACACCATCGTGCTGAAGAACGGCGACCGGCTTACCGGAACGGCGGTCAAGCTTGAAGGCGGCAAGCTGACCTTCAAAACAGCCTATGCTGACGCAATTGCAATTGCATGGGACCAGGTATCCAGCCTGAAGGTAGACAAGCCCCTGGTGCTTCCGCAGGACAAGGGCAATTTGAGCGTTACTTCGATTGACCGCACAGATGCTGGCCTGGTGATCACGACGGCCTCGGGCAATACAACGATGGATGCAGCTGCCGTCGCTGTGCTGAGAACGCCGGCAGACCAAGCTGCCTATGAAGCATCGCTTCGGCCCGGCTGGGGACATGCATGGACGATGGCTGCGAACGCAAGCCTCGCGCTTGCCAAGGGCAACTCCGATACTGAGACGTTTGGCGCCGGATTCACGGCGGTTCGCGCCACCCGGACAGACAAAACGTCGCTTTACTTCAACACGCTGTATGGGCGCGACAACAAAGCGGATGTGACCTCGGCAAACACCACGGGGGGAGGAGCGCGCTACGACCACAATGTGAATCCGAAGCTATTCGCCTTTGGGTCAGGCGATTTTCTGAGCAATGCCCTCCAGGACCTGAGTCTGCGCTCGACCGTGTCCGGTGGCTTTGGCTGGCACGCGCTGAAGGATAAGAACCAGTTCCTTGATGTGTTGGGGGGCGTGGCGTGGACCCATGAGAGCTACTCCGGGGTGTTAACGGGCGATACAACCACGCCGTCGACGAGTGACAGCTTTGTGGCGCTGAACCTGGGCGAACAATACAACCGCAAGCTTGGCGCGTCGAGCCTGTTTACAGAACAGGCAAACTTCTTCCCAGACATGAGCCACCTGGGGCGGATTCAGTTCAACGTAAACTCGTCGTTCTCGACCAAGATCGCGAAGGTATTCAATTGGGTAACCACTTTCAGCGACAACTACACGTCGTTTCTGCCCAACTCGACGCTGGACAAGAACGACGTGATCCTGACGACCGGGCTGGGCTTAACGTTTAATCGGAAGTAGTTGATTGAGTCTCGAGCCGGGGCTGGCGGTACCGGTCCCGGCTGCGGGCAGACTTTTTTGCTTATTTCCGAAGCTGGCTGCGCGAGGTTATCTGCCCCGCGGAAGCGAGCCCAGCCTTGCCTGGGGCATTGTCCCCCCTTAAACGGTCGGGACTGACCGCAGGCGTGTTGACGTCACAAAACTCATTCGAGCTCCATCAATAAGAAATCGAATGCAAGACTCAATAATTGAATGACATGCATCAAAATGACGCAATTTATACTTTAGTAAACAAGTAACCTACTTTTTAAACAGAAAGTGCCTGATAATCGTTCAGAGTTCCTTGCTGAGTGGCCCACGCTGAGCGCATAATTGCCGTTATATTTGGGAAATTTGGGCCGCGCAAAACAGAATCTGCGTGCTTTTCTTACCCGATCCGAAGCCTTAGCGTGCACGCGGGTTCTTCACGGATATATCGCCGCCATTCACCGAATTCGGATGGCATAACCTCGGCCAGACAATCAGGATTGAACCCGAGGTAAGGTATTGGATCGACTTGATTTGCCTTACTACATTAACCAGAACGCGGGAGCCAGCGCGCTTTTGTTTGGCGAATTTCGCCTGGAGCCGGACGGAACGCTGTCTCGCGGAAAATCGGTAGTTCATCTGACTCCGCGCGAGCTGGCGGCGCTGCGCATTTTGCTGGCGCGGGCGGGGCAGATCGTGAGCATTTCCGAACTGAAACAGGCGTTGTGGGGCGCGACCAACGTGACGGCCGAGAGCCTGCCACGATGCATTTCGTCGTTGCGCGCGCGGTTAGAGCCAGAAGACTGCATCGAAACGCTTTACAAGCGGGGCTACCGCCTCACGGCAGAAGTAAAGAAAGCTGGCGCAGCAAATCGAAAGGATCCGCGGCTCGCCATTCCACCGTTTGAAACCGATCAGGGAGTACCAGCACACCTGGGACCGGCGATCGCTGAAGAGACGATCGCCCGGCTAAGCAACACGCCGGCTGCCGGCATACAGGTGCTGGCGCGAGACTCCTGCTTTGCCCTGGCGAAACGGGGACTGACCGCGATTGAGCTGGGGCGGACGTTGCAAGCCGACCTGGTTCTCAACGGAATCATGAGGGCACTCCCCCGCCATTTTCGGTTACGGGCAGAGATGATCCGTGTTGCCGACGGGGTGCAGATCTGGGTGGAAGACCTGCTGGTGGATCGCGAGCGGAGTGTCGCGCTCGAAACGGAGCTTGTGGAACGGCTCACGTTCCGGCTTGGGGCTCTAAAGGTACACGATCAATTTGTGTCCCCCTCTTCTGGGGGAAGAGCCCGCAAAGAGAGCACGTCTGCGGAGCATGGGACCTGGACCGAGGAAGCAAGCGAGAATGGCTGGGCTGGCGCGGGTGGCTTTTCGATCTCCGCTTCTTCATCCGGCTCGCTGAACCGAAGCAATTACAACCACGAAGCCTACGAGTCGTTCCTGCGTGGCCGCCATGAATGGCAGACAATGGAGCGTCACCGCATGCAGGACGGCCTGCAGAAGCTGACGCGGGCCGCGGAGCTGGATCCCACGCTGATTGCCGCGAAAGTGGAACTGGCAAACCTTTGCGTGACGCAGGCGTTCTACGGCTATATGTCGCCGACAACGTCGGCCAACCTGATTCACGGCACGGCAGACACAATCCCCGATTTGCCCCAAACCGCGCCCGCAATGCTGCCAGCGATGGGCTGGATCAACTTTCACTTCGACCGCAACCTGGCCGGAGCGCTTTGGGCGTTCTCGACTTCAGAGGGATTGCCGCACGACCCGTGGACGACGCGTGTGCGAGCGATGTTTGCGCTCAGCCGCCGCCGGTTTGCTGAGGCGATTGCACTTTTGACTGCCGCGCTGGAGATTGATCCGTATTCTCCGTGGCTATCGAGCCGCCTGGCGCTGGCCTACCATCTGGATGGACAGGCAGACGCGAGCGTGGAACAGGCTAAGCAGGCGATTTCGCTGTTCCCGGGACACGAGGGCTCGAATCTCTACGGTGCGATCATTCTCGCCTATAACCGGGAGACTGAAATGGCGGTGGAGCTAGCGGCCGATCTGGCGCGGCGCCTTCCCTACCTTGATATGGCAACTTCAGTGCAGGTGTATGCCCTTGCGTGCGCGGGCCGTGCCGCGGAGGCACGTACCCTGCTGGAACGGCTTGACTGGCTGAGCCGGGAGCGCTTCGTGATGAGGACAATGAACGCGGCGGCCCTGCTTGAGCTCGACGAACCGGAAGCGGCAATCGC
>Ga0302189_10003944_pt1 | contig 11231 bp, 8 predicted proteins | sample II_Bog_E2_2_FD_194551 | JGI IMG/M metagenome (GOLD analysis project Ga0302189, IMG submission 194551) | Peat permafrost microbial communities from Stordalen Mire near Abisko, Sweden - II_Bog_E2_2 | ecosystem: Environmental > Terrestrial > Soil > Wetlands > Peat | place: Sweden: Abisko, Stordalen...
ATGCGCCCGGTGGTCAGGTTGTTGTCGCGCCCCAGCGGCGCATGCGTAAAGCGCTCGTAGTGCCCAAGGTCCAGATCCGTCTCCGCCCCATCGTCCGTCACAAACACCTCGCCATGCTGAAACGGCGACATGGTTCCGGGATCCACATTCAGGTAGGGATCGAACTTCATCAGGTTCACGCGAAGGCCGCGGCTCTCAAGCAGACAACCGATGGATGCGGCCGCCAGGCCCTTTCCTAAACTGGACACGACTCCGCCCGTCACAAAGACATACTTTGCCGACATCAATGCACCTTCTTGATTGGATTGTTGGGATTGGACGTACCTGATGGGCACAATCAAGTATGTCAGAGATGGAGATTGAAGGAAAGCCCAAAACCGAGTTGGTTGATGAAAACATGTCGAAATCTACTAATAACCTACTTAATTTCAGCCGTTTGCAGAAGACAATCCCAGTAACATTTCACGCAATTTTGGCGCCTCCCGCCCTTCGAACCAAGCTGAAAGTTGGGATAGTCAGAGCGGGACTTGCGGACCTGAGGCGCCGAGGCTAATATGCAGCTTTGGAGCAGCTACACCCATGACAGCAGCCCCCAAATCAGCACGCAAGTCAGGCAAATGATAGAACGAATCTCAATCGTCAGAACGGACATCACCACGTTGGCCGTCGATGCCATAGTCAACGCGGCCAACAGTTCCCTACTCGGCGGTGGAGGAGTCGACGGCGCAATCCATCGTGCCGCTGGTCCGGATCTTCTTCACGAATGTCGACTCCTCGGAGGCTGCAAAACCGGCGAGGCCAAACTCACCAGGGGCTATCGACTCCCTGCCACGCACATCATCCATACCGTCGGCCCGGTATGGAATGGTGGCGATCACGGCGAGCGGGAACTGCTGGAGCGCTGCTATGCTTCCTGTTTTGCCATTGCCCGCGAACACCAATTCAAGACCATCGCATTTCCGGCCATCAGCTGCGGCATTTACCGTTTCCCAATCGAAGCCGCAGTTGAAATTGCAATGCGCGAAGCGATGGTGGAATTGATCCAAAACGATGAAATTGAGCAAGTGATCTTCGCCTGCTTTGACACCGAGGTCGACGCCGCTTATCGACGCGCGTACGCGCAGCAAAATGCGCTTGGTCTGGGGATTTGATCAGTCGCATGTACAACCACTAACCACTAATCACTAACCACTGACCACTGATCACTGACCACTAGCTTCTAACTACCTCAACTGCACCTTGATCAAAACGGCGGAATCCAGATCAATGTCCTCATGAGCCCCTTGCAGAGTCGTCGTCCCATCGGCATCCGTGTGGCGATCCAGGCTGACCCCCGGCATCGTGCTTCCCAGCGGGATATTGTCCTCGTCCCCGATGTTGGGACTACCCGGCCCTGCATTCGGATCAACTCCGCTTGAAGAACCAGCACCCCGCGCAGAACGAGTTGCCGGCAGCGGCGATGTCATACCTGCGCCACCCTGCGGATTGGGGTTGCGCCCCAGATCCGAATTCGCTCCCAGGTCGTCTTTAGGCGCCAGCGAAGGGCCAATCGCGACCACCACTCCATGGATAGGAACCGGCGCACTGCCCTTCACGTCGATCTCGTCGAGCTGAAAACTCAGCATCGAGTTCCCACCGCCCTCCTTCTTTGACTTGACGCTCGCCACCTTGCCGCTGATCTTCGATCCCTTGGGAATCTCGGTCCCGTCCGTCAGCTTCCACGACCTCAGAATCTTGGCCGAGATCGCATCCCCCACCTTTGCATTCTTGGTGCTGAGCTTGCCGTCGATCCTCGCCACCATCACAAAGCCCGCAGACTGCTCAGTTGCAGGAGCCTGGCTGTATGCCTGGTTGAAGCAAGGCAGCAGTGCAGCAATCGCCAAAATGGAAGTGACATTTCCACGCAGAACAGACATTGGCCCTCGTTCCTCTGGTTCGAGAATAGCGCTGCTTCGCTTCCGCGGACAGCTCGACTGCAATTCTTAGCAGAAGGTCATCGAATGTCAACCACGATCTAAACCGCCGTCCCGATCGGCTGTGCTTGCTCAGGCAGGATGTTTGTGAGGGCCAAAGGCCCGGCTCCATACCAGCCTGGGGCGAAGCCCCAGGTCAAATCGACCTTGCTCAGGCAGGATGTTTTTGAGGGCCAAAGGCCCGGCTCTATACCAGCCTGGGGCGAAGCCCAGGTTAAATCGAGCTTGCTCAGGCAGAATGTTTTTGAGGGCCAAAGGCCCGGCTCTATACCAGCCTGGGGCAAAGCCCTAGGTTAAATCTCAGGCAGAATGTTTTTGAGGGCCAAAGGCCCGGCTCTATACCAGCCTGGGGCGAAGCCCCAGGTTAAATCGAGCACCAGAGCAGAGGGCTGTAAGCCCGATCTATAGCCCCTCCCTAGCCTCAAAGACCACCGCCTGAGCTAACTAAATGAACATTAGAAGTTAAACGTCACCTTCGCCGTCATCGCTCGCGGAGTTACATAATGCGTTCCGCTGAAAGTAGACAGGAAGTTATACAGCGCTTCCTTGTCCATTACATTGATAGCGGTCAGGTCGAGGTTAACCTTGTAGTGCTCCTTGTGGAAGATGTTATCTTTGCCGATCGACGCATCGAACAAGTCGCGCGGCACAATGCGCTGCGGATTCTTGTCGTTGTCGCCGGTGTTCGCCGCGGGAATGCTAAGCAGGCTCGAAGTAAACTCCGATGCCGGGCACACCGAAGGCAGCGCCTGCGTCGGCGTAGCTTTCACGCCGTTGCACGCAAAGCCCGCCTGAAACTCTTCATCGGCGGTCAAGGGAAGAGGCACGCTCGCTCCCGTAACCGGGTTCGTCCTCGGAGAAATATTTGTGTCCACCATCGCAATCGCCGGTTGCCCGTTCAACATGGTTGAGCTGTTTCCGCAAGGCGTATTGGGATCGGTAACCCCGTAGCAAGGCGTTGCGCCCGCCACCTGGCCCGAGTCGTAACGCCAGTTAAAACCGCCCCAGATCCCGGTTACAAACTTGCCGCCCTTTGCCAGCGTGTATTGAACATGCGTGGTCTGATTGAATTTTTCATCATGGTCAATCCGGAAGGGCAATCCGGTCTGGCCCACGGTCGATCCGGCGCCCGCCACCTGCGGCGGGAAGAACCGTGCCGCAACGGATGACATCACCGAGTAAGCGCTGAAGTTATGAAATTCAGGCACGTTCACATTCAGCGCATAACCGGGAATCTTCGAGTTATGCCAGTCGATCGGAAACGTGATGGGCGTGTTACCCAGCACGCTGAAGTCGAAAGCGTTGTGCGTGTACTTCCAGATGTATTCGCCGCTCACAACCACATGCTTGCCGGCAGCCTGCTGGAACCCGGCATGAAACTCGTTGCGAAATCCCGGCGCCAGCGTTGGAGAAACGCCAGTAGAACAGTTCAGCAACGGCGCCAGCACCGCGTTCGCGCATCCTCCGCTCGACAAGATCAGGTTCTCGTTGAATGGAGTTTCCAGCGTGCGCGCATAAGATACGCGCAGCACAGTAGACGACGGCTTGATGTTATAAGCAACACCCACGCGAGGCTGCGTCTGCTTGGCTTCCGTCAGACCGTTGTAAACATCCTGGCGAAGTCCCAGGTTGAAAAGCCAGTTACCAGCCTTGATCTGGTCCTCCGCAAACAGGCCCAGTTCCTTCACATCGGTGTGCCCGGCAAAGGTATACATGCCACCGCCGCGTGTAAGGTCGTACGGCGCCAGCACCGACACGTAGTTCGGATTCGGCAGCGCCACCACCCCATCGCACGACGCGGGGTTGGAGTAACCCGGCAAAGGATTGCCGGTCACATCCATGCATGGCGAGTCATACGTTGCTTCCACCACGCCCAGTGTGTCGTTCTCATTCAGAAAAGTCTGGCCGTATTGCACGCCGGCCTTGAACGTATGTCTTCCCTTGGAGTAAGAGAGATCGGAGTGCACCGCCGCATTGGTCAGGGTGCGGTACTGAGCAATCGATGAAGTCTGCAGATTCGCAGGTCCCAGGTCTGCAAGCGGATTGCCGCTTGGATAGTAGTTATACTCATCGCGCCGCACAAAGGCGCCCACATTCAGCACCGAGTCCTGCCCGAGCACGCGCGTATAAGTCGGCGAAACATTGATGGTCCCAATCTTTGAGCGCTGGTCCGTATTACCCACCGCCCCGAAAACCGGATTCGCGCTCGTCCCGCCGCTCACCACGTTCTGCACATTCAGGTTGTCGTAGGAGTCCGGCGTCTGAAACAACGACCGGCTATAGTTCACATCCAGATGCACCGAGTCGACCGCCGAAAACGTATAGTCCACGCGATCAAACACATTCTGCTCGTTGCCCTTGTCATGGAAAACCGCAAACTCCGGCGGATCAAGAAAGCGTCCAGAGTTAAGCCCGTCCGCCTCAGCAAAATTTCCCCACTTCTTGCCGCCATAGGCCAGGTCGAATCCGGCAGTCGCCGAGCCGAATGTGCCATAAGAGGTATTGATGCTGCCGGTCGGCTTCGTAATTCCCTGCCCCGACCGTGTAGTAGCCACAATCACCAGGCTGGTCTTGCCGCCATATTCGGCAGGCGGCGCACCAGAAATTACTTCGATGGATTGAATCGACTCTGCCGGAATCTGGTTCGAGAAGACCTTGCTCTGCTGGTCGGTAATCGACTGCCCATCCACCGAAAACGAATTCGAAGCATGATCGCCGAGCCCGTGAAACAGCCCGTTAGAATCAGCTGAAACCCCCGGCGTAGACTCCGTCACCAGCGAGCTCAGCCCCGACGATTCACTCTCCAGCGGCACCTTTACAAACAGGTCACGATCCACTTCCGTATGGAAAGTTGGATCGGTAGACACCAGGTCGCCGCCGGCCTCTACGTTCACCGTCGAGTCCGCCGTCGCAATCGGCAACACCAGCTTCAGCGTCGTCCCAACCACCGATTGAATCTGCACCGCCTTGCGTACCGCCGCAAAACCATTCGCCGCCACGGCCACCTGGTAGCTGTTAAAGGTCACGTTGGCAAAAGTGAATTCGCCTGTATCGTCGGTAACCGCACTGCGATCCACACCGCTGGCGGGGTTGGTCAAATGGACTGTCGCTCCGGGAATCACCGCGCCCGACGGATCGGTCACAGTGCCGCGAATGACGCCGGCGTTGCCGCCTTGAGCTGACGCTGCAAGCGCCGCGCCAAAAAGAATGAGCGCGGGAAAAGTTCGAAGAATTGTGCCGCGAATGAACGGCATAGAGAGCCTCCAAGTATTGGCTGAATGCGTGTGATGGGCCGCGTAGGGAAACGCGCGGCATCCTCGTGTGCATTGGGGGCTTTTTCCGATTGGGCTAATCAGCCTTTGGGGATCTGCAAATGCCCTGCCCCGCCAGGGACAATGAGCAAAACGATCAACTGAAACGGGAAAATCGGAAAGGAAGCCTTAGCAGCCTTGGGGAGGAGGACGTATGAAAAGCTGAGATTGCCAACACCGTGTGATCGCGCACGCTTCATAAACCGGGGCGCGGGTCTCAATCTGGACCAGGACAACAACTGCGGCCGCCACAGCGATCGGCGCGGCAGAATGCAGCATGATGCAAAGTGGGCAGTGGTCGGCATCCGTATCGACCGGATGCACGTGCGCAACCTGAACAACCGTCAGCAGCGCCAGCAGGATAAGGCACACCACGGTCACTACCGGCAAAGCGAACGGCTTTGCGCGGCGTCTTCCGCGGAAATGTGTCTGAAATCCTGTCAAACAGCGACCCCTGCACTAAGAATACACAATATTGGATGCGGACGAGAGAAGTGAGGTTACGCGTCCCGCATCAAATTGGACCCGGAGACCGCGCAAACGTGAGCCGTCCCCCTGCGTCTAAGTCATGTCCGTCTAACCCATGTTCGTCCAGACTTGATTCCGTCCAGACTTGACTCCAATGATCCGTCGCCCCTTATTTTCTGCGCCGCTTGGCACAAATGCTCCCTGCCCCATCCATCCAGTGTTCTTAACTCGATGGGTGGGAAAGCACAAAGCCAAACATCGGCCATCGGGTCTTTCAATCTTTCAAACGTGAGCAATGCGCGTTCGTCTAAACTGATGCGGATGATCCGGGTCACTGATTTTCGAGGCTTGTTGTCTTGCATGCTTGCGGCTCTGCTGCTCGCAGGCGGCGTTACGGCGCAGCAAACTCAAACGCATACCCCGCTCAAGCCCGATCTCCCCAACACCGGAGCCAACCATCGCCTCATCCTTAAAGACGGCACCTACCAGCTCGTCCGCAAGTACGAAGTCGTCGGCGACCGTGTCCGCTACATATCTGTGGAGCGCGGCGGCGACTGGGAAGAACTGCCCCTCGACCTCATCGATTGGGAAGCCACACGCAAGTGGGAGCGGGACCACACGCCTAAGACCGTAGATGACACCGACGGAGCCGCTTCGCCTGCCATGAAAGAGGCTGCGGAAATCGACAAGGAAGAAGCCGCCGAGCGCGAAGACGAGAAAAACCGCATGCCGGAGGTCGCCAAGGGCCTCGAGCTTCCCAATGAGGATGGTGTCTTCGTCCTCGACACCTATGAAGGCACACCGGAGCTAGTCGAGTTGCTCCCCACCGAGCTCAACGCGAACACCAAAACCAAGCGCGGCCTCAGCACCTTCAATCCGCTTGCCGGCCAAAAGGCCAGCCTCGAGCTCGACGGCGCGCACGCCAAGATTCATCTCCACGTCAACGACCCCTCCATCTATCTGTCGCTTGAGGCCACCGGCCACGCGGAGCAGGTCGTCTCCCACTCCATGACCGTGAGTACGGAAGGCGCAAAGGAAGTGGCCAGCCGCAAGCACGGCGCGCATTCTGCCACTTCCGGTTTCGCCATCGTCCGCGTAGACGAGCGGCGCGCGCTCAGAATCGTCGGCGCAATCCACATGAGCTCCAACGGCATCGTCACCCAGGACGAAGACGTAATCCCCGCCAAAGTCGAGGTGCTCCCCGGCAAGCACTGGGTCAAAATCGTACCGAACAAGCCGCTCACCATCGGCGAGTACGCGCTGGTAGAAATCATCTCCGCCTCCGACATCAACCAGTCAGTCTGGGACTTCCGCATAGACCCGCAGTTAGGCGACAACGTCGGCTCCCTGGGCCCAATCCTCAAGTAGCCCTCGGCAATTGACCCTCCCAACCCAATTACCCGCATTCTTTGTTGCTTTCTCTGCGGATCGACGGGTATCCTCAGTCAGCCCCGCCATTCTCAAAACCACCTCTCATGTGGAGCACGTCGGATGATCCCACGGAATGCCCTGCATCCCAGTCTCTGGTCCTTTGCGCCAGCCATTCTGCTCGCCTTGCTTGCTGTCCCAGGCCTGCGCGCGGCCACTGAGCCGTTCATCGCGCCAAACCCAGGCCCCGGCAGCGTCACCATCAATGGCAAGTGGCAGTTCAACCTGGGTGACAGCCTGAACTGGGCCAATCCTTCCTTTGACGATTCAAACTGGGAACAACTGGACGGTGACGATCCATGGGGCGACCAGACCCATCCGGGATACACCGGCTTTGCATGGTACAGAAAGCGCATCCACATCGGGGGCGGCGTCGCGAAGTTGGCAGTCCTCATTCCGCCAGTCGACAACGCATACGAGGTTTACTGGAATGGCCGCAAGATTGGCGATTTCGGCAAGCTCCCGCCGAACGGCTGGTGGTGGCGCCACCCCCATGGCGTTGTTTACGGCCTGGGAGCGGCGCCACTCGACGGCGTGCTCGCGCTGCGTGTATGGAAGGCTCCTCTCGAATCGGATGAGGGACTCTGGAGAGGCGGCCTTCGAGCCGCGCCTCTCATCGGGTCGCCGGCGGTGCTCACCATGCGGCCGAACTTCACGCAGATGAAGGTCGAGGACACGATGCTTCCCCGCTTCGTGTTGGCCGGCGCTCTGTTCATCACCGGCATCATCGCTTTACTGCTGTATCTGCGCGAACGCCGCAACCTGCTTCACCTGTGGCTTGGATTGCTGTTGATTGCCAACTTCCTGTGGTGCATGCAGGGGATGAATCCTGTCAATTACGGACTGACGAATTTTGTTTCCCTCTGCCAGAATGCCCTGGTACTCTCCCTCCAGGACATCTCCTTGTGGATGCTGCTGCTCACCCTGTTCGGCTTGCAGCAGCGACCGGCATGGAAGCGATGGACCGTTGCGCTGGTCGCGCTCTATCTAGCCGCGCGGGCAGTTGACCTCACCCTGAAGGCATTCTGGGAGAGCGCCGGACCCGGCATGCAGGCCGCCGACATCATATCCGCGGCAATCACCGCTCTAACGCCCATCTATATGCTGGTCATTGTGATTGTTGGAGTGCGCCGGCGCGCTTCACGAGCACTGCTTCCGCTGGCCCTGACGGCCGCCATCTACGGATGCTACAACATGGTGGTCAATACTTCCTCGGTGGGCATCCGTTACACCCATTTTGAGCTCCCCTGGTATCAGCTCAACCCCGGCATTCCCCTGGGCCCTTACCAGTTCGGCATCCCCGCAATTCTCAATACAATGTTGTTTCTGGTTCTGCTGTTCACGGTGGCACGCGAGCAGTCGCGCGAACGCCGCCGCCAGTTACACATTGAGAGCGAAATTGCCTCGGCCCATGAGGTGCAGGATGTGCTGATTCCAGCCGACCTGCCCGCCATTCCGGGATTCGCCATCTCAAGCGTGTACAAGCCGGCTGCCGAGGTGGGCGGCGATTTCTACCAGGTCATTCCGCTGGGAGAATTGCACGACGAGCCCCGCGCGCTCATCGTGCTCGGCGACGTCAGCGGCAAGGGACTCAAAGCCGCAATGACTGTCTCGCTGATTGTGGGTACGGTGCGCACCCTGGCCGAATTTACCAGCGACCCCGCCGAGATTCTTACCCGGCTTAACCACCGTCTGCTCGGCCGCACCAGGGGCGGATTTGCCACCTGCACTGCGCTGCTCATCGAGCCCGGCGGCCGAACCACAATCGCCAATGCCGGACATCTCGCACCTTTCCGCGCAGGCCGCGAGATCGACTTACCAGGATCGCTGCCGCTGGGCCTCGCAGCAAATGAGCAGTACGAATCCGTAACCATCCATCTGCACGCGGGCGAGACACTGACCCTGCTGACCGACGGCGTTCTGGAAGCGCGCGGCCCCCGGGGCGAGCTGTATGGATATGATCGCCTTTCAACGCTGATGCAGGCCCAGCCCACGGTTCAGCAGATTGTGGACGCAGCCTGCACCTTCGGCCAGGATGACGACATAACGGTACTATCTGTAGCGCTAACGGCCGACACAGAAAGCCCCGACGCCCGCCTTGAGCTATCAGCCCAGATTGCTGCCCAGTAAGACACGCAGCGGCGGTCATCCATGGCAGGGTAAACAGGATACCTGCGGCCACTTTTTCGACCAGCGCAATCTGCGCTCGACTCAAATTGCATTTATTTCACCTGTTGCATTTATTTCATTTGTATTTAAAATTGATTGCAAGAGGTTACCCGCATGGCCGCCACTCTTGCTTTCCCTCATCGTCAATTGGCTCCCTCGGCGCTAGAGGCAGCACTAGCCCGCGATTCTGGCCGCCGTTTATCACCCTATGCGCGGCGTGGGGGATCTCTGTCCGTGCGCGTCCTCGACGCAGAGCAAGATCAGCCGCTTGAACTACCGGCGGGTGCGGTCGCCCTGCTTATGGACATTCTCGAAGCGATGGCAGCCGGGCAGGGCGTCTCCCTGGTCCCTGAGAATGCTGAGCTGACCACTGTGCAGGCGGCGGCCATGCTCAACGTCTCTCGCCCCTACCTCATCAAGCTGCTGCATGAAAACGCCATTCCACATCGTAAAGTTGGCAAGCATCGCCGCATCCGCATGGAAGATGTGATGGCGTACAAAGCTCGCATCGATCGTGAGCGCGAGGCTGTTCTCGATCAGCTCACTCTGGAGGCGCAGCAGAACGATATGGGATATTCGCATTCGTGAGCCACTACACAGCACTGCTAGACGCCAATGTGCTGTACCCTGCGCCACTACGCGATCTTCTGATGCAACTCGCCGTCACGGACATGTTTCATGCGAAATGGACGGCCGATATTCACCGCGAATCGATCGACGCGCTACTTGAGAACGAGCCGCATCGCAGCCGGGTCGTTCTTGAGCGTACGCGAGAGCTTATGGACATGAGCACCCGCGACAGCCTGGTGACAGGGTACGAGCATCTCATCGATTCCCTTACCTTGCCCGATCCCGACGACCGTCATGTGTTGGCCGCCGCAATTGTAGGCCGCTGCGACGTGATTGTGACGCATAATCTGAAAGACTTCCCGAACGAATTACTTGCCGCCTACGGCATTGAAGCGCAGCATCCAGACGAGTTCTTGAGTAATCATCTCAACCTGGCACCGGGAATCTTCTGCAGTTCTGTCCAGAAGGTGCGCCGCCGACTGAAAAATCCGCCCTATAGCGTAGATCAGTACTTGGAGAATCTCATTCAATGCGGTCTTGTAGCTACAGTCGCAGAACTCAAGACATTCGCCCAGTTGCTTTGATGGATGACTTACATTGTCCTGCAGATGTGTGAAAGGGGCACAACTTTAGTTGTGCCATAAGACCAATAAGAATCGACTCCGGGCTTTAGATGCTGCGGAAAACTCATTCGGGCGGTAGGCCGGGGATTTATCCCCGGCATAAAGCCAATAAAATCAATCTGGGCTTCAGCCCCTGAGGTATGCTTTTCAAGCTTTTCGCTAGAAATTCGGCCTTTTTCCGCAGCCTGTTCAACCCCCTGAAAACAGGCCCAAAAGGCGCAGCCTTCAGACCCGGAAAGCGCCGTTCGCGATTGGAGAGCGGAGCCCAATATCTCGGCCGGCAGCCTTCCAACAGATTCAAGGACTCCGCAATGGACGCGCTTTGTATCAGGGCATGGCTTTAGCCGTGCCGCAAAACGACCCAAAAGGATATCGGGCTTTAGCCCTTGGCACATTTCGAGCCGCCTCTGGCCCTTTTTTGATTCTAAAGAAACGGACTCTTGCCATCCCAAGCTCCGCATACGATAATCGGGGCACTCGGTAAATCCCCTCTAGGATCACACGCAATGGGCTGGCGCTTCCGTCAATCCTTTACGATCATTCCCGGACTCAGGTTGAACCTCTCCAAGAGCGGTCTGAGTGCAAGCATTGGCGGCGCTCCGTTCACACTGAATGTCGGCCCGCGTGGGGTGATGGGAACGGCTTCTATCCCTGGCTCCGGCATTTCCTATCGTGAACACTTTGGGTCC
>Ga0302189_10003972_pt1 | contig 11187 bp, 8 predicted proteins | sample II_Bog_E2_2_FD_194551 | JGI IMG/M metagenome (GOLD analysis project Ga0302189, IMG submission 194551) | Peat permafrost microbial communities from Stordalen Mire near Abisko, Sweden - II_Bog_E2_2 | ecosystem: Environmental > Terrestrial > Soil > Wetlands > Peat | place: Sweden: Abisko, Stordalen...
CACAACCAGATTACTAACAGAGTATTGGCCGTCGCTTCCGCCGGTAAAGTTGTAGAGCAGGTTGTAATTCCAAGTCCCTCCGGCGGGCGTCAGTTCATACACGGTTCCGCCATTGTAAGCGCCGTCGCAGTGTGTCGTGGCGTAGAGGTTGCCCGCTGTATCCAAAACCACATTGCGGAAGGTTCCTGAAATTCCCCATCCCGGTACGCTATAGAGGACGTTGAAACTCCAGCTGCCTTGCGACGGTGTGAGTTCGAAAACGGTGCCCCCGCCATTTACTCCACCTTGTGTCGCCGCACCGTAAAAATTGCCTGCCTTGTCTGCCACAAAGCCAGCATACGGAACTGATCCGTCATTTCCGTTTTGAAATTCATGCAGAATATTTTCGGCCCAGTGGTTGGCCGCGACTAGCTGGAACACGATGCCGTAGCCGTATTCGCCTCCAGCGGAAGTCGTTCCGTAGAGATTGCCTGCCGAGTCAAGACTGACGCCACCCACGGGATTCGCGCCATCCGTTCCCGTACCGAAACTGTAAAGCACGCTCTCCGTCCAGGTCCCACCTTTTGTCTTGGGGGCCGCGAGTTCGAAAACCGTCCCGTTGCCACTCGTGCCACCTTGGCTGGTCGTGCCGTAGAGATTGCCAGCCGTGTCTTCAGCCAGTCCGGCGATGGGATGCGCTCCATCCGATCCCCCAGCGAAGCTGTACAACACTGTTTCGTTCTTGCCGGAAAGTTCGAACACCGTGCCCACTCCTGCCGTCCCACCCGCGTTCGTCGTGCCGTACAGAATGCCGCCCTTCGTCCTCAGCAACGCATCCTGTGGATTCGCTCCATCGGACCCGCCTGCGAAATTGTGCAGCACAGTTTCGACCCCGGCTTCATTGATCCGGAAGGCGACTCCAAGGTTCGATGTGCCGCCAACGCTGGCCGTGCCGTAGAAGACTTTGCCGTTGGCGGTGAACCCGCTGGTCGGGACGCCTCCGTCGCTTCCGCCGGTAAAGTTGTGAACTACGCTAAAGGTTTGCGCCTGCGTTGGAACAGCTGCGAGCAGACCAACCGCGAAAGCGGTCGCGAGGAAGGCAGCATTTGCGGTCAATGTCGATTTAACTTTCATGTCTCAATTAGCCTTTCTAATAAGTGAAGTTTCTTGGGGGATCACATAAAGGTAGGCTCGGGGGAGACCGACCATGGGTGTTCGAAGCTTCTAACAGGCCACAGCGATTGTCAAGAATCAACAGTGCATGGCGAATGAATAGTTCGTGAATTTCCCTTTACGGACCATTTAATCTCGACTAATCCGCTTGACATTGCTGTTTCCCGCCTTTATGTTGAACATGGCAAACCGCCAAAAGTCTCTACCCGTAGCCTTTTCCAGCTGTGCAGTGCCATTCAAATAATCGTTACTGGGGAATCATGAAACGACTACTCCTGCCTATCCTGTTGATTTTTCCTGCTCTGTTCACGGCCGCTCAAGTGAATGTAACGACATACCACAATGACAATGCTCGCAGCGGACAGAATATTCAGGAAACTCTGCTCACGCCCGGCAACGTAAACTCGGCGCAGTTTGGAAAGCTTTTTACAGTTTCTGTGCAAGGCTATGTCTACGCCCAGCCCCTTTATCTGGCTAACGTTCAGAACATCGCGGGTGGCACCCACAATGTCCTGTTCATCGCTACCGAACACGATCAGCTCTATGCCCTCGACGCCGACAACGGGAGCGTTCTTTGGCAACAGAGCTTCATCAACCCTCCTTCGATTAATACGGTCACTAGCAGCGAAGTCTCGTGCGGCGATCTTGTTCCCGAAATTGGCATCACGGGTACGCCGGTGATTGACCCAAGTACCGGGACCGTTTATCTGGTGACGAAGACGAACGAGTCCGGCGTCTATTTTCAGCGTCTACATGCCATCGATATTCTCACGCATGTTGAAAAATTCGGAGGTCCGGTCGTCATTTCCGCGACGGTCAACGGCCAAACCTTCGATCCCTTGCGAAACCACAACCGGCCCGGTTTACTGCTGAGCAACGGCCATGTCGTGATTGCCTGGGCCTCACACTGCGATAACACTCCCTACCACGGTTGGGTTATGTCTTATCGAGCGGGCGTTCAGCCAACCGATACTCTGACGCAAGAGGCCGTTTTTAACGGTTCACCCAATGGCGGGTTAGCAGGAATCTGGATGTCTGGAGACGGGGTCGCGGCAGACTCCAGCGGAAACTTGTTCTTCGCAACCGGTAACGGAACCTACGATGGACTTTCTGGCGGAGACTTCGGTGACAGCATTGTGAAGCTCAGCCCTCCCACCAACGGAACCTTCAATCTGCTCGACTGGTTCACGCCTTGGAATCAGCAAAGTCTCAGCGACGCGGATGAGGATTTGGGATCGGGCGGTCTCTTGCTGTTGCCTGATCTTCCTAAGGGCACACCGCATCAACAGTTGCTCGTTCAAATGGGAAAAGAAGGAAAGATCTATCTAGTAGACCGCAACGATATGGGCGAATTCTGTTCCACTTGTACCAGCATCGATACGAATATCGTGGAAGAAATTCCAGGCGCCACGCAAGGCATCTGGGGCTCGCCGGCGTATTGGAACGGAAACGTCTATTGGGGTGCCGGCAACGATGGCGGTAATCCCGACCATCTCAAAGCGTTTTCATTTAACGCGAATGGTAGCGGACAACTCTCGACCTCGCCCACCTCGCAAACTTCCCGAACATTTAATTTCGCCACTGCAGCGCCTGTGATCTCCGCAAATGGGACCGCGAACGGAATTGTGTGGTTGGTCGACGACACTATTTATGCCAGCAACCAGGTGCTCTACGCCTACGATGCGACGAATCTGGCAAATATGCTGTACAACAGCACTCAGGCCCCGAATAACCGCGACGTTCCCGGCGCTCCAGTCAAGTTCACGGCGCCGATTGTGGTCAACGGCAAAGTTTACTTAGGCAGCCAAGGGTCCGTAAGCGCGTTTGGATCCCTCGTTCAAGTGACCTCGACCTCAACGACGTTGGCTTCCTCCGTGAATCCCTCTTACGTCACGCAGACGGTAACTTATACGGCGGTAGTGACAGCTACTTCGGGAACTCCTACCGGCTCGATCGTTTTCACCGACGGAAAGAAGGCGATCGCTAGCGTGACGTTGACGAATAGTCAGGCGACTTACTCCGCCACCTATTCGGTCGCAGGTGTGCACAACATTACAGCCACTTATGCCGGAGACAGCAGCCATACCGGAAGCACTTCGAACACGGTGCGCCAAGTCATAAAGAAGCTTCCAGCCAAAACTGTCACTGTCGAAACGACGTCTGGTTCGCCATCAAACTTAGGGCAGGTTGTGACCTTCACCGCGACGGTTGGGTCTAGCTTTGGTACACCGCCCGATGGCGAAACCGTGACCTTTGCCACGGGGTTGGGCCAAATAGGGATCGGGATCTTGAGCGGCGGCGTGGCGACGGTGAGTACCTCAGCGCTTCCCTCTGGATCGCATACGGTAAGAGCGACCTATTCCGGGGACGGCACGTTCGCCGCCAGTATCGGCCGCGTTGCACAGGTCGTAGAGAAAAACTGACTGCGAATCGGTGAAATCTTGAATCTGCCTCGAAGTAGCACGTGAGGCGCGGTTTGTTAGCGGAAAATCGGCCGATAGAAGGGCTAGAAATTTGTAGTTACCCGAGTTTCCTTTCAGCGTCTCTCAGGTAGCCGGAAATCGCCTCAGCCAACTCGCCGAAGTGCACCGTCATGATTCCGAGATGATCTCCAGGTACTGTCTTCAGGCGAAACACCTTGGCCAAGGGAGTCCAGACCGCTGCCGCATCCGCCGGGAAGTCCGTAGGAATTTCCGCCCTTACGAAATTGATCGTCCCTGGATAGAATCGCGGCTGATAGCGTTGCAGCGCCCGGTAAGAGCTTTCCCGGAAACGGAGTAGAGCAGGCGACGGTGTTACTTCGATCGTGGTTTGGTAGGGCGAACTTACCCCGAGCCACTCTAATCTGCGCGCGATGCGTCGCCATGCCTGCCGCGTCCACAGCCGTGCGCGTTGTTCGCGCGATATACGACTTACATGCGGATAAGAATCAAGCATCGCGAGTAATCCGACCTCTTCTCCGTCCGCTAACAGTTGTTGCGCCATTTCCAGTGTGACTAATCCCCCCAAAGAGAAGCCGACCAAGAAGTAGGGCCCGTGAGGTTGCAATTCCCGCACGGCGTCCAGCGAAAAGCGAGCCATATCTTCGATGCGATCCAGTGGCTCATCGAGGCCGTCGATGCCCTTCGCCTGTAATCCGTAGATCGCGCGCGGAGTTTCGACGCATTTCACAACCTGAAAAAAGTCCATCACGCTTCCGCCCAGGCCATGGGCGATGAAGAGAGGCGGTTCACTCCCAGTTTTCAGTTGAACCACAGGTGGGACGTGGGGTGTGATCGGCTGCTCGATCAGTTTGGCCAACGCGCCGATGGTCGGCGCATGATAAATCATCACCGGCGGCAACTCGCGGCCACACGCGAGTGCAATTTCGTGGAACAATTCGAGCGCCAGCGAAGAATCACCGCCGACGTCGAAGAAGTTATCGTCGACTTCGATCGAGGGTATCTGTAACACGCGCTTCCATATGATCGTCAGCACATCGACCGCCGGAGTCGCAGGCATAGACTTCACGCACGACCTGTATGCGCATAATGGCGAGATTCAGAATGGCCGATCATGAATGCGCAAACGCCCAATAGAGTTCCCGCGCCCGTGTGTAGATCGGACCGAACGGCAGCGTACGGTCGCTGATCTTCGTCACCGGTACCACCTTCGAATAGTTTCCCGTGGCAAATATCTCGTCGGCCTTCTCGAAATCAGGATAAGTCAGTACTTTTTCGATCACCGTCATGCCGTCCTGCCGCAGCAATCCGATGACCCGTTGCCGAGTAATCCCGGCCAGAAACGTTCCATTTGCAATGGGTGTGAAGACGGCACCATCTTTCACCATAAAGATATTCGATGTCGCTAGCTCGGCTACATTGCCCAGCATGTCACAAACGATTGCGTTGTCGAATCCTCGCGACTGCGCCTCGAATAGCGACCGCGAATTATTGGGATACAGGCAACCCGCCTTCGCGTCGACCGGCATCGTTTCAATCGTGGGCCGCCGAAAGGGAGACAGCGTGACCGAAAATCCCTTTGGTGTACGCATCGGCGCGTCGTAAATGCACAGGCACCACTGCGTCGACTCTGGATCGTGATTCTGCACCCACGGTCCCTCTTTTTCTGCCCAATACATGGGCCGAATATAGAGCGCGGCATCCTTTTCGAACTTGGCGATTCCCTCGCGCGCCAGTTGCATCCACGTCTCCGGCGAGACGACAGGCTTTAAATAGAGTTTCCTGGCGGATTCGTTGACGCGTGCGCAATGCAGATCGAGATCAGGAGTGACTCCCTCGAACGCTCTGGCCCCGTCGAATACCATCGAGCAGAGCCACGCGGCATGGGTTCGCGGACCCATGATTCCGATGTTTCCCTCGTGCCATTCGCCTTCAAAAAATGTCCAGGTTTTCGACCATGCTTTTCCGACTGTCACTGGATAGCTCGCTTTCTCAGCAGGACGCAAGTCCGCATCCTACCTACTGTACTATCGCGGGCAAAAGGGGAGGGAAGCTTCGCTTGTTTGCCAGAACTAGAGCGAACGCCAGAACTAGAGCGAACGCCAAAGTGAAACTGTCGTACCGTATCCTATCCGAAATACCTCCGTCAACCAACGCCAATTCCTCCGTCACTCAGAATTCCGTTGGACCTGGATTCGATTATCGCGATAGGTCGTCTTCTTTTAAAGTGACCGAAGTGAGTTGCTGAGTTTCTAATTCTTGGTCGGAGCATAGCCAAAAACAGCCTTCAACTCCAGGAATTCCTCGAGTCCAGCAACGCTCCACTCGCGCCCGTTGCCCGACTGTTTGTAGCCTCCGAAGCAACCGCCAAAATCCAGGCGCGCCCCATTTATGTGAACGTTGCCTGCTCGAATCCGCTGGGCAACGCGACGCGCTCGTTCAAGATTCCCCGAAGTCACATATCCGGAAAGCCCATAGGGCGTGTCGTTGGCGATTCGAACCGCATCCTCTTCATCGTCATAGGCAATGATGCACAGCACAGGGCCGAAAATTTCTTCGCGTGCGATCGTCATCTCGTTTCGCACCTCGCTGAATATTGTCGGTTTCACAAAGTATCCTTTTGTCATCCCATTCGGACGACCCAATCCCCCTGCTACCAACTTCGCACCTTCCTGAACTCCTTCTTGAATCATGCGTTGCACTTTCTCGAACTGTGCTTTCCCCGACACCGGCCCTAAGGCTGTATCTTCGGCCGAAGGCTCTCCGACTTTTGTTGCCTCGGCCGCTTTCCGTGCCACCTGCGCAGCGGCATCCATGCTCGATTTCGGGACCAGCATACGGGTCGGAGCGTCACAAGACTGGCCACTATTGCGGAAGCAGGCATCCACTCCCTGCACCACAGCTTTCTCTAGCTCCGCGTCTTCCAGAATGATGTTGGCCGACTTTCCCCCCAGTTCCTGCGTGACCCGCTTTACGCTTGGGGCTGCATTGACAGCTACCGACACTCCGGCTCGCGTCGATCCCGTGAATGAAACCATGGCCACGTCGGGATGCGACGAAATTGCGGAACCCACGGTTGGCCCATCGCCATTAACCAGATTGAAAACACCCGCCGGCACACCTGCTTGGTCAAGAATCTGTGCGAAAAGATAGGCCGAAAGTGGCGCGATTTCGCTCGGCTTCAACACCATCGTGCACCCTGCCGCGAGCGCTGGCGCCACTTTGCACGCAATCTGATTCATTGGCCAGTTCCAGGGAGTGATCAACCCGCAGACCCCGACCGGCTCCTGGCGCATCAGCATCGAACCCTTCGTCTTTTCGAACGGATATTGCTCCAACACCTTGACGATTTCCAGAAAATGCGCGAGACCCGCTGGCGCCTGGGCTTTGCGAGCGAGCGCGATCGGAGCGCCCATTTCCCGAGAAATTGTCTCCGCCATCTCCCCCATCTTTGACTGGTAAATCTCAACAATGCTTCGCAGGAGCGCCAGGCGGTCTTCGACCGATGTTTCTGAAAACGTATCGAACGCCCGCTTAGCCGCACCCACCGCGTGGTCTATGTCTTCCGTACCACCCAGCGAGATGGTTGCAAACGGTTCTTCCGTCGCGGGATTCACCACATCAAAATCCTGCACCTGACTCGGGCTTACCCATTTCCCGTCAATGTAAAACCGACGACAATCCTTCATAAACTCCCTTTTACAGCGGTAGCCTTCGTACTATGCGAGCCCGCGCGAGGATGGAGTAATCGGTACACCACCGATGTAATTCGGCTGAGCGACTGCCGGACAATGAGCCCAAAGCAAGCCCATCTGCCCACTGCGGGCAACCTTGAAGTTTCCCACATACACGCCAGCATGTTCAAACGTTCGCGATGACTCATCCGTATTTGGATGCCGCGCGACGCAATTTGCGCGTAGGTCGCACCTTCGAGAAAAGCCGATCGCATATCCTTCAGTAAACACTTTGCGAAAGACAGTGGAACTTCATGTTGTACGATCGCATCCGCAACGAAAAGTGGCAGATCCCCACGCTCGATCAGATTCGCCAGTAACAGCGTGTCTTCGCCCCGAATGGCGCCAGGGTCAAACAATCCAGTCTCGACCCGCACCGCGGCCCGCCGAATCGCGAAGCCTGCGGTATTGAGGTAGCGTATGCGTCCGTCGACTTCCAGCAACTGACTCTGCAGCGTCGTCAGCCGCAAGTGCTCGGTCTTGCCAACCAGTCGCGAACAATCACCGACCAGTCTTAATTGAAAGTAGTTGTCTTCAGGAGAGGCTGCTATGGCCTCAGACAGAGCCGCCAAGCATCCCTTTTGCAACCGGCAGTCTGCATCGACACAAAGCAATGTCGATCCCGTGGAAATCCGGATGCCATGGTTCCGGGCCGCTGAAATTCCCGTATGCGACACCCTTTCGATGGTCAACCGCAGGCGCCGTGCCCTCTGCTTGATCGCCTCCGGAGCCGGTTGAAGGCTGCCATCGTCCACCACAATGACTTCAAAATCGGGTCTGTCCTTCTGTTCCAGCAATGAGTCGAGGCAGGCTTCGAGCGCCCGCCAGTCGTTGAATACAGCTATGATAATGCTGAAAAGCGGCATCCCTGACAGAATGGCACACTCAAATGCGAAATCACAGTTGGACAAAGGTGACATTCGTCACCTCGTTGCCCCAGTTTGGTCGATCGCCCCGGCCGCATTGACGTTCCCAATCAAACGCATTGCTGTTTGGAAGGTCTCTCTCGATGATCGCGAGATCGCAAGCGACGTCCTAGCCGCTGGGAATAGCCTTTTATCTGCGGACGAAATCGAGCGCGCGAAAAGATTTCATTTTGAGAGGGATCAAACTTACTACACCCATTCTCGTCTGGTCTTACGACACTTATTGGGAAATTACCTCAGCATTCCGTCGGAGGAGGTCCGTTTCGAGTATCGAGCCCAAGGCAAACCGCAGCTAGCCGCCGACCAGAATCCTCGCGCCCTGCACTTCAACGTCTCTCATTCGGCGGGTTTGGCTCTGATTGCGGTTGGCAGCGAGCACCAGTTAGGCGTCGACTTGGAAAGAATGAAAGACGGCGTCGATACGGCAGCATTGGCCGAGCGCTTTTTTTCACCCAACGAATGTGCCGGACTCAAGGCACTCCCGCCCAGTCTTCAAGTGGCGGCGTTCTATGCGTGTTGGACTCGTAAGGAAGCATTCCTGAAGGCCACGGGCGATGGCCTTTCTTTCCCCTTGGCAGGCTTCTCGGTAACAACTCATCCCGAGCATACCCCAGTCGTGGAGGAGATCCGCGGAGACTTCGAAGCGGCCCGGCGTTGGAATCTGATCGACCTTAACGTCGCCCAGGGTTATCGCGCTGCCCTGGCTTGCGATCGCTCCGTTGCCAGCGTTGAAACCTATACCTGGAATTGAGCTCAAAGTTGTCGCCAGCGACAACTGGCCTCGTTGTCTTCCCGATCTTCAGTCTTGCCGACCTTTGCATCTTTGCATCTGCGTCGCTAGGTTCCGTTTGCTTCCCGACTGAGCAGTGCCCGCGCCCCGCCCCAGATTCCAATCCGTCACAAGGTATAATTCACGCCTGTCTTCGATCGCAACGAACGTCGTGTCCGGTTTCCAAGGTTTGGAATACGGCTCGCCCGTCGCTTCCGTGAACTTGCGAAGGCCAATTTCCGAACACCGCAACCAGGAGATGCTGTGAATCGCTCAATTCGATCGCTGTCAGTCTGTCCAACTCATTCCGGTGCATCCTTCTCGCGCCGCCATTTTCTTTCTCCTCCTCGTAGCGCTCGCGGTTTTGGGGCAAACCGCGTCCGCTCAGACTGGATTGACTGGAATCTTCGGCGGCGGCCCGTTTTACAAGAATGCCGCGAAAAACATCACAGAGATTGAAAACTCTGGTTTCACCGAAGCCATCGTCTGGAGCGTCGAGGTCAATAGCTCCGGGGACTTGAACTTCAACGGCGAGTTTCCTTTGACCTCGAAGGGCGTATACATCGGCAATCAAACCCATTCCGATTTCGCCTCCAACATGGCGACTTTGAAACAAGGCACGGTCAAGCGCGTCACGTTCAGCATCGGTTCATCGAACGTAGGAGATTGGCAGGACATTGCCGCATTGGTGAAGGCGCAGGGCACCGGACCGACGAGCATCCTTTATAAAGACTTTCAGTCCCTGAAAGCCGCCATCCCAGCTCTCGATGCCATCGATTTCGACGATGAAAATAGCTTCGATTCACCCAGCACAATTCAGTTTGGCGTGATGCTCGGCAATCTCGGCTACCACGTGGCGCCCGATGCTTTTGACAACAACAGCTATTGGACCAATGTCGTCACACAGATCAACAGTCAACTCCCGGGCACGGTTGACGGAGTGCACCTACAGGCCTACGCGGGTGGCAGCGGAAACAATCCCTGCGTTGGATGGAATTTTGGCACCGTTCCTGTTTGGCCGGGTCTGTGGGATCAAGACGATACCCCCAGCCAGGTTCAGAGCATTATGAGCGGATGGCACAGTGAGTGCGGAATCAACGGCGGCTTCATGTGGCTCTACGACGACTTCGTCGGCACCGGCGAAGCCGCCCAATACGCCAGCGCCATCAATAACGCTGTGGGCGGCACCGGCTTTACGCTCTCAGGACCAAGCAACGTTTTCTTGAACCAAAACTCGACCGCCAATGCGTCCATCACGATCACGGACTTAGCCGGCTTTGACGGCAAAGTCACTCTACACGTGTCGGGTCTGCCGAAAGGCGTGCAAGCGGCCATCGGGGGGCAGGGGAACAACCCGGCCATCACCTTTACAGCCAGTCCTTCTGCGCGAACGGGCTTCGCTTCTTTAGTCGTGAAAGGTATTTCCGGCAAGATCAAACAGACCCTTACTGTTACCTTGGCGGTGAGCGCCGCCCTCGGCAGTACTGGAACGGGCACGCAGGTTGACCTGATCTCAGAATTCAACCTTTACGGAATCTATCAGGATGGTTCGACGTATTCCACTGGAGGTCTCGATGGTCTAGGCTACTCATACTCCGCCAACCTGCTTACCACGTCGCGGGTGCTTAACGGCGAGTTGTTCAACCTCGGACCCGCTAACGAACTTGACGCGGTCGGCTGCAATGGCCAGACCGTAACTCTGCCGTCCGGTCAGTTTTCCAGTCTCGTACTTCTCGCAACCGGTGTGTCGGGAAATCAAACTTCCCAGACGCTCACAATCAAGTACACCGACGGCACGAGTTCGCATTTTGTTCGAAATTTCAGCGACTGGTACACCCCGCAGAAATTCAGCAACGAATCGGAAGCCGTTGCCATGGCGTACCGGAATTATGAAGACGGTACCGAGGACCAGCGAACCTTCAATCTGTACGCCTACAAATTGGTATTGAATCCGGCCAAGGTCGTGGAAAGCGTCGGTCTACCCAACGATCCGAACGTAGTTGTCGTCGCGGCCACCCTTTTGCCCTAGCAGCGTCGCAAGAGAGCGATCTGCCGCTGTTTTTGCGAGCGAGCATCTTCACGAATCCGCAGCGGCAGTTGCACGCTCAATCTCACCCTTGTCTCTCGCTCGCTCCTACGGATTCGGAACCACTGCCTCCGTTTGA
>Ga0302189_10003987_pt1 | contig 11161 bp, 15 predicted proteins | sample II_Bog_E2_2_FD_194551 | JGI IMG/M metagenome (GOLD analysis project Ga0302189, IMG submission 194551) | Peat permafrost microbial communities from Stordalen Mire near Abisko, Sweden - II_Bog_E2_2 | ecosystem: Environmental > Terrestrial > Soil > Wetlands > Peat | place: Sweden: Abisko...
GCTCCTTCCGTTTGCGCCTAAATAGGGATCCGCGACATCTGTCGTCCCAGCGAAATTACACATAACCGCTATAGCGTTCTTGTGTAATTTCAAACGTTCAGTATATGTGATAAAGGACATTATCACACATAGAAAGAGCGTTTGTGATACTCTTCGCACGGTTCATGGGAGATGCGATCGAAAATCGCCGCTTGTTATGGACTGAGTACCCACTTTAAGTAGCGACTGTTTATCGCAGCCGGGCCCAATTTGCCCGAATTTCCGGATCCGAGGCACAACTAAGCTATGGAACCGCTCTTTCATTTCGCCCTCGCACTGCTCAACGCCGGCGCGCCCTGGCTGGCAGGCGTCATCGTTGTCGCCATCGCCCTGGCCGTCGTGGGACCGGTCAGGCTGAGCCTCAGCATCGGCGAGCGCGCCAGCCGGCCACCGCGGCAAGACCATCGTCCGATCACCGGGCCCGCGCCGGGCCGTACCTATGCGGATAACACCGCGGCTCCGCGCTTGCCGGAATGAGATTCCGGTTTGAGAGATCATGGATGCAAATGATCAAACAAATCGAATTGACTCCAGCCGAACAGGAACTGGCCAACCAGATCGTCTTCGACGTTCTGAACCATCGGATGGAATACGAGCAGACGATGGAAAACGGTGAGCGCGCTGCGGGCCTGATGGGGATGCTGATAGACCGAAAAGCCATCCCGGAACTCCGCCTGCGCTATTTCACCGACCCCGACTACAATCCCGGCCGCGGAAAGGAATCTCGCTTCACCTACTTCAAAAACAACGCCGGCAGCACCGATGAAGTATTTCGGCACCCCGAGTTTCTCAAGTATCTGCACTATTTCATCTATGGAGCTGACCTGCCGCCTCTTCTAAAGCAGGAATTCCTAAGCAAGGCTGAGGACACGTGGGTGAAGCCTGGAGACGTAGCGAAGTTCGCGCAACAGCTCGTCCGCAAGTACAACCTCGAACGCCACCCGATGAATTACCGGCTCAAAGAGGTTTTCTATCAGTTGGCCCTTGATTGCGGCTGCACCGAGGGAACCGCCCGATCCGTGCGGGAAGCCGTCACGAAGGTGAAATGAGATTGAGAGCTGGGCCGGAACGGGACCGGATCCGAGTGTCGCTTCGCCCGCCTTTTATACGTCTTTATACGAGGCGCGGATAATTATGCGCGCCTCGTATAATTCACTTTCCCAACGGGTAGAGCGCCAGCTTAGAAGGCTGGTGCTCTATGGCTTGAACTATCCGAGACTGTTGTGTTGCCATCGACCAGGAGCGTGCTGTGCAGCTTCTCGTGCTGCGCATCGGTCAGCCGGAGATAGAAGGTTCCCCGTCCCGCCTTTATGCCGGCGGCGATATGCGGCAACGAATGAGCGTAGGGGACCCCGCCCCCACACCGTGCCATCTCAAAAAGCAATCTTTCATCCCGGAACGTGACAGACTTCCCCGCTGGCGTTATGAGATTCCACTCGAGGAATTTGCACTGCCATCCATCAGGATGACAGCGCTTGAAAGAGACGTACACCGTGTGCCGCCTGGCGCCAGGACGGCATAGGGTGCAGTACTTAACGCCGGGCGTGTGTGGTGGGGGCAGAAGCCCCATACAGCCAATGCAGCGCTGGCCGGCTCGGATCTGCATCCGAGCCGGCGACAGGCCCTTGCTGGGTGTGCGGCAAGCCTGGGCCTCCATCCGCCGCATGACCTGGTCGAGTATTTTTGGATTCATGTTTTTTTCCTTTTTGGGGTACTGGTTGTCAATCGTGGTTGCGGGCATGGGCCCCCGGACTCCCTTAGCGCTGGATCCGTCTTTCCCGCCGAGGGATGCGGACTTCCCCCGGCGGTGAAGTAGCGGCGGTCACGAGTATCAGCGCTGGCTGTCTTGATGTCCGCCTGAGTTGAACTCCAGCTATCGGCGGCTGGAAATGCGGTAACCGCCGCGCCAGTCCGCGCGGCCGCAGACTGGGTGCCCCCCGCGCGGAATCTTAGCGGGCCGCTGAAAATACTCGGTGGGCCTGCGGGGAGCCTGGCGGCGGGGAGAAAGCTTTGGAGCCGGCATCGCGCGTCCCGGAGGGTTGTCCGGGGGATCCAGCGCAAACAACTCGCGCAGGACATACGGGAGCGGCTCGATCTCGGCGTGCGAATCTACCCAGAGGGTGCCTCCGAACGGCGGCACGATGCAACTCTCCCCATCGCCTAAAAGGCGCACGCCCGACTCCAGCTTCGTCGAACCGATCACCCTCGTTTCCGCCGGCTGACGGAAGAATGCGTACGCCACATGTCCGCGGCGCGCCTGAAGGGTGAGGCAATCGTCCAGGTCAGGGGCGAGAGAAGCTGACGCCCTGTCGTCAGACTCCAACACGCACAACCCTGACGGGCCCAGGGCGAGACGGTAGCCCCACAATGGCTGCGCGGCGGCCGACAACTCCTGGAGCAAGCGAATGTCATCGGTCGCGTCTGCGATTAACCGGCCCGGGTCCCCGGCCAGCTTTGCGGCCAGGCTAACGGGAAAAAGTTTCAGGCCCTGGTCGGCCAATTCACGCACTTGGTCAGAGAGGTTCTGGTTGAAGTAGCGCGAGTTGAATGCTCCCGAAAACGAGCATGAAGGTCGAGAAAGGAATTGTTGAAGGTCCATGTGAGTCTCCTATTGGTCCGAAAAACAAAACGGCCCGCCGCTCTGAGCCTTGTGGGACAGAGTGGCGGGCCGCTGGGGTTAGGGATGAACTAAGGTTGTGCTTTTCAGCAACGGCAAAACAGCTAGGTAAGGATGATTTGGTCTGAACTCCTCCAAGGAGGAGCCCGGCCAAGAGTACTGATCATCGCGAGTGTCTCTCCTCTATTTGGAATTGAAGAAGTGAGCCGGTAGCGTTGGCTGCAGGAATTTTGCCGGACAGAAGCACGTATTTGGGTGCTTTCAGTGCCGTCAATCTCCCATCTGACAGGGGCGAAAACGCAAAATATTGATTCCAGGCCCGGTTTTACCATTCTCTGGGTTTTGTAAGGTCATTGAATTTAAAAGGCTTACACGGGCGTAGGGGGTGTTTGTAGGAAAAACTCGGGACGCCTTCTTGGGAAGGGGGGGTGATACAGCCCAAGGCGGACTCCCGCACGGGTATTTTGGCGGCCAATGCTTGACTCACTGAGTCTTGAATATCGCGTAATTGAATCTTCGTCAGGGCGAATCGCAAACTGTCGGAGTGTGTAGGAAAGCTCTGCGAGACACGAACTTCGCGAGGGATGGCGCTCGATAGATGTAGGAAACAGCGAAAACGGCAATTCTCAACTGTGACGTTCAGCCTAGTTTTTCGCACGAGAACGTGAGCCGTTTTGGAGCCTTAGGCCAACGCGAATCATGACTGACTCAGGAATACGGATTGAGCTATAGCCGCGCTTGTACATCTGCTCCGGCCGATCAACCTTCTGCACGCCCGGCTCGTCCTGGAACAGCTCCCGAATGAATCTGGCGGAGCGGCCCCATAAAGCGGCGATCTGTTTAGGCGTGTAGTGCTTTTCGAATAGCAGGCTTTTCTCCATCATCGGAACGCTACTTTCTTCGAGGGGTCAGTCCCCTCTGTTTCGTCTGGTCAGCTTCATCGTGCTACGCGAGATGCGCCTGAATATGAAGCCGCAGAATGTTGATGCGCCTGCGTCTGCCAAAATGCCGAGCTTAGGCCAGCACCGTTAGACGTGAGGCTCCGCTAAACGCCGGCAGTGGTCCCTTTGCTGGAGCCACGGGGGACTGAATCAGCTAGCGCCAAGGCGTAAGCCGTATCACAACATCCACTTGATAGGGATAGGGGTATCCAGGACGGATGCCGGGTTCTAACAGAGGGGTAGGAAGAGAGTATAGGAATGCTGTGCCCGAAGATCTAGTGCCACACCACCGGACATGCGGGTCCGCATCCGGCGGTTCAGGAAGTTGAGGTCATCCCTGTGGCCCTTGGTTGAGGGCGCGGGCGTCGGTCTTCATCATTGCCCAGATGATCGGACTCGGCTTCACCTCGCCCCCTTCTGGGACTGCTTCGCCAACGCAGACGTTTGATGCCATTTCCAACACATCGCCATTATAAGAATCACTCCTTCCCGTTCAGCTTCTTCCTTCGCGTTACGATGAACTACTACGGCCTCGGCTGACTTCTCGCTCCGGCTTTTGGCCGTCACCCTTTCAGGCATAAAGGCGAGATCTCCCCAGGTAAGAACGCACTCCTTCACTGCACGACCGCCGGATTTACGCCGCCGACCCTTGATCACGAGAACTTCGCGGCCATTTGCCTGCTCGCCCTGATCGGCACCGCCTTCTATCCGGTTCTTGTTCATCGGCCCACAGTTTCGATCCACGCTTCCTCCCCACACTCGGTCGCACTCATACAGTTGCGCTTCACTTCACTCACCGTGACCAGCTTGTGACGGGACTTACACCCGTAAGAGTGCGCCCATGCTGGGCGCACAAACAGAAAAGCCGGAAGCAGGCTACAGCCTCGCTTCCGGCTCTCGGCGGTTTACGTTATGTCACTATGCGGCGGCGGTCAAAACACCTGCGGGATTTACGGAAACCGCCATGCCCATTCCGCGCATGGCGGCAATCAAGTTACGTTCCATCTTGTTCAACCGCGATTGAACCCACGGTGCGTAGTACTTCTCGGTGGTGGTTATAGATTCATGGGTCAACAGTTGGGCGACTTCGACGATATCCACTCCCTGCAGCAGCAGTTCCACCGCGAACGTATCGCGCAGCATGTGGCTGTGGAAGGGCATGGGCTCTCCAGAAGAGTCGCTCGTGAAGTTCAGAACCTTACTCAGTCCGGCAACGAAACCTTGCCACCGGTGGCGGAGTGCGTCTACGTCCGAGTTGCCCGACAGCCAAAAGAAGTAGCCCTTGCGGAAACCAGGCCGATCCTCGGGAAGTGCCGCCAGCTTCGCCGCGACCGCGTCAGGAATAATCCGATCCTTGATGACCGCCCCCGTCTTCTGAGTGATGAGGCTGATCCGGTTGCCTACAAGCCCACTCCGCTGAAACGCCACCGCGTCACCGATACGCAATCCTGTGTAACGCTGAAGCGAGAATACCGCGTCCATTTCGGCCGCGAGGTCGTGCAAGATGCCGCCCTGGCTGGCGCAGAACGACGGAATCGCAGCGAGCAGTTCCTCAACCTGCCTCTGGTTTAAAGGCTCACCGTGCTTGCATTCTGCTTTGATGTGCTTCAAAGCAGCTGCGGGGCTCTTTTCGAGGTACCCCAGGTCGACGACGTACCTGAACACGTTCTTCAGGTGCTTTTGGAATTGACTCTGTGTCGAAGTCCCAAGGCGGTTGTATGGCTTCTCCGCGTCAACGCCCCACTCGCCGCGCCATTTGTCGAGGTTGTCAGTAGTCACCTCAGCCACGGTTTTGATGTTGTTGTCTGCCGCCCAGAGTCGGATGCGGTCACGAACACGCCGATGGAGGCGTGATGTGCATTTACTCACGCCTTTCTGGGCCTTGAGCCACCGCTCTGTGGCATCCACGATGGTCAGAGTTTTAGCCTTCATCTCTGCCGCCGCCGCTGACTCTTTGGCAGCCTGGCGTTCCTCTATCTCGCGCACCTTCCGTTTGACCGGGTCGCGGAGTTCCCTCTGCTCGTCGCCGAGCCGATTCGCTTCATCCCAAGTCCGAGTTTTGGCGGATATCACCATGTCCTTGCCGTTCTCGTAAATGTAGATGGCTTTGCGGCAGTTGCACTTTTTATAGTCCACCTTGTACTCGGGGTGACTCTTCCTGCAAGCCTTGCTGTGGCGGGTAATGACTTTGATGTTTGTGCTTGATGTAGCCTCGGTCATTGAATCCATAAACAACGTCCTTTGGGATTCGGTAGTTTGGTTGAAATCGTTCGCGTTTTCGGCATTGAACCTGCTCCGTCCTCTGGTCTGTTTGTGGGATCTGCGCAGGTCTGCCGCGTCATCTGCTTCCTCCTGTTATGGCACCTCCTTTCTCTCGATCGGGTGACTTATCACCTGCTGCTTTTATCGGGACAACGAATCCAAAGAAATACAAAGTTTTTGACGTACGATATTGGCATGAATCGTACTGCCATATTCATTGCCAAATTCTTCGACAACTTTCCGAACAGGGGAGTTGAGGAAATTACTTATGGAATTCTGTCGTCGCCGGTATTGGCATTCCGCTTCGCTCAGGTGTGGGAGCGCGCGAAAACGGAGAGGATCCATCCCTTCGACGAGAAGAGCAGGCGCCAGTTTGTTAAAGGCCTGCTTCTTCAGGCAACGGAATCCTTGTCATTCGAACAGCTGGATCTGATCGAGGAAGAATCCTCCCTGAAGGCTTTGGATTGCTATTTGGGAACTGTCTCTCGCCTACTAAAACAGTGGCGGGCCTGCGATCAGGATCCCGTCAGGTGGTGGAAGGAAAAAGGTAATGTTAAGCACATGCGCATGGTGCGACGAGCAGTAGCCGCTACAGGCTTCACCCTGCGTTGCGAGAAAGACGCTTGGAGCACACGACCCAAACCACCGTGGGCTTCTATAAGAGACGAATCTTTTGTTAAGCCTACGTGGGCTTCTGAGAACAGCAGCAGATTTTTTACCCGCTTTAGAAATGCTCCCTTTGAGGTGGTAAAGTCCGCACCATTTCTGCGGGAGGCTCTCCCCCCGATCGAGGCAGCCCGAACGGTGGCTTACTTGCTGTTCGGTGAAGTGTTGGTTCGAAAGCTGATAGTTGAATTCTGTGGGCATTGCGACCTGGCATTCCTGCCTGGCAAAAGAACGAAATACTGCAGCAAGCAATGTGGGCACACCGATTCGGGCCGGCAAAGCAAGAGCAAAACACAGGCTGCGAAAAATCAAAAGCGGGTACGGGTGGCCTCCGAAGCAATCGCCGCCTGGATTGGCAGCCTGTCGAAAAAGGATTGGCGTCTCAAGGCGGAAAATGCACTCTTCAAGGAAGAGGACATCAAAGGGAAGCCTCTAATCAGCAACGGGGCAGGCAAGTCCCAGTGGCTGGGGCGATGTATTCGGGCAGCCGGCTCCCCCGACGACAGTCCAAAGCGGGCCCGCTTAGCTGAACTCTGCACCGGACCTGGACCCTCAGAAGAAGAACGCAAGAAGGTCTCGAAGGATCTGAATGCCTTCTACGCTCTGATCCGGCAAGCGCAAGATCGCGAGCGGAGCTTCAAAGCGAAGCGCGCCACAGCTCCGGCCGCAAATGCAGCGCGGCATCCAAAGGCGGGGCCAGCGTGAAGATCTTGGGCGAAGTTGCGAAGAGGTGCACGCGGTACAGGCGCCAATCCCCCGGCCGCTGCTTCGACACTTCGAGCTCGTTACGGGACAGAAAGAACGGCGTCCGCGCTGAGCCGTTGGTGGTCTTCACCTCGATGATCCGTTCCTGGCCTGCGGGCGCGAAGGACAGCACGTCGTAGCCGGCGCCGTCGCCCTCTTCGTCGGCGATCCAGCGGACCTTGCGGGAAAGATCCTGGCGGCCCGCCCCGGCGAGCTGCCGGCGCTCGAGCTCGAGCACGAACTCCTCCCCGGCCCGGCCGAGCGTGCGGTTGCGGAGATCGCGATCCACAGGATCGAATTTCGCGATTAGCCTCCGCAAAGCCGCCGGCATTTGCTCCTGTGGTTCTGTTGGGGGCGGCGGTGGAACGAAGACGCTCTCCGTCGTAGGGACCTGCGGCAAGGGGGCCGGCACGTCCAGCGCCTCCGGAGCGCGGACCAGATAACGGGAAATCGCCTCGGCGATCGCGCCCTGGTGGTGCCGCGCCGGCTTGTAGCCGGGGATCCAAGGCATGCCCCGCTTCTCTAGCACCGCCGAAACATTCTGGTACTTGAACTCGACCGAGCCGCGGCTGCGCGGAATCCGCTCCCGGAGCGCCGCGTTATGGCCGGCTTTGGCGTAGGGCCTGCCCGCCAGCTCGTCGGCCAGCATCACGAAGTAGTCGGCGACGATCAGATCCAGCTCGCCGCCGGTCCAATCGGTTCCGTACCTGGCTTCTTCTTCGCTCATGGGAGGGTTCAAGCCAGGATAACCGTCCCGCCCGGCGTTGCGGATCTTTCGCTTTTTATTCGCCTATACTGAAGTGCATGGGCGACAGGGACGGCCCGCGCCGCGTGTATCTGTACTTCCAGTTCCGCCAGGGATGGCACTGCCAGTTCCTCGAAACCGATTTGAAGACTTCCCTCCCCCGCAAGCTGAACCTGGCTACCTCGGACAAGCTGATTGGGCTCGTAGAGCGTGGCGGCGGATTGCCTGATCTTGCCAGCCGACAGGCCATCGACCAGGCGATCGCCAAGGGACGCGGAGGAATTTTTCTCAATCTCACCCAGAAACAGTACGAGCAGCTGCGGCACCCGCGATAGAGTTGTGGAACCAAAACGAGCCCAGGATTTCAGTGAGTCTTCTGCTACGCAATCTAGAAAACTCGTTATACATTCCCCCCTTTATAGAGCTTCTGCTCTTCAGGAGATTCAATGTACGACACCCTACTCGCCACATCCACTGGACGATTTATCCTCGCGCTGGTTTTCGACCCACGGATAGTCGCTCGCATGATCGAACTATCAAACCGCGGCCTCCCTGCCGTGGGGGCGCTTTCCGGCGGGCTGCCCGTCCAACTGCCAAATCGCTATAAGCGCCTGGCCGGGCACCTGGTCAAGCGCATGATGCGCTCCCGGGGCTACGCTCCGGTGCCGGGGCGCGGCCGCCGCATTCCGGTCCCCTCTTTATTCAAGCGGGGGGCATGCTATCGTGCAGCCGGTCATGCCCAGCCTTAACAGCGGACACTATCAGATTGAGCGACCATGCCCCACGTCCTTGAGAAGCGTTGAGTAGGCGCCTATAAATTGGAGGGCTTGAGCCCAGCCGACGAATACAGCAGGCTGTTCTTTAGCACCAGCTCTCCCACCAGCTTCTTCAATTGGGCATTCTCTTTGCGTAGCAGCCTCAGTTCTTCGGACTCGGTCGTTGCCTCGGCTTCGTCGTTACTAATATTGATACCGGACGTTGGTGTACGCCCTACAGCTGCTGTTCGAACGCTAGAAAGGGGCGCGCCAATGGCCGCGGAGCGCTTCGATTGAGCCGGGTTGGGCGCCGTCGCTCCCCTGGCACTTCTACTGGGTGGGTGCTTCGCCAGCGGCAGCTCCGTACCATCAGTAACGGTTTGGCCAGGCCGTTCCGGCAGGCGCGCTGCCGAATCACGGTTCCGAACCCATTCATCCACCTCATCCTCATACCATCCGACGGCGCGGGCTCCGAGTGCGACTTGCTTCGGGAATTGTCCTTTCGCGATCAGATCGTACAGCATGGTCCGCTTGAGTCCCGATCGGCGAAGAACCACCTCAATCCGAAGAATCGTCCTCGGACTAAGGTCAGCCGACATGCTGTAGAGGTCTAGCATCAACAGTATTCTCAGGGAAGCAAAGATTTTAGGGCAGGGGTACGGGAACAAATCTTTGCGTAGGCCTTAACATTTTCGCTGAGGCGACTCTGAGTTCGCTGTTTCGCTGAACAGTGCGCCTCCCCACCTGGATCATCGCGGCGAAGACATAAATCACGTGGGCAGGCCTCGGCTAGGCCCCACCGACCCAATACCTCATCATCCGAAGGATTGTCCTCGGAATCGGTGTAGCCGCTATGCGATGGAGGCCTAACACAAGGGATTGTGGCCAGCTCGGACCGGTGGAGTATCCTTTGACTCGTTGTCGCGATGAAACTGTGCGTGCTCAATGAGCAGGCGCGATGCTTTAAGGAATTCCCGCCGAAGCGTCGGAGCAACTCTTAACGCCATATTCTTCAGGTCCGCGGCGGTCAGGGACAAAAGCCAGTCGACGGAGATTTCGGCGGGGGACTTCTTAAGCAGTCCGCTCAATGTTTCAACTGCAAAACGCACGCGTGCCATGTGTATAGCAATCACAGGCTCTTGCATTTCGCTGCACCAGGGACGTTCCACAGCGTCAAGGAGATCAGCCAAAGTAGCAATCCCCGTGGTCTTACTTGGAAATTCAATCACCATTTCTTATTGTTGCCTCCCGTTCATTGGACAATCTATCGAATGCAGTTTAGAGGCCATGTCCGTTGGCGCTCCCGTGAGCCAGTATGAGCCCGCATTTGGCCCACAACAACCGGAGCGGGAAAGGGGCAATACAACTCAAACCACGCAAAATCACATATATATTGGGGTAAATTCCGACGCATCGTCGCATATATTGTGTTTTGTCAGGAGTGATAGCTGTAATACGGTGACTTATTTCCCTTGGCAAGGCGGCCTGCCAAATGTATGGCAAAAATGCTGCTCCGTTTCTGTGACACGGCGCGCTGAAGCTAGGCTGCAAATGCACGACGGCATCCCGTGGCGGCGCGGGGGGAAGATGTCGGGCCGAAGATGCGGGGAGAGTGACGCGGTGGATCCGTCAAAGATCATTACCTCCAGAAGGGCGACATGATTTCGAGAGAAGACTTGTATGAGCTTGTTTGGTCAATGCCGATGACGAAAGTGGCCGAGAAGTTTTCGGTTTCCGGGAGTTACATGGCCCGTGTTTGCTCGGTTTTGGGAGTTCCGCGTCCAGAGAGGGGATATTGGGCTAAGCTCGAAGTCGGAAAGGCGCCGCCGCGGCCGGCTTTGCTCGAAGCGCTAGCGGGCGACCAACTATTCTGGTCGCAAGACGGTGATACCCTGGCGCCGCGGTTCCGTGCCGTTACAGCGACATCTGCACCAGCGCAAACGCGAACGCGACGTCTGGCAAATGGAATTCATGGTCTCGTACAAGGGGCGAAGCAGCACTATGAAAAGGGCTATAAGGTGGACGAGGGGCAATTGCTCCGTCCCCACAAACGACAACTGGTTGACGTAACCGCATCGGCGGCAGGGCTGGAAAAGGCTCTCGCATTTGCCAACGACCTTTTCAATGCACTGGAATCCGCAGGTCATCGCGTGCGATTTGCCGGTAGCGGTGAAATGTCTCATCGTCCGCACATCGACGAGCGCGAAACGATCCCAAAGCTCAAAAAGCACGAAGATCCGTACAGCGGTCGCAATTCATGGCAGCCGTCTAGTACTACTGTGTTATAACCGTCTGACGCCGCAGAACGGGCATTGGCAGAGCTGGCGGAGTAGGGAGCGGGCCAGGATGATGCGTAAGGTGGCGATGGAGTGTGGGTTATGCCTTTCCGGAC
>Ga0302189_10003988_pt1 | contig 11160 bp, 9 predicted proteins | sample II_Bog_E2_2_FD_194551 | JGI IMG/M metagenome (GOLD analysis project Ga0302189, IMG submission 194551) | Peat permafrost microbial communities from Stordalen Mire near Abisko, Sweden - II_Bog_E2_2 | ecosystem: Environmental > Terrestrial > Soil > Wetlands > Peat | place: Sweden: Abisko, Stordalen...
CTACGACGTTTTTTATAGGATATACATGAGGGTCGTAGGGATTATTCAACCTGAAACGCAAGCGACCACGCTGTTTGGTGCCAAGGTAAGGTGTCTCAGAACTGATTTCATCCAACGCAGAATTGCGTTCTTCGGGCTATTTGAACCAAATTTGACTTATTTCATTTCGCGCACTTTGAAACCCGGAGATACGTTTATTGATGTCGGCGCCAACATCGGATATTTTACGATGTTGGGATCCAAACGCGTTGGACTAGATGGGAAAGTGTATGCCATCGAAGCCGCACCGAGCACATATGACTTGCTTCTGCATAACCTGGCGCTCAATGGAATGAACAATGTCCAGGCATTTAATCTGGCTGCGACCGACAAAGAGTGCCAGGTGCGCATTAAACTCGTTGACCGTCGGAATATAGGACATAATGAAGTCGAAGTTATTGCCGGCTCCGAGGCCAATAGCATTACAGGAAGACCGCTTTCTGCCATCGTGGGCGCAGATATGGAAAAAGCGAAGCTCATCAAGGTCGATGTCGAAGGCGCCGAGGGAATGATTCTTCCTGGCCTTCTCCACGACCTGCAAGCCGCCGATAGCGATACGATTATCGTTTCCGAGGTCAGCAAAGATTCCGCCTACCTTATAGATTTGGCGAAAGAGAGCGGTTTCTTTGTTCAGGCGCTTCGCAATGATTATTCTATCGCCCATCTGTTGATACGATCCATGCTTCGTCTTACAGGGGAAGGCCAGTTCTTTGTGCTTCAGGATGTCGATTCTTACTTAGGCCAGAAATACGATTACGTCTTCTCGCGAAGAAGGTTATGCTATTGATCCTGGCGAGTCCGGAAAGTACATCGGGACGATGACGATGAATCATCGAGGGATTAGCTCGAATTGGAACGGCGTTTAAGTTGGGTGGATGAGTCCGCGCTTTATTTCAGACTCCGCACAGCCAAATTTTGGGGAGAATTGTCCAGCACGACCTGACCTACAGGTCGTGCTGGCATGAATGACCCGGCTGACGACACTGGCCAAAGCGCGGTCTGACGCATCCGGCGGCCTCAAGCAGACCCCCTACTTCATCTTGAGAATGTATTCGGGGTCTATCTTCCCGACAAGCAGATGGCTCCATCCCAGGAGATTCCCAAACAAGCGCTTCCGGAAATAAGAGTTTGGCGACTTGGCGGCGTTTTTGAGCGTTCTTTTCAGAGCGCCGCCAAGTGTTCTTGGCAGGGCTGCACCCGTCCGTTTCGACCAGATATAAACCGGATTCACGATCTCGGAGTACCCTCTTTTGCTTTCCGCTACCCGGCCGCTGCTCAGTTCGATGTGCACGCCGAGAGCCCGCGGATTCTCACCGACGCTTCCATATATTCTGCACTCGAGGGTGAAATCGTAATCTTCCATATACGAATAGAGCGGCAGTCGCTCATCGAACTCTACTTTTCCGAGCAGGCTTCCCCGGAAAGACATTCTGCTGCCATATCCCGTTCGAGCGGGAATGAGATTCTCTTCCGGCAATCCTCGCTTCAATTGATCCTGAATGAGCTTTCGCGCGATCTCACGATTCAAGGTCCCAGCAGGATAGATTCCATGCGCGAGGTTGGCGCCATTCACTAATACGGTAGAAGCATGTTCCCGGTACGTACGTTGTAACTCTTCAATGTAGTGTTCTTCAACTTCCATATCGTCGTCCAGGAAGGCAATTAGCTCCGGCGTGCCGCTTATGGAACGAAGGGCTCTATTTCTTTGTGCACTTGCTCCTCGGGCGCCAAGGAGGACTTCAACTCCCGGCAGTTGCCTTGTCGCAGGCAAAACATCCGCTTCCGCAGGCACACTGATAAGAATGGAACAAGGCACCGTTTGACGAGTCAGACAGAGGACTGTTTCATGCAACACCTCAGGCCGATTGACTGAGCAGATGATAGCAATCGGAGAACGAAACATCGTGTCCGCCATAGGGTGGATTGTATCAGCGCAACGCAGCGGACATGCGAGAAAAACCGCTCGTTTGAGGGCTCGTCCCGAGCGATGTCAAGGACGCACTACCACCCCGGCTTTCATGACAAAGCTGACGCGCTCCACCACCGAGATGTCTTCGAGCGGATTGCCGGGAACGGCGACCACGTCTGCGTAATAGCCGGCCTTCAACTGGCCGATCTGGTCCTGCCAGCCCAGCAGCTTTGCCCCGTTGATCATGTCGGCCTGCAAGACCGCCAGCGGCTTCATGCCGTACTGGACCATCAGCGTCATTTCACGGGCCTGGGTGCCGTGCGGGAACGGGCCCACGTCCGAGCCCACTGCAAAGGGCACGTTGGCGGTCACCTGGGTCTTGAACTCACGAATCTTATAGTCGAGCAAAGCCTGTTCGCGCGCCGCCACCGCGGGCGTTGCGGCGTGCTGCGCAAAGTACTCGAAGATGACGAAGGTGGGTACGGCGAAGATGCCCTTTTCGCGCATCAGGCGCATGGTTTCGGCGCTCAGTTGGGTGGCGTGGTCAATGGAGGCCACGCCGGCCTGCGCGGCGTAAAGCGTGCCCGGCTCACCCATGGCATGAACGCCCACCACAGTGCCCAGCCGATGCGCTTCCTCAACCGCCGCGGCCAGTTGTGCCTCGGTGTACTGGTAAGGCGTGTGCAATTCCCCATCGACGATTTTGTCCGGCCCGGTCTCGTAAATCTTGGCGAAGTCCGAGCCTTCCTTGTGCTGGGCGCGCATCACCTCGACAATCTGCTCGGCGGAGTTGGCGTAGTCGGCATTGGACAGAATGTGCTGCGCGGGATTGAAGCCGTTGGCGTCTTCGTGCCCGCCCAAAATGTCGATGGCGTTGCCGCTAACGCGCATTCGTGGCCCAGGAATGAGCCCGTCGTTGATGGCGTCGCGTATGGCGGTGTCGGCAGAGCCCGCGCCTTCGGTGCCCATGTCGCGCTCGGCCGTGAAGCCGGCGAGGAGGTCGGCTTTGGCGGCCTGCGCGGCGAGGAGGGTGCGCCAGGGAATCGACTCCTCCACGGTTTGCAGGTCTTCCGCGCCTGGATGCAGGAAGAGATGCACGTGCGCGTCGATCAGGCCGGGGAGCAAGGTAGTGTCCCCGAGGTCGATAACTTTTGCGCCCTGCGGATGAGGCACCGATGTGCCGACGGCACGGATGCGGTCGCCCTCCACCAGAACTTCGCCGGGCTGGAGCAGGGCTCCGGTTTCCACCTGGAGCAGGCGCGCGGCGTGCAGGACGATGGGAGCCGCAGGAGCGTTGGCAGGTTGCTGCGCGGCCAGAGTTCCGGCAAACGCCAGTGCCGCAGCCGCGGCGCAGCGCGCCCAAGGCGAAACCCGGTTCAGCCGGAGCGGGAACAGAGTGAAATTCGGCATGGATACGACTATGCCGCATCGGGGCCTACTTGTCGATGGATCTCCGGGGTTTACACATGACTGGATTCGGTGGTATTGTGGCTATGCCACATGGTCCCAAGGGGCAACGTATGCCGCAGGCCGCGCCCGGTCCGGGAGAGGAAAAGATGACAGATTCCTACGATTACTTGTCCATTGCCAAGATGATCGACCACTCGCTGTTGAATCCCACGCTGACCACGCGGGAACTGGAGGAGGGTTGCGCGCTGGCCGTTCGCTACGATGTGGCCAGCGTCTGTATCATGCCCTTTGCGCTGGCCCGGTGCGCCGAAGTGCTGAAGGGGACCACGGTAAACGCTTCGACCACCATCGGCTTTCCACACGGCGGCCACACCACCGCCATCAAGCTGGCCGAAGCCCTTCAGGCGCTGGCCGATGGCGGCCAGGAACTGGATGTGGTCATCAATATTTCAAAAGCGCGCAGCGGGGAGTGGCAGTATGTGCGCGACGAACTGGCGGCGCTGGCAGAGGCGATTCACTCTGGCGGGGCCAAAATGAAAGTCATCTTCGAGAATGCGTATCACGACGATGCGGCAAAGATTCGTCTGTGCGAGATCTCTGCGGAGGTGGGGGCCGACTGGGTGAAGACCTCGACCGGCTACGCGCCCAGCGGAGCGACCTTTGCTGACCTCGAACTGATGCGCAAGCACTCTCCGGCCCGCGTTCAGGTCAAGGCCGCAGGCGGCATTCGCGATCTGGATGCGCTCCTGGCCGTGCGCGCAATCGGCGTGAGCCGCGTGGGTGCCACGCGCACCGAGGCCATGCTGGAAGATTGCCGCAAGCGCCTCGGCCTCGAGCCCATCGCGCAATCCGTTGCGCCGGCAGGACACTACCTATGGCCCTGACAGACAAGCAAGGACTGGTGCGCGAGCCCATGTACCAGCAGATGAACCAGATTCTGCGCGCATTGCTGCGGAACGGCGAATTCGCGCAAGGGGATCAGTTCCTGACCGAGCGCCAAATCGCCGAGCGCTTCCAGGTGAGCCGCCCAACCGCCAATAAAGTGCTGGCCGGAATGGTCTCAGAGGGGCTGCTGGAATTCAGAAAAGGTGTGGGGACCTTTGTCTCCGCGCCTCGGCTGAACTACGACATTCAGTCTTTGGTCAGCTTTACTGAAAAAGCAAAAGAGGCCGGCAAAACGCCCTCGACGCGCGTGCTGGAATTTGAGCGCATCAAGGCTTCTGAGGTGGAAGCGGAGATTGCCCAGAGGCTGCAGGTTGACCTGAAACGCGAGCTCTTCGCCATCTCCAGGCTGCGGCTCGCCGACGGCGTTCCCGTGATTCTCGAACAGCGCTGGTTGCCCACCGACATTTTCCCCGGGTTGAGTCGGCAGCAATTGCGCGGGTCGTTTTACGCGCTCTGCCGCGACCAGTACGGACTGCGCATCGAGGAGTCCGACCAGACCATCCGGGCGGTGAAGCTGCGAGGACACGAAGCCAAGTTGCTGGAAGCGGACAAGGGTGCGCCGGCCTTTCTGGTTTCTGCCGCCGGATACTCCGGGGCCACGCCGGCATGGTGGGAAAAGACCCTCTACCGGGGCGATATGTACGAGTTTCACCGGGCGCGCTCCTCGCCGGGAAGATTGATTGCAGGAGTAGTCTGAGAACTTCGGGAGTCCATCTCCCCCGTGCCGGAGCAGTCCATGAATCTGATGATCGTAGAAAGTCCCAACAAGGTGAAGAAGATCAAGAGCCTTCTTGGACCGGGATGGGATGTGGCCGCGAGCGTGGGCCATGTGCGGGATTTGCCGCAAAAATCCCTGGGCGTGACCACGCCCGACTACCAGCTTCAGTATGAGTTCACCGAGCGCGGCAAGGGCGTGGTGGACGGCTTGAAAACCCGCGCGGCTCGGGCCGATGCCGTTTACCTGGCGACGGATCCGGATCGCGAAGGTGAGGCGATTGCCTGGCATTTGAAAGAAACTCTGAAGCTGAAGAAATACCAGCGAGTCACTTTTGACGCCATCACGGAAAACGTGATCCACAAGGCGCTCCAGACGCCGCGGCAGTTGGACATGAACCTGGTCCATGCGCAGGAAGCGCGGCGGGGCGCGGACCGGCTGGTAGGCTACAGGGTTTCGCCTGCGCTCTCCCGGCAGACGGGCATTGCTCGCCTCAGTGCGGGCCGGGTGCAGACCGTCGCGGTTCGCCTGGTGGTCGAGCGGCAGCGCGAGATTGAGAACTTCATCACCACCAAACACTTTGGCGCCGAGGCCATTTTCGAAGACGGAAAGTGGACGGCGAACTGGGATACCGCGCCCTTCCTGAAAAAAGGCGAGAAGTACATTCTGGACTCCGCTCTGGCCGAACAAGCCGCGCAGTGCCGCGCCTTCAAGGTGGTGGACGCGGCGACCAAAATAGCGCATCAGGCGCCGCCCGCGCCGTTCACCACATCCACGCTGCTGCAGGCGGCCAGCGTAACGCTGCACTTCAAGCCCGACCAGACCGCCCAACTGGCGCAGAAGCTCTTTGAACAGGGCCTGATTACCTATCACCGCACCGACAGCCAGAACTTTTCCGCCGAAGCTCTCGCAGAAATTCGCGCCTTCGCCCAGGCCAATCATCTACCCATTCCGGCCAAAGCGCGGACGTGGAAGTCGAAGGCCAGCGCGCAGGAAGCGCATGAGGCCATCCGGCCCACGCACTTGGAAGACCGCATCGCGGGCGAGGATGAGGCGCAAAGAAAGCTCTACTCACTGATCTGGAACCGCGCCGTCGCCTCGCAACTGGCCGATGCAGAATACAGCGTGAACACGCTTCGGCTGGAGGCGCAACAGGAAGCCCAGAGCTTCTTCTGGAAAAGCACCGGCCGGACGCTGATTCTGCCCGGCTGGCGTGCCCTTACCGCCAAAGACGCCGCCGAAGATTGCGACGAGCACGAGGGTAAAGACGACGACAATGGCAAAGTTCCGGCCCTCGCCATCGGCACCGAGCTTGAATCGAGCAGCACACGGGTTCTGAACAAGCAGACCAAGCCGCCCAACGGGTACACCCAGGCCAGCCTCATCAAGAAGCTGGAGAGCGAAGGCATCGGCCGCCCTTCCACCTATCCCGCCATTCTAAAAAATGTTCTTGCGCGCGGCTATCTAACCGAAGGCAAGAAGATTCTGTTCGCCTCCGATCTGGCGAATCTGCTGATCGACGCCCTCACCGGAAGTTTCCAGTTTGTGGAGTACGACTACACGCGCGCGCTGGAGCAGAGCCTGGACGATATTGCCAGTGGCAAGGCGCTCTATCTGACCGTGGTTTCCGCGCTGGATACGCAACTGGGAGCTGAACTGGATAAGTTTCACGTCGCCGCACGTCCGGAACTCGCCGCGCATCGACCCGCGAGCGAAGCTCCAGCCCCCGACCGGCCCGGCACTCCCTGTCCAAAGTGCAAGGTCGGCCGCCTGCACCGTCCCGAGGGCAAGGACTTCTTTGGCTGCGACCAGTTCCGCCAGGGGTGCACTTTTACCGTGAGCGCCACTGTGGCCAAAAAGAAGCTCACCGACAAGCAGATTGAGACCCTTTGCAGCAAAGGAAAAACCGCGCTTCTCAAAGGCTTCACCAGCAAGATGGGCAAGCCCTTCGATGCTTATCTGGTTTGCGATGAAACCACCGAATGGAAGACCAGGTTCAAGTTCGAGTCGAAGTAGGTGCGCGACAAGACCCTCGGTTCACGCCGACCGGGATGAGCCTGTTCAGTACGCCGCAATCCCGGTGAGGTGCTGGCCCAGGATGAGGGTGTGAATGTCGTGCGTGCCCTCGTAGGTGTTCACCGATTCCAGATTCATCATGTGGCGCATGATCGGGTAGTCCTCGGTGATGCCGTTGGCGCCCAGAATGTCGCGGGACCTGCGCGCGGACTCGAGAGCCATCCAGACGTTATTGCGCTTGGCCATCGAGATATGTTGGTAGCCCGCCTTGCCTGCGTCTTTCAGTCGACCCACATGCAGCGAGAGTAACTGGGCCTTGGAGATTTCGCTCGCCATCCACACCAGTTTTTCCTGGATGAGCTGGTGGCTCGCAATCGGCTGGCCGTGAAACTGCTTTCTCATCTTGGCGTATTGGAGGGCTATGTCGTAGCAGGACATGGCCGCGCCCATCGCGCCCCAACTGATGCCGTAGCGCGCCTGGTTCAGGCACATCAGCGGGCTCTTCAGGCCGCCCGTGCCGGGCAGAATGTTAGTGGCGGGCACGTGCACATCCTGGAGCGTGAGGCCGCTCGTTACTGAGGCGCGCAAGCTCCATTTGCCGTGAACGTCCTGGGCGGTAAAGCCGGGCCGGCCGGTCTCCACCAGGAAGCCGCGCACGCGACCACCTTCGTCGTCGACCTTGGCCCAGATGATCGCCACATCCGCGATGGTGCCCGAGGTAATCCACATCTTTTCGCCGTTCAGGATGTACTCGTCGCCGGATTTGCGGGCGGTGGTGGTCATGCCGCCGGGGTTGGAGCCGAAGCCGGGCTCGGTCAGACCAAAACAGCCGATTTTTTCCCCGGTGGCCAGGGCCGGCAGCCAGGTATTTTTCTGCTCGTCGGAACCGAAGGTGTAAATGGGATACATCACCAGCGCCGACTGCACGCTGACAAAGCTGCGCAGGCCGGAGTCGCCGCGCTCCAGCTCCTGCATCACCAGTCCGTACTCCACGTTGGACATTCCGGCGCAGCCGTAGCCCTGGAGGTTGGCCCCAAAGAAGCCAAGCTGCCCCATCAGCGGGACCAACTCGCGCGGAAAGCGGCCTTCGCGAAAGCATTCCTCGATGATCGGAATGATCTGGTCCTCAACGAAGTCGCGTGTGGTTTTGCGCACCAGCAGTTCGTCTTCGCTGAAGCTGGAGTCGATGTGGAGAAAGTCAAAGCCCTGAAATTTGAGTCCCATGGCGCACCTGCCGTTCTCAAGGAAGAAAGCAGAAACACGCAAGAGTAGCAGATTGCGGACAGGGCGGGGAAGCCTGAGGAAGGACGGGTAATTCACGGCGTCCGACAAACAGGTCAGGTCGCCCCGGAACTTGGCGCCTACTCCTGCGTGGCGTCCGCATCGTCCCCGTAGGTTGGATAGGGCTCCGGCGCGGTACTGGTCTTCATGCCGCCGAACGTTGCCAGGTCCGCCTGCACCTGTTCCCAAAGCGCAGGGTTTTTCTTGGTGGTGATAGGCGAATCCGGACTCGCGTAATACGCCAGGATGTCTTCCTTGATACCGGGGGGAATCGGCTGGTCCGGCTGCCGCGTAATGCGGTGCAGCAGATCGGCGTAGGTCGAGTCGGTCAGGGAATATCCTCCGGGCCGCACCACTTGTCCCGTATCAAGGTCGCGATTCGGCAGCGGATGGTTCGGGTCCCGGGATTGTCGCGGCACGTCCTGGCTGGCGCCGGGCTTCGCCGCCAGCGGCTGCGATGGCGGGGGTTCGGAGTGAGTGTCCGCCGCCGCGGCGCTGGCGGCCGAGCTGCGTGTGGTCGGGGGCGGCGTAAAGCGGGCGAGCATCCCGCGCAAGGCCACGGTGGAGAGCCTCACGCTATGCGTGTATTCGGCTTCCGTGGCCGCCATCGGACCCTTCACCGCCACCAGCTTCAGCGGGCCGATCTTGGGCAACACAAAGATCAGACCCGCCAGGGCGTAGGTCCCGATTCCCGCCTTGCGGCGATAGGCGTCCCAGTTGTTCTCCGCCGCCATCGCGTCCACTTCCTTCTCCAGCGCCACGCGCTCGGGCGTACTCGCCTCTGGCGGCTCATGGTTGCGATGCAGAAGCGTGACCGCATAGGCAATGCGCGGGATGAATGCGTGCACGGCAAAGCGGTATCCCCGCACGTTGAAGCGCCGGCCCCGCGTGCCAGAGAAATCTTCGCTCAATCCATACGTCTGGTAAAACGCCAGCGCCAACTGCCGCACCGGCACTTCCAGTCCGATATGGCGCAAGTACCGGAGTGGCGCCATGCGGTGATGCGCAACCTCATTGATGTCGAAGGCGAACTCTGTCTGCACATGCTGGTGCTTCCCTTCAGCGTAGTTCACCGCCGAACCGTACTTTGCGCGCAGCTTGGGAAACTCCACCGCGACCGCCAGGTTGATGGCCTCGGAGTGGCCCACCGAGTCTCCGATGTAGTGGGAGAGCGCGCCCACCGCGAAGGCCAGCTCATCCGCATTGCCGGCATTGCGGAACAGGTTCACCACGAAGTCGCCGGAGCGCACATAGTGCGTCAGGTTGGAGAAGGACGCGTCGCCAAACGGGTAATAGCCAATGTCCTGGATCACGCACCCGCCATACGCGTAGGCGCGCGCATGTTCCAGCTCGGCAGGCGTCAGATCCGGGTAGCGGCTCAGCAGTAGCGGAACAATCGAATCCTTCCAGGTGAGGTCGATGAGCTGCTCGTGGGTCAGCAGGGAATATGCATCCGCTCTCCTGGTCCACGGCATCGCCAGCACAACTGCCAGCACCAGCCAAATGACTGTACGAAATCTTCTCATCGTTGTCCTTCGTCCTGGCCCGCAGAGCTTCAGATACGACCAAACCGTTCGAGGGCAAAGTCTTCCGGAAGCAACTCTCAAAAGAATAGACTTCCGGGTCCACATGCGCGTTTCGAAGCAGCGCAGACAAACACGCCTATTGCGAGTAAGATACGCAATTCCGATGCGTGGATGCTTCGGGATTTCCGCGCGTCCGGCTTATTGCAGAAACTCGCGAACGAAGGGGTTCTCGCTGTGCAGGAGTGCATGCAGGGAGCCATCGAAGATGAGTCGGCCTTCTTCCAGCATGAGGAACGTGGTGTTGGGGTCGGTCTGGCCTTCGGGCAGCGGGACCATGCGGCCCTCTCCCACGTCGAAGCGGTGGGTCGAAAGGGTGAAGGCATCCTGCAGGCGATGGGTCACCAGCAGCGAGGGAGAGTGCAAAACATCGCGCTCCTTGATGATCAGCTCGATGATGGTCGTGGAGGTGACCGGGTCCAGTCCGCCGGTGGGCGAGTCGTAGAGAATCAGCTGAGGATCGCGAATCAGGGCGCGGGCAATGGCCACGCGGCGTCTCATGCCGCCGGAGAGGCTCGCCGGAAAGAGCGAAAACGTCTCCTCCAGCTCCACAAACCGCAGCGCCTCGCGGACCCGGCTGTCGATTTCATCGTCCGGAACCCGTTCCTGGATGAGCTGGTAGGCCACGTTGTCGCGGACGGTGAGCGAATCGAAGAGCGCGCCTTCCTGAAACACCATGCCGGTGCGGGCGCGCATGGGAAAAAGCATCTCTTCGGGCATGCGGGAGATTTCCCTGCCAAAGAGCTGGATGGAGCCTTCATCGGGGCGCAGCAGGCCGTTGGCCAACTTGAGCAGTACGCTCTTGCCCACGCCGGCCGGCCCCAGCAGGATGCGGGTCTCGCCCGGCGCAACTGAAAAACTGATTTCTTCCAGAACCGCCCGGCCGTCGAAGCCGATGGAGACATTCCGAAAAGCCAGCACCGGACCGGCCTTCGTTGCCGGGGGCGGGTCTGGAGCGAGTTGGCTGAAAGCGGGGTTCACATCCATCCGGCAAAAAGCGTGAGCAGAACCTGGGTAATGAGGAAGTCGACAAAAATGATGAGCACCGAGGACACCACGACCGCCTGAATGGTGGAGCGGCCCACGCCCTGCGTCCCGCCCGAAGTTCTCATCCCGTAGAAGCAGCCGATGGAAGAAAGAATGTAGCCAAAAAAGAGCGGCTTCACCAGCCCTTGCAGGATGTCGGGAAAGCGAAGATGTTCCCAGGCCATGGCGAAATACTGGGTGCCGTTCTGGTTGTTCATGAAAACGGTGACCGCCGC
>Ga0302189_10003993_pt1 | contig 11149 bp, 10 predicted proteins | sample II_Bog_E2_2_FD_194551 | JGI IMG/M metagenome (GOLD analysis project Ga0302189, IMG submission 194551) | Peat permafrost microbial communities from Stordalen Mire near Abisko, Sweden - II_Bog_E2_2 | ecosystem: Environmental > Terrestrial > Soil > Wetlands > Peat | place: Sweden: Abisko...
TCCCCCATAGGAACCCGCAGGAATGTGGAAGCGTTGGCGAATCCGGATACTCCTGTTTCTGGCCGTGCTCGGTCCCGGATTCATCACCGCCAATGTGGATAACGACTCCGGCGGCATTCTCACCTATTCGCAGGCCGGCGCCCAGTACGGCTACACGCTGCTGTGGACCATCATTCCCATTACCATTGCGCTGATCGTGGTGCAGGAGATGTGCGCCCGCATGGGCGTGGTCACCGGCAAGGGCTTGAGCGACCTGATCCGCGAGGAGTTTGGCCTGCGGCTCACGTTTATCTTGATGATTCTCCTGGTTGTTGTGAACTACACCAACGTAGTCACGGAGTTCATCGGGATTGCCGGGTCCATGCACCTGTTCCACATTTCCAAATTCTTCTCCGTGCCCTTTTGCGCGGCGCTGGTCTGGTACATGGTGGTGCGCGGCAGTTACAAGAGCACCGAAAAAATCTTCATTGTTGCCTCGCTGGTGTATATCGCCTACATTTTTGCCGGCGTACTTTCCCAACCCGACTGGCACGACGCACTGCTGGCCACGATTGAACTGCCGCACAAGGCCGTTTGGCGTGACAAGGCCTACATCTACATGGCCATCGGCGTCATCGGCACCACCATTGCCCCGTGGATGCAGTTCTATCTCCAGTCGTCCATCGTGGAAAAAGGGATTCGCGTAAAGGACTACGCCGCCTCGCGCCTCGACGTAATCATTGGCAGTCTGTTTACTGACATCGTGGCCTGGTTCATTATCGTAGCCTGCGCCGCCACGTTGTTTGTCCATGGAATGGGCGCCATCCAGGTTGCCAGTGACGCGGCCGAGGCCATGCGGCCGCTGGCGGGCGACTATGCGTTTCTTCTCTTCGCGTTTGGACTGTTCAACGCCTCACTCTTTGCAGCGTCCATTCTGCCGCTTTCCACCGCCTACACGGTGTGCGAGGGGCTGGGCTTTGAGTCGGGGGTGGACAAGCGCTTCAAGGAGGCGCCGTTTTTTTACTGGCTCTACACGCTGCTGATCGCGGGCGGCGCGCTGACTGTGCTGCTGCTGCCGGATGCGCAGTTGATCAACGTCGCCATTCTCTCGCAGGTGCTGAATGGTGTGCTGCTCCCGGTTGTCATCATTCTTATGTTGATGCTCATCAACCGCAAGGACCTGATGGGTGACCATAGAAACTCACGCTTGTGGAATGTGATTGCGTGGGGCACGAGCCTGATCGTGATCGGCTTGACGCTGGTGATGCTGTGGGGATTGATGCCCGGGCATTGAGGAGAGACGTGCAGCGGTTTGAGTCATTTTTCAGTTATGCTACTTGCATGGAACTGATATTCGAAGTGCGCGAGGCAGAAGAGGGCGGCTATGTTGCGCGAGCGCTGGGGCATGCCATTTTCACTGAAGCCGAGACATGGCAAGAGCTCCGCGATAACGTGAGGGAAGCGACGAGTCTTCACTTTGAAAATGAAGCTGAAGCTCCGAAGCTCATCCAACTGCATTTTGTAAAGGATGAACTGATTTCGGTTGAAGCTGCGTGAAGCTGCCGCGCGGGGTTTCGGCCAACCGCTTAATTCACGCTTTGGAAAAGCTCGGCTATGCCGTAATTCGCCAGAAGGGGAGCCACATCCGTCTCTTTCACGCAGCGGTACCCTCCCATTCGATCTCGGTTCCATTCCACGATCCGCTCAAGATCGGGACGTTTCACGGCATTCTCGTCGAAGTAGCCAGGGCACAGTCGATTTCAGTCCAGGACATCCTCAATCTGCTCTGAGTTTCAGTCTCTGGCCACACAAATCCGCCCGGCGATACCGCTCAAACCATCCCGCTACTTGCTCGCGAGAGGCGGGAAATCCGTTGCCGAGGACGGCCGCAAATGATGAACGGCCGGGGCAGCGATGGCAAGGAATGGCACAGCGAACACAAACGGAAGAAGCACGGCGATGAGGAAGTGGTACCACCGGGGAGGACGCGCCTTTTCCCGCTGCGGCAGGCAATAAGCGGGAAGATAAATCATTAACCCGTAGACAAACATCCACATCCCTATCTCGAGCATGTGTTGCGGTCCTCCAAAGAGCGATTCACCGAGGGTGCCGGTGAGGCCGAAGAGCAGCAAGGCCTGGTTAGCGGTGAAATCGTACCGGGAGAGCAGCACCGCCCAGGCGATGAACATGGGGACAAACACGATGACGCTGTGCCCCAGAACGACGTCCCAATAATTTGCGGATGCGGTAATGTAGGCTTGCCCAATGCGTGCGCCGAAGATGGGAGCGAGGTTGGTCATGGTGGTCGTCACCACCTCCTCAAGCATGGCGAGGGCAATACAGAAGACGACAAACTTCAAATGCCATTCGATTTTCAAGGCGCCCATCGCACGCCGGATAGGGTCCCTGAAGAAAGCCGTGGCCGAGCCGAAGAGGATGATCCAGAACAGGTAAAGTCCAAGGCCCATGCCAAGCACCGCATGGATCACCACCTGTTTCGGAGCGGATGAGAACAGGAAGACGACGCTGGCCAGAGTGAGCTGCAGGGCGGAGATTCCGATGAATATCCGGATTAGCGTCTTGCTTTGAATGCCGGCTCTCATGGCAACAACAATACAGCTTCATGACTGCATGTACGGCTGTGAATGCCTACCAGTGCGACAAAGCCTCAGGCTGCGAGGGATTCTACAGCAGCTTGCCCGCGGCCAGATCGCGTATAAGCCCGCGGTCGGCTGCCAGAAAGTCGTAGCCGGGCAGATCTTCGAGCTTGGTCCAGCGCACCTGCTGAAAGATGCGGTTCACAATCTCCCCGGAGAACTCGTGCACCGCGAAGAACTGCAGGTCGACTGCGCCGCCATGGCGGTAATTGTGGCGAATGTGCGTGACGCGGCGGCCGATGGTGGCCTGGATGCCAAGTTCCTCGTCCAATTCGCGGGCCAGGGCCTGTTCGGGGCTTTCGCCCGCCTCAATCTTGCCGCCGGGAAACTCCCACTGCAACGCCATCGGCTGGTCGGCGCGGCGCTGCCCAATCAGGACCTCGGCGCCGCGCACAATCAGTGCGGCCGCGACAAATCGCAGCGCGGGACCGGCGGGGCGAGGATTGGAATTCGGCAGTGCGTCTTCCACACCTCGATTGTAAACGCGCCGAGCGGAATGCAGAGGTCAAGTGGATTCAAGCACTTCGGTGCTGTCAAAACCCGCGATGATCCGGAACGGGAAGAGAAACAGCAGGAAGCCCGTTTACCCTAGGACCGCTGCCTGCAGCCCGTCGGCGCCCTGGGGCAGGAAATAGCCCCAGCCATTCCGTGCCGCCGCCTCCAGCAATGCGCGGGAGGGGTTCACGGGGAAGGCGCTGCGGGCTATCTTCAGCATGGCCAGATCGTGGATGGAATTGCCGAAGACCGCATCGGGATGAGGCAGTCCGATGCGCACCAGGGAAGCTACCTTCCCCTCGTCGGTTGGCACATCGACAAGGTCACTGCAAATGGCGCCCGCGTTCACGCGAACCCGCGCGGCCAGCACACGGTCTTCGGGAATCTCGAATTCCCGCACGCCTTCGGCAACGACCCAGTGGTTGGTGGAGCTGACAGCCCAAATCTCCGCGCCAGCGCGGCGCAAGGCCGCCACCAGCGACTTCATTTCAGTGAACACCCGAGGCTGCACAAACTCGCGCACATACTGGGCAGCGGCAGCGCGCAGTTCCTGGTCCCGCAACCCGGCGTAGATCTGCACCATCTCGCCGCAGATTTGCACTTCGCTTACCTTGCCGGCACGATACGACCGGTGGCGGTCATCGATCCAATCGCTTGTGGAGCGGGAGACAAGTCCCTGTTCGAGCGACCACACAAGGAATCCATGGCCCGCATCTCCGCTCCAGAGGGTTCCATCGCAATCGAACACTGCAACCGTTGGCTTGCTCCCGAGTACCAGCCCTTCAAACTCCTGGGCGGTCCATCGGGGAACTTCAATTTGAGCTGGCATGCGCAGTTCCTTCAAAATGATCGAATATTGTTCTAATCCTATTGTCTGCCAAAGCGGCGTGCTTTTGCACGTGAACGTTTGAAGAAGGTTGAAGAGCGGCATGATGCGGAACGGCGAAAGCCAGCGAACATGCGTGCTGACCCCGCGACTCGTGTTCGCCAAACGGTCAATCGTGGAGGTTCCAGCTATTGTATGAGGCCGAGAGCTGAGAGTTCCTTCTTCAGCTTCGCCGTATCGATCGGCTTCACCAGGTACGCGTCGCATCGGCCAAGGAGTGCGGTAGCGATGCTCTCCGTATCGGTATGAATGGTGGTCACGATGATTTTGGCGGTCTTCCCGGCCTGCGTTGTGGCTTCCTGCCGGCGAATCACGCGGATCGCTTCCTGTCCGTCCATGCGGGGCATCCTCAGGTCCATGCAGACCAGGTCGTATGGATGATGATTCTGAAGTGCGAGCAGAACCGCACTCACGGCTTCATTTCCGTCAATGGCGATGTCACATTCCCCGTAGCGGGAAAGGAAAGTCTGTAGCAGCTTTCGATTGGTGGCGTCATCTTCGGCAACCAGGCTTTTCATCGTGCTCCCCTGTACATGCGTAATTCTGTTGTGATGAACCTGCGCGTTCAAGGGTCCATGGCTCCGGTTCGCGACGTGTGGGCAGAAGCGGGCCAGAAGCGGGCCAGAATCGGGATCGCAATGCCGCATTCGGCGTCATTCCTGGAACGGAAGCTCATCTAAACCTATCGGCAAAAGAACGGCGAACTTGAATGCGCGGTACACCGTGAGCCAGCCTTGGACATCGTTCCTGAAAAAACTGCATTCGTGAGGTTCTAAACCCTGCCGATAGGTATTGCGTAGGCTTCTCGAACCGAGGTGCAATGTGCGTCAATCCGGGTGCACAGTTGAGCGCGACGGTTTGCTCGGCGCCGTGGAGCATGCGGCGGATGGCATCGTCATTACCGACACGAACGGGAAAATCCAGTATGTGAATCCCGCATTCACCGCTTTGACGGGATACTCCTGCGAAGAATCGGTTGGGCAAACTCCAGGCTTCCTACGGTCCGGGCGCCATTCCGACGCATTCTATCAAGCGCTCTGGCACACCATCCTCTCAGGCGGTGTGTGGCAAGGAGAAATAACCAACCGGCGCAAGGATGGAACATTCTATGAAGAGGAGATGCGCATCGCTCCGGTCAAAGACCCGGACGGCGCCATCACTGGCTACATCGCCATCAAGCACGATGTGACCAGCCGGCGCGCCAATGAGGATGCGCAGGCGTTCCTCGCCGCCATCGTACAAGGTTCCCACGACGCCATTATTGCCTATTCGCCCGTGGGAACAATTCTGACTTGGAATCGTGGCGCGGCGGCGCTGCTTGGCTATTCCGCCGAAGAGGCCATCGGCCAACCTATGTCGATGCTGGTGCCGCCGGAGAGATTGCCCAATCTTGCGAGCCTTACACAGCATGTGTTGCAAGGCAATCACGAAACACGTTACACAGCGATGGGCCTGCAAAAAGATGGGCGAATCGTTCACGTTTTCATTACCGCCAGCCCGATCAGAAACTCCGCCGGCGAAGTGACGGCCATTGCCCTTCTCATTCGCGACATGACGGAGCACAGGAAGTCTGAGCAGAGGGTTCGCGAAAGCGAAGAGCGCTTCCGCACCATGGCGGACAGTTGCCCGTCGTTGATGTGGGTGACCAGCCCCAACGGTGAGACGGAGTTCATCAACCGGGAATACCGGCGCTTTTGCGGCCTGATTGTTGAGCAGGCGCAACAAGGCGATTGGCAATCGCTGCTCCATCCCGACGATGCGCCGGGATATGTGGAGGCGTTTCAAAACGCTGTCGCCGAACACACCAGGTTCAGCGCCGAGGTCCGCGTCCGTCGAGCCGATGGGGCGTGGCGCCTGGTGGGCACCAACGCCGAGCCGCGGCTATCGGCTGTTGGCGAATACATGGGACACATCGGCCTGAGCGCCGACATTACCGAGCGAAAGCAAGCCGAGCAAGCCTTGCGCGGCAGCGAAGAAAAGTTTCGACAGTTGGCGGAAAACATCCGCGAGGTGTTTCGAATCATTCCAATCGCGGTTGACGAGACTCTGTATGTCAGCCCCGCATTTGAAGAGATTTGGGGCCGAACGATGGAGAGCATCTACCGCGATCCCGAGTCGTGGCGGGAAGCGGTCCATCCGGATGATCGGGGACAAGCCGATCATATGGCGGAACATCAAATGCTAGGAGAGCCTGTCGAAGTGGAATACCGCATTCAAACTCCGGACGGGCAGCGGAAATGGATTCGCGACCGGGCGTTTCCTGTTCGAGATCAAAGCGGCGAACTGATCAGGATCGCCGGAATCGCTGAAGACATCAGCGAGCGCAAGCGGGCGGAACAGGACATCCTGGCCTCTCATGAATTTGTGCAGTCCACCATCGATGCGCTTTCTTCAAGCATGTGCGTATTGGACGAAACTGGCACGATCATCGAAGTGAATCGTACCTGGAAAGACTTTGCTCTAGCGAACCGCAAGGTGCACGTTCACGAGTGTTCCGACTTTGGCCAATTGGAAGATAAATTCGGCGCTGGCGCCAGTTACCTGGACGCATGCGACCGGGCGGTCGGCAATGGCGCCGTCGAGGCCGAGGAGTTTGCCGCAGGGATCCGAAGCTTGCTGCGCGGAGACGTGGAGGAATTCTCAAAGGAATATGCATGCCATGCGCCTCACGAAAGACGCTGGTTTGTCGCCAAAGTCACACGGTTCTTCCACCGTGGCCTTCCCCGGATCGTAGTCGAGCACGTCAACATTACGACCCGCAAACTTGCGGAAGAAGCCATGCGCATGGCCAAACTGGAGGCCGAAGCTGAAGGCGCGCGCGCGAACAGTCTCGCCAGAGAAGCCGAGAGGGCGAATGCGGCCAAGAGCGAGTTCCTTGCCAAAATGAGTCATGAGATTCGCACCCCGATGAATGGCGTCCTTGGCATGACCGGATTGCTGCTGGATACGGAATTAACCGCCGAGCAACGGCGCTATGCGGAACTCGCTCGCGGCAGTGGCGAATCGTTGCTGCAGTTGATCAACGACATTCTCGATTTTTCAAAGATTGAAGCGAAGAAGCTGGAATTGGAGACCATCGATTTCGATCTGCGGGTTTTGCTGGATAATCTTGCGTCGATCCTGTCGGCGACGGCGCAGGCCAAGGGAATCGAGTTGCTGTGCAGGACCGACCCCGCGGTTCCGTCTGCGCTTCGAGGAGACCCAGGACGGTTGCGCCAGGTTCTCACCAATCTTGCCGGCAACGCGATCAAATTCACGGACCATGGAGAGGTGGTGGTTCGCGTTGAACTGACGGAAGAAGGAGAGTCCGATTCCGTGCTGCGCTTCTCCGTGCGCGATACGGGAATCGGCATTGGGAAAGACAAGATCGGCGTTCTCTTTGAGAAGTTCAGCCAGGTGGAAGTTTCCACGACGCGCAAGTATGGCGGGACGGGATTGGGGTTGGCTATCTCCAAGCAGTTAGTCGAGATGATGGGCGGACATGTTGGTGTGATGAGCGAGGAGGGCAGAGGGTCGGAGTTCTGGTTCACGGTGCGACTGGGGCGGAGCCGTGAGATGGAAGCAAAGGCCAAAGGAGCGCACCCGGAAGCTCAAACGACTGCGCGTCTCAATGGGAGCATCCTGGTTGCCGAGGATAATTCCACCAACCGCGAGGTGGCTCTGGGGATCCTGCGGAAGCTTGGATTGCGCGCAGACGCGGTGTCCAATGGCGCGGAAGCGATCAAGGCGCTTGAGTCCATTCCGTACGACCTGGTGCTGATGGATATGCGCATGCCGGTGATGGACGGGCTTGAGGCCTCGCGCCAGATTCGCAATCCCCGGTCCGCGGTTCTCCATCACGACATTCCGATCGTCGCATTGACCGCTAACGCGATGGAGTGCGACCGCCGGAGCTGCCTTGCCGCGGGCATGAATGATTTTGTGCCCAAACCGATTTTGAAGGGCGTGTTGCGCGATGTACTTGGGAAATGGCTGCCCACCCCAGTTTCCGCCAACCCGCCTGCCGCCAGCCAACTGCCGCCGGTCAAAGCAAAGGAACGTGACAAAGAGATTTTTGACCTGGCGGGTGTGTTGTCCCGCCTGGAGGGGGATAACGAGTTGGCGCAAACGGTGTTAGACACGTTTCTAACTGACATTCCGCATCAGATCGAGGCCTTGAACGAATTTGTGGAATGTGGAGATGATGCGGGCGCCGCGCGGCAGGCCCACTCCATCAAAGGCGCCTCGGCAAGCGTCGGTGGCGAATCTCTTCGAAAGCTTGCAGCGCAAATGGAAAAAGCGGCAGATGCCGGGGATTGGCACACGGTTATCAACCACATGGACGAATTGGAACTCCAATTCAGTCTGCTCAAAAACGCAATCGAAGAAAATGGGTCTCTGTACGCGAAGTGACGGGGACACGCGGAGAACGGTCATCGAGTCAGCGGAGCCATTCTGCGTGGGTGCGAATGACTCAACGCTGCAGTGCCGCTATCCCTCGGTGGATTTTTGACGATGAACCAACTGTACTGCGGAGTCAGGCGGGACAACAACCCATCTCATAAATAGCTGTGCAGCCGAATCCGGTAGTATGAGACCCGCACCAAAGCGGTCGAACGCGTTCAGCGACTCGATGCAGTTGGTTTATGAGATGGGTTCAAGGGAGCCCAGGCGATGATTGACCGGGAATTACGGCTGCGCCGCATCAAGAAGCGACTTGTTCTGCAAGTTGGCTTTGCGGTTCTTTGCGATGTTATGTTCCTGGCATTTCTATTTCTCATCCAGGAGCGAACGTTTCTCGCCGATTGGATCCGCATTGTCGCAGCGCTGGCAGTTCTGAAACTTGTGCCGCTGCTGATCATCGAGTGGTGGAACTGGAGAATGGCCGCTCGCGCCGCATCCGACATGTGGGCCTTCGGCAACCTCAACTTCGATGAAGTTTCGCGAGAGTTGGCAACCCGCAAAGCTATTGAGGCGGACCTCAAGGACTCAAAGCCTTACATCGACGTGATGCATGACCAGATCGGCGACTCGCTTTCCGAATCGGAGCGCGAGGTTGTGGTGGTAATCGAGCAGATCGATTCGTTGAATGCAAGGAGCGAGGAGCAAAGGCACCATATCGCGGGATCCGTGAAGAGCGCCGGCGAACTGACGAACAATACCCGCGTCCGGGTGGCGAATAACCAGGGGGTCATCGCCGCAATTGAGATGCAGATGCAGGAACAGACCACTGAACTCGAGGATAATTTCGAGCGTATTCGAGGCCTGGCCGACGATGTTCGGGCGTTGACCCCGCTGATCAAGACCATCACTTCCATCGCCCAGCAGACCAGCCTGCTCGCGCTGAATGCTGAAATCGAAGCAGCGCGCGCGGGAAGCGCCGGTCGCGGATTTGCGGTGGTCGCCTTCGAGGTTAGAAAACTTGCTGTGCTTTCCACCAGGGCCGCCGCCGACATTTCCGCAAAGATTCATGCAACCTGCAGGAAAGTGGACGATGAAATGTCCCAGGCTCGCGCTTCTCTCGAACAGCACGTGGCCAGTAACTCGATGAGGACTCTGACCGCCGACCTGGGTGAGATGCAGATGGAGTTCTGCAAGAATAGCGAGTTGCTGCTGGATGTGATCACCGAGGTGGATGCGAACTATGCGGAGAGTGTCACCCGTCTTTCTGAGGCGTTGGGACACATCCAATTTCAGGATGTAATGCGCCAGCGAATGCAACACGTGCAGGAAGCGCTGATGGAGATGCGCGACCACTTGATGCAGTTGGCCGAAAGGCCGGATCGCCCCGGCTGGGATGGCCTGTTCGGTACCACCTTCAAAGAACTGTTGGAGTCCCATTTGAGCAGCTACAGAATGGCCAGCCAGACGGCCACCCATCTTGCCGTCACCGGAGGCAATTCCGACAGCGACCTCAGCCGGTCGGCGATTGAATTGTTCTGAAGCCTGGCGAAAGGGCGCAAGCATCTTGATCCGGGCAGAAGTCGTTCACCGGCGTTGCCGACCCGCGGGGAATGAAACTGTGTCCCATTCATCGAGCGTTTTTTGGTCGATGAGTGGGAGACGACAAAGGCCAAGTATCGGCCCTCGGGTTCTTCATTGTCCCAATTTGTTTCTTTCTAGTCCCCTACCGGTGTTACCGACCCGCTGCGCATGAAACGGTAGCGCCGATCTCCAGATCGGCTGTCGTGCGGGCGTCCCCGCCCGCGCTCTTCAGGACCGGCCAGGATTGTTTCTTACCATGAATGTTGATGAAGTTGATTCCTGATGAACGAGGTACGGCATGGCGTGGCGGGCGCTGAGGATGGCCGCGAGACGCGGATAATCGGAAGTGTGGACTCGCCCCGCAATCTTCCGCTGTTGAAGGACTACCAGGTCTACCTGCGTGTGGAGAAGGGCCTGCGTCCACTTACCTGCGAGGCCTACGACAACGACTTGAAGTGTTTTGCGGAGTTCATTGAAGGCCGCCAGGGAGTGCTGGTTACGGCAACCCAGCAGGACGTAGCCGCTTTCCTTGAACATTTGCGCAACCATGGAATCGACTCTCGATCCTCGGCGCGCAAGTTGAGCTGCCTGCGCGGCTTTTACAAATGGCTGCTGCTGGACCGGCGCATCCACCACGACCCTACTGTAAACATCGAGTCGCCGAAGGCCTGGAAGGTGCTGCCCAAGTCCCTGGCCGAGAGCGAAGTGGTGGAGATGCTGGAGCGGGCTGAATTGGCCGCATCGCGTCCCCAGGCGCATGCCACAGCTTTGCGCGACAGCGCGATCCTGGAGCTCTTATACGCGGCGGGCCTGCGCGTCTCCGAAGTCACTGCGCTTTCCACGGGCGACTTGTCGCTGGACGCCGGGCGCGTACAGGTGCGCGGCAAAGGCGATAAGGAGCGCATTGTTCCTTTGGGCAATGCGGCAATTCAGTCGTTGGAAAAATATCTGCGCGAGGGCAGGCCTCATTTGGCGCGCATCAGTTCGTCGCGAAAGTCCATTGGGGCCCGGCAGGACGCTACGCGGCTGTTTCTTTCATTGCGGGGAATGCCCCTGACGCGCGGTTGGGTCTGGCGCCTGGTGAAGAATGCGAACCCGGAAGCCAGCCCGCACCGGCTGCGCCACAGTTGCGCCACGCACATGGTGGAGCACGGCGCCGACCTGCGCA
>Ga0302189_10004005_pt1 | contig 11125 bp, 10 predicted proteins | sample II_Bog_E2_2_FD_194551 | JGI IMG/M metagenome (GOLD analysis project Ga0302189, IMG submission 194551) | Peat permafrost microbial communities from Stordalen Mire near Abisko, Sweden - II_Bog_E2_2 | ecosystem: Environmental > Terrestrial > Soil > Wetlands > Peat | place: Sweden: Abisko...
CTGGGTTCTGCGGCATCTCATCGAGGAAACCGCTCGCCACGCCGGCCACGCCGACCTCCTCCGCGAGGCGATCGACGGCTCGGTCGGCGAGTAGCAGGCGACCTGACCGAGGGCCGCATCCCCTCTGGCGCCGGAACGCCGCATCTGCGCTCGCTGAGCCGAGCATGGCGGAGTCCGAGAGGCCGCCCCTAACGAGGCTACGGGCGCGCTGGCCGATCAACGCCGAGCGCCGATTCGGGGTGCGCTGACATCCATCGCAACTCCTCGCTGACTTCTGCGAACGTGCGGCGGAGAAGTCCATACGCCGACTCTGGTGCTCGGAAAAGTTGCTGTGCTCGGAACGGCACTTCAGCCACGCAGTTGTTCTAAGGCTTGCGGGAGCAAAGTGGGGCGTTATGGCCTTGTCTGGTTTCATCATCCACACCAGGCGATGCCTGCGTTCGCCAGAGATGAAAGAGTGGGCGAACGAGGGTGTCCAGCTACAGAGGAGGACCCACTTGCCAACAGACTGCAGCCACGCAATGGACCACATCGTGGTGGTCCTTTTCGAGAACCGCTCCTTGGATAACGTCCTCGGTCACCTCTACGGACCCGAGGACGGCAAGACCTTTGAGGGTGTGATCGGCAAGGACCTCTCGAATCCCATCCCCGAGTGGGCCGAGCATGGTGCCGAGCGCAAGGTGGTCGCCTACACGGTAGCCACCGACATGGATAGCCCCAACCCCGACTCGGGGGAGGAGTACCCGCACACCAATACCCAGCTCTACAACATCCTGAGCGAAGAGAACCGGTTCAAACTGGGTGAGGACATCACCGCTCCGTACAACGCTCCCGAGCCTGGTCAGAATCCGACTATGGACGGCTACGTCACTGACTACATCAGTTGCTTTACCGCAGAGATGGGCCGCCAGCCCACCTACGATGAGTACTCGCAGATCATGACCGGGTTCACCCCCGAACAGATCCCGGTGCTCAATGGGTTGGCCCGTGCCTTCGGCGTCTTCGACCACTGGTTCTGCGAGGTGCCATCGCAGACGTTGCCCAACCGGTCGTTCTGGACTGCGGCGACATCCTCGGGGTTCTCGGTGAACGCGCCGGTCACCAACTTCATTCAGCACAACACCGCCGAGACCATCTTCAACCGGTTGGACGACCACGGCAAGACGTGGAAGATCTACGTCGGCGAACCGATGCAGCTCTCCGGCACCGCCTTGGCCCACTTCCAGCGGCTAAAGGACCAGCTGGCCACCAACATCGTGCCGTTCGCCCAGTTCGAAGCCGACGCCGCCAACGGGGACCTGCCTGATTTTTCGTTCATCGAACCCTGCCTGGCACTGGGACACAACGACTATCACCCGGCCTGCGGACGAGCCATGGGACACGGCGTTGCCATTCCCAGCATTGACCCCCCGTCGTCGATTCTGGGCGGTGAGGCGCTCCTGTCACGGATCTACGCCGCCTACAAGGGGATGCAGTCTTCGAGTGGAACCAACGTCTGGAACACCGCCTTGCTCATCGGCTGGGACGAGCCGGGAGGAACCTACGACCATGTTCCGCCCCCCTCTGTGCCGACACCGGACGCATCGGCTCCGGCAGGTCAGGATGGCTTCAAGTTCGACCGTTCGGGTTACCGAGTACCAGCCATCATCGTGTCACCGTGGGTGGCCGAAGGGGATGTGTTCAACCAGGAACACCGGCACACGTCACTGATCGCCACGCTCCGGGAACAATGGGATCTGGGTAACCCGTTCACGGGGCGAGACGCCGCCGCCCGCACCTTCTCGCATGTCTTCACTCTGGAGACGCCAAGGGACCCGAAGACATGGCCTGTTCCCCAACCTCGGCCGGTTCCTCCGTTCATGGAGGATTTGACGGCCCTCGGACAGGCCCTGGGGCCATTGGGCAAAGCCTTGTTCGATGGGATTCGAGCGTATGCCAAGCAAGCCAACATTGAGATTGACGGAATGCCAAAGGACCCCAAGGTTGACGTGCCTCCAGAAGAGGTGATGACGGTGTTGCGAAGCTTCTTTGCGAACTTCTTCCCAACGCTGGTTCCGGCGACGACGAGCTAAAGATTTCTAGGAGTGCCCCAATAACTCAGCGCAGACCGGAGCGGACCCTGCCCCTGAACGCCTAATACACATGTGATCTTTCGGGCACCTCAGTGCATCCTGCACAGCGCTGGGAGCATGCCCGGATGAGCCCCTTCCCCGTCATCGTCCGCACGTCATCGCCATCCGGGGAGACCCGCTTCGCGCTGGGTGATCCGCTGGTCGACTCCTATCTCGAGTTCGTGGCCGGACGCTCTCGACCGAACACCCTGCGGGCGGTCGCCTTCGACCTGAAGTCGTTCTTCGCCGTCATCGACAAGGACCCGCTCGCCGTTGTTCCGGCCGACGTCTTCGAGTTCCTGGCCGATCAGCGAGGGGACCGCACCGTGGTGCGGATGTCCGATGGCGAGTCGGGACTGTCGGCCCGCACCATCGCCCGTCGGCTGTCGTCGGTGTCGGGCTTCTACGCGTATCTGGTGGCCCGGGGCGACACGTCGGTCGAGACGAACCCGGTGCCGAAAGGACTCTCCACCCGCCGGCGCGGCGGTCGTGTCCGGACGGTGCCGTTGGTTCGGGTCCCCCGCACACTGCCGAAGATCCTGTCGCCCGGAGATGTCGACGCACTGGTCGGTGCACTGCGCACCCATCGGGACCGGGCCATGGTCTTCGCCATGGTGCTCGGCGGGCTGCGACGCTGCGAAGTGCTCGGACTGCGATTGTCGGACATCCAGGTGGCCGAGCGCTCGGTGTTCGTCGCCGAGGGCAAGGGCGGCCACCAGCGGGTGGTCCCCATCTCCAACACCTTCTTCGCCGAGCTGGGCGAGTATCTGGTGAACGAACGTCCGAAGGACGCGTCGACGAACCGGGTGTTCGTGACCTTGAAGGGCCTGAGCCGGGGACAGGGGCTCAGCGCCCAGGGGGTGGAGACCATCTTGTTGAGCGCCCGCCAGCGGGCCGGGCTCGAGCGTGCCACCTGCCATCAGCTCCGGCACACCTGTCTCACCCGACTGCGGGAGGCGGGCATGGCCTTAGAAGCGGTCCAGGCCCAGGCCGGGCACGTCTCGATCGAGTCGACCCGGATCTACCTGCACCTGACCAACGACTGGCTGGCCAACGAATACCACCAGGCCATGGGTGCCGTCGACGCCCACGCGGCCGAGCTCCTGGCCATGGTGGAGATGGCCCAGTGAGCATCGCCGAAGTCCTGCCCGAGCCCTGGATCCCGAAGAACGAGTCCCACCGGGAGTGGGCCGTGCTCTCGGCAGAGGCGCCCCAGTTGGCCGCGACCATGCGCCGCTACCTGGTCCAGCTCACCACCTTCCTCGCGCCTCGCAGCGTGGACGTGGCCGACTCGACACTGCGCCAGCTGGCCCGGTGGCTGGTGGCGGAGACCGACGTGGCGGTCGTGTCCGACATCACCCGGACCCACGTCGAGGACTACAAGGTGTGGCTGGCCGCCCAGCCCGGCTGCACCGGTCCGACCCTGGCCAAGAACACCCAGCGTCAGCGGCTGCGGATGATCCGGATCTTCTTCGAGCGCCTCATCGAGTGGGACTGGCCTGAGGCCCACCATCGCAACCCGATCCTCCACGGGGACATCCCACCCCGTCCCGAGCCGCTGCCCAAGTTCCTCTCTGACGAGGATGCAGCCAAACTGTTGGCCGCAGCCAAGGCCCACCGCCTGCCCGCTATCGCCTGGTGGTCGAGATGCTGTCCCGGACCGGCATGCGGGCAACCGAGCTCTGCGAGCTGGCGGCCGACGCAGTCTCGGTGCGCGACGGGTCCCACTGGCTGCGCATCCCCGTCGGCAAGCTGCGCAACGACCGCATGATCCCGCTCCACGCCGAGCTCGTCCCGCTGCTGGAGGAGTGGACGGCACGCAACCGCGTCCACATCCGGGACCAACAGCGCCTCATGGCCGACGAGCACAAGCCCCTCGACCGCCGCACCGTCCACCGGATCGTGGCCACCACGGCCAAGAAGGCTGGCATCGGCCACGCCCATCCCCACCAGCTCCGTCACACACTGGCCACCCAGGCCATCAACCGGGGCATGCGCTTGGAGACCATCGCCGAGATGCTCGGCCACCGGTCCATGGACATGACCCTCGTCTATGCCCGGATCGCCAACCGGGTGGTGGCTGACGAGTACAACGCGGTCATGGAAGGTCGACGCGCTCTACAAGACGGCGGGGGCTCCGACGGAATCTCCGGCTGAGGCCGAGAGCCCAGCGATGACCCGCCTCCGAACCGAGTACGCCCGCATGCTCGGCAACGGCATGTGCAACCGACCGGCCGAACTCGACTGCCGGATTGAGTCAGCCTGCGAATCTTGCGCGTACTTCCGCACCGGACCGGAGTTCGTGCCCGTCCTGCTGCGCCAACTGAATCACGCCCGTGAACACGGGCAGACCGATCGGGTCGTCCTCTACGAGAGGCTGGTCAACCGAGCGACCGAGGAGTCGGCTTGACACGGATTACATGTATAACGCCGGGGATGGGCGCGTTATCGACGGACACGTGCTTGCCATCCGCGAGCTGCCGCCGACCGGCACGACTGGGGCACCCCGTCGATACTCAGAGAATGGGCGATCTCGGCGCAACTCATTCAGGCAACGTGATTGCGGATCCACCAGAGGCCGACCGCAATCAGGGCGACGGCACCGGCGACGAAGATCGTGGCCTCGCTCCACTGGAGCGCCCAGTAACGACTTGACGGAAGGTACGTCACGATCGTGTGAAGGTGGTTCTGCTATTGGTTGCCTTCAGCGGTTCGCACACGGGCTGCAGTGTGCCCCTATCAACCAGTGTGCCAACCGGCCTTCGAGATTGCACCCGGATCAATGCCTTCTATTTCGCCGGATGGGGGCTCATGGGTGTCGCCCTGATCGTGACGGCCCTGGGCGTCCGAGCACTAATCCAGCAACGCCGTCAGACTGCCTCCGAACCATCCTGAGAAGACCCTAAACGCCGGGTCGGCGACGCTTCCTGGAAATGTCCGACCGTCAATTCCGGGCCCATTCAGCCCGCCTCCGGGCGCCCGGCGGACGAGAGCACCGTCGGTCCCCACCGTAGGCTCACGAAGCATGGGCTCCCTTCTTGCTGTTGTGATTCCGCTGGCGCTGGGGGCCGCCGTCAGCCCGACCCTCTTCGCGCTCGAGGTTCTTGTGCTCACGGGTAAGCACCATCCCGTGGCCCGGGGCTGGGCGGTGGCCGGCGGAGCGGGAGCGGTCCTCTTGGCGTTCGGGTTGCTCGGCGTGACGGTGTTGCGCACCATCGAAACCGGCCACCACCACCGATCGTTGACCGGTGCCGTCATCGACCTGGGTGCGGCCGCCGCCCTCGTCCTCCTCGCGGCGCGTTCGCTTCAAAAGGCGAGGACAGCGGCAGAGGCCCACCACGAGCACACCAAGGGGCGCCTGGATGACGCCCCCACGCTCACCTTCGTTGGCGTCGGTGCTCTGGGCATGCTGGTGAACTTCTCGACGCTCGTTCTCTTCTTGCCCGCCGTGCGCGAGATCGAACACTCGTCGGTGGATGTCGCCGAGAAGGTCGTTGTTTGGCTGATCATCACCGTCATCGCCCTCCTCCCCGTGCTCCTGCCGGTCACCCTGGTGGCACTCCTCGGCACGCGGGCCGATCCGCTGTTGGCCCGCCTCAACGCGTTCGTCGGCCGGCACGCCCGGACTATCGCAATCGCCATCGAATTGGTCTTTGCCGTGGTCCTCGCGTGGAAGGGGATCGGGGACCTCCACTGACCTGAGTGGCAGTAATCCTCCCAAGGGTCGATTAGCCCTCGCCTCCGAACACCGGGTGAGTGACCTCCTCCGTCACGTCGGGGATGGTCCGTCTTGCGAGTCGGATGCTGCCTCGACTCGTCGTCGATACTGGGTGAGTGACATCTCTGGCATTGTTCGATCTCGACAGCACCCTCCTGGATCGAGAGAAGGCATTCGCACTGTGGACGAAGCAGTTCCTTGAAGTCCACGGACTCAGTGAGGATGCGTTGCCGACTATCGAGCGTGTAGACGCCGACGGATACAACCCCCGTGAACAGTTCTTCTCAGAGTTGCGCAGGGAGTTAGGTATAACGAACTCGATCGACGAGCTACTTGCCGACTACTACGTCGAGTATCCATCGAAGTACGCGGTGGAGCCTGAGGTGATCGGTGCAGTCAGATCACTGCGGGCAGCGGAGTTCAAGGTAGGCGTCGTCACCCAACGGGCCTCCCTCTCAGTGGGCAAAGTTCGAGGCTGCAGGCATAGAAGACGAGTTTTATGCAGTGTGCGTCTCGTCGGTCATCGGCGCACGCAAGCCCGATCTGGCCATCTTCGAGGAGGCGGCCAAACTCTGTGAACTTCCGCTTGCCGGCTGGATGATCGGCGATTCGCCCGAAGCTGATGTTGCAGGTGGCTTTGGGACCCGGGTCCCGGAGTACGGACCGTCCCGGAGGGCCAATGACCCTGATGCCGCACCCGCAATCGTGGAACAATCCCTGGCATGGACGAGCCGACGGAGCTTCAGTACGACGGATACTGGAGGACGGCTGTCTGGGCCCTCCGAGTGGGATTCATCGCGCTGGCCGTCGTGATTGCGGGTCTCATCGTGATGTGGTCGGGATCCACGCCGTGGGTCTTGGCCGTCGGAGAGATCAGCTGGCTTACTGCAGCCTTCGTCGCGTTGGCCGGGTTCCTCTGGGCCCGGCATCTGCTTCCCACGCCGCGGCCTGGGTTCTGGTCGATGCGGTTCATGCTCATCCACGACACCGTCCGCGCCCGGTCGTCGGCCCAGCGGTCCTGACGGCTCCTCCCTTGGCGGCTGCGTCCGACGTGCGGAAGTCTCCCGTCTTGTCGGCCAGACCGGGATGGGCCGATACCGGGCGGGTGCGAAGGGTGCCCCATATCGGATTGAAGGCACCTAGTGGTACGTCTGAGAAATGGCTGGGCCGGTCGGGTGGAGTGAGCCTGCGCACGCGTGCTCCGACCTGTGTCGAGACCGGCCAATTCAAACCCGCGACGGACCACTAGCTGCTTAGGGGTTGCTCAACGCAGAAGAGTCGCCGCTGGCGACACCGATGAGGGCGCGGACTCGGCCAGCGAAGCGCGCGTTACGCGGCCGGCGTGAACTCTGTCGCGACCACCATCTGTCCTCGCGACGTGGTGCTTAGGCGGATCTCTTTCACCGACTGGTAGTCGGGGTCATTCGGAAAGCCCCAAGCTGCCTCGGCGTCAGCGAAGCGGATCACGACCGTGCTGTTCGGCGGCTCACCTTCGGCGGGCTCCGCATCAGAGCCTGCGACCAGGAGTTCAGCGGCATGCTTCTGCAGGAACGGCCTCACCCCAGGCAGGTACTCATTGCGGTACCGGTCCATGTCATGGATCTCTTGCATCAGAACGAGATAAGCAGCCATTCGTTCTCCTCACGCATCGTGCGGGCAGCCGCCCGCACCGTAGTTCGTCAAATCGCGCCACGACCGTTGAGCGCAGGTAGGGAGACGCCGCGGCCCGGGCGGCCGAGATGGCGTCTTCGGGGTCGGCACTTCCCGTGGCGGCGCCGACGTTGGCGGTTGGGCGGTCGACCTCGACCACCCGAATGCCTTGCCCGTGCAGGTGAACGAGTGAGCCCAGCCCCATAGGAGCCGGTGCCCTCGACGCCGAGAAGCTCGACGGAGCCGAGAAGCTCTCCGGCCAGGCCAGCAACTGGGCGTAGCCCTTCGGTGTGGTCTCGAAGGACTCGACGCCGAGGAGCGCTCCCCGTTCATCCAGGGCGGCTGCAACATGCACGTCGAGGTGCGTGTCGACCCCGCCGGTGATCTGCCCTGCCGAAGTGGTCATTGTCATCCCTTCGTTCCAATCGGGTGGGGTGGCACCACATCGATCAGGACGACGGACAAGACAACGACGGGTCTGTGCGGCAGGCTCCTATGAGGTCACTCCGTCCGACCGAGCTGCGTCGGGTGAATGTCCGAGCCGGGCCGACGAATCGTAAGCAAGACAGTCCCAAGGGACGTCAGCAGGTTCATTTGAGTTAGGCCTGGCTCGGGCATCCACCCTCACGCTGACCGGTGGCGCCGCCGAGGTGGTGGACCGGATCAACGCCCTGTTCAATCCTCGCTGCCGGCTCGAGGTCGCTATCGGTGGCGGCATATACCCGGCGATTGAGGACACGTCAGTGACCAACATCTTGGGTCATGCAGACCTGCAAGCGTCGAGGCCCCACCCGGCATCACTGATTAGACGGGACCGCTGACGTCAGTCCGTTTGCGACATGGTTCGCACCTCGCACGTCAGTACCAGATGATCCAGTGGGGCCCAGCGGCGTCGGTGCAAGTGGGAAACGGTGGCCACACGGTCTCGATGTTCGCCTCAGGGTCGACGTCCACGTATTGCGGTGCGATCGGAGCCGCGGGATCGTCGTAGAGCCCCCAGGAGCGCGCGTGGAGGAGTCCCGGGCGGTCTTTGTGGCTCGGCGGCCCTATCGAGTCAGGAAACGCTCAGAATGTCTCCCGATTCCACGCGTTCACCCCCCTCGGAGGGCAGGCGACCTCGAGCTCCAACCGAGAATCCACGCCCGGCCCCCCAATGACACACCCAGTGCTACTCGATCATCGGCAACTCGATGGGCGAGATGACGGCCTACTGCCGGCGCCTCGAGCAGGCCTGGACCACGGGCTGATCTCACTGGGCTGCTCGGGAACCACTAGGGACGCAGAAGAGAGCTCAGCCCGTCGAGAGCAATGCCTCATTCGGCTCGCTCGACGAATTCCACGCGGCTCTTGGGACATCTCACCTACGGCAGCGGGGCGCAGAGGCCCCCGTAAGCCTCCGGGCGGCGAGTGGTCAGGAACGGAAACAGCGTGAGCCAGTCCTCCCGCTGCTCGAGATCGAGGTCTGCCACGAGCACAGCCGGCTCGTCCCGCGGCGCCTGGACCAGCTTGCGGCCATAGGGGTCGGAGATGAACGACGAACCGTAGAAGGAAAGGGGGTCTTCGGTGCCGATCCGGTTGACGGCAACCATGAACGTGCCGTTGGCGATCCCGTTGCCGAGGATGACCGTCTCCCACAGGGGCTCGGTGTCAAAGCTGGGGTGGTCGGGCTCCGAGCCGATGGCGGTCGGGTAGACGAGGACGTCGGTGCCGGCGAGGGCGTAGGCCCGGGCCAGCTCGGGGAACCACTGGTCCCAGCAGGTGGGGAAGCCGAACTGGGCACCGTCGATCGGCAGCGGACGGGCCACCTCCTCGGCTGGCCCAGGCTCGAAGTAGCGGTCTTCGTAGTAGCCGGCGGTGATCGGGATGTGGAGCTTGCGGGTCCTTGATGCCAACCTCCCGTCGGGTGCCACGACGATGGCGGTGTTGTACCCGAGGTCCTGGCCGGGCCGGGCCTCCCACAGGGACGCGTGCACGTAGACGCCCGTCTCAACGGCGAGCTCGGCGGCGAAGGTCGCGGTCGGACCTCCCTCGAGCGGCTCGGGCTCGACGCCAGGCCGGGGTCCGTCAGGGGTGACGGCGAAGTACGGGGAGAGGGTCAGCTCCTGCAGACAGACCAACCGAGCACCTTCGCCCGCCGCCAGTCGCACGCCCTCGGCCAGCGCGGCCCGGTGCTCGGTCGGATCGGGGTGCCAGCGGTGCTGGACGGCACCGACCCGCAGCAGGCGCGGCCGCCCGGGCCCTACCTGGGCGTACGAGACGCCCGCCGATGCCGTCAGTACCTTCATTGCGTCGCTGTGCGGAGCGGCACCTGCTGGGTGATGCAGTGCGGTCCACCACCGCCGTAGGCGATGACGAGCCCGGGGACGCCGACTACCTCACGTCCGGGGAAGGCGGCCGCGATGCGCTCGAGGGCCTCCTCGTCGCTCTCGGTGGCAGAACCACCGGCCAGGGGGACGATCGCACCTCCGTTGCACAGGGTGAGGTTGAGGTACGCGTTGGGCACGCTGGTGCCGGCCACCTCGCCGTAGGCCAGCGGCGGGAAGCTCACGACCTCGAGGCCGGCGACAAGCGCGCGCTCGCGGTTCTCAGCCATCGTCTCGTGGTCGGGGTCACCGGCAGGCCGCGACTGCAAGAGCAGCTGGCCCGCGTCGGTGAAGGTGGCGATGCCGTCGACGTGGCCATCGGTGTCGCGGTCATCGGCCAGGCCACGCCCGAGCCAGACCACGTCTGTCACCCCGAGGTACGAGCGGAGGGCGTTCTCGATGGCGGACCGGTCTAGCTCCGGGTTCCGGTTCGGAGCGAGCAGGCACTGCTCGGTGGTGACGAGCCTCCCCTGCTCGTCGATGAGTAACGAGCCACCCTCGAGCACGATCGGCGCTTCGAAGGCGACGTCGCCGTACTGCTTGGCGAGGACGCCGCCGGCGGCCTCGTCGCGGTCCCAGCCGACGAACTTCTCGCCCCAGGCGTTGAAGCGGAAGTGGACCCCGGCTCGGCGGCCAGCCGCATCCAGGGCAAAGATTGGCCCGTTGTCGCGCATCCAGGAATCATCGAGCGGTAGATCGACCAGGTCGACGCCCCCGGCAAGCATGGCCCGAGCCTCGGCGGCGGCGGCACCGTCGGGCACCACCATGGTCACCGGCTCGAAGGCGGCGATGGCGTTGGCGACCTCGGCGTAGTCGCGCCGTGCCGCCTCTAGCTCGCTCCTCCAGAGCTCACGCCGGCAAGGCCACGCCATGAGCATCCGCTCCTGCGGGGCCGTCTCCGGCGGCATCCGGAATCCGTGGTCCAGAGGGGTGTCCGTCGGGGCGGTGGCAGTCATGACCAGCGATGGTACTCATCGTTCGTTGCCCCGACCGGTGCCCGTCGTGGGTGCGCGGCGGCGGGGTTCACCTGCCGTCTCTTGTTTCGGCTTCCGTCGCTCCGAAGCCAGTGCAATTGCGTGCACCTCCACCAAGGCGAACGAAGTGATCGTCACCTATTCGGAGTGATCGGCCGAGTCGTCGCGTGCGGCCCGCGGTTGAGGACTACCCCATACGCCCTTCGGGTCGAAGGCGCTCAGCCGGAAGGCACGGTCAGTGGGGGCACCGTGGTGCTTGGCACGGTTACCGGACCGCCCCCGCCTCCAGCCGTGCTGCTGCTGGACGAG